>Ga0208783_10000210_pt1 | contig 37142 bp, 36 predicted proteins | sample DEB19_08_DNA_2_FD_184529 | JGI IMG/M metagenome (GOLD analysis project Ga0208783, IMG submission 184529) | Aqueous microbial communities from the Delaware River and Bay under freshwater to marine salinity gradient to study organic matter... | ecosystem: Environmental > Aquatic > Marine >... | reverse complement strand
CTTTACAACTTCTACCTTAATAATGACGTATATGAACTCCGTACAAGTACGGCAAGTCTGGATGATTTCATAAAAGGAACCTTCCTTAACTATACGAATGACTCAAAACAACCATCGCTTCCACAGTCGATGATGATGATAGACATACTTGCAATAATTAACGACGATAAAAAACTATGAAACTAAAAGGAAAAAGAGTACTGTTGTCAAGACCTGTAATTGAGAAATCAGCAATCGAGATCTCTCCAGAGGTACAGGAAAGCATTGACAAGGAAAACATGAAGAAATGGACTAACCTCGAAGTCTTTGCCGTAGGCGAACTTGTTGAGAACATCAAAGTTGGCGACAGGGTATACGTACCTAAGGGAGCCCTTGAAAGATGTGACATTGTCGATGTGGAAAACGAGGTGAAACTCATGGTATCCGATTTCGACATTGCGATCATATGGTAAGGCTCTTTGACATAGAGAACGGACGGGTGGTGCCTACGGAGCATTGTTACACCATCAATTATCTCAAGGCGATCATGGATAATTATCCAGAGAACTACCTTAAGATATACCTATATCTGTTCTATATGTCATGTCCCAATGATGATCTCAATCCGTATTTCAACGTACCTAGCGATGACAAGGAAGAAATGATAATGCGGGACATCGCTGCTGATTTCATGACCGATGACCCGCTTATCAAACGCGCCCTTGAAGGAATACAGACTTTGTATGATACGCCTACCTGGCGTGCCTACAGGGGAATATCCACCATGCTGGATAGGTTGGGTCGCTACATGGAGAATACCCAGATCATCCATGGTAGGGACGGTAACATGAACAGTCTTCTGTCAGCCGCCAAGAATTATGATGCGATCCGTCAGAGTTTCAAAGGCGCGTACAAGGATCTTAAAGAGGAACAACAGTCGCACGTGCGCGGAGGCGCGGGATTAGCCTATGACCAGAAATGATAAAGGAGACCAGGATTTTTATCTTCCTCTTGATGGCTGGCTTTTTTGGTTTGATATTGATGATGGTACTTGGCGTTGCGCGCATCGTGACGATTTCCTGGAAGCGCTTGAAAAACCTGGTACCGCTACTCAAGTCATTTCCGCCACTTCGATTTCTCAACTGATAGAATTCCTTTGCAAAGAGGATGACGACATAAACTGATGTACAAACAGATACCCATATGGGAAAATGGAGAATGGTCCACTCAGACCTTTGAAACAAGGGATGAGTTCAAGGACTTTGTTTTTTCCGTTTTCAAGGAGCCTGGCAAGTACGAGTTTGATGAGTCCAGCAAGGTATTCACAAGCGAGGCTGAGCGTTTCAGAAAGCAGGGTTTCTACTGCGAGTTTCCGATGCGTTCAAAGGATTATGTCAACTACTGGGATGATCAAAAGGAAAAATGCCGTAATGGCGTAATAGTAAAAAACAATGGAAACACTTGGTACCTGCCGCGGGAATACTACATGTGGCTCAACTTTTTGCCTATCAACGATAAAGAGAAAAGGAAGTTTGACTTTCCGCAGGTCAGGGACGCGCAGTATCATATGGCATTGTACGAGTTGTTGGCGGAGCTTAATTACAAGCACTGTGCAATTCTAAAGAAACGTCAGATAGCGTCTTCCTATTTCCATTGCGCCAAGATGATAAACATGATCTGGTTCGAGGAGACGCCTATCCTGAAGATGGGTGCTGCTCTGAAAGACTACATCAACGAAAAAGGATCGTGGAAGTTCCTTAACGAATACCGTTCCTTTCTGGATGAGCATACAGCGTGGTATCGTCCTATGACTCCTGCGAAAGTCCTCATGTGGCAGCAGCAGATTGAAGAGACCATCAATGGTCGTAAGCACATGAAAGGTCTGAAAGGCGTACTGCAAGGTGTGACCTTTGAAAAGGATCCTACATCAGGCGTAGGGGGACCATGTACTATATTCTTCTACGAGGAGGCTGGTATCGCTCCTACAATGGATATCACAGTCGAGTTCTTGTTTCCTGCCATGCGTTCAGGACAGTTGACCACTGGTATATTCATCGCCGCTGGATCCGTGGGTGACTTGGATCAATGCGAACCATTGAAACAGATGATTCTCTATCCAGATTCAAATGACATATATCCTGTTGATACGGATCTGATTGATAATAAAGGTAATAGGGCAAAGACAGGTCTGTTCATACCTGAACAGTGGTCAATGCCTCCTTATATAGATGAGTATGGTAACAGTCTTGTTGAGCAGGCGTTGGATGCAATCCTTGCTGAAAGACAACAGTGGAAGAAGGATCTTAGTCCTGAAAAGTATCAGTACAGGATATCGCAGCACCCAATAAACATTGATGAGGCCTTTGCCAATAGAAAGGTTTCAAAGTTCCCGTTGAACCTTGTCATCAGTCAGATGAACAGGATACAGGACAAGGAATATCCTTATGAACTCTTGGAGCTTTTTAGGGGTGAGACTGGAAAGATTGAATGGAGGGAAACCCGCAAGCTTCCCATATCCGAGTTTCCCATTACAAAAAATACAGAAGATAAGACAGGCAGTATAGTAGTATGGGAAAGACCTGTTCCTGATCCAGAGTTTGGAATGTACTATGCGTCTATTGACCCTGTATCAGAAGGTAAAACAACCACTTCAGAATCACTCTGTTCTATTTATATTTACAAAAATCCAGTCGAAGTCACCAGAATAAACAGGGGCGAGACCGAGACTTTCATAGAAAGGGACAAGATAGTTGCCGCTTGGTGTGGTCGTTTTGATGATCTTAACAAGACACACGAGCGGTTGGAGATGTTGATTGAGTGGTATAACGCCTGGACAATTGTCGAAAACAACATATCAACCTTTATAAAGCATATGATTGACAAGAAGAAACAGCGGTATCTGGTTCCAAAAAACCAGATCATGTTTCTTAAGGATTTGGGTTCTAACAATAACGTATTCCAGGAATACGGTTGGCGGAATACTGGAACCTTGTTCAGGAACCATATGCTCAGTTATCTTATCGAGTATCTGAACGAAGAGTTGGATACTGTTGTAAAAGAAGACGGTACTATTGTCAAAACCGTATATGGTGTCGAGCGTATACCTGATATAATGGCGATGAGGGAGATGCAGGCTTATACTGATGATCTCAACGTTGACCGTCTGGTAGCTCTTTCTGCTCTTATAGCGTTTGCAAAAGTCCAACAGGCAAACCGAGGATATAAGAAACGTACGGAAAGGTTGAACGACAACAAGTTGCAAAAGTCAGAAAATTTGTTTAAATTAAACAGTGGAGGTATGTTTAGACATATCGGTAAAAGACCAACGCTACAAAGCGCATACAAAAGCAGATCTCCGTTTAAAAACTTAAAATAACATGCAGGTACTCAATGCGATGCAGCTTAAAAGTGGAGCCAAGGCGGAATACAACCGCATGGGTTCCATTACGCAGCCTATACAATTCCTACCAAAAGAGGAAAAAGACCAGACATGGACAGCCTGGAATATGGACTGGCTTGAATGGCAGGGACTTAAGCAAATCCGTCGCAATGCCCGTAGGCTAATGAAGAATTACAAGCTTGCAAAAGGAATCATTGACAAATCAGACTACGTAATAGAACAGGACAACGAAATGAGGGATATAGTGGAGACACTTATCCAAGAGGACTTTAGTGCCCTCGAACTCAAATTCTATCCTATTATTCCCAACGTGATTAACGTACTAGTATCTGAATTTGCCAAGCGTAACAGCAAAATAACCTTCAAAGCTGTCGATGAGTTCAGTTATAATGAGCAGTTGGAGCAGAAGAGGATGATGGTTGAACAGACTTTGTTGGCGCAAGCTGAACAAAAGATGATCGTAAACATGATCAATCAGGGTCTTGATCCTGAAGATCCTCAGGCCAAGGAGATAATGCAGAAAAACCTTGATCCTGCAAATCTCAAGACCTTGCCTGAAATACAATCGTTTTTTGAGAAGGATTACAGATCCATGGTTGAGCAATGGGCTGCCCACCAGATGAGTGTTGACGAAGAGCGTTTCCGTATGGATGAGCTTGAAGAACGCGGATTCCGAGACAGTCTTATCACAGACCGTGAGTTCTGGCATTTCAGGATGATGGACGATGATTATGATATCGAGCTTTGGAATCCAGTACTTACCTTTTACCATAAGTCTCCAGAGGTACGTTATATCTCTCAGGGCAACTGGGTGGGTAAGATCGAAATGATGACCGTCGCTGATGTGATCGATAAGTATGGATACATCATGACGCAGGAGCAGCTTGAGTCAATCGAAGCGATATATCCAGTACGTTCAGCAGGTTATCCCCTACAAGGTTTTCAAAATGATGGATCTTATTACGACGCTACTAAACCGCATGACTGGAACGTCAACATGCCGTCGCTCGCGTATCGCCAGTTTGTTTCTATGTATGACAATTTCGTTTTTAATGGTGGCGATATTGTTAATTGGATCATGGGTGAGACTGAAGATTACGCCGATATGGGTATGGCTTTTATGTTGAGGGTAACCACAGCATATTGGAAATCCCAAAGGAAGGTTGGTCATCTTACCAAGGTCAGCGAGACAGGAGAAGTCTTTACAGACATAGTAGATGAGACATACAAGGTCGTTGACAAACCCATATATAATACCCAGTTTTCAAAGAACAAGAACAAGGATACTCTTGTCTTTGGGGAACACATCGACTGGATCTGGATCAACGAGGTTTGGGGCGGCGTAAAGATCGGACCAAACCATCCAAGCTTCTGGGGTATGAACAACCCTGGCGGGGTGAATCCTATTTATTTAGGTATCGACCAGAACAAAGCTGGTCGCATGAAGTTCCAGTTCAAAGGGGACAGCAACCTTTATGGATGCAAACTTCCTGTTGAAGGAGCCGTATTCTCAGATAGGAATACCCGTTCCACAAGTCTGGTTGACTTGATGAAGCCTTATCAGATCGGTTACAACATCGTAAACAACCAGATTGCGGATATCCTTGTGGATGAACTTGGTACCGTTATCCTTCTGGATCAGAATGCTCTTCCTCGTCACTCTTTGGGTGAAGACTGGGGAAAGAACAACCTGGCAAAGGCATATGTTGCCATGAAGAACTTCCAGATGCTTCCTCTTGATACAAGCATCACCAATACTGAGAACGCCCTTAACTTCCAGCATTTCCAGGTTATGAATCTTGAACAGACCCAGCGTATGTTATCAAGGGTTCAGCTTGCGAACTTTTTCAAACAACAGGCTTTTGAAACAATAGGTATAACTCCACAGCGTCTTGGACAACAGATAGGTCAGACTGAAACAGCCCGTGGCATAGAACAGGCTGTGGCTGGATCATACGCCCAGACAGAAACCTATTTCATCCAACATAGTGATTATCTGATGCCGAGGGTACATTCGATGCGTACAGACCTTGCCCAGTTTTATCATAGTAAGAAGCCAAGTATCAGACTTCAATACATGACAACAAATGATGAAAAAGTCAACTTCGAGCTTAACGGGACGGATCTTATGCTTCGTGACATTAACATATATTGTACTACTAGAGCTAACCATAGAGCTGTTCTTGAACAAATGAAACAGCTTGCTGTACAGAACAATACCTCTGGCGCTACGATATTTGACCTAGGAAACATCATCCAGTCTGATTCCATGGCTGAACTCAACCATGTCCTCAAACAAACAGAGGATAAGCTTGAGCGTCAACGCCGCGAACAGATGGAGTCTCAAGAGCGCATGAAACAGATGGAGATCCAATCTGCCCAGCAACAGCAGCAGCTTGAGATTGATCATCAGAGTATGGAGAAGGAGAAAGACCGTCGTAGGGATATCCTTGTCGCTGAAATCAGATCAGCTGGTTACGGTTCCATGCAGGATATCAATCAGAATCAGCAGTCTGATTATGCTGATCAGATGGAGACAATACGTAAATCACAGGAGTTTCAGCAGGCTATGAACTTTGATATGCAGAAACAAACAGTACAGGATTCTCAGTTTAGGGAGAAGCAAACATTTGAGCGTGAGAAACTTAACGGTCAAATGCAGATGAAGCAAACTGAACTTGAGATAGCCAGGGAAAACAAGAATAAATATGATGTCAAGCAGCCTGAGAAGAAAACAACAAAGAAGAAAAAAGACTGATAGCTATCTAATTGAGATAAATATATTTATTCTTACAAACCTATAAAGTTTATTTAAATACTTTTGATTATATTATAATATCAGCATCTCACTTAAAACCAACTAAATGGCTGACCAAATTCAAGAAACCACTTCCGTATCGGAAATGGATCTCAACCTAGATGATATTCTAGGCACTCCAGGAGCAGAAAACGTAATGCTCCCATCTACTGAAGAAGCAAAACCTAATCTGTTCTCTTCCAAATCAGTAGACACATCGTTCCTTGACAAACCTGATTTAGATCAGGAAACAGAAAACAAAACACCTGTTGCGCAGGCTGCTAAAGAGCTTGATGAGATCATCAATGAAACCGTTGAGTCGGATGATGATGAACCCAAGACTGCTGGAAGACCTCGCGTAACCAAGGAAGGCGTCGTGGAACTCACAAACAAACTCATCGAAAAAGGTCTTCTGATGCCTTTTGATGAGGACAAACCGCTTGACAAGTATACCCTTCAGGACTTTGAAGAGCTCATTGAAGCAAATATCCAAGAGCGCGAAAAGAAGATCAAGGAATCTGTTCCAGCTGAGTTCTATGATTCACTTCCAGAAGAACTCCAATACGCTACCCAGTATCTAGCAAACGGAGGAACGGATCTTAAAAGTCTGTTCAAGGTTCTAGCCGCTACTGAAGAAGTAAAGGAACTCAATCCTGCAGTTGAAGATGACCAGGAACGTATTGTACGATCCTATCTTCATGCAACCAAGTTCGGTACCTCTGAGGAAATCGAAGAGGAAATCGAACAATGGAAAGACAGGGGAGACCTTGAATCAAAAGCCAACAAGTTCAAGCCGAAGTTGGATGCCATGCAAGAGCAGGTTATCCAACAACAGCTTCAGAAACAAGAGCAGATGAGGAGACAGCAAGAGGCGCAGGCTCAACAGTATATGGCAAATGTCTATAATGTACTTGAACCAGGTGAATTGAACGGTATCAAGCTTGATAAGAAAATGCAGTCATTACTGTATTCTGGATTGGTTCAACCCAACTATCCTTCGATATCTGGCCGTAATACCAACTTGCTAGGTCATCTTCTTGAGAAGTACCAATATGTCGAACCTAATCATGGTTTGATCGCCGAAGCCCTCTGGTTATTAGCAGATCCAGATGGTTATAAGGCTAAAGTCAAAGATTCTGCTAAAAAAGAAACAACTGAGAAACATGTGCGGATGCTCAAAACGGAACAAGCCAACAAGCTCGCCTCGGCGGGTTCAGGGGACAGCTACAACGACGGTCCAAAGTCAACAAAAAAGAACGCCATCCCGCGTCCTGCCCAAGGTTTCTTCAAAAGGTAAATAATCTCACTCCAATAAACTAAATACTAACAACTTAACTCAATCAATTAAAAAATGGCAACTCCAGTATTAAATAATGGTATTTTCCTGCGTGATACCAATTATCAAGCGAGTTCCCACGTGGATTCATACCACTTGGTGAACATGCTTAAAACCGCAGAGCCTATGGACCTTGGTCCTGTGGACATCTGGGCTATGGCTCAAAAGGTAGAAATGCCTCTTTACCAACTTTCCAGCTTCGGCGGAAAGAACATCATCATGGTAGACAACGCCCGTGGTGAGTACAAGTGGCAGACTCCTGTAAGCCAAGAGCTTCCTTACATCATCGAAAACATCATCGACCCATCCAACACAACTCCTGGTATTGACGGATCAACCTTCCAGATCAAGATCAACCGTCGTGAGTTCGGACATGGTGACATCATCACCTACGACAAATACAACGGCGTGGAGATGTACGTTACCGCTGATGACATCCTTACAATCGGTGATGGTTTCATCTACACCGTTCAGTTGGTGAACAATGACAACTACCGTTACATCGACGTGAAATACCTTCAGAACGGTACCAAACTGTTCCGCAAAGGTTCTGCACGTGGTGAATACGGTGAGCGTTTCTCTGACATCATGACCCGTGCTGGTTTCCGTGAGTTCTACAACTTCGTAGGCGGCGCTGAAGCTCACGTTCATTACAGCATTTCTTCCCGCGCTGATCTTATGATCAAAGGTGGTATGAACGCTGACGGTACAGTTCCTGTAACCGAGATCTGGAGAAACTTCGACAAGTCAATGGATCCTTCAATCACCAAGATCGAAGACATGGTATCCACAATGGGTAAGGACTATGTGAAGCGTGCCATGTCAAATGGTACTTTGACCCGTACCTTCCTTACCACTATGGAGGCTGCCCACTTGACCAAGATCGCTACTGACATCGAAACCTACTTGATGTGGGGACATGGCGGACGCGTGAAGCAAGATGGTCCAGACGATATCCGCTTGTCAGTGGGTCTTTGGAAGCAGCTTGACAACGCATTCAAGCGTGTGTATAACAAGACCAACTTCAGCCTTGAGCTGTTCCGTTCCGAGCTGTACAACTTCTACGCTGGTCGTGCCGAGTTCCAAGGTCCAGATCCTAAGCGTCAATTGATCGTTCAGACTGGTATGGGTGGTATGCGCCTTGTTAACGAAGCAATCAAACAAGAGGCTGTTAACTCAGGTCTTGTAATCCAGGCTGCTTCCAACAATGGTATCGGTGCGATCACTGGCCAAGGAATGGATCTGAACTATGGACTCGCATTCACAAGCTACGTTATCCCATTCTTGGCTAACGTGAAGTTTGTGTTGAACCCTGCATTCGACAACATCCACACCAATGACATTGAGAACCCAATCATTGATGGTAACCCGCTGTCTTCTTACAGCTATATCATCTTTGATATCACTGACACTGGTAACGATAACATCTATCTCCTCAAGCTGTCTTGGGATAATCAGTTGAAGTGGTGGTACCAGAACGGAACCATGGATTACATGGGACGTTCACAAGGATTCGCTTCAAGTGGCCAGTTCAACGGTTACCGCGTTTACATGACTCAAACAATGCCTGCAATCTGGGTAAAAGACCCAACCAAGGTGTTGAAGATCGTGATGCGCAACCCGATCACTGGTGGTTCGTTTTGATGTAACAAAATCATTGAATTTCACACTCTTTTATTTTATCTTTGTACTAATCCTTATGGTACATGGAAAAGAAAAAAAGAGTCTATCCGCACAGACCTTATGACGCGGTTGCTAATCTGACAAAAGTCAGTCTTGAGCAAAAGGAAAAGGTAAAAGAGTTATATCTACAGGGTTCTTCTCAGTCTATGATTGAGAAGACCCTGAAGATGACTCGTAAAACAATAAGGACCATTTTAAAGGAAGCTGGTATTGATCGTACAAAAACAGAACAGTGGAGGATAAGATGGAAAAGTTCTTTGAATGATTATGCGTTTGATGAGTTGACTCCAGAAGCTTTATACTGGATTGGGTTCCTTTATGCTGATGGTCACGTAAGAAAACAAGGATCTGAATACAGTATTGAGGTTGAGATTGAACTTAAGGATACTGATCATTTAAGTAAATTATCCAAATTCTTTGGCTCTGAAAAACAACCAAAACAGTATTCTGATAACTCTGTAACAATAAAGTTCTACTCAAAAAAAATACAGGAAAGGTTAAGAGAGTTAGGTCTTAATCATGATAAAAGCTACACAGCCAAACCACATAAACTTCTTAAGAATTCTAGAGATTTTTGGCGTGGCGTTGTAGATGGGGATGGTGGAATATATAATCATCCTTCTGGAAAAAATAATACAATACCGCATGTGTTTTTATGTGGAACCTTGGAAACCATATTTGAATTTATAATCTTCTGTAATAAACAATTGGAAATAAACGAAAAATATCCAACCAAGCAACAGGGAAAGAACTTGTATTCCATTTCTTATTATGGTACTGATGCTATGCAAGTGGCTTCCCTTCTATATAAAGATTCAAGGGTACACCTTGATCGAAAATATAATTCCTACGAAAAGTGGGGAGAGCCGCAAACTCTCCCCTTTTTTCACTATATTGAATCATAAAACATTATATAAAAATGGCAATCATACAACCTTTAAAGAAAGCCTTCAACTGGCAGACTGTCCATGAGAAGATCCAGAACGCTCCATTGTATCGTCTTGACTGGAGTCTTGGACAGACAATTGAGATAAACAGCTGGCGCGGTATCATCGATATTGAAAATTTCGATGCTGGCGCTAATCCTGCACCAAGTATGGGATCACCTGTGTTCCTTAAACTTACAGGTTCAAAATTCATAGCTACAGATGTAGAGGATTTCTATATCCAGGTTACCCCTTATTATAACGTAACTCTGGATACTGCTATCCCATATCTTCTTCCAGCAGGAGCTCTTGTAGCAGGAGTTTCTGACATTGCAATCTATAACATGTCAGCTACTGGTGACTGGGATGCGCCTTTCTATGTTTACTATGAACTAGGTGTAAACTACAAAGGATAATGGCTATTATAACCCCCCTCAAAAAAATCTTCAACTGGCAAACCGCCAGCGAAAAGATACCTTACAAGGTATATACAGCATATATTACTGTTGATGACAGTGAAAACATGTATGCATCCCAGGTTCTTGAGAATACCATAGGCGCTGTTACTTTTGAAACAGTAGGTACTGGCGAATGGAACATTAAATTACCTTACGCTTTAACAAGGCTTAAAATCATGATTCCTGGATTTGGTGATTATTGGAATGGAAATAATGCATTCATTTCAACGTATTATCCAACAGGTTATAATAGTTTTTTAACCATTAATCCAGGTTATGGTGTAGATGGGGGTAGTTGTAGTGGTCCTACTTGCAATACAAATGTTATTAACTTATATCTATATGATACATTAGGAGGAGCACCCTTACCTTGGAGAACATTTTTTAATTCTGGTCCAACAGGTCCTACAACAAGTTATCCTATTGAAATAAGAGTATATAATTAATGATTGAGTCCCTCATATCCATAGGGTCTTTGATGATAGACCTATTCAAGGCCAAGTCCATGCAGGATGAGCAGTCCAGCGAGGAGTTGCAGGATGCGTTGTACAAGGTCGCTGACCTGTTGGACGACGTATCCTTTGACCTTGAAAATGGAGTATATCCCCACGGAAAATGTGCCCAGATGGATATGTTGTCTCTTAATCTTCATGATGCTTTGGTAGGGGATCTTCCTGACGAGTATTTGGAGATATTGAAAAATAACCTTAATTCTGCAGTAGAAATAGAAAAAATGTACGCCTACAAGGATGACCCAAACCAGATCCAGAAACTGAGGATGGCTGCGGGTTACTTCAGGGCGGCAGCGATATTATCAACTATATAGGACAAAGAGTCCCCTTCTAACTAAAACCAACTAAAAAATGAGTATTACAATCATCGACAGCGTGGTTCCGAAAAACGGAGCCATTACAATTAAGCCTTACTTTGATCCTAACAGATCCAATATGGGCTTGGAGAAGTACGGCATGACCCTGTTTGACGGGGTATTCCACGAGGAGCAGCTTGCCTGCATCGAGGTAAACGGGATCAAACGTTACCTTACAGGACTGAACGAGTTCGCCCCAGAGATCAAATTGATCAAGGATCCTGATGCAAAAGAAGCAAGGATCAAAGAGATCAGAACCGTAGTGGCTCAACTTGAACAGGACCTTGCCGCCAACATGATAGACATCAAGGATCCTGACTTCTGGAACAAGGTGAAGATCTGCAAGCCAGACAACCATGAATTGTGGGATAGGATCACCGTACGCGCTGGAAATGAACCCGTATATCTGGATCCTACCATCGATCCATATGATCTTATCAAGGTTTATGCTATTGAGGCTGGAGGATTCAGCATGGTTGCCAAGAGTCTTGAGGACGCACGCACGCGCGCGGTACCTCCAAAGTTTTATCTTGACAAGTATGTGGATACAGTATCAACCAAGACAGAAGGCAAGAAACTCCGTAACAAGGCGTTGTCTGAACTTCAGAAATTGTTTGACAAGAATACCAACAAACTGTTCTATGTCGCCAAGGTGATTGATCCTAACAGCGCCCAATACAAGAAGTCCACTCCTAACGATGTGATCTATGATAATCTAGATAGGTACATCAATGGAGAAGGTATCGAGCCGAATGAGAAGCGCGCCGCCCAGGATTTTCTTGACAAGGTGGCTTTGGACATGGAAACCCTTAAACTCCGCGCCATCATAAAGGATGCGGCGTTCTATAAGCAGATTGCTACAAAGGCCGATGGTATGATATACCATATGGACTCCGCCACTTTGATGGGCCGTAACCCTTCTGAGTGCGTGGAATTCCTGAAGAATCCTTTGCATGAGCAGACTCTTGTAGACCTTACCAAGAAGATTGAAAAATACTGGAACCAATAAAAACCTAAAAAGATGGATAATAAAACTTGCAAGGGTGGTGTATATAAGCACCTCAATACTTACCCAGAAGTGGTAAAGAACTCTACCCGTTATACTGGTACCAAGAATGCTACGGTATCCGTAAACAAGACTCCTACCAAGTATACTGGTGGTAAGAACCCCAACTTGGTGACTGTAAAGAAATCATTTTAATAACCTCTAAACAATTAATCCAATGATGAAGTACAAAACTGGTGGTATGAATAACCCCAACAAGATGGCTCAGGTTGCTCCTAAGAAAGGCATGAAAGCTGGAAAAGGCGCCAAGGTGACCACAAAGAAAATGGGCAAAAAGAAGTAATCATGTCAAGAGCCCTTGTAAACAAGACTGGTGGAACCATCATGAAGAAGGGTGGTTCCACTAAAAAGGAAATGATCAAACGCGCTGATGGGTCATACTCCCAGCGTGGACTTTGGGACAACATCAGGGCTAATAAAGGTTCTGGTCGCAAACCCACCGCTGAGATGCTCAAGCAGGAGCGTAAGATCAAAGCTAAATCAAAAAAGAAATAATCATGGCAAATTCTAAAAAACATCCGCTTACCTACTTTAGGGAACAGCGTGAAAACAGAGCAAAGATGCTCAGTAAAAAACCGATGTTGCCTAAACATCAAGTACCTCCAGGAGAGGTTGATTATAAAGGGAATAGTATGTCAGATGCTGCTTATAGAAGTAAAACATATCCTAAGTTTTATGATAAGCAGGGTAATATGATTGAGCCTACAACAACTTCTTCTAATCAAGAAGCGGTTAAAAAAATATCAAATAATCCTCCATTAGCTGATGCTTACAAAAAAACATATGGACCTAATTGGCAAGCAGAAATGAAAAATAGTTATGGAGTAGGCGATACAAGATTACGAGAAATGGCTGGTGAAACCCCTTCCAATAATTCAACTTTTTTTAAAGATTATCTAAAAGCAAATCCATCTGCATCAGCTGCTGATACTAGTGAAATGTTTGAAAGAAGAAGAGAACTTAGTCGTCTTGATGCTGTAAACAGAGGTATTCATAAAAAAGGTGGATCTGTTAAATCTAAATCCAAACTTAAATCAAAGAAAAAATAACCATGGCCAAGTTTCTTAAAGACAAGAATACCTACGCCAATAAATTTCCTACATCGATGAAAAAAGGTGGAAACATCAACAAGACCGCTGGTAAGACAACCACTGGTGTTGTATCCAATTATAAAGGATACAAAGGCCCCAAGGTAAAGGCCCAGGTTGCTAAAGTTAAAAAGGCTAAAGGCAAACTCTAATGGCTAACAAGGTCAGGGTCAGCGCTGGCGGCGAGAAGCATGTGGTCTATAAGAAGACCACCAAACGCGGTAAAGGCGAGCCTGGAGATATCATGGTCAACCATCCTACCAAGGATAAGGGTAAATGGGATACCATAAACCTTACCAAGATAGGCAGGGCCAAGACAGTTAAACAAGGGGTTGCGGCCACCAAGAAATGGCATAAGGACAACCCTGATTACAAATACAAAAAAAAGAAATAATGGCATCAAAGAAAAAGACCTCAAAGTCCACTCCTACTGTATCTGCTGCTTCAAAGTCAGAGATGCGCAAGTGGGAAATTGAATCAGCTCTTAGTACTCTTAAGAGAGCAGAGGAAATCCGTAAGGATTCCAAGATGATGAATGATGTTAAAAAGATGGCGCAAGAGCAGATCAAAATGCTTGGCGGCATGGTAAAAGGTAAGTAACATGGCAAAGTCTCCAGCATGGCAACGATGTATTAATTGTAACCAAGAGGGTTCTAAATCATTATTTGCCAAAGGTGGAAATGGTAGATGTAATAAATGCAGCAAAATAGAATGGGAAAAAAATAACCCTGACAAACTTAGAGCTCAACGATTGCATGGAAATGCTACAAAAAGAGCAAAAGAAATGGGTTGGCCTAAACCAGATTTTGATACAAACTATATCTATCAAAAAATAAAAAATGGCTATTGTGAGGTAACAGGAATAAAATTTGATTTGACTACAGTAGTTAGAAAATCAGTCCATGCTAAAAATCCATGGGTACCATCTATAGACAGAATAGATAGTTCAAAACCTTATTCAAAAGATAATATTCAAATAGTTATCTTTATGTATAATGTATGCAAAGCTGAATTTACACATGAAGATGTTATAAAATTCTGTATTGCATTAAAAGAAAAAGAAGATGGCAAAAACACCAAGTTGGCAGCGTAAGGAAGGTAAGTCTCCCTCAGGCGGATTAAATGAAAAAGGACGTGCTTCCCTTCGCGCTGCAGGACATGATATCAAACGTCCACAGCCAGAAGGTGGTCCACGCAAGAAGTCATTCTGTGCTAGGTCTGCAGGTCAGATGAAGATGTGGCCTAAAGCAGCAAAGGATCCTAATAGTAGATTAAGATTAGCAAGAAAAAAATGGAAATGTTAACGAAAGAATGTACAAGATGTAAAATCCAAAAGCCTTTGGATTCTGTACATTTCAGACTTAATAAAAATAAAAAATCTGGATTAGATAGCTGGTGCAGAGATTGCGCTAATGAATATCGAAATAATAGAAGAAAAACTGTTCCTCCTAAAGAATGGAATATAGCAGAAGAAGAGCTTAAACGATTCGTAGATGCTAAACAGGAAAAAGAATGCGTTATTTGTGGAGAAACAGCAGAAGTAGTTGATCATGACCATGCAACAGGTAGAATAAGAGGCGCATTATGTCAAAGATGTAATATGGGTTTAGGTCATTTTAGAGACAATCCTTTATTACTTCAACAAGCTGCATTATATTTACTAGGAGAGTGCGCCTGTGGAGAATGCGATGTAAAATGGGGAGGAAATATTAAATTAGAAGTACTTTAAAACTTTAAAACAATGGCAAAAGATCTTAAACCAGTTTCTCCCAGTCAAAAAGGATTGGCGAAACTTCCTACTGAAGTCAGGAACAAAATGGGTTACGCTAAAAAAGGCGGTGAAAAATGGATCCAAAAAGCGACATCTTCAATCAAACGTCGTGGTACTGAAGGCGTATGTACTGGATCAAAGTTTGGTAGTAAGTCTTGTCCTCCAGGAAGCAAGCGCTACAATCTGGCCAAGACATTCAAAAAAATGGCAAAGAATAAATGAATAACACAACCCTACAACTTAAGATCAAGCAGCGACTCAACAAGCTCGCCAGCAATGACTATGACAACATAGAATGCTGGCAGATTGTAGAGGCGTTCAATAAAGCGCAGGTGGAATGGTGCAGACGCAACATCCACGGTCTGAATGTTGTACAAGAAGGGGATGAACAGTCTACAAGACGCATAGACGATCTGCAGATACTGATAAATACCCAGCCTCTTACGGTTGTTGATAAACTGAATTACTTCGAAGCCCCTGTTCCCGCCAATTACTTTGACTACAAAAGGGTCAGCATCAAAGGTAAAAACGACTGTTGCGACGAAAGGGATTTTGTGGTTTATCTGGCAGACAACGGTAACCTTGACCTGTTACTGCGGGACAAAAACAAAAGACCAAGTTTTGACTGGGCGGAGACATTCTGTACATTGAAGGATAACAAGATCCAGATATATACAAACAACGAGTTTGAGATAACATCAGCCAGTCTTACCTATTACAGGCAACCTATTAAGATACAGATAGAGGGTTGTACCGATCCTTATCTTTCAACCGCTGCCGCTCCAGTGATATCCGCCACTGAGGTACCTTGTGAATTCAAGGATGACGTCGTCGAACTGTTCATAGATGAGACTGTGAAGATCATCGCTGGAGATATAGAATCATTCAATCAATACCAAAGAGCCCAACAGGCTGTAGAAAACAATAACTAACCATGGCAGAGGATAACAAAAGACAACTGGCTTCAGCGCCAGCGCCAAAACAAACAATCTCAAGACCAAGTACATCGCCTCCTGCGTTCAAGACAAAGAACCCGATGATCACGGAGGAATGCGTGAAACATCTCAACTATAGGATTGAGCAGGAGGAATACAGTTCCCGCATCTATCTGGCGATGTCAATGTGGTTAGATGATAATGGTTACAAAGGAGCTGCAAAGGAATGGCGTACCTATTCAAATGAAGAACTTGGACATGCTGACTTTGCTCGTAACTATCTTTTGAATCTAGGTGTTCAACCAAACACTCCAGCGTTACAGTCTCCAACCCAGACTTTTACAGGACTTCCTCAGATCATTGAAATGTCTTATGAACATGAGATTGAGATCACCAGACAGTGCAAAGAACTGGCTTCACACGCTATGAAGATGGCGGATCATTTGCTTTACGAATTGGCTATGAAGTACTTGCATGAGCAGCAGGAGGAAATGGGCAAGATGCAGGATCTTATGGATGAGCTGGAAGCCTTTGGTACTGACAAGATTGCGATGCGTCTTCTTGATAATAAATTAGGAGGATGATTTGGAAATTTGAATTTCTTTACTTATATTAATTATATATTTGTTTGTCTAACTTAAAACTTTAAAAAACAATGGCTTATTTTAATCACGCGTTCCACAAGGTATTCCTTGGTACTGGAACAACCGTTGCAGGTTTGCCTTTCACGGCGCCCAACGGATTTATCACCAACGTTGCTGGTGTTACTACAGCTGACTTGACAGGTTCAGATGTACCTGCTCCAAGCAATCCTGCTTATACAGGAGGTTACTTTGGTATCTTTGATGCAAAGACCTATAGCATTCTGAACACAGGTTCTGTAACAGGATGTTGTCCTTTCATCATTGCGAGCACTCCTTTGATGACTAATGACAAGATTGGTCCTTATGCTGGTGGCTACCGCGAGTCGAACAAATCGAAGATGATCAATCCTCGTTATGTTCGTCAGTTCTATTATGTTGCTCCATGTGAACCTAATCAGGCTGTGGTATCAATCGGAACAACTCCTGGAACTTTGGCTGGTGGTACCTGGGGTACTGATACCGCTTGTGATGCTTTAGCTGCTGGCGATATCACTCAAACTAACTTCCAAGGCGGAACAGGTTGTACAGGCTGCTGCAAAGAGTATCTCTGCGGTGAGACTTACTACTTGCGTATTGATGTTAAAGGTTCTCCTGCACTTCGCTTCTTGAACCACCAGGCTTACCAGACAGTATCAGCTTATACTGGTTGCTGCTCAGGTCCTGCTCCTGTTGCTGTTGATCCTACTACTGTATATATCCAGTGGGCTCAGGCCATCTTCATCAACCCTTATATCAAGGATCTTATCCTTCCTGTAGTATTTGACTACGCTGGAAACGCTTGGTATGCTCCTGGTACTACTGTTGATGTGATCAGCGGTCTTGCTATTCCAACTCACACTGCAGCTGATGGAACTCTGAATGTACCTAATACCTGGGATACTTATGCCGCTTCAGCAGAAGCTGCCGCTTGGACTGATGCTGCTTCTTGCTCTGCGGGTATGCGTCTATTCGGAGCATATGTTGAGACCAAGTTTGGAAACTGTACCTTCCAGGTAACTGACTTCTTCGAGAAGGAGCCTGTGAAGATCCTTGCTTCCATGGTTGACTACACTGGCGATCCTTGTACTTTCGAAGGCGTTTGCGTATACACTGAGTGTTATGGCGTACAAGGTATGGGCTTTGGTGAGCAGGTTCTCCGTGACCTTATCGTATCCGAGTCTTACCTGCAGAACTACGTAGGTTCTGGAATGGACTTTAGGATTCGTGAAATCACCCAGGGTTATGACATCATCAATGCTGTTGATCGTAATACTCTGTATGGTCGTTACTACATCCTTCACAGCGTACCTCGTTACAACAACCCAACAGGTGTGTTTGACAACGATCAGTACATGTTGGAGATTATCACCAACGGAGTAGTTACAGCCTTCCAAACAGCGATGAATAACCTTTTGGGATCATGTGCTGATTGTGCTTCACTTGAAACATACGAGTGTACTCAATGTGATGTACTTCCTAACGTAGCGCCTGTTATTCTTTAATAGTGCGAATCATAATGATGAAGAAAACAGGGGAGGGGCCAAATCCCTCCCCTTTTTCATAAATATAAACTCATAAATTTGTAGAATGGCACAGCATGTATTGAGTCTGGAAGCTCCCGATACAATGAACAAATGTATCCTACGTATCGTGGATACAAGCGTTTACAATCCTGACATTCCTGTAAGATGTCCAGTATTATGGGTTACGGTTCCTGGTTTCCAGTACTCCGTACAGTTTACAGATGCGACAACGCCTGCTGCAAATCCAGGATTCATACTGAATCTGACAGCATGCGATCTGGAGCTGCAAACTTCTAATTGCGGCACAATATTCAACGATCTGCCTGATGGCATATATGCCATCAAATACGCGGTTTCACCAGTTGAACATGTTTATGTTGAATACAACCATTTGAGGATAACAAAGGCTCTTACAAAATACCAGGCCATACTGTGCGATCTGGATCTTGCGGCCTGTGATCCTCCAACAAGCGTGAAGGAAAAACTTAACCAACTGAGGATGGTAAGGATGTATCTTGATGCTGCCAAGGCACAGGTGGAATACTGCCACCAAGCCAAGAAGGGAATGGAATTGTACAACTATGCAATGAGGCTTCTTGACAAGATGAGTTGCAGTACTTGCTTATGATAACCAACCATTTAGACATATGAATTGTCCCAATTGTGATTCAAAGCTCTCTTGTGGATGTCAAAAGAGAAGAGCTTCCGACGGAAAAGACGTTTGCACAAGCTGTCTTACCATTTATGAAAGTCAAATAGCAAATGAAAAACTGAGGCCTCAGGATGCGCCAGCGACAGCTCCGTCCGAAATAAAAGTCTCATACGTACAAAATACAACAGATAATACGTAGATGGGTCAAAAGACATATTACGTTGCAAACAACTCCATAGTAAAGAGGTTGGATAACCTCACTTTACCATGGATTGATCTTTCAGCATTTGATACCGAATTTGGAGGCGGTGTTCCTTTTAATGATGTAATGACGGATCCCACCAATACCAGTAAGGTATGGGTGACAGGTGTTGCGCAACAGAGATATGTAACACCTAATCTATTCACAGGAATAGCGTACAGTACCAACGCAGGTTTGAACTGGTATAGTCCAGGGATGCCTGCTCCTGCAAGTTATACGCAGGGTTTACCCTCACCTTTGAGGGTATATGAAGTATGGGCTGTAAGCGATAGCGTGGTATACGCCTCCGCAAACGGAGGGTATGTTCTTAAGAGTACCAATGCTAATACATTATCTCCTTCTTTTTCTCTTGTAACACCTATAACCTTGTTGAATCAAGGTATACAGGATTGTTATTCCATACATTTTCAGGATCCCAATACTGGCGTTGTAGGTCTTGGCAACAGGGTTGTCATAAGTGTAAACGGAGGAACAACCTGGACTGAAACAAGCGGAACAGCGTTCACCAACGCAGGTGTCGAACGGATACCTGGCGTTTACTGCAAGATAACTTCAACTACCAAACTCATAGTCGCAGTAGCGGACAAAGGAATATTCACATCGACTGATGGCGGTGGAACCTATACTAGGACATATTGCTGGGGAGGAACCTACCCTAACTGTTCAGCAGTAACGCAGACAGGAAGACATCTTACCTGGTATACCAACAACGTTGGTCAAACTATATTCTGGGCTACAGGAGCGAAAAACGAAATTGTAACATCCACTGATGGTATAAACTGGACTACCTTCAATGGTCATACTTATTCCGCATCGTCCATAAACGATTACAATGCCGCCCACTTTTTTGAATCCAACAGGGGGTTTCTGGGTTATGGCATAGGTAATGTTGACTATTACGATTCTGGGGAAACCCCTTCAGACTATGATCCTGCAGCCAAAGGCGTACAGGCGGTATGGACAGGAGTGGATCCCAAGATCTGTTATACAATCACCAACTGTGTAAACACCCAGATATCATATACCACGGATGCTGACCTCAGCGCTTATGTAAATCCGTCAAAGGTCATAACCAACATTTCCATAAACGGTGAGCAATCCCTTGAATGCTGGACCGTTACAACAGCTAACTGCGTAAATAATCCTACCGCTGTGATTGTAAGCGCTGCAAAGGAATATGTTGATTGTACGACATGTCTTTCCAGATGCTACAAACTCATAAACTGCGCTGATCCTGAGGATGTAACCATATTCTCAACAACGGATGATGTCCTTACAGAGTATATATATCAAAGCATACAGGTTGATTTCTGTCCTGGAAAATGCTTCTACGTTACTGATTCAGATGTTTGCGAAGGCTCCGTTGCTTTTCCAAATGACGTTGTAATCACAGCTTATACGGATTGCAACATCTGCCTTGGAAAACCTCCAGTGGACAATCTCCGTACCCGCAGCATCAAACCAGGATTCTATACCCCAGGCTGTCCTCCAGAATATACTGTGAAGACAAGCTGCAGGTATGGCGAACAGGTATATGATGAGATGGTTGCGATCAGGTATGGCATTACCATTTGCTGCGATCATGATGTTGACAAATGGGATATAAAGAAGCAGTTGCTTGAACTAAGCGCCCTGAAGGACGACAGTTTATGTACAGCACCCGCTTGTCCAGAGAAGAGCGATCCTTGCAATGTCACAGCTACCGCAACTGGATACGAGGTCTATACTTACAATCCTCCAGCGGTACCTCCTTGTGATGCTCCGCAACAACCTATTATTATCACGCTTACGCCTGATATACCCTGATATTTAAAGTAATTATTTGTATATTAATAATATAAAACACACATGAAACCGTTAAATCTAAACAACGCAGGCTGTGATCCTATATCATCTAATTGCGTGATATGGCAGGGTCCAGACATTCCATGCATCAAATTATGCAAGGGAGATACCGTAAGCGACGTAGTATTCAAACTGGCTACGGAATTATGTGATGTTCTTACCCAACTTGACGTTACAACCTATGATCTTCCTGTAGCTTGTTTTGGTACGCAGGCTTGTTCGCCTTCTGATTTTCATGCGCTTATACAACTTATAATCAATACATTATGTGATGTACAAAGTACAAGCGGTCAACGTACTGGAACAACTGGAACAGGTTGTCCAGATTGCGAAGTCGCCATAGCGTCATGTTTTTATTATACAAACGAATTCGGTGACCAGGTCACCTCGATGCAGCTTTCTGACTATACAAGAGCGATAGGAAACAAACTATGCGACCTTGTAAATCAGATCAACGCTTTGACTGCCGCTGTAAGCAATCTTGATTTAAGGGTAAGCGCTTTGGAAAATGCTCCAGCTCCCGTTGTATTGTTACCCCAGGTTACCCCAGTATGCGTAGTATCGCCTCCCGTACCTACGGACATGAGTTTTGTACTGTCCGTTCTGGAACAACAGTTCTGTCAACTTGTAACTACAACTGGTTCTCCCAATAGCATTTCGCAAGCTATAACCAAACAATGTCTGAATCTTTCAAACGATTCAGCCTTGGGTACATCTGGTGGTACCATGAGTGGTATACCTGGATGGATTACTTCTGCGAATACCTTGGCTGCATCCTTCAACAACATGTGGCTTACCATCTGCGACATCAGGTCTGCGGTGAGAAACATACAGTTGAACTGCTGTCCTTCAGGATGTGATGGGATCAGCATATCCCTTGCTGCGACAATATCTGGAAGCGACCTCAAACTGTTCCTTACTGGAACGCTTCCTCTTGGATTCACGGAGTGCAATCCTCTTGGAAACAAGTTTACCATCACAGACAGTCTTGGTAATTCGATTACAACCTATATCAATACTGTAGCTTACCTTAACGAACCAACTGGTTATACGATCAGTCTTGCTGGTACTCCTATCAGCATCATTGCAGACATGACTATTTCCAGCGATGTATGTTATACAAACGGTACCGATACCTGCCAGTTCTGTTTAAGCTATACCCTTGTAAATCAAAGCAACTGTCCTCAGCTTATTATATCTCCAGACTTCGTGGGAACAGGCGTATCGATACTCTTCAATCCAACATACGTACCTGCTACCTATACCATTGAAATCTGGGATAGTTTGTTTACGGCGGTTCTTGCAAGCCAAAGCCAGTATCTTACTGTTTATGGTGGAGCGACTTTCACCTTTACAGGAGTGCTTGCGCCTGCGACTACATACAACGCCAGACTTGTAATTAATAACGGAGGTAAAGAGACAAACTGTGCGTACGCGGTATTCACAACAAGTCCTACCTTGTGTCTGCCTCCAAGCAGCCCAGTTGCAAGTATTGCTCTTCCAGTTCTTTGCGATACATGCGGACCTGCTATTGACTTTGTAAGCAATCCTGCTGGAGATGGTGTTTATGTGGATGATTTGAGCGAATACTTGTTTGTTCGTTCAGGTGGAGCATTCACTAATATCTATACTGATGTTTACCAAGCATCAGTGCCAGGACCAGGAGCGGCTACAGTTACATTGAGAAACGGTGCGACAACAGCAAGTGGAGATACTTATATCTCATATAACGTTTCTGGTGGTGCATCTCCTTCCATACTTTATCATTATGACAGTACTGGAACGCTGGTAAACACCATAACTCTTCCTAACGCAGGTGCTTCTTATATAAACTGTTCTTCGATTCATGCTTCTCAGTTTGATGGAAAAGTTTATTTCATAAGCTGGCCAAGCGCTCTTCTCAATCCTTTGAGCGTATATGTTCTTGATCCTGCTGATGACAGCTATACCAAGCTTGTCAACATAAGCGCCGCTTTGATAGGCTTCCCAGGAGTAAGGACAAATCCTTTGAACGGTCATCTGATGTTCCCCAACAACCTTGGTTCAATCCAGATAGGTGATCCAAGTACTGACACCATGATCAATACTGGTGTTAATGTGATACCTGAATCAGGATTCCCAGTGGTTAATGAATCAAACGGTTACATATGGGTTATCCGCAACGGACAGAATGCGATAAACATCTGGGATGTTTCTGGAGTAACTCCTGTTAACGTAGGAACAGCAAACGGTCCAGTAGGATTTACTGCAAGAACAGGAAGTGCAAACGGCGCAGTCTTCCCAATGGCTTACTATCCTGGCGATGGTACTCCTGGTACAGACAGAATGTTTGCTGTATTCAATGATGCTGGATTAACAGTAACTGACGTAATTGAATTCAATGCAACTGCACCTTATACTGCCACAACGTTTGTATCGTTGGCTTACCAGTTCTCACCAGTAAACGTGAATCACTCTGTATCATTCAATAAGATATTCCTCTCATACGGAAATACGATCGATGCGTATTCACCAACTGATGGTAGCGTATCGTTTGCTTCTATTACGACAGCGGGTACTAATTTGTTGTGGCCTTATGAAGATACTACGAACAAACAGATTGTTTACTTCAACATGGCCGCCAATCCTACCAACAACATCTACTGGATCGGTCTTGATACAACCAACGCAAGTCTGTGTGCAGAAGGCATTGTGGACATGTATCTTGGCAATGAAGGCCCTTATGAATTCAATACCACAACCTCTAGCTGGGATTCAATGTGTACAAGTACAGCAAGCGTTGTAGGAACAACGTTGACAGTAAACGCAACCCTTTCTGCTAACGTGTTGACAGCGGCTCTTCTCTACAGTACTGACTATGGTTTGACCTGGAATGTGCTTGCGGACGTAGGCGGTAATATATATGCGAATCCTGCAATATGGTTGGCAGGACGTACTTATAACAAACCTTCTGGTGCAGTACTTGCGAAAGTCACATTCTCGACCACAAGCGATTGCGGACTTGAAGGAATAACAATGAACATCTAAAAACGAAAATAATGGCAGCCTGCAAAACCTGTAAATGTGAACCCAAAGACTGCGGATGCGCTGACAAGGCCAATCCCGTGATGCCCCCCTGCGGACAGGGAACGGCTGATTGTCCAGAACCAGAACCTTGCGCGGAAACCTTTTCCGCGGAATGCATAATCTGGACAGCGGATGACCTTCCACAATTCGGAATCCAGAAGGGTGACAGGTTGGATGACATCATTCAACGGATCATCCTATGGCAACTGACTCCTGGATGCATCAATCCTTATGACAGTCAATTCCCCAACGATCCTTTGAACAACTGCGTTGCGGTTACTGGATTGAGGTCTGATGTCATCACCGCTTCACAGGTGAAACTGTTGTGGACTCCTTCTCCTACAGCGTTGTCTTATACTGTGGCATACAAGAAGCCAAGCGATCCAACCTGGACAGCGGTTACTCCGAATGTCACAACCAACTATTTCACTGTCTTGAATTTGAACAGTCAGACGACCTATTATTTCAAGATTGTAACCAACTGCGCCAGCGGAAGTTGTGAGTCACTTATATTGGAACTTACTACCTTAGCAATCTGATATGCCATCATTAAACGGTACCATAACGATATCATTCATCCCAGGATCCGAGGATAACACTGTTTACTATTCTGTGAACGGAGTGCCTGGAACGCCTATAGCTGTAAGTTGTCCTCTTACGGTACCGCCTACTCCATGCGTGGTCACACTGCCTACTGTAACCTATACGGATCCTTCATGCAGTACGTTGGTCATAGAAGGTTATGTCGCTCCAGATTGCGATCCAGATTTCCAAGTTCCATTCAGCATGACCTATGATTTCGTACAGGATTGCAGAACGTGGACTGTGACATGTACAAGCGCAGACGGCTGCAAAGGATTTGATACCACACCATTATGTCCAGAATGCATCATCAATGAAGAGGTTTATTACAATGGCGGATTCATAGATACGTTTTCAAATGACATTCCAAATGCGGGTGATCCTCCTGTATTCATAATAAAGAACAACAACTTCATACCAGGAAACACTGAGTTCAACCTTTGTCTGTCCCAACCTTATACTTTGGCGCAGTCGCTTGATCCAGACTTCTGGACAATAGAACTCAATGAAGATCCTGAGGTATGCTGTCATGAATGCGAAGCTGTTGAGATAACCTTTGATTCCAAAGAGCTTGAGTCTGGCGTACGCGAGTTTCCAGAATTGTATCCAACGATATATTTCACCGCATGTGAGGAAGGTTGTTACAGCCTTAAGAAATACATATACTTTGATCCTTCAATTGCTCCATCATTCACAAGATGCGTCAGGAAAGGTTCAATCACCATAATCGGAAACAAGTATCCAGTTACCGTAAACGTATTATCAACCTGTTCAATATAAAAACTTTATAAAAAATGGCTACAGTAATAGCGACAATCACAGTCAACTTCACCAGCAACTACGTAGGTTGCCACAGGTTGTTTTGGCGTAAGACATCATCAGGTGCCTATACAGGACCTGTTGAGGCAACTCCTCCCTGCACAGGCGGAGGCAACCCTTGTTCGATAACCTTTTATGACGTAGTGGATACGGAGAGCTGTGCCCCTATTGAATACAATGGTTACGTACAGGCTTGCTGCGAAGATGTGACAAGTCCAAACGGACGTATTCCATGGATAGTAACGTATACTCCAAGTGCGACATGTCTGCCTGTTGAGATAACCTGTTCAGCTGTGGAGGTTGACAGTCTTTCAGTTATCGATGGAGGTTCTGGATATGATCCTTTGAGTCCTCCCACGGTAACCCTTATTGGTGGCGGATATTCAGTACTTGCCACAGCTACCGCGATTGTAGGTGAAGGATCGATTACAAATCTTTTGATAAGCGTAAACGGTTCTGGTCCTGGTATCGCCCCCGCATCATATGCAGGAGTAGCTGGTACGAACATCGTAGGTACTGGTACATCCGTTACTGTGGATGTTACATCGCTCAATACCCTTCCTGGACCATATCCAAACGCAGGAGTAACTTATATAAATACAGTAACTCTTGTTTCCTCAAGCAATGACTGGACTTCTGGTGACACATTTGAATTGAACAGCGCTTCAATCGGCGGCATCACAGGACCAGTACTCATAGAAGTGGGAGCGACGGATGAAGGTACAATCATAGGGTTCACCATGGTCAGCAATGGAGCTGGTTACAGTTCACAACCTATCGTATCAATCGATCCTCCTCTTGTTGGTGATACCGCCACAGCTTCCGCTGTCATGGGTACTTGCGCCAAAGATTGGATCGTAGGACCTAACTGTAACAATGAAGACTACTCTCCGTTCCCGATAAATGTTGAGCTTGGACAATCCTTCAACATGTGTTTCCAGGCTGGAACAATCAGTTCTGGAACGCTTCCTTCTGATTATACATCTGTTCTCAATACAACTGACTGTTGCATAACCTGCAAGAGGGTACAGTTCCAGAACACAGGTCTTGATACAGTAGACGTTTCATGGGTTGATTGCAATCCGTTGAACGCGACATTCAAGGATGTGATCAGCGATACTGTTGCTGGCGGAGATGTTCTTTACGTATGTTGCGCTGTGGAAAACAGCTGGGCCTTGAGTTCATCAACCGACATCATCGTAACAGTATTCGACGATTGCAATTGCGTTGCTCCATAATATTTGAAAAGTCACGATGAAGTTGGTTTCGTGGCTGACTGGCAGAGCCCTGGGATTACCCAGGGTTTCTGTTTATTAAACATAAAAAGTTTACAATTAAAATGTCGTAAATATTTAGTATATTATGTCAAAGGAATATAAAGGGCCAGATGTAAAAGCCCCACGCTACAGATCAAAAACAACAACCTTACTGACTAAAGACATATATAAAAAATTCCTTGAGAAATATCCAGAGTACAAGGAGCATGATTTTGAGGAATTTAAGAAAAACATAAGTATCTTTAATGAGGCTATTTGGAAGACGGCATTGGAGTATAGGGATGGCGTTGACTTGCCTGAGGGATTAGGAAACGTATTCATAGGCACCTGTTGGAAGAAAAAGAAGACAAACGTTGACTTTTATAAATCGGCAAAATACAAGATGTTGATTACCAATCAGAACTATGAAACCGATGGAAAGCTTGGAAAGATATTTTATACCAACTACAACAACAAGTACCGCTTCACAAACAGGGTAATGTGGATGTTCAAAGGATGCAGGGACTTCAAAAGAACGATGGGTAAGACCTACCCTGAACAATGGAAGAAATACATTCATATAGATCCAAGCCAGAAAATAAACAAGCTTTACAAACGACAACAGAGAAGAGACTTTATGAAAAACCAACAGGAGCGGATGTTGGACTACTATAACGAATTCGACATGGATTAAACATGGTTACCATTTCAGATACTATATCAAGGGTAAGGAACATACTCAAGAGTGTGAAGGAAGACGCCTTCCTTACTGACCGCATGCTCTACAGCGTCATACTCAAGTATGCCAAACTCTATGTCCAAAGACAGGATAATGCAAACAGGATAATGCGTTACCAAACGCTTTTTGAAGTCCTACCCTGTGTGGAACTCATAGAGGTTGACAAGGTCGAAGCATGTTGTTCTGGTATCAAATCAAAATGTACATTCAGACGTACAAAAGAAAAACTGCCTTCTCCGATGGAAGGAGCTTATGGTCCGTTGTTCAGGGATGTCACTTCCATTGATGGATCATTCATGACTTATAAGACCTATCCAGGTACATATCTTGCTTTGGCCCACAGTACGAATTTCAAGTACAACAAGACTTTGTATTACTGGTATATGGACGGGCATCTGTATTTTCCAAACATCGAATGGGATGCTGTAAGGATTGAAGCGATATGGGATGATGATATCGCCTATTTGAAATGCAATGAACCTCAGGACCAATGTCAGATAATGCAGGAAAGACAGACGCATGTTCCAGACTATCTCTTCGCTGAAATAGAACAACAGGTTCTCAAAGAATTTGGAATGATGATGCAGATTCCGCAGGAAACAAAAGATGACAGTCAAAACATACTTAGGTCATGAGTTATAACTATACTTTGAAATACAAGTCTTTCGACCAGCTGCTGTCTGAGGTTTTGGTTGATTTCCAAAACTATGACTTGCAGAACTACATCGAACCTGGCGCGCTTATCAAAGTAGCCAAGCGTGTCAACTATGACCTGGGTCTGCGCATCTTCCAAACCAAGGAGGCGATCATCGAAGTCGAAAAGAACAGAGCTAAGCTTCCAGATGATTTCTACGTACTGAACTTCTCCATGATCTGCGATGAGTACGAAGAGTCCGCAGCGATGCCTCAGGGTACATGGATAGAGGATCGACCTTATACTGCGACATACAGGGAACAACCCAATGTTGTGAACTCTTGTGACATAGGACCAGTCAACTGCAGTAACTGCGGAAACATAGACTGCGGCTGCGGAGTACCAAGCGTAGCGCCTTACAATGAATTGCAGCCTTATGGCAACTATTGCATCAAACCACGTGTGTTCCTGAACTGCAAGAATGAACCTTATGAACTTGTCCAAGTTGTAAAGAGTGGACAGACTCGTCGTTACAAAAGGTTGTGGCCTATCAGGATACTTGAGAATCCACAGACCATCGATTGCGATTGTCCAAACCTTTACATGGAGACACAGAATACCGCATGGATCAGGGACGGTTGGATGTATTTCAACTTCAACTGCGGAAAAGCTTATATCAATTACCAAGGAATGATGGAGGATGACGAAGGCAATCTTCTTGTCCCAGACCACGACATGCTTAATGAGTATTATGAGTATGCGCTTAAACAAAGGATTCTTGAAAACCTCATCATGAATGATGAGATACAGGCTGGACAGAAGCTTCAACTCATCGAAGCAAGATACAGGGCTGCAAGGAATCAGGCGTTGTCAATCGTGAACACTCCAAACTGGGCTGAGTTCAAACGCGTATGGGAAGCGAACCGCAAGGCGCAGTACGCCAAGTATTACAACATGTTCAAGAGTTACCCTTGGTACCAGAACTACTACAATAACGTTTATAACCAAATGAACCGTTTCTGATGGCAAAGAAGACAGGAGACGATGGTTTGAATACACAAAGTCTTTCCAGCGTTGAGAACAACAGATTTGACAAGAATCTCCAAAAGGACATAAGAGATTTTCATCTTGAAGACACGCAGTGGACCTTTGCACGTAACGCCATAAACAATTCGAATCTAGGTGATCTTGGGAAACTGGGAAACGAACCTGCGAACAAACTATGCGTCACCGCTCCCTATACCATAATAGGTTTCATACATCTTGTGCAGGACAAATGGGCTGTCTTCTCTACTGACAACACCCATTCTGAAATAGGTTATTTCCAGGAATCAACATGTACGTATGTCAAGATCGTAAACGATGATTGCCTTGGTTTTAGTACCGAGCATCTGATATACGGTATATCAAGACTGGATGCTGAATGCAATCATGTCATTTACTGGTCTGACGGTTACAATGTCGACAGATACATGCAGATCGGTGATATGAAGACTGCTCCGTATTCCGATCCATGGCCAGGCGTTCCATACGTATGCCAGGGTTATGATCCAGTGAATACACCTGACTGCGTCCCCTGCGTTTTTGCAACACCCTTGGCGCTTGATTGCAACAAGGTGAGATTGGAAACGCTGATGAAACCCATATGCTTCAACGTAACAAAAGGAGCGTTGGGTGGCGCATTGCAGAACGGATCGTACTTTGTCACCGCGGCTTATACCGTAGACGGATTGCGTGTCACAGACTATTTTACTCCAAGCAACGTACAGGCTTTGTTTGACCATACGGGAACAGGTGGTTCGTTGGAGATATTGATTGAAGACATTGATACAAACAATTTTGAGGAGTTCGAACTTGTTGTAATATACATCGTGGCTGAACAGACGATGGCCCGCAGGGTTGGTATCTATAGTACCAGGCAGACAATGATAACGCTTGATACCATAGACAACCAATTGCCTAGCGTGCCTTTGGAACAGATCACAGCGATGAACATCATCTATGAGAAATCGGATGCGATGTATGAGGTGAACGATTACCTGTTAAGGATCGGTCCCACGTCAAAGTTCAGTTTCAACTACCAACCTCTTGCAAACCAGATCAGGGTAAAATGGCAGTCTGTTGAATATCCAGAGGATTATTATCTCAACGGCGGCAATAATACTGGTTACATGCGTGACGAAGTATATTCATTCTTCATACGATGGGTATACAACACTGGCGACAAGAGTTCATCATTCCATATCCCAGGTCGTCCAAAGAAGGTAAGCAATGACGCCCCTGGTTCACCAAACATTGATTTTGGTTACGAGCTTTACAATGATGGAAGTCCCATACTTGCTCCCATTGATGATGACAACATCGAGACAACGCTGGGTGAACTCAACGTACCAGTATGGAGGGTAAGGAACACAGCTGGTCCAGTTACTCTTGTATCACCATATCTGCTATGCGACAAAGGCGTTGTCATAGCTGAAGGTTACATGGGTTATTGGGAATCCACGGAGAAGTATCCTGATACCAAACCTTCGATATGGAATTCCAGTTCCCATGACTGGTCTTCGCTTACTCCACCAAGTCCGAATCCTGCGCCGCAGTTTCCTTATCTGGATACAACGGTTAATGATTATGACTTATGCGGAAAGAACATAAGGCATCATAGGTTTCCAGACAATGACCTGGATCAGTCGGTGTCGCATTTCCGTCCTGCAGGACAGGCTCCCGCCCCAGGAAGTCTAACAGGTATAAACCATATAAGGATACTCGGAGTAAGCTTTGAGAACATAAGACCTCCAGTTGACAATCAAGGAAACCTCATACCTGGCGTGATAGGCTATGAGATTCTAAGGGGCAGTCGTAAAGGAAACAGGAGCGTCGTGGCAAAAGGGATCATAAACAACATGGTCCAGTACAATCCTGTTATCAACGGTTCGACTCAGATCGGTCTGTTCCAGAATTATCCCTATAACGATCTAAGGGGTGACAAGTTTCTTTCAAAGACTCCTACGCGTACAAACGGGGTAAGCGTATCCTCTCCATTGGAGTTCACTCCTTTTACGCCAAGCGATTATAGAAAAGACATATTCTCATTCCATAGTCCAGAGACCAATTTCACCAATCCTTATCTATCTCCAATAGAATTGAAGGTCTACCAGGATATTTCTGGAACGGCTTCGATGAGATACCAGTATCCTGCAAGACATCCAAAGCATGTGTTTCCAAAAGACCTTGCGTTGTTCATGTCCTTGATCGGAGGTATAGGATTGGCTTTGTATGCTACCAAAGGAAAGAAGTCAAAGACCCAGAAACTTGGTGCGACATCACTTCTTAGTTCATCAAGCGTAGGTCCAGTGGTAGGACCTAATCCAGCAATATTTGCAGCTGCCTATGCTGCTGCGGCAGGTGTGAGCGGAGGAGCTTTGGCATCTTTGACAGGATACAACCTGTCGCCTGCTGCTTTGCTTGAATCACTACTTGGAACAGGAGACCAGACTGCAAGTGCATATAGTGGTATACTTGCTGGGTTAATAGGAGGTTCTGCTGGAGCAGCACTTCATGGCGAGTTTACTGTTCCTCAGGTCTCTTCAGATTATGGTCAGAATGACTACATACCTTTGTTGTTAAATGTTGTAAGTACATTTCTGCCTGGTAGTCTTCCAATGTTCTTTTACTTTTTCTCTGAAGGAGCTGAACAGTTATACAGATTCATAACAAATGCTGGAACTCCCCAACAGCATGCGTTGCAGATGATATCCGCCTGTTTGTATAATGATTTTTCACAAAGACCTTTTGGACAAAGAAGAAGGATCATCCGCAACTCAGGATATGTTGACAACCAGATCCATGACTTTGGAACCAACTACAAGATAAACAACCTTAACAGGGGACGTTTTGTGGCGTTGGAACTCACCAATACTCTTGCTGAGCCAGCTGTTGTGGACGAAACAAGATACGACACAAGACTTCAGGATCTTCCTGGAGGGATAAACATATACAAAAAACCTGAAAGGGGATTCACCAAACTGTCAAGTACTTACTATTCCGCTTTGAAGCAACGCTTCCGTAACCAGTATGGACAACTTGAAAGCATTGTTGAACTACCCATAGGCTGCATGAGGAACATCTGTCCTCCATCTGGGTTGAGGACTTCCTACAGCATTCCAGACGGTTATGGTTTCAGATTGACAAACGCTCCTTTGATCTGTGATGGAAACCTTGTGACGAACCCGCAGTTCAGCGATAATTCTGGAAACAGTGTTTTTACAGACTGGCAGTCTTATCCTTTGATGGTTTGGCAGAACAACATTGTTTCTGGTCAGAACGCCGCTTCAAACAACGGTCCTGGATTACTTGTACAACCAGACGCTTTCCCTGAACTGATTCAGGTTTTCCCTACGCCATTGCCTAACGGAAAACCTTTGCGTTTGAGTTTCAATCTTCTAGAACTTCCTTCTGGTTATGAGATGAAAGTATACATCGGAACAACTGCTTCCGAAATACTTACGGTTGCAGCACCAGGACAATATGTTACACCAGTCGCTCCTGTGATTCTTACCCCAAGCGTAGGTACAAACGACAGGATCAGGTTTGTAACGATACCTCCTTCCTCATCAACGCCTTTGACCATAACAGCTGAGGTGCAGAGTTACGGTCCCATAGGATCCCTTCAAAGAATGTGGTTTGTACCTAAGTTCCAAAACATAGGAAGCGATCCACGAAATTATTTCTCGACAGGCAACTACTTCCTGTTGGAACCACCTACGCCTCTGAGTCCTTCTCTTTATTCCAACGGACCTGACAACTACATTACGAATCTTGCTTGTCCTACAAGGATAACCTGGAACATAAGTCTTGATGCTAAAAGACTTGGTTTTCTTGACAGCTCTATTGCTGTTACATTGAGACGTCTTGTGCCATTGTTGCCTTCTGGCGATCCTGGTATAGAGGAGGCTTTGATTTTAACATCCGTCACTCCGCCGTTTAGTCCAGCGACTTATTCATCAACAGGATCTGTTATAATACAGAATCCAGATCCTGATGACAAGTATGTTTTGTTCTTTAACTCTGAAGGCGTACAATATACGGTAAACGGTTTCAGTGTGACAGTTGATGCTTGTGTCCAACAGGAGAGCGTTTCAATAACAGACATCTGTCTTACTCTTCCTCCAACAGGTCAGGGTTATGGATGTACTGATCCTGATGCGGTAAACTATGATCCTAATGCGACAACAGACAACGGAACATGCGTTTACTACGGATGTACTGATCCCAACGCATTGAACTATTGTGATACATGTATATCTTGTCCTCCTACCGTAGATAATTCAGATTGCGATTGCATATATGCAAACACTGATCCAGGCGGACCTCCTGTACCAGCGGGAGATAATTGCAATCATCCATGTTCTCCAGTCACAGTCAATCCAAGATCGTATGATTCAGACGTCATGTTTGGCGGAGACATCTATGTGAACAGGTATACTGAAAAGAACTCGTTCTTCTACTTCTTTGATTGGATGTACGGACAACCTGACCGTTACGAGTGGGATTACCAGAAATACAGGATGATACCTTATCCCACTTATTGGTTCAACAGCCAGGGGATGAGCGTACTTGAATCCATAGGTTCAGCATTTGATGCGATAACCGATCCAGGTAATTGGAGCTCCAATCTTTTTGATACGATAATCACTCCAAGCGATTACCATTGCTTTGATAGACCTAATGCCCAATTCGGTCTGATAATAAAACTTGGTTATATCTACCTGTTCAACTCTGGAATACGTCAGTTCTTCGTAGAGTCGGAATACAACGTTGACCTTCGGGACTTTGGAGACAATGTCACCCAACGCCATTATCAGGCATTGGGAAGGGATTCTTATACAGATACCAGCGCCATGTTTGAACCACAAGTCATCAAGGCTGGCAACTACTACAGGTATGACAACTCCTTGAGCATATCCAAGATATGGTTCAGTTACGTATCATGGGGAACAGTATATCCAAGAAGTTACGATCCTTTGGTCGCTGAGACATGTTACCAGTACAATCCAAACAGGATTATATATTCCTTGCCTTTGCAGACAGGTGTTCTCAGGGACAACTGGAGGATATTCCTAAGCAACAACTACAAGGATTTCCTGAGCAAGGTCATGGTCGTTAAACAGATAAACAAGAGCGGTGCTCTTATCCTGTTTGAATCAGACAGTCCTGTGATGTTCCAAGGAACAGACCAGTTGCAGACAGACCTTGGTACCAAGCTTACCATAGGTGATGGCGGATTGTTCAGCCAACCCATGCAGTCTTTGATGAATGCGGACAGGGCTTACGAATATGGAAGTTGCCAGAACAGGTTGAGCGTGATCAATACGCCAGTGGGTACATTCTGGATGAACCAGAACCAAGGCAAGATATTCTACTTTGGCTCTTCCCTTGAGGAGATAAGCATGGCCAATCTAAAATGGTGGTTGGCCCAGTTCCTTCCATACCAGTTGATCAAGTATTATCCTGATTACAGGCTTACAGACAATACTGTTGCTGGAATAGGTTGCCAGACAATGTATGACAATACAAACAACCTATTATACTTCACGAAGAAGGATTACAAACCCAAGCTCGACAACAACGGAAAACCGCTGGCCCTTTATGATGCGGATGCAAACGAGTTCTATGTGAAGGTTGGAACAATGGATATTCCTGTCTCACTTGGGGATCTTGATTATTTTGAATCAGCGAGTTGGACCATAAGCTACGACGTCAAGATAAAAGGTTGGGTATCATTCCATGACTGGCATCCTGACCTCAGTGCGGCTGGCAAGAATACGTTCATGACAACCAAGGACGATGGCATATGGGTGCATAACCAACGCTGCGATCTCTATGTCAACTACTATGGTACGAACTATCCTTTCGAGGTTGAGTACATGGCCAATACAGTCCAGAATGTCAATACGCTCAGGAGCATCGAGTACCAGCTGGAGGTATACAAATACAAGTACGAAAACTGTTATGACAGGTTCCATGTGCTGGACTACAACTTTGATGAGGCGGTGATATACAATACGGAACAGTGCAGCGGTCTATTGAAGCTGAACCTGACTCCCAAGAACAATGCTCCGTTGCTCACCCAGTTCCCGCAGGTAAATCCTACGAACATACAGATCCTGTACAGCAAGGAGGAGAACAAGTACCGTTTCAACCAGTTCTGGGATACCACCAAGGACAGGGCTGAGTTTGCGTGGTCAGCTGCAAACATCACTCCTACGAATCCAAGCGGTCAGCTTCCAGTTCCAGATCCAACCCTTCCTGTTCCAGGAGGCGCGCCACAACCTGGAAACTTCAGGCAGCAGACCATATGGGATACGCAGTCCAATGGTTATATTAGGACCTTGAACGCGTTCAATCTTAACTACAACAAGTCCCAGCTTGAGCGCAAGAAGTTCAGGCATTATACAACCAGCGTATTGTTACGTAGGAAAGTATCAGGAAACAAGAAGATGCTGGTATCGATAACCAACAACAAAAACACGTTTTCTCCAAGATGAGCAATAGTACAGAACTAAAGGTCAAGTACCATGGGAACAAAACAGAAAAGTCCAAGGGTAGGAAGAAGAATCCTAACGTGGCTAGCGTATCTCAGCTTGGTTATCGAGATGACAGCCCTTATCGCAGCCTACCTTATATTGACATTCATACTCCTGATGGTAGTATCGACATGTCTGGTACTGGAATACCTCTTTGGGCTAATGGTCGCATTCTACCGCCTTACTCGGGGATCCACAGATTTGATACTGACACGGTTAGAGAAATACCTCTAGCGCAGAAAGGTAAGCAGGTTAAAGAACAACCAAAAAAGGTTGAACCTAAACCTAAACCTGAAAAGTCTTTATGGGAAAAGCTGACCAGTCCTATGGAGACGCCTACGTTAGATGCACTCATGAAAGCTAACTTTTTTCTTCCGTTGTTTTATGATCAGTCATGGGATCCATACGCTAAACAAGAAATACAATATAATAAAACAGGCGGACCAACTAGTTGGCTTGAGAAGTATCAGACTAAAGGTGAGAAGCTTGGTTTGAATAACGTAAACACTGCTGTTGCAGCAACGACAGCTGTAAGCAAGCCTTTGATTGTACCAACCTCCGTTACATTACCTCTTCCTGAGGAGTTCTTCATGAAGGATCCGCGGAAGATACATCCTGTTACAGGAAAACCCATAAACGAAAGGAAGGATCTTAAAAAAGGAACATATTCAACGGATGTTGTACAGACCATAGCAAAACAAGCCAAGGAACAGGGTTTATCAAAAGAGGACGCCCTTAATCTTATGGCTATAAGTTTGCAGGAAAGCCTCCTTGGTAAACTGGATGATGAGGTGGGTCATGCTTTGCATGGTGATCCCATAACAGGATATGTTGACCGCACAAAGGTATTCGAACCTTTGAGTGAAGAAGAGGTCAATCAGATGAGTCCTATTGACTTGAACACACGTAACATGATTATGAATTACGTGTACAACACCAAGATGTTGAATATTGACAAGGGTAGGAAACCAAGCAGCAGGGCAGAGTTTCTACAATGGTACAATACGCCTTATCCAGAAAAAGGATCGGTGGGTACCAGTACTGAAAAACAATACCATAATGAAATGGGCGTCGGTACCAATAGTTTTTACGGGATCGATGTGACCAAGCAGCCCCTCAGTATGAAAAGCAATCCTTACGGGAAGACAGTGCAATCGTTGGCCGATTCCGTGTTAGGACTTGATCCTACTATACAAGAGATACTTGAAAGGACATATAAGAAAACAGGCGGGGTAACATCAGACAAAGCAA
>Ga0208783_10000204_pt1 | contig 37748 bp, 48 predicted proteins | sample DEB19_08_DNA_2_FD_184529 | JGI IMG/M metagenome (GOLD analysis project Ga0208783, IMG submission 184529) | Aqueous microbial communities from the Delaware River and Bay under freshwater to marine salinity gradient to study organic matter... | ecosystem: Environmental > Aquatic > Marine >... | reverse complement strand
CCCCTTCGCGACCTTGAAATCAATCGAAACCCAGTACCCGCCACCGAGGGTATTTTTCCTGACGATCCCACGAGGCCCCTCGACAGTCACCTCCGAGATCGCAATCGCCTCGCGCTGGATCTGCCCGAAGTCCTTGGCCAGCTTCCGGTCGAATCCGATCAGCTTCTCGAAGTCGGCGACCGTCTTGATTTCGAGGAAATCGTAGTAGCCCGCCACTCGCCCCTGCTGGATCGCCGTCTGATTGAAAAACCACTCGGCCGTCAGGATTGGCGTGTTGCTCCTGGTGTAATAGACCAGGTACTCCATCGCATTCACGCCGTCCTTCGAGTCGATCAGCAGGGGATTGTGGGTTCTCTCCTTCTTTCCCTTGATGTCCACATCCCAGTGGGCGTACGGGTCGACACCCGCCAGGCGCTCGTACACTGCCGGGTTGATCCTGTAGTCGCTCAAGTACACCCGGTACAGCTGCTTCTCGATGAGCACCGGCTTGCGAATAATCGGCGACCTGGACAGGTGCTGCATGTGCCCCGAGATCACCGCCTGCTCGTGCTCGTACTCGCCACGGATCAGGTAGCGGGTCTGGGCCTTGAGGTGATCGGGCACCGCATGCGACAAGTCCCTCCACGCAATCAGGGCGTGCTCTGGCCTGATCGCCGTCTGCCCGACAGCCGCCACCCCCAGGAGCAATACCAGCGACACCACACGCTCGCCTCGCTATCGCAGTGGGGACTCGTACGGGACAACCAGGATCGTCTCGAAGAAGTTCGCCCCTTGGATTTTCCCGTCGTCACCTCGGGATACTGTCGCGAACCATCCCCACCTGCCGTTAAGTTGCCCTTCGTCGAAACGGTAAACGCCCAGGGCGTACGCCTCGCTGCCGTCGTCCTTCTGGTTCTTCCACAGCAGGTGTATTTCGCCATTGCGCTGAATCGTCCCAGACGCCGTCCATCCCTTGTCTCCATTGATGGTGATCGCGTCTTGGACAACCTGTAGCTCGCCCCAATGCGTCATCCCGCTTTGCAGCTTTACTGGCTCGAACCCGCGAGCCGGAACTCCGCGGATGGCGACGACGATCACCAACGCAGCGAGGACCGTCGCCCCCACCACGGCACCAGCGAGGAACACCGCCGCGCACCCAAGATCATGGCAGAATCGTCTCATAGGAAAACCACTCCGTGCCCATTTGGATCGGCGGCTCGAAGAATGTTTCGAGGTCCACGCTTTCCGAAAGGTCCCACCCGACGAACTCAGGCCGACGTTCAGCCCACATGGGCCAGAAACATGCCCCGCATCGGATCTCGGCGTCGCTGGCCGAGTCGTCGTCCTCGCACTCAACACGGACGATTCTCGGTTCACCGTTGATCGGCCAGATCCTGACGGTGGCGATCATAGCTACACCTTGGTGATTTTGATCCCTGACCCCTCGATCATGTACCTCTCGACTGCTGGGGCCGGCGGCGAAGGCGGAGGACGATCGACGATCGGTGGACCGTATCTCGCCCTGGCCTCGGCAATGTCCCCGGGCTGTGGCCCCCGAATCCGCACGTCGTACGTCGGTTGCAACAAGTTCCCCGACGCAATGTGCGGGATGCCGATGAAATGCCCGAGCTCGTGGCACGCCACCCTGGCGAGGTCAATCTGGGCATTCGCCGGCCGATCTGAGACGACCCACCGCTCCGTCGAATCGTACTGCTGCGTCTTCCGCCCGTCACGACCATTCGCCAACTCGCTCTGTGCGAGAACGCCCATCGCGCCATCAATGGGCGAGCATGAAATCAAGCACCTGGATCTCGCCTCTGGGGGAAACCCAGTCTCGCAGTACTTGAAACGCACACCGCACACCGCTTCCCATTGCTGCGTCGCCCAGGTAATCGCCTCCTTGGCTTTCTCCGTCCCGATCGATGCGGGCCACTCGTTCGCAAACCCCCAGTAGATGTGCGGATCCGGCCAGCGATTCGCCTCCATCTCGGAGGAGATCGCCATCACATCAGGGCAGCCACAGAATCGAGGTGCGTTCAAGGAGCGGATGGTGGGCGTATCCAGTTCGCCCGTCACCTCGAGACCGTGGAACTCCTGGTACGCACGGATGGCCGCGGCGATCCCCTTGGCGATACTGAACCCAAGTCTGGCAAGACGCTCCAGTTCCATCACTTCCCCTCGAGCTTTTTCTCGATCGTGTCGAGCCGAGACGCGATCTTTTCCAGAGCGACGCTCGACTTCTCCATCACGACGCCGACCTGTTGCATGTGGGCGATATGTGCATCCGCGACTCTCGCCCCAATGTCCAGCGTCCGCGACAGGAACATCCAGATGCCGGCCATGAGAATGAAGACCATGACCGATGGGACGCCCCACGTCTTGCCTGCCTCGGCAAACGCACCAATGAGGTCTTTCCTTGCCTCAGGAGAAATCGACGAATCCATGACCACCCCCTGATTACGAAAGCGTCGGCCCGTCCGTTGAAAGAACCTTCCACCGATAGGCACCCTTCGTGGCGCCATACTTGACGCTGATCAACATGATGAAGTCGCCCGCGTCGTTGAGGGTGATCACCGTGTTGCCGGACTGGTTGATCGCGGACGCCGCCGTGATGACGCGATCGCCACCACCGTCCGTGATCAGCAGAAACCCGACCAGGATCCCCTCCTTCACCGGGTCCGCCAGCGAGTTCGTCTCGCCGCTGGCGCCAGTGGTGATCTCGATGATCCCACTCCGCTGGATTGTGATTGCCTCGCCGGTCCCTGGGTCGGGAAGCGACCACGTCGCCCGAGCCAAGTTGAACATGATGTTGTCCACGTTTCTCTCCTCTGTTCCGACCCCGTCAATACTGCGTTCCGTTGACCGTCACATAGTAACTTCTCTCGGCACCAACCGACAAATCGCCAGTCGATGGGTCTCCGTTGTAACCAAGGTTCGTGCCGCGGTGCTGTGCGTCCAGGTCGATCGCCGCCGCAAGAGCCGACTGGTAGTCCTGCTCGTATGCCGCGCTGTCGTCGAGCGTCCTGGCCGCCTCCGCCAGGCACGCGTACTTGATCGCTCTTGCGTAAAGAGCTCCGCCAGGCAGGCTCTGTGCGGTCTCGCTCACCGACGTGGCCACGATCTTGTAGGGCAGGCTCAACGAGTACGTTGCGTCCGGACTCGGGAATAAGACCAGCTCCCACTCCTGGGGAGCGTTCGCATGACTCTTCTTCGCACGTATCGCCGCCAGTTGCGGATAACCGGTTGCATTTGGGTACTGGCTCTGCTGGCTGTCGACGAGCGCCGGGTTGACGATCGGCACTGGACGACGTGTGGTGTTCGTGCCCGCGAAGTATACCCACCCTTCCGCCGTGCCAAAGTCGCTTGGCAGGTCGTAAGCCTTCTGCCCGTCCGCCGTCGTGAGATATGCCGTCTGCCGCAGAAATGACCAGTCGTATGCCTTGGGCGAGCCTGGGATCAGCGAGCCGAACAGGAATCGCTGCATCGCTGACTTGATGACCGCTTCAATCGTCTCGGTTTTTTCCGTGGACCATGCCGTAGTGTCGCGGCCCCACCCTCGCAGGAATGCCACGTCTTTCCGGAGGTCGTCGTACGTCGCTTCGTAGCTCATGGGCTCCGCCTAAAAAACCCGGCCTGGCCCCCCTCAGAGCACAAGCCGGGCGTCCCAAGGTGGATCAGGATCAGTCGCCGTCCACGAACGTCATCTGCACTTCCTTGCGGTCGACGTACGTCGCGCCCGGGCTGGACCCGGTGGCGTTGACGATGCCGACGATGTCGGTGAGCGTCACGTTGGACGGGAACGTGGCCGCCGTCAGATTGCTCGAGCCGAGCCGAGCCGCCGCGATCTCCTGGCCATCCTTGAACCACTTGAGGGTCTCCGCTCCGTCGAAGTAGAAACCGAGCTTCGTCCACGTATCCGCGGCGATCGTGGTGTTGGCCGGGTTCTGCTCGGTCTGACCGCTCGCCTTGTACTTGCAGCAGACCGTCGAGCCGGCGCCCTCGGGGATGTGGAACCCGATCAGGTTCTTGTCCGCCAGGGTCCCATTCGCCTGAATCGGCGCCGTCGCCGTGGGCGTGTAAACGTCCGTGAGCCCGGCGAAGGTGCCGTGCTTCGTGTTGGCGACCGTGTCACGGCGAAGACGGATCTCATAGGCGACCTTTCGCCCGGAGTTGGCCTTGATCGTGATCCCGCCGGCACCATTCGCGATCACTGCCGCGGCATTGTCGTTCGCACCAGCGTCCAGTTTGACGGCCGAGGCGTTCTTGAGAGCGGCATCGCCGATCGTCCCGTTCGCCGAGATGAACAGGTGATGCAGGTTGACGCCCTGAGTGATCGCGGCGGAGACCGTCGAGTTGTGCGGACCCCACTTGGAGAACTCTTCGCGGACCACCACCCCGATATTCGGGTCGTGGATCGCGTCGAGCGTCGGCATCCGGCCGAATACCGCCGGCGACGGGCCAGGACCGGAATTGCTCTGCGTCCCGGTCGGATAAACTTTTGCCAGAGTCATCGATAGACCTCCCTACGTTCTGTCTGTTGAGTTTGACGCAGCCACCAGGGGCAGCGATTAGTTGCCCGTGTAAGACGCGGAGCGGCTGAGGACAGCCTGGGAGCGACGGTCGGAGCAGATCATATTCCACTGGGAATCGACCCACACGACCCAGACGTTGTGCTGGAACGGGGCCTGCATCGCCGGGCGTTCCCGCATCCATTTGCCCTTGAGAATCGCCGTCTTGAAGCGACCCCAGTTGATGCTGTAGATCGGGTCGTCCGTGTCGTTGTCGAGCTTCGGCACCCATTGCACGGGAGCTCGCGCAAACGTCGGCGTCTGGCCGGCGAAGTCGTAGCCGAGGTTGTCGTTCCGCTTGTCACCGAGCGACTCGAACTGGGTGTAGTTCGACTCGTTCGTGTAGTGCTCGTACATGAGCCCGGTGCCGAACATGTTCGTCATCTGGACGCCGACCGGCGGGCGGAAATTGACCTTGCGAGTGGCCGTGCGCCACTTCTGGATCAGGTCCTCCTCCGTGATGTTCGTGAACGGCGCGGTGTAGTTTTTCCACCGCGAGTACGTGGACGGCGAGATCCCGCCCACCGAGGTGTACGCCACCGAATCCGACCCGGTCGGGGCGCCGCCGTTGAACCCCGCGCTACTGGTCGACTTCACGATCCAGTACCGCAGCGGGTACGGAGTCTTCACGTCCGTGGTCGCGGGAACGGATCCCCAGAACCAGGTCTCGATGAACTCCGCCCAGCCGATGAGCGACGCCTGCCGCTTCGTCTTGACGTAGTCCTGGATCTGGCTCTGGCCGTTGTTGATGTCGATTTCTCGCTCATCCCACGCCCAGTTGAAATCGCTGAATCGCCACGGCACGCTGCCGTGATCCAGCACATCCTGCTGGTTGATTTCGCCGTCCGTCTGGTAGAGACCGACGAACCGGGCGTTGTTGACGGATGCCGTCATGATGTTGATGCGAACCTGCAAACCGCTTTGGAAGTCGACCTGCGACTTCTTCATCAGGCGGTTGAACGCAACGTGCTCCTGCACGTCGGTCGTCAGGTCCGTCAGCGTCATCGGCTGGAGATCATCCAGCGTCGCCTGGATGAGGTCCGGAATCGTCTGTGCCTCAAGAGTAGGCATTTTGTTCTCCTCTGTTCCGCCGTAGCATTACGCCGTGACGGTTATTGCCCAAGAAAGAAGCTGTAGTCGGTTTCCTGGCGTTCCGGGCCAGGATCGACTCCGTGATCGGCGAGAGTCTGGGCCAGCCGATTCGGCCGCTCCATTTCAAACCGCCGGTGGGTTGGCGCGCCGACGCCATTCGTGTGGCGCGGCCTGGCAGCGGGTTGCTGCGGTTGACGTGGTTGCGGGTTCAGCTTCAGCAGCTGAGCCGCCTGGCCGATCAGTTCCTTCGGAGGAGGGACCTTCTCGCCGATTTGACGGTACATCTCGGCCAGACCATTCGCCCTGGCGAGCAGCGACTGCTCCTGGGCTGGGTTCTTGAGCACCGACTCGAGACCGAGGTCCTTGACGGCGCCATGGAACATGGCCTTGCCCTGCTCGTTCTGGCGATGCCCTTCGATGCCGGACAGTTGGCGAACCTGGTTCGCCAGGTCGCGATTCTGTTTCTCCAGCCTCGCCACGACCGCGGCCATTTCCTTCAACTCGGGAAGCCATTCGTCCGAGGCGAACTTGTCCGGGTTGAACGGCTCGTCTTCCTTGGGTTGCTGCTGAGTCTGCGGAGATTGCTGCTGGCGAGCGGATTCGGCCTGGGCCTGACGACGGAGGATCGAGAGCGTGCGGCTGAGAGCGTCGGCACTGCCGAACGCTTTGGCGTCCTCACGGCTGACACCGAGCGATTCGGCGAGCTCGAACAGAGATTCGGGGATGTGGGTCGGTTCCGGCGGAGCGACGCCCTTCGCTTCCGGCTTGCGAGGCTTTACCACCTCGGCCGGCTTGGGCTCGCCTTCCTTAAACTGAGAATCGGCGACAGCCTTCGGATTCAGAAAGAACCCGGACTCGTCATGCTCGGTGGGGGATGCGAGCGACTGGACTTGTTCGGCCTCGGCAACACCTTCGGACATTGCTGCTCCTGAAAAAAGAAAACGGGGGCAAGCGATCGTGTCGCCTGCACCCCGTTCGGAGCAGCGATGGTAACGGCATCTTCCCGGCTGGCCGGCCGGTCTGCCTTCGCGAAGCGCGGCGACCATCTCGCCGTGCCCCCATCAGGTTTTCCGCAATCGCCGCCATCACAGACGGCGAAAGATTTCCTTCCACACATGGTGGATGAATCGTCTACAGGCTCGAAGGACGGACTTGCACCATCGACCTCCAGGCTTGAGCCCGGCGCTCTGCTGCTGAGCTACTTCGAAGTCCCAGGGGGTGGATTCGAACCACCGGTCTCCAGGTTATGAGCCTGGCGAGATGCCCGCTTCTCCACCCTGAGATAAGTGGCAAAATTTTGCCACTCCTACGCCGAAACCCTATGCCTCGGCAATCGTGTACTCGACGACGCACGCCGCCGAGTTCGCCTTGGCGTACGGCGCCGTGGTTCCGAGCATGAATACCGCCTCATCGCCGGGAAGGATCTTCGCGACCGCGGTCCCGTTTGCTCCGTCCTGGATCGTGACGTAGTTCGTCGCATCCAGGTTTTTCATGTAGAGCATGCCCGGCGTTCCGATCTCTCCCAGGTCAAGTGCCTCGGCCGTGGTTCCGATCGACTGCGACCGCTCGATGTAGTTGGCACCGGACATGGTGACGAGCGTGCTGAGGGTGATCGAGCGAGACCGCTTACCCGATGGGGAAATGGTCAGCGTCCCAGTGAGAGAAATCTCGTTTGCCATCAGTCACCATACCCGCCACGGTTGTCGTGCATCCCGTGAGCCTTGAGCAGTTGCTTCCGGTGGTTTCGATCCAGCACTTCGGGAGTCCCGTCCTCACGGTAATGCGTCGGGACTCCGACCTTCTTTGACCACTCGATGGCTTCCTGCCGCTGGCTTGGGTGAACCATCAACGCGTCGCTCACCCAGGCGCCACCTGCCCATAGCGGATTCGCGTACGGGCCGGAACCTCCAAGTTCCTTCGGTGGGAAGGCGGCGTCATGCTCTTCCTTAGTCACCTTCTTCCCGTCAATATAATACTCGACCCCGCCGTGCTGCAAGTAACGGATCTGCCCTGCCATTTAATTTTCTCCAGAATTCATCAGCTGCTGGATCATCGCGTTCTCTTGGTTGCCAGGAGACGACACGTTCGTCCTGGTGTAATTGCCGTTCGGCTTGCCACTCGTCGGTTGCGGCTGACCGCCTCCACCACCCTGCCCCTGGGCCATGTCCGGCGGGGGAGGGGCGAATACGAGCACGTCGTCGACGTCGTGGATATCCATCATGCTGGCGATCTTTTTCACCAGGCCGATCAAGTCTACGCCGGCCCCTTGCGCGGCGAACGCACCGGCGCCAGGGATCAAGAACTTCTCCGCGAGCATGAGCCACTTCTGGAGCTTCTGCTGCGGGGTCGAGGACTGCATCGAGTGCGGGTCGATCTGGAAGTTCGTCCGGAAGAACGCGTCCTTGCGGTCCTCGGGAGAAACCTCCATCGGGACCGTCATCTGCGGCATGCCAGGAATCGGAATGTTCGCGGTCATGTTCTTCTTCGAGTGCCACTCGTACCAGAGCACCCCTCGCATGACACGCCGGGCGAACGACACGGTCTCGGCCTGCATGTACTGCATCGACTGGGACGCGGCGTCCGCCAGCATCTTGTCCTGGCCGAGCGTGTCCGCCTGCTTGGCGAGCCCACCCATCGCGTCGAAGTTGCCGCCGAAGTAGCTGATCAATTGCTTGATCTGCAGAAGGTAGCCGGCGTTTTGGGAATCGGCTCCGCCGAATCGGACTTCGCGGAAGTTATCCGGGTTCGAGACGGGAATGATGTCGCCATCGCCACCCTTCTTGATCCGCTCGCCTTCGGCCTGAACAGCATTCTGGACCGCTAGCAGGGTCTTCTGACGCAGCGCCTGGCGAAACGTCTTCAGCGCCATCCGATTGGCAACATCGTGCATGTCCAGGATGTTGTGAACTGGAGGAGCAGGCAGCAGATTACCTGGCACCTCATCGAACCCGAGCCAGTAGAACGGGCCGGCGTGCTCTTCGGACACGAGACCGACGTACGGCTCGATTCGCAATGGTTTCGACGTGATCGTGTTCCCCTGGACGGGGAAGGTGACCATCAGCCCCTCGACCGGGAGGTATAGCTCCCAGAGGTCGACGTACTCTCTCAGCCGCGAGAAATAGTACGAATCGCTCTGGGAAATCCTCTCCGTCTTCTCGTCCCCCTGCTCGTTGATCTGCGTGTGGTAATCCGGGGAAAGCTTCTTGAGGAGATCCTGGTCGACACCCTCCTGGCCGGCGAGCAGGTCTTTCGGCACCGTGATGCGATGGCCGACGTAATCCATCTGGTCGAGCCGGGCCGCGGCCATATCGAACACCGCACGCTCGACGTCGATGTTGTCGACGTACGGCTGACCGTAGTCGTGCCGAGGCCCGTTGTAGTCCGGCATCTCCGGGTTTGCCGCCACGCCGACCTTCACCAGACCGACCGGGGACAACGCGGCGTCCGTGACGCACCGCTGGAAGGTTTTCTCGAGCCCCATCGCCAGGAACCGGTCGTTGGCCCAGAGTTCCAGCGCGTTGGCAATTGCTCGCAGTTCTCGCTCCCTGGTCTGGAGCATGCACCGCGGCGTCCGCGGGACAAGATTCCTCTGGAGGATCGACAGCATGAGGCGGATGAAGTTGAGCGGGACCCGCTCCTTCGAGCCAGAGTTGCTGTAATGGCGGCCGACGTACTGCCGGATGACCTCGAGTCGCTTGGCGATGATGGGGGACCATTGCCGCCGCGACCACCGGACAGACTCCACGAGGTTGTTGCAGAACTTTTGCGGGAGACTGATCATCGCTTGCCCTCGTACGGGACCGCCAGACCCTTCTTGATGAACGCGTCCGACAGCCAACCGTCAGCCCCGGCCCAGACATCGGCAAGCAGCCTGCCGTATTTTTCCCTGCCGACCACCTTGAGCGTCGTGAGCTGCCCTGTCACGACCTTACTCAGTTCCACCGTGGCCTCGGCGGCGCCCGGCTTGCCCCTTTCCGGGGCGTTGATCCCGTGAATGCGAACGACGACCGGGACCAGGAACGCTGCCTCGAAAGTGTCACCATCAATTGCTCTCAGACCATGGACCGTCGCAAACCCCGACGAAGGGAGCCCAGTCATGTACAGCTTGCCTGGCTCAGGAGTTTCGTTTACCATTCCGCCACTTCCTCTCGTCGTCGGTCCTGCTCGTCTCGCCAGGCCCAGCTGCCCACCGGTGCCACCATCATAACATCCGGCTCGTTGGCTTTCGCAGCCTTCACTTTCCTCGAGACCGCTCCGTCATCTCGGACCAGGATCCATGACAACGCGTCCGCGATTACCTCGTCGCCGTGGTTCGCCTTCGCCCCGGACGGGTCATCCTTGACCAGCTGCAGCGTATGCTTCACTACACCCGCATCATAGATGAACTTCTTGGTCTCTTCCAGTGCCGAGGCTTCCGGGTTGAGGAATTCGCCGGACGCCAACGCTCCTCGGTAGCTTTCCAAGAGCTCGTGCTGGCGATCCGCCGATGCGTCCCAGCCGATCTTATCCGTGATCGTCGGAGTGAGCGTGTCATCGCCCTTTCTCCGGAAGTAGACGTTCGTGTGTTCGCATTCCTCCATGAGCGTCTTGCGGAACTGCGTGCCCGTGGCGCCCTGCGCTTCCCAGTTCACGGTCGCTTCATGGAACCATGACGCCGCTGCAGCGACAATCCTGGCAAACTTCGCTGGCGGGACGTGCGGGCTCTTGAAGGACGCCACCTTCTCTCCCGTGTCCAGGTTGACGACGGTTGCGCAGCTGGCAGTCCCGTACTTTCCGCCCGTTCCGGACGCCACGTCGCAGCCAATTCCGTATCTGCCGTAAGCCGGACGCGACCTTCCGTCCAACTTGAACCAGATCTTCCACAGGCCACTGGCGTGCTCGACGAATTTGCCGTCCTGGATGTGCCCGATGTGGTCCGGATCACGGCAGTACGTGGCGATCAAACGGCTGATTTCCGCCGCGTCGAAGAAGAGCCAGACCGCGGCCTGGTAATCGATGTCGAGTTCCTGGGCGATAGCGATCTTGTTGTAGCCTCGGCGTCTGCACTCGTAGTCGTACCAGACGCTCCTCGGGCGCCCCGGGTTGTGGTGCTGCACGAACGGGTAATCCGCCGGGAAGGTGTAGCCCTTGTCCAGGATGGTCGGCGACTTGTCGCCATGGTTCCAGGTGTAAAGCCCTCGCGTCTTCGCCGGGCATTGCGTCCAGTGCATCCGGATCTTGGTGACGTGCTTCTCCTGGGTCAGCTGGTAATACTTCGTATGCGTCCCGTTGGGGGTCCCCACGAAGATGCGGACGTTCGAGCAGTCGCCGGTCTTGTTGTAGATCGTCTCGGCGTCGTCCACGAGGGGAAACTCATCGAAGAGCATGGCCCGGTATCGGCCGGCGATGCCCGCCTTCTCGGTCGTGGCCTGCCCCTTGATGACGGTGTTGGTGCTGCGGTTGCGGATTCGCATTTCCGTCCGCTTGAGGTGGCGAGTCATCCAGGACGGGAGCGAGTCGATGGCGATGTCGATCTTCCCGAAGAGACTGTCCGCGTCGCCGTCGACGAGGTCCTTCTTGTACGACAGCATGAAGAACTCAAGCTGTCTCGGGAAGAAGATCAGATACCAGAGGAAGATGAGCAGGATCATCCACGAGGCGCCCATGTCGCGACTCTTCTCGACGACGATCGGCGGCAGGCCCGGCTCCTCGGACTCGATCGCCTCAACCACCTTCAAGATCGCATGGTCCTGGCAGAGATAGGTGATGAAAGGCGTGTGTGGGTTCCGCTTTCGAGTGTCCAGACTCCAAACGAATACGTTCATCCAGAAAAGAATGTTCCGCGAGCAGATGCCCATGATGAGGCAACGAAACTCCTCGTCGGCCGCGCACCGCTCGAGGACGTCCGCGCGGAACCGGACGTTACTTTCCTGGTCTTTCGGAACAAGCTTGTAGGATTGGTCCGCTATTCTGCAGGCCATGTCCTTCAAATCCTGGCTCGACGGACCTGGCGTCGGCCTTGTCTCTTCCACGACGGTCGAGGTCTTGGAGCCAGTCTTTCGCGATTTGGTAGGAACGCTCGGTGAGCCACTCTTCCTGGGTCTTCCCCTGGGCTTCTTCGACACGGGCGTATCGCTTTTCTCGAAGCCGAGCGTACTTGTCAAATACGGATTTTCGCTCATCTGGGTGGTGTTGGTAGTATTCAAGCTGCGCCCTCATCGTTGGCGAGTGTGCCTCGGCCTTCTCCAGGGCTTGATTGTGATCCACTTCGCCCATGAGGGCAATGAGCGTCTCCAACTCGTGGAGCCACGTCTTGGCTTGGTCCTTCGCCATCATTCGCTCCTGATGTGCTCCGTGGGCTCGTCGCCGACCGTCTCGGGCCACTCTCGGAGAATGTTTTCGGAGAGCTTCTTCCAGGCCGCTCCAATCAACTCGCCGAGGCTGAACCCGGCACATTGGGCCGCGTGAAGCAGGCAGTGCAGGCAGTCGGCGTACTCCGTGATGTCTTGAGGCTTCGTGATCGCCTCGTCAGCCTCACGCTTCAGGTGCTTCAAGGGGCCGATCGGGCTACGTGGTCCGAACTGCGCCAGAGCCCACTTTGTACGCCACGAGTTGAAGTGGCCTATCTCCGCGTATTGGGAAACACTGTCGAAAGTTCCATCCCTCACGAACGCGCGAAGCTTATCGATCGTCGCTTGGTCAAACGCCATCACGTCACCTCCAAGGAAAAACTCGTCGTAAAAACTCCGGTCGGCGGAATCGAACCGCCTGTTCGGCCTATCATGGATGAAGGATTAACCGCCACGTTCGCGGGCCGCATCTTTGTCGGCTCTGCACCAGCACCGGAAAATGCCCGTCTTTCCGGGCTGTCACTTCGGCCGCGATCTTGGGTTGCATACCCTGCTGGGCCTCACATTTGCCGGCATTGCTACGGGCGTGCCGTCGCGTATGCTGGTCCTGCCTGTCGGCCCTCATCTCTCCGCCGTCGCCTTCGAGTTCCCGATTCCGCTTGATTCGCACGTCACGTTACTGCTTTTCACGATCCGCCACACGTCGTTGTCTTCGTCGACAACCTGAGTCACCTCCACAAAAGTCGCTGCCACCGACCGCGTGTTCCGCCACACGTTGTTGTCTTCGTCGAAATAGAACCCACGCTTGTCGACCAAGACCACTCGGCCTCAGCCAAACGTATCAAGGGAGCCCCAGACGCCAAAAAGTCGATGCATCAACATCAGTCGCATACGTCACCTCTGGTTGAATTGATGCGTCCAGGAGTCGAACCTGGTTGGGAGTCAGATTTCGCGTACCGACTTACAGGGGCTCAAGCCGCCCAAGCAAACCATGCGGTCGGCGTCGCACTCCAACACTCCTCTGGCCTGCGTTAGCTACACGGGTCGCCATGCCCGCCCACGCATCGTTGCCGTCTCTCCGGCTGTCACGCCTTCGCGGGGCGTTCCGGCGGCTGTCACAGCTACCGCACGCAGCTGGGGACGCTCTGCCCTCGCGTCCCAATACGGGCCTCTTTCGCTGAAAAGGATAAAAGGCCGCTTCAAGTCATTTGTGGGGTTGGCTACAGCGGCGATGATCGTTCCCCTCATGGGCATCCATGCCCGTCCCCTCACCCTCCTAGTCCGCAGCCGGCAACGCCTCAAGGTACGCCTTCAGGGTCGGCAGCCTCAGCGAGGACGGCCGTGTTGTCTTCCGCGGCGGCGGCCTTGGCCGGCTCAGCCTGCTCGGTCTTGGCTTCGACCTTGGGCCACTCGCGCATGATGTTCTCCTTGAGCTTTTTCACCGCCTCGGCCAGCACGTCCGTGAAAGTGAACCCGGCGCGGTCGCTCGCGTCGAGCAGCAGGTGAAGTAGGTCGGCGTACTCCTCGACGTCGCCTGGCTTTGCCAACGCCTCTTGCACCTCCTTGGGCCACTCGCGCATGATGTTCTTCTCGAGCTTTTTCACCTGCTGGCTCATGCCTCTCACTTCGCTTTCAACGTACAACGCCATTCGTCTCGCCTCCTCATTTTGGAAGTGTCGCATCCACACTCTGGGCTATGCCCACGTCGCAGGAATCGCCCATTGCTGGGGAGCCGTGCTTTTTGCATGCCTGCGCGACACTATATCCCGCAGGCGCTGATAGTCGCCTGCGGGGTGTGACGTGAAACGATCACGTCACTTGGTTGGAAGATCATGATCGCCCATGGACATCTCCAGGGCACTGATTGCCACCTCGATCACTTCGGACGGCACCATCTTCATCTCACGCGCCAACACATTCAGCCTGGAATGGACACGTCCTGGGATACTAACCCACTGCTGCGTGTCGACGCCAACTTCACTCTCATCGAAGCCAGCCATCAATTCTCCTCCATCACATCAAAAACCCCTGGGGAAGTCTCCCTCCCCAAGGGCTTCCCAGAGGCTACCGCCACAAGCGGTAAACCTCTCACGCAAAGGCACATCATAAAACCATCAATAAGATTCTTCAAACCCCACTTTCCCACCTCTTTCCACCCCTCCCCTCCAACGTGGCAAAATTTTGCCACTTCTAGGTCCAGGTACCTAATTTCTAGGGAATAGCTTATGTGTCAGCCCGCGTTTTTGGGGTAACCTTACGAGATCTTAAGGTTTCGTGGAGGCGAAACAGGGAGTCGTGCTGGTATGGTTTCGCCTAGAAGGCGGCTCCAGAGAGGAGAGGAACCCCTCGAGCGAGAGGCCGGGGTGACGGGCCAAAATGCGGGTCTAGCCGGAAGGAGAATCACGAGTCTGGGTGGAAAGAGAATACACTACTCGGCCGCGGCGGCAGGCCCCGGGGGTGAGGGAAAAAACCGCACGCACGCACGCGTTTACTTACATCAAAGTAGCAAAAACGCGGTTGATCGCCGGTCTCATGCCGATTGTGTGAGACGGTTCGCTGGGAACCGTACACCACCGCACTAGAGAGGTGACGTATGAGCAGTTACGTAGCACGGTTGGCCCAAGCGGTTGTAGTCAAGGCGTTGGCGGAGGTGTCGCAACATGGGGATGACGCGTTGGACCATGTGGAGCGTCGGGTGCGTCAGTTACCGCGGCGGAGGCGGTATGACGTCTACCATGGGCGGCAGGCTATGGACACTTTGTGTGCACCGTCCGCAAACCTGCAGCGATAGGCCGAAACGGCGAGCGATCGCCGTCCACACGTGGTTTCGTGTGCTGATGAGGCTAGTCCGCTCTCACCCAAGGAGTCTACCATGCGTGCCCTACTGATCGCCGGTCTTGTGTCCACCACCGTTGGCGTCGCTCTGTCCGCAGTCGCCATCGCCGCCCACGCCCTCAGCGGAGAGTATGGCATGGCCATGGCCTACACCGTCGCCACGATGTGGTTCGCTGGCCAAGCCGTGACCATGCTCCTGACCGCACTCGACGACGAGGCCCGTGCCAAGGCCCGCGAGGAAGTCCGCACCCACCGTGGCTGGGACCGCGTCTAGCTCTGGCCATCGGTGCAAGGCCGTCCGAAGTGGCGGCCTCACGCCGAGTGCCAGGCATATCGCCTGCACCACCTACCCAAGGAGCATTGCTATGAGCTTGGAAGACTACGTGTTCGCTGCTATCTTCACCACTGGCGCCATCGCCGGCTTACTGGTCGGACCTGCATGGGCTGGCTATGAGCTCACCGGCAGCTGGACCGGCGCCATCATGGGTCCGCTCGCCTTCTGGGGCCTCATCCGTGCCGTGGTCGACGTGGTGGACATACGAGAGGAGAACGAGCGATACGACGACTGACCTGCGGCACTGGGGCGGATGCGTCCGCCCCTATGCCATGGGCCATCGAAAATCGGCGATAGTCGCCGTCCCCATGCGGTTTGCGACGTGTGCAAGACGTCGCAGACCATCAACCCCTAGCCAAGGAGACTGACCATGTCCGGAGTGCGCGGTATCGTGCTGCACGAAGGCCCCAGTGCCATCGACGGTCAACCCATCGTGGTAGTGGCCACCCTGAAGACCAATAACCCCAAGACAGGCGACATGGTCCAGACATGGGTCCTGCGTTCGGACGTATCGCCCACCGTCGCCATCAACGAAGGCGACGACCGCTCCATCTGCGGCGACTGCCCACACCGTGGCTTGATCGACGGCGGCGTAAACCGCATGCGGACTTGCTACGTCAACGTGCGGAACGCCCCGCTGGCCGTGTGGAACGCATATCGCCGTGGCGTGTACCCGACCTACGACCGCTCCAAACATGCCCACCTACTACGGGGACGCAAGCTTCGACTCGGCTCCTACGGCGATCCTTGTGCTGTCCCCCTTGCCGTATGGGCGCCGTTCATCCGCCTGGCCAGCAAACGCACCGGGTACACCCACCAGTGGCGCGACAAACGGTTCGCCCGGTTCGCCCGGTACGTGATGGCGAGTGCTGAGACCGTGGCTGACGCAGTCAAGGCCCAAGCCAAGGGGTGGAGAACATTCCGCATCCGCACCGACGCGGCCGATCCCATCGAGCAAGGCGAAATCGTGTGTCCGGCTTCCCCCGAGGGCGGAACTCGCATGGATTGCTCGAGATGTGCTGCGTGCCATGGCACCAACGGCGCCCCTGGGAGGGCATCCGTTGCCATCATCGCCCACGGCGGAAAGAGCGTGGTGTCGGCCTACCGCCGACTCTCGCTCACCCTGGTCAGCTAGGGCTTTCGGTACAGGGCCGTCCGCAATGACGGCCTCATGCCAAGTGCCAAAGCTTTCACCCTTACCCTGGAGACCTGTCATGGCTACTCTGCACGGCGAATTGATCGAGTCCCGTTTCGGCATCGATTGCATGGCGATGCTCGAGCTCTTGGATTCAGCCCCAGCCTCGGTCGGCTACTACTCGGAAGAGGGCGGAATCGACCGCGCTCGAGCCAAACGAGCTCTGGACTACCTGACCCGGCGCGGCCTCGCCCGTGCGACACTGAGCAAGGCGTTCGGGATCCTCTACGCGAAACCAGAATAACCGCAGAGGGCACGGACCCAGTCCGTGTAATGCACGCCCCACTGTGGGGCGCGGTCCCAAGTCCGCAGCAAAGGAGGACGGTCATGACCAGGTTTTGCCGCCGATTCTGGCACGACGACGCGCACAACGTCGAGTCGTGCGAGCAGTGCAGGCTCGCGTGGGAGCAGCAGTTCAACGCTTTGCGGTGCATCCCCGAATTGCTGGAGATCGTCGCTGCGTACAACCGTAACCCGGAGCCATGCCATTTCAAGATTCGGCAGGCTATCCAGCACGCTCAGATCTGTATGAGCGATTCGGAATGATCCTTGGGGCGTGGCGGGCGGCCTCGTGTGGGCATCGCGAGGCATCAGCGAAGCGAGGACGAAATCGCTGGCCTTGACTGCCGAGGTGCACCATGAGCAAAGACGACCGACAGTATCGCCAGGGCAGGCTGAAGGCCCTAAAGGCCGAGGCGATGAGCTCAAAGACCAGATCTGAATGTGCCGCCCGACTCAGCAAACTCACCAGCATCGTAGTCGACTACTCCGACGTGGAGGCAGTCATGGGAACGTGGTGGATGCAGGAGCTCCTCCCGGACGGGGGAGACCGAGGGACCGAGGTCCGCGAGCCGACACTCAGCAGGATGGAGCGGTCCATGCTGCAAACGTGGTGCAGCAGGAAGGTCGCCGAGATCTCGGCACAGCAGGTAGTCTCTGCTGTCAGCAGCTTACGTGCAGCGCTGCGTGATGCTGGAGTCATGACGTCCGCGAGCCAGTCTGCAGCCAAGTTTCTGCTCGCCAGTCACCTGGGCGCGACCGTAAAAGACCATCACCCGAGCAGCGAGTGGAAAGACGCTGAAAAAGAGGTCAGAAAGGCGATGTCGTGGACGGACACACGCAATGTGCCAGGCATGTCGCCTGGCACTAAACTAAATGGGCCAGCAACGCGTGCAAGGCGTGCTGGCCCGGAAGGAGACTGACAATGGACACCTTACTGAACGCCCGCCCCTCCGTCAATGGGCATCACAAACCCGCTGCCAAGACCAAGCCAAAGGCCAAGCCGACTGGCAAGCAGAACGCCAAACGTCAACTCGAGGCGTGGAGCAAACGCTACGTGTATTGTGGCGTGGGCATGTCCTCGATCCTCAATGGATTCGCCGCCGTTGCCGATGCCAACGCCGAGTCTGTCGTCGGTGGTGCAGCTGCTGCCATCGTCGGTGGTTCGATCCCCCTCTTCGTCTACGGACTCAGCAAAGTCGCTTGCTGGGCACACCGTGCCAACCTCCGCCGATTCGCCCAAGCCGCCGGCGGCATCACGGTCGCCCTGCTCGTGCTGAGCCTCTACCACTGCTCGCACGCAATCAGCACCATCGCCGGATGCCCATGGATCCTGTCCCTGCTCCTCGCGATCGGTATCGACTGCGGCCTAGTCGTGAGCGAGGCAGCGTCGGTCGTGGTCCACGATGCGGAATAGCTGCAGAGGGCACGGGCACACGCCCGTGCAATGCACGCCCCGCTGTGGGGCGCGGTCCCAAGTCCGCATCGAAGGAGATGACCATGTTGTTGGACATCAAAGCCGCAGCAGTCGAGCGACGACGCAAAGACCCCGTTGTCCGCAAGGCGTGGGTAATCGATTGGCCCTGCTACGCGTCGAGCGGAGTGATAGACGGGCACACTGTCGAGATGGTCGCAGTCCAGTATTTGTGCAACGGCGACTCCGACTATGCTGCCAAGTACATGATTTATGTCGCCGTCAACGGACGCATGCTCAAAACTGTTTTGCAACCGGATGGGCACGCCCGCGACCTCAGCGACGCGCTGAGGGGTTGGATTTGGGGCAGCGGGCAATCCAGGCGGAGCGACGTGTTGCCCTGGGAGCACTATCGCAACAAGCTCAATGCTGACGTCCTCTATGCAAACCCGTAAGGTGCATAACGCCCATCACGGGCCGGACGCCCCGCCGTACGGGGCTGGGAGGGAGAGAACATCTGCCATGGCCATGAGCAAAATAAAGCTAACTGAGTTGCAGAGGAAGACGTTAACTCACATAAAATTAGCCATCGGTTCTTATCAAAGGCAAATATTAAGCCGCAAAGCGGAACTTGAGCGTGCGTTAGGGCGAACTGGCTTGTCTGCTTCGGAATGGGTATCGGTTTTTACGCTGATCAGAGGTCATGGGATCAGTATGCACAAGATAAAAGACCTTATAAAGAAGGGTTACCTAGAGCCTCGCAACTTTGAGCTTGAGGTCAAGGTCGCTGGTACAAATCCGGCGTCCAATTTCGATGAAGTGGTTGGATAGGCAGGCGACCCTTCGATTGATGTCGCTCCTACGTGTAAAGCGTAGGGGCGGCAAAATTTTGTCACTTCACCCAGCCGCCTGGCCTTTTCGCGGACGGCCCCTCTTCAGCCTCGGCACCTCGGCCAAGTCCGGCCTGCCCAACGCCTCAGCACACGCTCGTGAGATCCACTCGTTGGCACTCAGCCCACGAGACTCAGCCTCACGCCAGATCGCTTCGCACAACACACGGCCCAGCCGCGTGCACACCTGCCTCGAGTCACTCGATCGTCGCACCGGCGCCACCTTGATTTGATTCTTGGGCATGGTTCACCTTACGATAAAATCACCGCGATGCAACTTTTTTCGAAAAAGTGTATTGACGAATTTCCAGCGCGAGACTAAGATCTCCCGTGTGGTCAATGTGATCGTCGACTGGCGTGCAACGGTGAGCGGATGTGGACTGACAACGGATGCCAACGAAAATCGCCGGGACCAATGGAGTTTCCCCATGAACGTGCTGAACGGTTACAAGACTTATTTGGCGGCTGCGGGACTGATCGGCCTTGCGGTCTACCAGCTGAGCCAAGGGCAGTTCGAGCTCGCGGCGCAGAACTTCCTCGCTGGTTTCGCGGCTTTCGGCCTGCGTAACGCGCTGCCACCGGCACCGCCGACACCCCAGGCTCAGCCGGCGCGGCTCCCGGCGACGCTGCATGACTGCGGTCAGGCTTCCGAGGAACTAGCCCGGTTGAAAGCCAACAGGGAAAAGTTGTGGGCTGACCGGGCCAATAACGGCGCAGCGCCGCTGCCGGGCGAGGTCAACTTCGGCGACTGCGACGCGGACTCCTAAGCCATGGACCAATTCCACCCCTGCACCCTGCGTCAGCTGCCCGAGTGCGACCAGCACGCGGCGGCGATGTGCGCGATTTCGCTCAATCCGGTCAACCGGCCGGCGCCGCACGTTGAGCGGGCACGGATCGGCGTGCTGACGACGAAGTATTGGCGGTCTACAGCCCCGTGTCGACCAACGTGGCGATGTTTTGGTTCGAAGAAGGGCAAGGCGGTCTGGGATTACCTTCGAATTCGTGGCACTTCGCTCGGCCACCAGCACCCCTACTACCTCGTCTCTGGTCCGCAGCGTGGCGCCGGGCAGGATGTTGCCCCCGGCTTCGGAACGCGCAAATGGGAGGAGACGCCGGAGTCGGCCAAAGCCCACGGGCAGAAGGTCCTCAAACGCGTCTGCCAGAATTGTTACTCGTGCATGATGTACATGCCGACTGGAGACGCAATTTTGCGACCACGAGCGTATCTGGTCGCGACTGGTTGTAGCGATTTGGAGGATGGTACGGTGAAGAATGACCCCAAGCGTGAAGAACAAACCCCTCGCACGCCGCGAAACCCTGGTGTGGCGTTGATCGACCGAATCGATCGCCTGGTCGGCAAGTCGAACCTGCCGGTCAAGGTCAAGGTGCAGTGCCTGCAGTTCGTGCTGGCGGGCGTGCAGATGGATGTGCTCGATGAACCGGCGACGGCCATCGCCAAACCGTAAACGCCCCACGCCCAGTGTGGCAAGGGCGGGAGAACCTCGGGTACTGGGCACCCCGAGCGGGGCATGACGCCCCACCTCCACTTACTTTGTTGGCCCAGAGCAGGAGACGAAGATGCTTGTGCTCGGACGAAAAAAAGGAGACCGCGTGGCGCTGAAATTCGGCGAACACGTAGTCATGGCTACCGTCGTCCAGATTACGGGGAAGTCTGTGCGGCTTGGATTTGATGGGCCACTCGACGTGGCGATCCACCGCGGCGAGGTGTTCGATCTGATCCAGCAGGAGGAGACGAAACGTGGCAAGTGAAAATACCAGGATCTGGCGAGCGTTGTGCAAGACGGACCCCAGGCACTGCAAGAAGATCGTGGGCAAACCATACTCTGGCACCAGCCCCAAGCCCCAGTGGCTTTATCACCGTGCGACCGAGGTCTTCGGCCCGGCCGGGCGATACTGGGGCGTCGTTGTCGACAAGCTTTGGCTCGACGAGGGTGCGGAGGACACGGAGGAAAAGATTGCTCACGCACTGGTGACGTTCTGGTGGCGTGAGAACCTCGGCGACGAGCGCAATTGCGTCCAGCATGTCGGTGGCACGGTGTTCTGCGGCCGGCGAAAGGGCAAGGACGGGAACGTAGGTGCCACGTTCACCGACGAGGACGCCTACAAAAAAGCTGTAACCGACGCCACAGTCAAGGCGATGAGCCTTGTCGGGTTCGCCGGCGACATCTTCATGGGCCTGCACGACGACAGCAAGTATGTCGCTGATCTCAAGGCTGAGTTCGAGGAGCAGGACGAGAGCGCCGAGCCTGAAGAGCCAGACGATTTCGATGAGATCATGCTTGACCTGAATGCGGCCGCTGACCGAGGCACCGCCACCCTGAAGCAGGCCTGGGAGAATGCGTTCCGTTCGCTGTCGCAATCTGCTCGGAAGTACCTTCTTCATTCCGTGATTCCAGGGCTGAAAGAGAGGGCTGCGAAAGCAGACGCCGTCAATGCTTCTCGTTCCTGAACAACGGACACCCGGATGGTACTCGGCGAGGCAAGGGCGTATCACCGCATCCCTCGCTGCTGCCGTGATCGGCCTCGACCCCCACTGCGGCCCTCAGGCTGCGTGGGGGCGAATCCAGGGCATCACGCACCTATCCCCCAACCGGGCGATGCAATGGGGGAACCAGTTCGAGGCTGACGCACGCCGTGACTACGAGCTGTTGACCGGGAACCTGGTGTTCGAGACTGGGTTCTGGGTCCACGATCGGCATGACTGGCTCGGGGCCAGTCCGGACGGGTTGATCGGCGACGACGGTGGTGTGGAGATCAAGTGCCCGTCCGTTGTCCCTGTCGGGGTTCCGATCCAGCATCGGGTCCAATGCATCATCAACATGCTCGTGACGGGCCGAACCTGGTGGGACTACTACTGCTGGGTGATGTCCGAACATTTCCTTGCACGCATTTACCTCCCGCCCAAGACGGACGGGTTGCTGAGGAAGCTTAAGTCCTTCCACAGCCAATGGATTGTGCCGAACATCAAGCCCCCGAGGATGAAACGTGGCAAACGCACCTACAGTCAATGTTCCCCTGAGCGCGATCAGGACACGGGGCCGGGTGAGGAGGGACATGGGTGACATCCCTGGTTTGGCGAAGTCCATCTTCGAGCTCGGTCTGCTCCAGCCCATCGTCATTACGAAGGACCACAAGCTCGTCGCCGGCGGACGCAGGCTCGAGGCGTTCAGGGTGTTGGCCGAGGAGGACAGCCGGTTCTCGTCGATACCTGCGACCATCGTCGATCTCGACGAGGCCGGCCAACTGCAAGGTGAGCACGACGAAAACGAGTGCCGCAAGCCGTTCACCCCTTCCGAGAAGGTCGCGATCATGCGGGCTATCGAAGAGCACCTAAAGGTGGCAAAATTTTGCCACGGTCGGACCAAGGAGTCGGCGGCGACGCAGGCCGGGTTCGGGAATCGGGAGACGGCACGCCAGGCGGAGCAGGTCGTGGACCGCGGCGTGCCTGAACTCGTCGACGCTGTTGACGACGGCACGATCTCCATTTCGGACGCAGCCGGCATCGTCGACGCCGAGCCCGAGGAGCAACGGGAAGCTGTCGATTCCGTCCGCAAAGGTGAGGCCCCTACCGCACGGGCCGCGTTGGGCAAGAACCGGGATGCGGCGAAGGCCCTGGCCTACAAGTCGATCTCCGCCCTGATCCGTGCGTGCGATGAGCTCAAGGTCACCTCTGCCACGGTGAAGATGGGGAGCGTGCGTGACGCGCTCGACCAAATCAAGCACTGCGTCGGCTCTGCCTCGGGTGCGTCATGAGCAAATACAGGACCGTTCGTGGGACGCGGATCAAGAGCAGCGGGTTTATTTGGGTTGTCTGCTGGAGCCATCCGTACTGGGTCAGCAAGGACGGCCGGTGGGTTGATCTGCACAAGGAGAACGAGAAGGCGATCACGAACACAGCCACTGGCATCCGCTCGGTGCGGGCCTTCCATCGCCGGCTGCGGCAGTGGCGGAAGTACCTTCCGCCTGGCGTTCGATTTGTGCTCGTTCACCGGCGTGGTCGTCGTTTCGACGTTTTCGGGACAACGTGATCGGAGTGCGACATGATCTGCGTCACGATTCCGAACTGGCACCCCGCCCGCCTCAACCAGCTGATCAGCGGGCACTGGGGCAAACGGAAGCGGCTTAAGGATGCCGACCGCGACATGATCGGCGTCTATTGCCACGGTCAGCCCGAGGCCACGAAGAAACGTCGCGTCTCGCTGATCATCACGCTCGGCCCACGACAGCGTGGTGGAGACCCGGACTCATACTGGAAGTCTGTGCTCGATTCTCTGGTCCACGCAAACATGCTGATCAACGACAGCCCAACATGGGTTGAACTCGGACAGGTGCAGTACACACGAGACAAGCTACGATCGACCACCATTTTGCTGGAGGACCTATGAGGGTTTACGAGAGCATCACGCAGTACACACACGTCGACGGACGTCAGGTCCGCGTGTGGCGTACCGAGAAATCGGCGGCGAAGGCGAAGGACTCGTTTATCGAGGCAGTGTCTGGGACGTTCAAGTTCTACGTCAACCAGGATCTGAGAACCATCGCCGAGGCATTGGCTCGGCTGGACGGCGTGGCTGCGGTTGAAGCGAAAGGCCCCGATGGGAACGGTCTCGTGATTTACACCGAATGGCCATAAGGAGGAACCGATGGCGAACTGGCCATGGCAGCCACGGAGCGTTGAAGCGGTGCGAAAGGCGTGGCGGGATGGATACCGTGCGGTCTGCCTCGCACTTCCCACGGGAATGGGCAAGGGCCAGATCTCGTTCGATCTGCTCAAACCGTTGATCGCAGCCGGGACCGGGAGGGGTGTGATCCTTTCCAATCGGAAAATGTTGACCGAGCAGATCGGCGAGCGGGCTGAATCGGCTGGGATCGAACACGGGTATGTCGCGTCCGGTTTCCGGTGGGATCAGTTCCCGTCATTGCAGGTCGTTTCCGCCCAGACCGCTCGCGCCCGAGAGATGCTTCCCGATGCTGAGCTCGTCATCTGCGACGAGGCTCACCGTGCCGACTTCGACCCTCTGGTCGATCGGTACAAGGAGGAGACGAACGCTTTGATCTGCGGGCTCACGGCGACGCCGATCGGCCTGCAGCATTACGACCTGCTGATCAATGGCGGGACCAAGGCTGAGGGGCGAGCCCACGGTGCGTTAGTCGGGTGCAAAGTGTACGCTCCGTCCGAGCCGGACATCAAAGGGATCAGACGCGAAACGAAAGCCGTGCGTGACGGCGAGCAGCTGTTCAACCTGGTCCAGCATCATGTGTTCGCCGACATCCTCGAACACTGGCAGAAGATCCAGGATATGCACCGGAAGGACTTCCCTCGAGGATGCCCGACCCTGCTCTGGGCGCCGGGCGTTCCGGAGTCTCGGTGGTTCGCGGGAGCGTTCGCCGCTGCTGGGATCCCGGCCGCGCACATCGACGGGACCACCGACAAGGAAACGCGAAAGCGGATTCGCGAAGAGCACAAGGCTGGCGTCCTCAAGATCGTGTGCTCGATGGGCGTACTGCGTGAGGGCGTCGACTGGCCATGGGCCGCGCACGGGATCCTCGTGCAGACGTGCGGCGAGCTACTGACCTACCTGCAGCTGGTCGGCCGAATCCTGCGAGCCAGCCGAGGCAAGCCGTACGCGATCTTCCAGGATCACAGCGGGGCCTGGTGGCGGCATGGGTCCCCTAACCGGGACATCGAGTGGGAGCTCGGCGAGACCGAGTCCTCGGCTGCCGCAAAGCTATCGCCGCCAAAGCCGAAGATGGGTGACGCCGAGAGTCAGCCCGAGGGAATCGTGTGCCCGATGTGCAGGGCCGTGCGCCAGCAGGGGCCGACGTGCCCACAGTGCGGATACGCACACACGAAATCCATGCGCAAGGTCATGACCGAGGACGGAGCCCTCGTCTCGATGGAGGGCAGTCCGAACTACGAGCCACCACCACAGCCCAAGGAGGACGCAAAGGTATGGATCTCGTGCCTATTCCGGTGCGGGAAAACGGGGAAGACGATGGGCCAAGCCGCGGCTCTATTCCACCAGGAGATGCGGCGATGGCCAGGGAGGGATTTGAGGTACGTCGTTGACAGGTCCTCGGTGGATTGGGACCGAAGGGTGGCAGACGTGCTGCCATGGACCAACAAAAAGGAGACGAAAAGTGCCCAGAGTTAGAAGCCGACGCGAACTCGAAGAGGACTTCGCGTTTGTGGTGAACAACATCAAACAAACCCTCGAACAGATCGAGCGGCATTTCCCTCGAGACTGCAACAACCACCTCAAGTGCCTCGGACACGACCTGGAAGTCCTCGGAGACGTCCACGACGCGTTGAGGAAAACGTACTCGTCATCACGATAGGAGCATCATGAGCAACGTCATCAAGAACCTGACCGCTGAAGAGTACCGACGTCGCGAGATGCGGGCGCTGGTCGCGAAGAGACGGTGGAACGACTTCGTCCGCGCAGCCGCCGAAGCGAATGCCCTCGGCTTCGATTTCACGCTGCTGGACCGGACCACCGCGAAAAGCTTCCGCTTGGTTGCAGACATGGCTGGCGTGGCTGACGGCGACAAGCCAACGAAACTCGAGAACTGCGAACTGGTGGTAACGTGCGTAAGGGAATACTAGGAGGAGCGAATGACACGCGAGGAGTTTATCGCTCATTGGCGAGCGTACTGGTCGGGAGTGGCGCTGTGCGGCGCCTTCGATAACGCGGACGAGGGGCCGCTCGCGAAGGGTCTGCGGATCCACGCAATCCCCAAAGCAGTCGCTGAAAAGCTCGGCGAGATGTACGACCAAATCACTAAAGGAGTTCCGACGAATGGCAATGGCAAAGGTGCTGGTCCACTTCCGGGAGGACGTGTTCCAGAAAACAGTCGACGGTGAGGAGGTCGTGGTCGTCGAGGCCGAGACCAAGGAGGGTGCTGTCGAGGCCGCGCGGGAAATGATCGACGACGATCACGTCGAGATCGTCCGCATCGAGGTACTCGGCTGGTCCACTTCCGTCACCGACGAGTCCGCACTGCAACCGTTCCGCGAGAAGGGGCCGTGCGAGTGGTGCGGCATGGTCTGCTCGTGGCGAGACCCGCACCACATCTTCGCCCGAGGCATGGGCGGAGGCGGCAGGCTCGATCTCAAGACCAACTTGGTCGGCCTGTGCCGGCCGTGTCATGACAAGGCGCAAAGCGGCGAGATCACCAAGTCCGCACTGGTGCTGGTCGTGGCGAAGAGGGAGGCAATCAAGGCGAGCGACGTGATCGATGCCATCACCTGGAGCCGAGGAGGTTCTAAATGATCGAGAAGCTGTTGGTAGGCGACGCAGCAAGGCTACCTTTTGCCGACCAGACGTTCGACCTTGTATTCGGATCACCCCCATACCTTGAAGCCCGGACCTATGGCATCGGCGCTACGAGGAAATGCTTGGAATGGGTGGAGTGGATGCTCGCGGTCACGTCCGAGGCGGTCCGCGTGTCTCGTGGGCTCGTGATCTGGATCTGCGCAGGCGGATCGAAGGATTGGTGCTATCAACCAGCGCCCGAGGGGCTCCTGTACGAGTGGTGGCGACAAGGTGGCAGATGCTGGCATCCCTGCTACTGGCATCGCCACGGAATTCCTGGATCCGGCGGAACGCAAAAATTGAAAAACGTCATCGAATATGCTCTTTGCTTCACCTCGTGCCGAAAGGGGCTTCCATGGGCGGAAAATACCGCAAATGGGCATCCCCCGAAATTTCGCCCAGGCGGGGCCATGTCTTATCGGCAGCAGGACGGGTCCAGAATCAATAATGACCCGTGGGGGAAGCGAGGACGGAGCAACCACTTAGGTGGGCGAAACAAGGACGGGACGAAGAAGCTGGGGACCAGGGCGGTGAGAGGGCACAAGAACGGAGACATGCAGACGGCGGATGCGTATCGTCCGCCAAAGCTGGCGAATCCAGGAAATCTTGTCCAAGGGATCAGGGTTGGAGGCGGTGCGCTCGGGCACAAACTGGCGCACGACAACGAAGCACCGTTCCCCCAGGCGCTTCCGGCGTGGTTTATCCGGACGTGGTGCCCACCAGGTGGGCTTGTCCTCGATCCATTTTGCGGAAGTGGCACAACAATCGCGGCGGCGCTGGCGACAGGGAGAGATGCGGTCGGGATGGATCTTCGCTTGTCGCAATGCCACTTGGCTATACGGAGATTGGGGGCAGGCGTCCAGATGGATATGGAGTTTTTAGTTCAAGGAGGCGGTCATGGTACGTGAACGCGTCATCAAGGACGGACTAGCCAGACCGCCTGGCAGGCCCATGCGGCGAGACCTGTACCAGCAGCCAAAGAACCTTCCGACCCGCCTGAGCTCGGAACCAATCACGAACGTCGTCGAGAGTGATGCCGTCGTGAAGTGCTGCAGGTGCAACAACACCGCCGAATATCGGCACCCCGAAGACCACACCAATTACTGCTTCAGCTGCGGATCGAAGGAACGCCTGAGGTCCGGAGTCGCATTTACTTTCATCATTCCTGTAGGAGGTTACGGCGATGGCGAATTTGAACAAGGTGTTGCTGATGGGCCGGCTGACTCGAGATCCCGAGGCACGACCGGCCGGATCCACAAAAGTCGTGAAGTTCGGGTTCGCCGTCAACAACCGCCGCAAGGACAGCCAAAGCGATGAGTGGGTCGACGACCCCGTGTTCCTCGACGTCGAGGTCTGGGATCGAGGCGAGAACCGCGCGGCGTCCAACGCCGAGGAGCGACTCCGCAAAGGGTCTGCTGTCTTCATCGAGGGCAAGCTCAAGTACGAGCAGTGGACTTCCCAAGACGGGAACAAACGGTCCGCGCTGCGAGTGACCGCGGACTCGATCCAATACCTCGACCCGAAGCCGGAAGGCATTGGGGCACCACCAAGACCCGCTCGCCAGGATCGCTCCACCCGCGGCGACCACCTCTACGAAGGCTACCCTGAACCAAGTGGCAAAGACGAGATCCCATTCTGATGAAAAAGAACCGGCCGCCGAGTTTGCAGCTCGACGGCCGGCTTGGTATGATTTTGAGCCGTTGGCGTGACCATCGCCAGCAACCCAGAGATGAGCCGTCATCTTACTGGGCTCCAGCAAAGTGGCAAAATTTTGCCACTTATAAGTCTAAACACATAGTCCAGGTTGACAACCCTCTCCCACGTAGGGCGCTGCGGCGAACGTGGGCGTACTGCTCAATGACGGTCGAAAGACTGTCAGCCTCGCCGAGTGCGTAGAAGATCGGGCCGAGGTGACGCGGGGTGGGTGGACCTTAACCCCGGAGGAAGGGACGAACCGTGGCTGCCTCAACCGGATAGGCCGGCGTGGCGACAGCCATTGAATGCCACGGACAAGCGTAAGACCCATACGGTGCCGGAATGCTTGTAGTCCCCTGGAACGCTTCACTGCGGACCAGGGACTACTGCGCTTCAAAGCCCACCGGCTAAGGAATGAAGTTCGGAAATGCAACACAAGGAGAGCTGGCCATGACCGTGAAAGAACTCGTCGAGCAATACCTGAGGATCAAGACCGCTGAGGGCATGGCTCCGTCCACGCTCGAGTCGCAGTCTCGTACGCTCAGGGACTTCGTCCTATCCAAGGGCGACACACCCGTTGAGGCGATCCGCGTCTTCGACGTTTATGACTGGTCGCTTCGCCCCAGCTGGTCACCGTCCAGTCAGGCGAAGGCGAAGAAGACGATCCGGTCCTTGTTCGGCTGGGCCGAGAAAATGGGCCTGATCCCGAGCAATCCCATCTCCAAGATCGAGCCAGGCAAAATCTCCAAGCGACGAGCCATGACCCAGGACGAATACGAGGCGATCCTCGCCAAGGTGAAGAAGCCATTCAAGTTCATGCTGATGTTCATGAGGGCTTGCGGATGCCGGCCAGGAGAAGCCGCCGCAGTGAAATGGACCGACGTCGACATGGGGGCGAAGCTGATCAGGCTCAACCACCACAAAACAGTGAAGAAGACCGGCAAGCCGCGGCTGATCCCCATCAACGACGAGGTCCGGTACGTGCTCGCCGCGATGCACCAGCACAAGGGGGCACGATCCCCGGACAACTACATCTTCCCGACTCGCTTCGGTGGGCAGTGGCAGAAATGGCCCATGTGCCGTTCCTTCATTGGCGCGAGGGAGCGAGCCGGCGTCGACGAATCGGTGACGATGCACAGCATCCGCCATCTGTACGCGACGGACGCCGTGGAGCGAGGGATGAACATCTCGGTGCTGTCTCGCATCCTGGGCCATGAATCGATCGAGACGACGCTCAGGACCTACGTCCAGCCCAAGGACAACGTCACTGCCTGGCTGGCACAGATGGACGCGGTGGCGGCGTCGCGGATGCCCTCTGTACAAACGCCTGAATACTCTGCTGGTCGTTCAGCCCAAGAGCCTGGAAGATCGCCGTCGACCCAGCCCGAGCCACCCGCCAATTCTGCTGCACCGAATCAATCGACGAATTGCTCGGAGCACGAAGCGGCATTGGCCGAGTCGTTGCTGCCGCTTGACGCCGCAAGAAAGCGACAACGTACTCTCTGATCTTGGGAGGCATATCCGGAGACGCCGCGTGCCGAAGTGGGTTCGGATACGCCGGCGTCTCCGGAAGCCCCTGGGCAAACATCGCCAACCCAATCGCCCATCGATCCGTCGCCCACCGTTCATCCCGGCTCTTCGCCTCGTATCCTGGCCTTCTCAGATCTTTGGTCAGGTCATCCAGCGCGACAGTCATCGCCGCCTCGGCCCGACGCTTATCTGTCAGCGGCCGATTGGCTTTCTTCTCCGAGCCCAATTCCTGCCTTGCCCAATCAGCAGCTTGCGTAAGTTCAGGAATCATCCGTACCTGCTCATCAAAGACGCCGAGGCTCATTCGCGTCGGCGAGAATCCGCCCCCCGTGGCGAGCCCTCCGGTCAGGCCACTTGCGATATGCTGCAGTTTGGCCGGCGACACGCCTATCTTCTTCCCCAACCAGTCATAGAACGGAAGCGTGCTCGGCGCCACTTGGTCCGCCGGGACTCGCTCCCCCTCGATGTACCGCGGGACAATCTCTCGCCACGTCCGGAAGTTGCGGTTTACCATGGCCTCGAGGATCGGCGTGCCGGCTGGCAGACCGAACGGCTGGAACTCCATGCCCATCCTCCAGAGCAGGCCAGGGATTGCCTGCGGGCGATTGCGACGGAGGTATCGCCACAACGCCCCGATCGGCATCAACGCTGCTGCCCACTCCGGGGCCATCGGCACGGAGCGAACGAGCCGGCCATTCTCGTCGAAGAAGTTCCAGTTTAAGTCCCTGCGGGTCTCGTCAAGTTCCTCCTCCTCGGGAGGCGTGCCCTCGAGATACGCCAGGTAGATAGCGACCATGACCGAGTACGCGAGCATCGCCCGCCGCGGGTCGTCCTTGATGTTACGGATCCACTTGTCGATACCCTGGATGCGGGCGTTCAGGTAAGGAAAGATCGCGTTCAGCTGCCGGCCGAGCGTGCCACGTTTTTTGAAATTGACCGTCACGTCGGCGCCGGCGTTGATGGCTCTGTACAAAGCGGTCAGCGGAAGCGCCTTCTTCCCGGCGAAGTAATCCCCGACATCCTGATCGGTGACCCCGTTGTCCCTCAATACCCGATGGAACTCCGCCAAGCGTGGAGCACCTTCGGGGATTGCGAGCAGGGACGACATCGCCTCGTAGATCTCACCGAAGACTCCTTTCGTCTTGTCCGCCTTCGTGCGCGTCCCCATGAGCCGACGACGCGTCTGATGAATGGAACCAGGGTCGACGCCAAAGTGCTGCTGCATCTTCCCACCAAGGGCGTCGAACAACTCGATGATCTTGTTCTGGTCCTTTCCAGCGAGCTCCGCCATGGTCGACACGAGATTCCGAGCGAACCATTGGCCGAGCCTGGTGAACTGCTCGAGGCCCTTCACATTTTTCGAGGTCATGACGTAGTGCTGGACGTCCCTGATCGGGTTGCGGACCAACGCAAACGCGGGGTTGAACATCGTCGCCCCCGCGCGGACGGCGCCCGTCATCAACGAGAAGATCTTCACCACCGGGTGGAGCAGTTCCAGGTCATTGATCCTGGCGAGCGTGCGATACAGTTTGGCCCCGTCATTGCCGACGAAGCGGATGTTCTTCGGCTTGCCGTCGATCATGATCGTCATGACCGGGTGTGTGCCGTCGTAGAAGAAGGACGGCATGAAAAACTGCAGCGTGTCGTCCGGCCCGTTCAGCAACTGCTGGCTATAGCCGATGGCGATCAGGGCTTTCTTGACGCGATCCGTGTGGACCTCGAACGGCGGAGCCATGTGCATCGGCTCCTCGACGACGAACCTGCCAACCCCCTCTGTGTCCCTTGCCGCCGTCCAGAGCGTGTCCATCAGGATCTGCTCGTGGGCGGACTGGTACGCCATCTGCAAGACTTCGAGCGTCGCCTGAACGGGGTTGTACCTGGGAAGTCCAGAGCCAGTGCGTTTCATCATCGGATTCATGCCCGACGAAGCCTCGCCCGTTCCCGAGGAGATCTCGTGCCCAACACGGAACGTGGGAATATAGAGCGGCCGATTGATGCGGAAGTCGTCTGCCGTCTGCTGCGTGATTTTCCCCGTGTCGACGGCGATCTGAAGAATCGCCGAGGAGAAGTCCGACCATCGTTTCAGCACCTGATCGAACAGAGCGAGCTTCTTCTGGTCCTTGGCGATCTCGACAATGACCCCGTTCGCATCGTCGATCTCGTGCTGGGGCACGTCGACGTCCGGACGCGTGCTGTCATCGAGGACCTGCCTCGAGATGGCGTACGCCATGAACTCGTTCTCGTCGTAGCCTCCATCCCTGAGCGACTTGAAAACGTCCGTGATCGGCTCGCTGATGCGGACGGTCTCCCACTTGCCGTTTGGGTTCTTGCGGAAGGTCAGCACCCCGCGGGTGATCGCCTCGGCGGCGAGCGTAGGTGCGGTGCCCTGCGCGGCGATGGCGATCTCGTAGAGACCGAGGTCATCCTTGTGCCCTCGGCGTTTGGCGACCAACGCGTCGAACTTGGACAGCGAATGGAACCGGTCGATGAACTTCGTCTGGAATGCATCCCAGGCATTCAAGAAGATGTCCTGTGCCCTCTCCGCCGGCGACAGGATCGGCTGAGGATACTTCGGCTCGTTGACAACTCGGCCGACCGTTCTGGCGACCGGGCCTTGCTGACGATACTTGGTGACCAGGTCGGCGATCGTCGTCAGCTTGGCGGAGATCTTCGGGTTGGCGGCTCGCCAATTGGCCCACCAGGCATCGACCACCGGCGGGATCACCAGTCGACCATCTCCCGTGAGCTTCACTCGCACGAGCTCAGCGAATCCCTCCCTCGCTGCCTGGATCGGGTCCTTGATGCTCGGATCATAGTTCAGGCTGGCGATCGCGGCGCGCACGTTCTGTGGCATCCTGTCGACGACGTAATACGTCTTGTCGATCCCGTGTGCCGTCTCATGAGTGGCGATGCCGATGCGACCGGCGTGCATCTGCCCAATCATGATCGTTTCAGGACGCCACTTGTAGAGCCCGTACGTGCTGGTGTCGTGGTCAGGGTGATACCACGTCTGGTCGAATAACCGGATCATGGTCTCGATGATGCGGTACTCGGAAACCGCGTCAGCAGGACTGGTTGGAACCGCCTGCGACACCGGTACGTCGAACCGGCCGGCACCACCAGCCACGCCCGTCGCCTTCGCAGCGAGGTCCTGTGGGATGTCCCAGCCAGACCCGCTGGGGCTGATGTTCTTGATCAATGGGATCTGGCGACGGAGGAGATCCGCCAGGGCAGGGAAAAGCCTGACGAACCCAACGATACGCCGAGCGGGCGCCGCACCTGCACGTTTCTGGACCATGATCTCGGCGAAGGTCTCGGCAACAATCTCCGGAGTCTGGAAGATGTAATTCTGGTACTTGTCGGACATCTTCAGGCCCTTGTCCCGCAGGGTCTGTATCACCCTCGCCGTGGCCTGCTCCTTGTCCCCGACCATCCGCTCGATGAGATCGCCGAACCCGCCGTCGATCATGGCTTCGTGGACGCCATGCCCGATCTCGTGGGCGATAGTCGCGAACAGGTTGTCCTTGATGCGGTCCTTGTTGACAGCGATCACATAGCTTCCAGCCCCAGGAGGCCGGCTGTGAAACGCCTCTGCAGAAGCAGCCCGCTCCGCGCTGGTCATGACCAGTTCCGCGTTGTCCATCCGGTTGACGCGAGCGCGGAGCCTCTTGCCAGTGACGCCATCTCCAGCCCCAGCGAACATCGCGTCCAGGGCCGCGTCGACGTCGCCCCAGTAATAGGCGACCTTGTAGCCGCGGGTCTGCAGGAACTCCAGGATTGGATACGCGAGGTCCGCGAACGCAGACCGAACGCTGGTAACGAATGGGTCGTCCGGGTCGACGCCGTTGAATATCTCGTCGATGCCAAGCCGTTGCAGCACGTCATGGTAGACGGGCATCGCGTAGAAATGATGCTGCAAGTCCGAGAACCGCAGAATCATCTCGCGGAGCATTTCCGTCTTGGTTATCGATGTCCCCTTGGCCTTGTACCCGGTAAACGCCGTGTACAGTTCGAACAGCTGCTGCTTATTGAACTTGTCGTATGCCTTCTGGACGGCGTCCACGCCGGCATTGATCGCCTGAGTCAGCCCTCCCGGCTCGCTGGCAAGAACCGCCTGCTTGAGACGCACCAACTCTTTCAGCGTGTCGGTCAATGCGGGAGTCGAAAGCTGCGTCGCCGGCTCCGAGGCGGCAGCGATGGCGTTTGTCTTCTGCTCAATCTCCCTTTCTCGCTCGTCGTACCGCTGCCGAATGTCCCGCAACGCCCCGACGTTTATGGCAAGCTGATGCTCGATTTGGTCGTCGCCGGGGTTGGTCTGCTGTTGCCGCCGCAGATCGTCAATTTCGTCGCTAAGCCTCCTCAGCGTCTTCGCGTCGGCATCTTGCCGTTTCTTCAGCCGGTACAGGAGGACCTCGAGGTTCGCTTTCGGAAGTGCCTTCGGCTGTTCGATGGCTCGCCGGATCCGCCTCTCCAGGTTCTCCTTCTTCTTGAGCAAGGACTCCTTGATCTCGTTGGCGATTATCCGGTCTTGCTCGCCGGTCTTGGAGATTCTCCTGTCGACTGCAGCGATCTCGGAGTTGACGCGCTCCAACTCGACGCGAAGTGCAATGACGTCCGGAGACGGCATCTCCTGCGTCGCTGGCGGCGTCGGTTCTGCGGCTGGTGCCGGCGTTGCTGTAGCTGGAGCTTCGTCCTGGCCTAGGACCTGTGCCGTAATGGAACGCGGTACTTCGCCGACTGGACTAGAAGCGGTCGGCTCGATGACTTGCGCAGCAGGAGGCGACTGCTGTGCCGCTACTGGCTCTTGGACTTGCGGGCTTCCGCTTCCCGTCTCTTGTTGTCCTCGATCAGCTTCTCTAGAGCTTTCTGCAACCGCTCCCGCCTGTGGATTTCCTCGACCAGATGCGGATGGTCCAGGATCCTGATTCCCGCTCGGTCCAACTCGCGGTTCAGGTCGAAGTTCTGGCTGCCCAGGTTCTGGACCCCCAGCTTGCGCAGTTCGTTTGTCAGGTTCACGTTGAGTCTCCTCAGGCCCACGTCTTACGCCGCTGAGGGCCAATACTTCGACGAGGTAGTTAACGCCGTCCCGATCTCTCGGAACCGTCATCAGCCCGCGGCTTTCCAGGTAATCGGCCCATCGATCCAGAGTCATCGCCGCCGGGTCATTCGTCAGCAGATCCTGAAGTTCCGCAAACGCCTCGGCGTAATTGTTGAGTGCGGCGCCACGCTGGATCTTCCCCTTCCGGACGATGTCCAGGATCGCGTCCTGTTGTTGTGTCCGAGCAGTCGGTGCCTTTTCCTCTTCGACCACCTTCGACGCCAGCTTCTGCCGCAAATTCCACTCGATGATGTCCCGCACTTCTACAGGGACCCTCACCCCTATGGCGATGTCGACCAGATCGCTGGTCGTATTGGCGACCAGGTGGTCGACGGCAACTTGCAACTTGTCCCTGACCTTTTGCCACGAAGACCCAAGCTGCTTCTTGAGGCTATTGATCGACACTTCAGGGAGCGTTCCTTGAAGACCGAAGAATCTTTCGGCGACCGCGACAGCCTCTTTGTCTTTGAGCCGGGCAAGGATTGAGTTTACGAACCTGAAGGCGTCTTGGGCTTCCACCCGGCTCATCTCCTCGCGCGACGGGAGACGCTCGATCATTGGTGCGAGCTCGTCGCCGCCGGCGTCCTGAGTCTGGCCCGTCGACACACGCTCTGCTGCCATCGCCTCACGCAGGTTCGTCTGCTGCCGATCCGTCAACGGCTTCTTCCCCTGCCGCCTTCGCCCGGCGTTCACTTCGGTGATCGTTTCTTCAAAGGACGGCGCCCGCCCGAGTCCCGTCTCCAGTTTTTGCTCGGCTTTGCGGAAGCTGCCGATGGTAAGCTTCATGTCACGGCCAGGAGCGACGACGCCTCCGGATTCTTCGAGCAGCCCGCGGCGGACAATCCGGTACGCATACCCACGAAACGAGATCGGCTTGAACCCAGGCTTTTTCGCGGCCTCGACATACTTCTCGGCGGCCTGGACCAATTCCATCGCCGCGCGGGCTCGCATCTCCTCCCGGTTCGCGGCCTTGTACGCTCCGCCCATGCGTTGAAAATGCTTGAGTTCGTTCTCGATCAGAGCATTCCGATTTCCGCTCCGCGCGAGGGCCATGTCGCGGGCCGTCCGCTCTTCCATCGTGCGAGCCGATTCTCCTTCTGATGGCTCTTCGGCAACCTCAGCCTGCTCAGCTGCTGGCGATTCTCGCTCCCGTTCCTCCGCCTGCGTCCTGGCCTCTCTGGCCTGCGGCTGGACCTCAGGCAAGGTTCGTGCCTGGGCAGGCGATGGTTGCTGCTGGACCTCCGGGGCGACCTGCGTCTGGGCTTGCGTCTGCGGAAGTGGCAAAATTTTGCCACTTGTAGGTGCAGACTCGTAAGCCGGAATTGGACCGGTTGGCAGAATTCGCCCCTGGGATCTTGGCGATTCTCCACGGACAGGCACCAGTCCTTCTTCGTCCTCGACGCCGCCTCGCACCGGGTCAAAGCCGCGGTACGACATCGCTCCGCGGACAGGTTCTGGCATCATCTCGGCCGGCATGGCCGTTGGGGTCTGCTGCTGCGCGACGGACGCCAACTGCTGGTATGGAGTCTCGATCGGAACCGCCGGGGCAGGTTCCTCGACCGGAGCAGGAACTGGGGCTGGAGCAATCGCTGGAGCGGGCGACTCAACTCGTGGCTGTGCAGGCTCAGGGATGCTCGACGCCGGGCGGCCACGCTCCTCGACGAGAGGTTCAGCGGTCTCCCCCTGCCGCGGCTGCGAGGATTGTCGTGCCTCGTCTCTCAGGCCTCGCAGGATATCGTCGGCGTAGCTGCGGGCGAGATTCTGCAGGCCATCCAACTGCCGATTGATCTGCTCTCGCTCGGACGTGTCCAGGTTCTGCTGTTGCTGCCGTTGGAGCAGCGTCGCCACCTGGTCTCTCGCTTCGGCGAACGAAAGGACTGCTTCGCGCGGGACGTACCTGGTGACTGGTTCCCATTCCGCCCACCGGCGGAGCTCAGCCACCGGCGCCTCGGCGAGCCACCGCTGGACTTCCCGGGCGTTTCGTTCTTCCGCTCGCTGCGAAACCTCGGCGTGGCGAGCCTCCTCGGCCATGGTCGCTGCCAGCCCGAGCTCTGGGACATTGAGCAGCCGCGGACCTCCCGTCGCGGGCATGCCTCGGAGCTGGGACCACGAGCGGAAGTTCGCCGCGGCACCAGCTGCACCAGGGATGGCGAAGGTGCCAGCCTCGACGGCGGAGTCCTCGAGGAATCGTCGCATGTCCCCCTGCAGGAACGCCCCGATCAACCCAAAGTCCGGACTGCCATCCGGCTTCGTCGCGATGCCTGTTGCCCCCCGGACCAGTTCTCCGATTCGCTCTTCGAAATACTCGCCAGGGACGCCATGGATCTGCGCTTGGCGGAAAAGTTCACGCACCGGGCGCGGCACGAACCCCTGGCCAAAGTTGGCGACACGACGAGGCAGCAGAGCGGACGCACTCTCCGACCCGACTTCGATCGCCGTGTCGAGAAACCCTCGAGGGATCGCCTGGCCGATCGTCTCGCCTTGCCCGCCAAGTTCGTTGGGCAGCATTCGCTGCGTCACGCTCTCGGCGACACGTCCTGGCATCGCTGCCGCCTGAGCGGCGAACCCAGCACCAGTGGCTGCGGCTCGCGTGAGCGGGTTGGCGGCGACTGCCTCAGCAACGGCGGGGGCGACTCGCCCGGCACCAGTGGCTGCGGCTCGACCGATCGCTTGACCGGTTGCTTGCGATGCGCCCCTGGCGATTCCGCCAGTTGCCAGCATCTCGACTCCAAACGCCGGGACCTGAGATGCCCCAGAAGCGATCCGACCAAGAATGCTTCGACCAGACATGGTCTGTTGGTCCGCCTGCATCCGCCCAACGTACGCGTAATCGTCCTGGCTCGCCGTGCCATCTTGGACACGCTCCATCGCCCGGCCGACACCGTAATTCCTGAGGGCATTGACACCAGCGCCAATGAATGGGACAGCACCGAACACTTCTCGCGACGTAGGGCCAGCGCCACGGTCTTCTCGGCGATACTGCTCAATTCGCCCGCTTCTAGTTGCCTGCACGCGGCTTTGCTCGTAGGCCTCGCGGAAGTGCTCCGGATCAACACCCTGGAATGTCGAGGCGATCTCTTGCGCAATCCCGTCCCACGCGGCATCTCCAGGCTCTTCGCCCGTTCTGGCTGCATGTTCACGGATCTTGGCGAGACGGTCATTAACGAAGCGGG
>Ga0208783_10000203_pt1 | contig 37763 bp, 41 predicted proteins | sample DEB19_08_DNA_2_FD_184529 | JGI IMG/M metagenome (GOLD analysis project Ga0208783, IMG submission 184529) | Aqueous microbial communities from the Delaware River and Bay under freshwater to marine salinity gradient to study organic matter... | ecosystem: Environmental > Aquatic > Marine >... | reverse complement strand
GGTCGTTCGTTCGCATTCGCTTCAGCTAGCGTCAGCCCCTCAACCTCTCAAACCCCTTGCGGCGCAGCGGATCTTGGTAATCTCACCCCAATCCCAGTTTGAGAGTTCAATAGTTCCATAGTATTGAACTGAACTAGAGGGATTTAACGCTTGCTAGTCACGTTTAGTGAGTTTGCAGCAATCAAGGGATGCGCGAAGGGCACCGTAACGGCAGCGAGCAAGGCGCGCATTGCTGCAGCTGTGGTGGAGAAGGATGGCAAGCGCTGGCTGGATCGTGATCTTGCGATCGAGCTATGGGACAAAAACACAAGGGCGACGCACAACAGCAAAGTGCGGCGCGCTGATCCGATTGAGGTGGAACCACCCCGCGATGCGGCTGAGCTGAAGCGGCGTGTTGAGGGGCTGCCGGATGATGCGATCCCTGATCTGAATGAGAGCCGTGCGCGGCGTGAGCACTACCAGGCGGAGCTGGCGAAGCTGCAGGTAACGCAGCAGAGGGGCGAGCTGGTGCCTGCTGATGATGTGAAAAAGGAAGCGTTCAAGATGGGCCGCAGTGTGCGTGAGGCGCTGGCGAATTTGGCGGATCGATTGAGCCACCAGCTAGCGGGCGAGACGGATCCGACGGTGATCCATCAGGTGCTGACGCAGGAGCACCGTGCAGCGCTTGTGGAGCTGTGTGATGGCTGATGCGTGGCGTGATGGATTCTTCGAGGGGCTGCGGCCTGAGCAGCCGCTGACGGTGAGTGAGTGGGCGGATCGATATCGGAAGCTGAGCAGCAAGGCAAGTGCGGAGCCGGGGCCGTGGCGAACGGATCGGACGCCTTACCTGCGTGAGCCGATGGATTGCCTGAGCAGCGAGAGCTCGGTGCAACGGGTGGTGATGATGTTTGCGGCGCAGACGGGCAAGACGGAGGCGGGGAGTAACTGGCTGGGATATGTGATTGACCATGCGCCGGGGCCGATGCTGTGTGTGCAGCCGACAGTGGAGATGGCGAAGCGGCTGAGTAAGCAGCGGCTCGAAAGCATGATCACGGAGACGCCGTGTTTGGCGGCCAAGATCGCGCCGGCCAGGGCGCGTGACTCTGGCAACACGATGTTTAGCAAGGAGTTCAGCGGCGGGATCATGCTGCTGACCGGGGCGAACAGTGCCACCGGCTTGCGATCAGCACCGTGCCGGTATTTGTTCTGCGATGAGGTGGATGGCTTCCCTGCTGATGTGGATGGTGAGGGCGATCCGGTGAGCTTGGCGGAGCGGCGGACGACGACGTTCGCGCGGCGGAAGATCCTGCTCACCAGCACGCCGACGGTGAAGGATTTCAGCCGGATCGAGGCGGAGTATCAGCGGAGCGATCAGCGGCGGTTCTATGTGCCGTGTCCTGCGTGCGGCGCGATGGAGTGGTTGAAGTGGAGCCAGTTGAAATGGGATGACGGGCGGCCGCAGTCTGCTCGGTATCAGTGCGAGCACTGCAGCGAGCGATTCGCTGAGATGCACAAGCCGGCGATGCTGCGCGGTGGTGAGTGGCGGGCGACAGCACCGAGCAATGGGCGCACGGCTGGATTCCATTTATCGGGGCTCTACAGCCCGCTGGGCTGGTGCAGCTGGGAGCAGCTGGTGGATGACTTCCTGCGGGCCAAGGGCGATGCGCCTGCGTTGAAGTCGTTCGTCAACACACGGCTGGCAGAGACGTGGGAGGAGGACTACGCGGCGAAGGTGAGCGCCGATGGATTGATGGCGCGGCGGATGGATTACAAGCCCGGCATCTGCCCGGCTGGCGTGGTGCTGCTGACAGCTGGCGTGGACGTGCAGGACAACCGCCTAGCGGTGAGTGTGTGGGGCTGGGGTGAGGGCGAGACCGGATGGCTGGTGTGGCATCAGGAGCTGATGGGCGACCCGACGCAGACGGAGGTATGGGAGCAGCTGGATCAGGTGATCGCGACTGAGTGGGAGACGGAGAGCGGGCGAAGCCTGAAGCTGGCGCAGGTTGCGGTGGACTCTGGCGGCCACTGCACGCATGAGGTGTACCGATACGTGCGTGACCGCGTGAGCCAGGGCGTGGTGGCGATCAAGGGCAGCAGCAGGCGCAACAGTCCCGCGGTAGGCAAGGGCAGCAAGGTGGATGTGAATTGGCGCGGCCGGGTGATTAAGCGCGGCGTGACGCTGTATCAGCTGGGCACCGACACGATCAAGACGACGTTGTTCGGTCGGCTCCGCCATAACGAGACAAAGGGCGGGCTGAACTTCGGACTCGCTGCCGATGATGAGTATTACCGGCAGCTCACGAGTGAGCGGCAAGCGTTGCGATATCACCGGGGCTTTCCGATCAGGGAGTGGGTGAAGAAAGCGGGTGATCGAAATGAAGCGCTTGATTGTGCGGTGTATGGCTACGCGGCGATGTTGATCTATGGGCGGAGGATGAATAAGGCGACGATGTGGGAACAGTTGAGAGTTCAGTTGGAGGAGGGCAAGAGAGCACCGCTAAGATCAAGGAAGCAACAGCCGGCAGCGGCTGGGCCTGGCTTTGTTGGCAACTGGTAGCCGTGAACATTCCCGCGACAATCAGGGCAGGCGACACGGTCAAGTGGCGTGATATTGCTGGCGTTGACAATCTGGGCAATGCGGTCAGCAGCGGCACGTGGACGTTGACTTACTACCTGCGGACAAACACTGCTAGCGAGGGTGCCACGGTGGTAGGCACTGCCTATGGCACTGGATGGGAGTTCACCATCGCTGCTAGCACCAGCGCCGGGTTCGATGCTGGGCAGTGGTATTGGCAGGCGATAGCTACAGCCGGCAGTGAGAAGGTGACGCTGGGTGCTGGCCAGCTGACTGTTGAGGCAGCGCTGTCATATGCCGGGTCGCCTGGTGCTTTTGATGGGCGGTCGCAAGCGCAGATCGATTTGGATGCAGTGCAGGCTGCAATCCGCGCGATTGTTAGCGCTGGCGCGAAGCAATACACAATCGGCAGCCGCAGCTTCACCAAGCTGGATCTGAGTGAGCTGATGGAACGCGAAAGTAAGCTGAAGGCTGAGGTGAAGCGCGAGCAGATGGCGGACCTGATCGCTAACGGCTTGGGCAATCCGCACAACCTATTCGTGAGGTTCTGATGGGATTGCGGACGCGGCTATTCAAGGCGATGGGTTTTGAGCCGACGCGGCCACGTGCGCGGGCGTATCAAGGTGCGCGTGTCAGCAGGCTGACGGCTGACTGGGTGACAAGCGGCACGAGTGCCGACAGCGAAATCAAGAGCAGCTTCAAGGCGCTGCGCAATCGTGCGCGTCAGTTGTGCCGTGACAACGACTATGCGCGGCAGGCGCTGCGGAGCATCCAGAACAATGTGATCGGGCACGGCATCAAGCACCAGTCACAGGTGCGGATGCTGCGTGGCGGCCGTCTCGATGAGGCGATCAACGGCCAGATCCACGAGGCATGGGAGCGGTGGATGCACAAGAGCCGCTGTGATGTGAGCGGCCTGCTGGGCTTCCACGATATGGAGCGCCTGCTATGCCGCAGTTTGGCGGAGAGCGGCGAGGTGTTCGTGCGGATGATCCGCAAACCGTTTGGCGGGTCGCGCGTGCCGTTTGCGCTGCAGGTGCTTGAGGCGGATTACCTGATCGACGACGATATTCCGCAGGCCGCGGCCGGTAACACGGTGCGAATGGGCATCGAGGTTGATGGCTACCTGCGGCCGCAGGCGTACCACTTCTACGCCAACCATCCGGGTGACACGTATGCGGGCAATCCACGCACCAATGGGCGCCGTGTGCGCGTGCCTGCTGATGAGGTGATTCATCTCTTCCTGCCGGAGCGGCCGGGGCAGACGCGTGGCGTGACATGGTTCGCCTCGGCGCTGATGCGGCTGCACATGCTGCAGGGCTATGAGGAGGCTGAGGTGGTGCGGGCCAGGGCCAGCAGCGCGCTGATGGGATTCATCCAATCGCCCGAGGGTGAGCTGATTGGTGATGAGGTGTATGAGAACGAGCGCGTGAGCGACTTCCAGCCTGGTGTGTTCAAGTATCTGGCGCCGGGCGAAAGCGTGACGGTGCCGGATCTGAATGCACCTGATGGGCAGCTGGAACCATTCACCCGTTCGATGTTGCGCGCTGTGGCGGCTGGCGTTGGGGTGAGCTTCGAGAGCATTAGCAAGAACTTCTCAGAGAGCAACTACAGCAGCAGCCGGCTGAGCTTGCTGGAGGAGCGCGATACGTACAAGGTGCTGCAGCGGTTCTTCATTGAGAACTTCCATCAGACCGTTTACGAGAACTGGCTCGAGATGGCGGTGTTGAGCGGTGAGCTCAAGCTGCCCGCGTATGAGACGAACCCTGATCGTTACCGCGCCAGCCGCTGGATTCCGCGCAGCTGGGAATGGGTGGATCCCCAGAAGGAAGTCAACGCCTATAAGGACGCGGTGCGCTGTGGCTTTAAGACGCTGGGCCAGGTGATCAGCGAGCAGGGCGGCGATCTTGATGATGTGCTGGTGGCGCGTCAAGCTGAGCTGGCGATGCTGGATGAGATGGATATTGTGCTTGACACCGATCCCAGCGAGGTAAATGCTGGCGGCGGTTCACAACCTGCGGTGACGATGGGCGGTCAGCCGGCATTTGAGGATACGGAAGCGCCGATGAAAGAGGAGGAGTACGAAGAGCAATCAGTTCTCGAGGATCCGCTCGAAGGGCCAGAAGACTGATGGCAAACATCGCCGGCATTGAGATTGACCTGATGCCAACAGAAGGCATGAGGGAAGAGGCGCAGCGCTACCGCGATTGGAATGCTGATGGCAAGGCAGGCGGCACTGAGGTTGCGGCACGCCGCGCCGGCCAGATCCTGAGTGGCGATGAACTGAGTCCCGACACGGTGATCACGATGGCGGCATGGTTCGCCCGCCATGAAGTTGACAAGCAAGGCGAGGGATTCAGCCCTGGCGAGGATGGCTATCCATCAGCTGGCCGCGTCGCATGGGCCGCATGGGGTGGTGATGCCGGGCAGAGTTGGGCGAATGAGAAGGCGGATAGAATCAAGGCATTGCAGGATAGACAAATGGAAGAGGCGCGCCCCTATCCAAATGAACATGCCGCGAGGTTGACTGATCCTGATCAGTACGACGAACTGCGTCGTGAGAATGACGCCGGCGGCGATGGCATTGATTTCATCTACGGCATCAAGGAAGGCGAAAGCGAGATCCAAGCAGTGCGGTTTGATGCACAGCAGTTCACTCCAGAGGAAGCGCGCACCTGGCTAAGCGAGCACGACATAGATCCGATCATGTTTGAGGAAGCAACGGGCGAGGAGCGCGACATGCCCGGCATCGGTCGCCATCAACGCGCTGAGATCACAACCTTTGATGAGGTTGAGGATCGCACTTACGAGTTTCCATTCAGCTCTGAGTATCCCGTTGCCCGTTACTTCGGCAATGAGATCTTGAGCCACGAAGGCGATGCTGCTGATCTCAGTCGTCTGAATGATGGTGCGCCGCTGCTGTTTAATCACAATCCTGACAAGGTCATCGGCGTTGTGGAGCGTGCATATATCGATGGCAAACGTCGCCGCGGTTATGCACGCGTGCGCTTCAGCCGCAACCCATTCGCTCAGGAAGTCTTGAGTGATGTGAGAGATGGCGTTTTACGGAACGTCTCTTTCGGCTACTCCATTGACAAAATGGAGGAGCGCAGTAGCGGCGATTTCGTTGCTACTGCATGGTCTCCTTATGAAGTGTCTGTTGTCTCGGTGCCGGCTGATCCCGGCGTCGGGATCGGCAGATCCTTAGAGGCCGAGCAAGCTGCCTCGGCAGCACCTACACCTGATCCCATTCCTGCAATGGAAAACACCACCCCTGATCTGGCAGTGGTGCGGGCCGAAGCCGCTGAGGCTGAGCGCTCCCGCATCGCTGGCATTTCTGCACTGACCGAAAAGCACGGTATGGCCGACCTCGGCCGCCAGCTGATCGAGTCTGGTCGTTCTATCGACGAGGCCCGCGCTGCTGTGCTCGACAACCTCGACATCAAACAGGAGCCTGTGAACATGAGCGCCGCTGAAATCGGCCTGACTGAGAAGGAGAGCCGCAGCTTTTCTTTCATGCGTGCCATTAACTATCTGGCCAACCCGACCGACCGCGCCGCTCGCGAGGCTGCTGCGTTCGAGATCGAGGCATCTGAAGCTGCTGCCGCGAAGCTCGGCCGTCAGTCCCGTGGCATCACCATCCCTCAGGATGTGCTGCGCCGTGACCTGAACGTCGGTGCTGCAACCGCTGGCGGCAACTTGGTTGCTACTGAGCTGGATGCTGGCAGCTTCATCGATCTACTGCGCAATGCCTCCGCTCTGGATCAGGCAGGCGCCACCGTGCTGACCGGCCTTACCGGCAACGTGGCCATTCCCCGCCAGTCCGGTGCTGGCACTGCTTACTGGGTTGCTGAATCCGGCGCTCCCACCGAGTCGCAGCAGACTGTGGATCAGGTGAGCCTGACTCCTAAGACCGTGGCTGCATTCACTGACTACAGCCGCCGCCTGATGATCCAGTCCTCCATTGATGTGGAGAACATGGTGCGCACCGACCTGGCACGTGTGCTGGCTCTCAAGATCGATCTGGCTGGTCTCTATGGCACCGGCTCCAATGGTGAGCCCCTCGGCCTGAAGTTGACCACCGGTATCGGCACTGAGGACTTCGCCGCTGACACCCCTACATTCGCTGAGGTGGTGGCACTTGAGAGCGACGTTGCAACCGCCAACGCTCTGCTCGGCAACCCCGTCTACCTGATGAACGCTGCCATGCGCGGCGGTCTTAAGACCAAGGCCAAGGATGCAGGCTCCGGTCTGTTCGTCATGGAAGGCAACGAGGTGAACGGCTATCAAGGCGTTCTCTCCAATCAAGTTGCCTCCGGTGATCTGTGGTTCGGCAACTTCGCTGACCTGATCATCGGCTACTTCTCCGGCCTGGATCTGATGGTGGATCCCTACACCAACAGCACCTCCGGCACCGTGCGCGTGGTGGCTATGCAGGATGTGGACATTGCCGTCCGTCACCCTGAGTCGTTCAGCCGCGGCAACAACACCCTCTGATCATGTTGATCAAGGTCTTACGGCAAACGATGCTGGCGGGCCGGGTCGTCAAAACTGGGGAAGTCCTAGAGGCTTCCCCCTCTGACGCCAAACTCCTGATCGGTATCGGCAAAGCTGTTGAGGCTGTTGCCTCTGTAGTAGACGCAGTTGAGACCATTGCTCAACCTGCACCTAAACCAACCACCCCCCGACGGAGGGCAAAATCATGACCATCCACAACCTCGGATCTAAGACCGATCTGCTCGAGCTGCACAACAACGCTGTTGTGGCATCCACCGGCGCTGGCACCCCTGCCAACGTTGATCTCGTGGATTATGAGGGCGACATTGCCTTCATCATCGATGCAGCTGCTGCCGGCTCTGGCGTCACCCTGACTGCCAAGATCCAGCACAGCAACACCACCACTTCCGGCGATTTCGTGGATGTGACTGGTGGCGGCTTCACCGCTGCTGCCGCTAACACCGCATTCCAAGAGAAGATCTACCTGAACAGCAACGATCTCCGTCGTTACGTTCGCGTGCTCTTCACTGTGACCGGCGGCACCGGCACCGGCGCCGTTTCCGTGGTGGCTCTCGGCTCTAAGAAGTACAGCTGAGCATGGCATTCACTGAGGATCTGGATGTGTTCCTCGCAGATTTCGGCGTCAGCTGCACGGCTGGCGCTGTTACTGCGAAGGGAATCCTGGACATGCCTAGCCAGGTGATCAGCGATGGGATGGTGCTCAGCACTGACTACACGCTGACGGCCAGAACCTCAAACTTCGGCAGCCTCATTCGCGGCGATTCAATCACTGTGGATGGGGCTGCTTACACCGTCAGAGAGACCATGCTCATGGATGACGGCAAGTTTGTACAACTCGGATTGCAGAAGACATGAGCGGTCCATTCAAGGTCAACACCAGAAGCCAATGGGCAGCGCTGAATCCTGTGCTGATGACAGGAGAGCCTGGCCTTGAGAGTGATACGCAGAATCTGAAGATCGGCAATGGCCTGACGCCATGGAGCAAGTTGCCGTACCACGGCTGCCCTGGCTACTGGGGATCGTTCTGGGATACGACATCACAAGTTGCGGCGGCGATCAACACTGCCTATCCGATTTTTTTACGACAGGTTGATCTGACAAGCCGTGGCGTAAGAATCGTCTCAGACAGCCGGATCACGGTTGACCATCCGGGAATCTATAGCTTCACGTTCTCGATCCAGTTCAGCAATAGTGACGCGCAGATCCATGACGTGAACGTCTGGTTGCGCAAGAACGACAGTGGCACTAGCGGAGATGTGCCTGCTAGCGACAGCAAGTTCAGTGTCATTTCCAGCCATGGAGGCGTGGAAGGCAACGTTATCGGCACCGTAAACTTTGTGCTGGGCTTGGTAGGTGGTGACTACATTGAGCTGATGTGGATGACCAGCAATGTGGCAGCCTATATAAATGCCGATCCGGCATCAAGTAGCCCGGCACATCCCAGCATCCCCGGCATCATCTGCACAGTGGTGCAGGTTGCCTCGGCATAACCATGACTACCAAGCGCGAACAGGTACTGACCGCGATCCGCACGGCGCTCACCGGAACTACCGGCGTCAGCACCCGGATCTATCGCAGCAGGGTGGAACCACTGAGCCGCGGCGAAAGCCCGGCGCTTGTGATTGAGCCGATCTCGGATACAGCGCAGCAGAACACCAGTCTTCCCACGCTGGATTGGAGCCTGACGGTACGGATTGCGGTGATCGTGCGCGGCACCGTGCCGGATCAGACGGCTGATCCGATCATTGAGAGCCTGCACGCCAAGATGATGGCCGATCTCACCCTGGGCGGATATGCCATTGATGTGCAACCGCAATCGGTGAGCTTCGAGATGGTGGAAGCTGATCAACCGGCTGGCGTGATTGGCTGCGAATATCTTGTGCGTTATCGCACCTCAGTCACCAATTTGACTATTAGCTGAGCCGGCTACGATGGGTTGAAAGATTCCATCCGGCCAAGCCATGCCGCTGCTTTCCCGCCGCCAGCTGCTGCTGGCCAAAGCTGAAACCACATACGGAACCGATCCGACTCCAACCGCTGGCGCCAACGCCATTCTGGTTCGGAATATTGAAGTGACACCGCTTGAGGCTGACACTGTTAGCCGTGAGTTGATCCGTCCTTACCTGGGCCAATCTGAACAGCTGCTGGCGCAAACCCGTGTGCTGATCAACTTTGAGGTGGAGCTTGCAGGGTCTGGCACTGCTGGCACGCCCCCGGCATATGGCCCACTGCTGAAAGCATGTTCGTTTACAGAGACGGTTGCCGCTAGCACTAGCGTGACCTATGTGCCAAACAGCAGCACCTCACCCGGCTCAGTCACCATCTACTTCAACAACGATGGCGTGCTGCACAAAGCGACTGGCTGCCGAGGCACATTCTCCCTGAACTGCACAGTGGGCGAGATCCCCACTATCGCGTTTGAGTTCACAGGCATCTACAACGCACCGACCGCATCGGCTATCAGCACACCGACCTATTCGGCTCAGGCTGATCCGGTGGTGTTCAAGCAGGGCAACACCACTAGCTTCCAAGTGTTCAGCTATGCCGGTTGCCTTCAGAGCTTCACGATGGAATTGGCCAATGAGCTGGTGTATCGCGAGCTGGTGGGCTGCACGAAAGAGGTAATTATCACCAACCGCGCCCCTGCTGGCGAGGTGATGATCGAGGCCGTTTCAGTCAGCGCTCACAATTTCTTCAACGACGCTACCGGCAACAGCACTGGAAACCTCACGTTCCAGCACGGCCAGACTGCAGGCAACATCATCACATTTACCGCCAGCCAGATCGATCTGGGCAACCCGTCCTACAGCGATGAGGATGGCATCCAGATGCTGACCCTGCCATACATTGCCACTCCGACCGATTCGGGCAATGATGAGATGCAACTAGTCTTCACCTGATCCGCGTGGCATTTGTCCTCAAGCAGTCGGACTCCTACACCTGGCCGGTGAGCATTAAGCTTCCGGCCAATGGTGGGAAGCGAGAGCGGCAGACATTCGATGCTGAGTTCAAACGGTTGCCCCAGAGCCGCATCAATGAGATTCAGCGCGAGGTGCAGTTGCGCGTTAAGGCGAACGAAAAGGGCGAGGACACTGGCGAGGGTATCAGCGATCAGAGCATTGCTGATGAGATCCTCGTCGGCTGGGATGGAATCATCGATGGCGATGGTGAGCCAGTGCCATTCAGCAATGCGGTAAAGGCGCAGCTGCTGGACGTGCCGATGATGGCCGGCGCATTGGTTGCCGCCTACTTCGAGTCGCTGGTGGAGCAGAAGAGAAAAAACTGATCGGGGCCGCTGAGCATTGGCTCGGTGGCATGGAGATCGATGAGACCGCAAAAGATGCGGCAATCTTCGGCATCGAACCACCACCGAGCAAAGCGGCCGTGAACTTCGAGGTGGAGCCTGAAGCATGGGCAGCCGTGCTCGTGTTCCTCAAAGTGCAGACGCAATGGCGCACTGATTCCGGCACCATGATCGGCCTCGACTATGGCGCCGTGCGCTGGGTGTTTGATCTGCTGCAGGTTGCTGATGCGGCCAATGTTCTAGGTGACCTGCAGATCATTGAGGCTACAGTGGTTGCAGCAATCAACAAGCGCAAGAAGTAGCCATGGCGCTGGACATGACAACCGCCCTCACGATCAGGGCAAAGGTTGACGGTCTGGCCCAGATCGAGAACCTTGACCGTGCGCTTGGCAAGGCAAATAAAGAAGCGACCGGATTGTCTGGCACATTCGGTCGGTTGAAGGGTGCAACAGCCGGTATCGGCGGAGCGCTTGGTGCATTGGTACCTGCTGCTGGCATCGCCGGCCTGACTGCAATGGGCAAGCGCGCCATTGATGCAGCCGACAACCTGAACGATCTCAGCCAGCGCACGGGCGTTGCGGTGCCGATCCTGAGCAAGTTTGGTGCAGCAGCACAAGATTCAGGCAGCAGCATTGATGAAGTTGCCAAGGCGATGGGGCGGCTATCAAAGGGGATTGTTGATCCTGCATCGAAAACCAATGAAGCATTGAAGGCGATTGGCATCAGCTCAACGGATGCTCAGGGCAAGATTCGCGGTGTTGACGCGATCATGCTCGACCTTGCTGATAAGTTCGCCAAGATGCCAGACGGTGCGCAGAAGACTGCGCTGGCCATGGAGCTATTCGGCAAGTCGGGCATGAACCTGATCCCAATGCTGAACGGCGGCCGTGATGCGCTCAGCCAATACTCAGCGACAATCGATACGGAAATGGCGCAAGCGGCTGATAAGTTCAACGATGCATTGAATGGCATCGCTCGATCTATTGCTGGCCCGTTCAATGAAGCGGTTACCGCGTTGCTGCCATACCTGACGCAGGTGGCGCAGGCCATTGCCGGATGGGCGCAATGGTTTGCAGGATTGCCTCAACCGGTTCAAAACCTTGTAGCTGGACTTGGCGCGTTGACTGCTGCGCTTGTGTTGTTTGGCCCCGCCATTGCATCAGTGCTCACGATTGTGACCACTCTTGGCCCATTGCTGGCTGGCATCGGCGCTGCCTTGGTTGGCATCCCTGCATTGATCGCTGGGTGGGCTGGTGCAATTGGCCCGCTCGTGGCTGGCCTTGGTACGCTCGGCCAGATCCTGATCGGTGTATTCAGTGGCCCTGTGGGATGGGTTGCGCTTGCTGTTGCTGCTGGCGTTGCGATCTACGTTTTCCGTGATCAAATCGGTCAAGCCTTTAAGGCCATCGGCGCAGTGCTGCAGCAAGCGGCGCAGGTATTTAAAAAAGTCTTTGTTGATCCATATATCACAGGATTCCAGTTAATTGTAGACTTTGTAAACGATAAGTTTGTGCAGCCTATTGCCAAGGCTATCAATGGGCTTGTTGAAGGCATTGCCAACGCGTTCAAAACCGTTAAAGATGCAATTACGGCGCCATTCAAAGCAGCGTTTGAATTAGTGCGCGGCATCGTCAATCAGATCCTCAATGGCATCGGCACAGCTATCGGCAGTGTGATCAACGCAATCAATGGCATTATTAGCGGCGCGAATGCTGCGCTGGCCAGGCTGCAGCTGCCACAGATCCCGCAGCTTCCGATGCCCCAGATCCCGCGCTTTGCTGAGGGTGGCGTGGTAAGTGGCCCGACCTTGGCCATGGTGGGCGAAGGCGGCGAGCCTGAATACATCGTGCCGCAATCCAAGGCTGGCGCGTTTGCTGCCAATTGGATGGCTGGTGTGCGTGGCCCGGCTGCAATCCCGCGGTTCGCTGAGGGCGGCATGGTGGTGCCAAACGGTGCCAGCGTAAGCATCCAAACCGGCCCTGTTACGCAGATGGATGGCACCAACTACGTGACCACCGACGATCTCAGTGCAGCGGTACAGGCTGGCGTCAATCAAACGCTGAGCTTGCTTGCAGGCGACAGCAGCGTGCGGCGTTCCTTGGGGCTGGCGTGATGGCTGAGTACGATCTGCTTTGCTTCCTTGAGTATTACGCGGACCGCAACAGCGTCTACAGCGGCGGCAAGCGCACGCCAACACGCCGCTGGCAGAACTTCTATCAGGTGCCGCAGGATATGTCGCTGATCGATAGCGATGTGCAGGGTGATTTTGTCTACATACCGTTCACCGCATCAGGCTTTGCTCTGCGTGCAGCCAATAGCATTGGCGATCTATCAATTGAGATTGCAGCCACTGGCGACGTGATTGATCTCACGGATACGGCGATTGGCACCAACCGCTTGGTTATCGCATCGCTCTACTTGCAGGATGCTGGCATGGATGCCGTTGATCCTGGTAGTGCTCAGCTGATCAGCCGTTACATTGGCGGCATTGATGGCGCACAGGTTGACGATGACTCAGTGTCATGGACGGTCAGTCCCATGATCGACAAGACAAAGCCACAGGTGCCAACGCGCAAGGTGGCATCTGATCTGATTGGGAGGTTTACGGGACGATGAACAGAATCATTGCGGCTGTGAAACTCAAAGTGCGATGCGTTGATGGCTGCACCCATGAAGGCGTCACATTAGCCGTTGAGGATAATCGCCGCGTTTATCTTGCTGCTGATGGCACGCAGTTAGAAGGCGTGCATTGCATTGATGAATGTGTGTCAGTGCTACCACCCAGAGTCCTGGCTGCAGTATTGAGCCAATGCAAGGAGTGTGAACAATGAGCAGGCTTTCACCGGCAAACAAATGGCTGGATCGGCTGACCGATAAAAAGCGGATTCGCCGCAGGCTTAAGCGTGCCAAGGGTGTTGTAAATACGACGCAAGATACCTGCGGCTATCCCGCGCCAAAGTCATCACCTAATCAATCAATCAGCAATAAAGACCGTTCGCCTGATAATCGCAAGACGCCAGATGCAGATCTTGGCGCAGAGCAGAGGATCGCTGTTGCTGGCGAAACGGTGCCGATCCTATTCGGCAAGCGCGTAAGCAATAGCGGCGGTGTCTGGATTCAGCCGGCGCTAGTCAAGGCAGGGTCCTATTTCTTTAAAGGCAGCTTCCTGTTCCCTGTGAGCCAGGGCGAAATCGTCAGCAGCCCAGTCAAGCACCGCACATGGGTTGGTTTGCGCTGCATGGCGTTTTTAGAAGATCAGACGATCACAATCAGCAATATCTACAACAGCGCCGCCACGTTGGCAGCATCGCCAGGGACGTGTCCAATTCTCGGCGCGGGGTTGTATTGTGGAAATGAGACCTATTCCTATATAACAAACGGCATTGGCATATCTGGCGAGTATGTTGTAAGGGACGACTATGGCGCCACAACTTATAGCGGGTTCAGGCATATAGCTAGAGGCACTGGCGACACAACAAATACTGTAATTCTTGCGACCTTAAAAGTATTTGACAACATTACAGGATCGGACATAACCTCGTCTTGGGATGCCTATTATGGGCATCCGCCGGGCTTGCAATTTGCTTTCAATATACGAGCTACACCTTTTGCTTCCCCTCCATGCGGCGCCGTTGGCGTAACTGAAGATGATATTGCAGTTGTAGGATATGCACCTCCTTACACTCCTGCAGAGCTTGCCGGAATAGGATTTAGTGGCAGTGTCACTTTTGTTTATACAACCGTTAGCGTTGACAACCAATTTGATCCGAGTTTGCCCCCAAGCACTGGCACTCTTACTACGGTTCAAGAAGAGTATGTCGTTAGCAAATATCCTGACCCATCTAGTACGCCAACGGCTGATAACTCATCATACGCAGACATCACATTCTTAAAGATCGTCGGCGATATTTATGATCCACCAGATGGCGGTTCTTATCCCACCACCACGCGACAGATCTCGATCTACTACGAGCAAGGCGTCCGCGTGGCGCTCTACAGCGTGGATGCAGCTGGTAGCACGCAAGGTGCCAGCAACCAGCTAGTGGATCTGGCTATGTATCTGTTCACCAGCTTCAAACGGCAGACGGCTGGCACAACACCTGATGTATCCCGACCAATCCTGACCACGAACATGCCATCGCTGGCGACGTTCTGCAATAACTACAGCCTGCAGTTCAACGGCATCATTTCCGAATCGGTCAACATCATTGAACTGATCGCAGAAACTGCGCCGTTTTTCCTGTTGTCATTCATTTCAACTGGCGGGCAATATCGTTTTGCTTCGGTGTTGCCGCTTAATGGCAGCCAGCAGATCAGCACAGCAACGCTGACGCCTGCGGCCACGTTTACGGAAGATGAGATTCTGCCTGGCAGCTTCAGCAAAACCTACGTCAGTGCAGCAGAGAAGTCTGATGTAAACGTTGCTGTGCTGTTCCGCAAGAATGATCCGGACGCTATCGGCACACAGCAAAGCGTGCAGGTGCGTTACAGCGGCGTGAGCCTGGATGCTCCGGTTGAGCAGTTCGATATGTCGGACTTCTGCTCAAACCGCAATCATGCGATCATCTACGCCAAGCACTTCCTGGCACGGCGCCGCTACTCAGTGCATTCGATTGAGTTTGAAACGACGCTTAATACCACCGGATTGATCCCTACCAATATCATCCGGGTGCAAAAGCAACGGATCAGCAGCGCAGGCGACAACCGCACCGAGACGGAGTATTACCAAATCACATCCATCGATCACAACACTGACGGAACCACCACCATTGAGGCAACGCAGTTCCCGGTCAACGGCAGTACCGTGCCTATCATCAGCAGTGAAGTGCTCAGCGGCAGCTTCACAGTCGTCTGATGGCAACCTTTCCCTCGCTAGCACCGCGTACTAGATCGCTCAGCTTGGGCGATATTCCGCAACAGGTTTACAAAGGAACCAGCGGCGGTGAGGTGCGCTTTAAGCAGGGCTCAGCGTATGTCGCGCAACGGTTGACGCTTGGCTACGAATATTTGGCTGAATCTGAAGCGCAGCAGATCCTCGATCACTATGCCGGACAGGAAGGCAGCTTGATTCCATTTGATGTATCAGCTGCCGTGTGGGGTGGCTACACAACGCCGCCTGTTAGTGCCGCTAGTTATAAGTGGCGATATGCGGGCGCCTTTGATGTGAGCATTGCATCGCCACGGCGCTACAACCTCACGGTTGAACTGGAAACGGTGCCGATCTAGCCATGGCATTCCCTGCTCTCATCCCATCAGCTCGCACCTACGTGCCCGGCAACGTGCCGCAGGTGCAGCAGATTGCACTATCCGGCAGCACGGTGAGCTATAGACAAGGCAATCGTCGCGTAGAGCAAACCCTGCAGTTGGCCTTCAACAACATCAGCGAGGCTGATCTCAACCTGATCAAAGCGCACTATCTCGCGCAAGATGGCAGCTACGGCATTTTCTACCTTTCGGCTGAGGTGTGGAACGGCTACACAACGCCGCCGGTGCCGCTGCTGAGCGATTACGCATGGCGCTACGCCAGCGCTCCGGTGATCACGGATGGATCCTGCGATCTATGGAGCGTTGAGGTTGAACTGACAACCTATGCGATTGATTTCTCAGATTTGATCTTCGATGCTGGTGGCGCTGCTGCCAGTCCAGCCCGCACCTATATCCTTGATGCAGGTGCTGCGTCCGCTACGCCGGCACGCAATTATGTAATCAATTCCGGTGCATCCAGATGAGCATTACGCTTTCAGCCCTGCAAAAGCAACGTCGCGACAGTGCCGCCAACTGGACAGCTGAAAATCCAACGCTGCTGGCTGGTGAGATCGGGATTGAATCAGACACTGGATATTGGAAGGTGGGTGATGGCAGCACCGCGTGGACATCGCTCGCCTATATCAGCGGTTTAGGAGCTGAGATCCCGGTATCGCGGTTGGCTGATGGCAGTGCCCGGCAGCTGCTGCAGACCGCAGCCAATGGCACAGATGTGGAATGGACAAGCAACGTCGATATCCCTGGCACGCTGGACGTGACGGGTGCGGCCACGTTTGATGCGGCTGTCACGATCCAAGGCAATTTAACGGTTAACGGCACCACAACGACAATCGATACTCAGAATCTGATTGTCGAGGATAAGAATGTGATCATCGGTCAGGTGACAACACCGACCGATACAACGGCAGACGGTGGCGGCATCACGCTGAAAGGCACCACCGATAAGACGATTAACTGGATCGACGCCACTGATGCGTGGACAAGCAGCGAGCGTTTTAGTGTTCCGACTGGTACGGCTGGCGCGCCGTCGCTGACGTTTACTGGAGATCCAAACACCGGCATCTACTCCCCCGGCGCAGATCAACTAGCCCTCGCCACTAATGGTACGCAGCGTCTGCTGATTGATTCCAGCGGCAACATCAATATCGACAGCAATACGCTCTACGTTGATGCAACGAATAACCGGGTAGGTGTGGGGACTAGTAACCCTGGTTACAAACTTGATATAGGCGGAGAGACGGCTCAATTTCCCGTTGCATTAAGGATTCTTGCTACAGCGCATGCCACATCTAGACGAGCCGCAATTTCCTTAAATGATGACTGGCTAATTTTACAAGATTCACAAGGCAACGGCACTAAAGATTTTGGTTTTTATTCGTCCGCACTTACTCGCAGTGTGTTTACTATAGATACCTCCGGCAACGTAGGGATTGGCACTACTAGCCCACAGGCAATGCTTTCCGTTTCTGACGGGACTGTAACTGGAGAAATTAATCCGTACTCAGCATCCAGCACCTGTTTTATTGGAACGCGCTCCAATCACGCAGTTTCGTTCCAAATACAGGCAAGTGAGAAAGCGCGGATTGATACATCGGGTCGTTTTTTAGTTGGCACGTCTTCGACTTCTCGCGGTGATTTCCTGCAGGTGCAAGCCGATTCAAGCGGCACAACAAATGGCGGGTCAATTCTGTTGCGTTCTGGCAAAGCTACTGGAACAATCACAACGGGTGATGTCCTTGGGCAAATTAGGTTCTCCGATAGCAGCCAAGACATTTATGCAACGATTCAAGCAGTAGTTGACGGCTCCACCGGAAGTAATGATTTTCCATCGAGGTTAGTGTTCTCCACTACTGCGGATGGCGCTTCTTTTCCAACGGAGCGGATGAGGATTACGCAGGATGGCGCCGTACTGATTGGCGGTGGAACATTAGATCCTATTGGCGATTCGGCTAGTGGCGTTCTTGCTGCAGGTCCAGGCGCAAATAGCAGTGCTCTTTCTTACTACAATGCTTCAGCTACAGCACTGAAAATTGGTCGCGGTAGTGATGGCACGATTATCGACATCTTTAGGAACCAACCTGGTGCAGTCCGAGTCGGCACAATCTCCGTTACTACAACAGCAACCGCCTACAACACCTCATCCGACTACCGCCTCAAGGAAAACGTTGTTCCGCTAACTGGCGCTGCTGATCGTCTTAACCAGCTTCAGGTTCGCCGCTTCAACTTCATCGCTGATCCTGACATCACGGTTGATGGCTTCCTTGCTCACGAAGCACAAGCCGTTGTACCTGAGTGCGTAACCGGCGAAAAGGATGCCGTAGATGACGACGGCAACCCCGTCTACCAAGGCATCGACCAGTCCAAGCTGGTGCCCCTGCTGACGGCTGCGCTGCAGGAAGCCCTCCAGAAGATTGAAGATCTGGAAGGTCGTCTAACTGCGGCAGGCATCTAAGACCTACTCACTAAAATGCACTACTTGATTGCGGCACTACTGATGGTTGCTGCCATCACCTTCCCAATGCTCTGGGTCTGCGTCGGTCTTCCCTATCGGCGTGGTTCCAGTTATTGGTGGTGGTAAGCAGTAGTCACCTTCACTAACCTCACTAGTGACCTTACGCATAACCTCACCAGCTCATGAATAGCATCAGAGATCATTCATTCCTGTGGGGCTGGTTCGCTCTTGAACTCGCTCTGGAATACTGGCCTGCCGTTATCCGTGGCGGAGATTGCGCCGCGTACCAAGAGTGTCTCCGTGACACGTTTTGGGATGCGCTGAATGGCGCTCACCTCTCGTAGTCCACGTCACTTCTAGTGTGAGGGCTAATCCCAGTGCGGGGTTCTCGGTGGTCACCTATACCGGAAGTGGCGTTGATGGCGCAACCATAGGGCACGGCCTAAACGTGAAACCTGGAATGGTGATTGTCAAGAACCGGGACAACTCAAACACTTGGTGGGCTGTAGCTCATACAAGTATTGCAAACGGCTCTGTTGTTGCACTCAATAGCACCAACGCCTCTATGGATAGCAGTGCGCTCAGCAGGGGAGTCATTAACAACCTAAACAGCACAACGTTTGCGGCAAAGGCTGGAACCTTTAGCAATGAGACTGCTAATGGTAATGGCGAGAAATGCGTTGCCTACTGCTTCGCCCCAGTAGCCGGGTACTCTTCTTTTGGCAGCTATACCGGCAATGGCAGCACGGATGGTCCGTTTGTTTTCACCGGACACAGAAGCCGGTGGTTATTGGTGAAGTGCTCTAGCACTACTGGAGCTTGGATTCTTCACGACACAGCACGGACTGGTTATAACGTGATGGGAAATGAATTGCGTCCAGATGATTCAACCGGTGAATATGCTGTTGACCGTTTTGATATTGTTTCTAATGGCTTCAAGGTTAGATCTTCCAACGCAACCCTTAACAGCTCTGGCGCCACATACATTTACTGTAGTTTTGCCGAATCGCCCTTCCAATACGCCCGCGCCCGCTAGTAGTGAACACGTGTAGTCAGCTCAGAGAGTAGGCATTTCATATTCCTGGGTCACATTACAATAATGTTTCCAAATAACCTCTGAACTATTTCCAGCCCAGGCTGCTACTTGGGCCACAGGAATTTGAGCTTCAATATAATCAGACGTAAGGCTGGTTGGACAAAGGGTGATCGAACGCTCTCGCTTAAACTGCGCCCAAGCTTGCTGTAGGGTTGTCATGAATTGAAATGAAAGGATGACAGTACCACGGCGGCAGGTGGTAGTCAAGAGGAAAGTACGTTAAAATAAAGAAAATGGTTTTATAAATATGTTTATTCTTGACGGTCGGCCTTTATCGCCTGATACTCCGTTTACACATGATGGTATTCAGTACCCAGCGAATTGGCTGCGTTTAAGTACGTTAGAAGAAAAAGAAGCAATTGGAATTCAGGAGTCACCTGACCCTCCAACTTGGGATCAGCGTTTCTACTGGGGATACGATTCAGAAGGTAATTTGATTCCTAAAGACCACGCTCAACTTGTGGAGCAATGGTCTAACCAAACACGTCAAACTGCCAACTCTTTGCTTTTGCCAAGTGATTGGATGATCGTGCGGGAAGCAGATAACGGTGTACCAGCAGATCCAACCTGGAAGACCTGGCGTGAAAACGTACGCTTGGCAGCAGGTAGCAAAGTATTTGAAATCAACGCCACCACAACGACAGATGAACTAGCTGCCTACATCACTGGCCCTGACTACCCCGTCTGGCCACCTGATCCTTCCCAGCCACAACCCATTCCTCCTGCACCAGTTGAGTAAAGATGACCATACAACTCATTGATGCGGTTAAGTACTACAAAGAGCTTCCGCATCAGCGAGAAGCTTGGGAATGGCTGCAGGATCAATTAACAGCAGAACAACTGAATACGTTTGCAAGTAAGTACCGCACAGAAGTAAAACCTGCAGTACAAATTGAAAATTCTTGGGATGGGGTGCAGGCTGCAGCCAAAGAAGCAGGGGCAAAATTTCCAGAAGTTGTTGCAGCGCAATGGGCATTAGAGTCTGGTTGGGGCCAACATTTTTCAGGCAAATGGAATGCGTTTGGATTAAAAGGATCTGGGACTAATGTTAATACTCAGGAATTTCTTAATAATCAGTGGGTTACAATCAATGCAGGTTTTATTGATTTCCCTGACTTAAAGACTTGCATTTATTATCTTGTTGACCGCTGGTACAAAGATTTTAGTGTTTACCAGGGCGTTAATCGAGCCACTACTCGCAATCAATGTGCTGAGTTATTAGTAAAAGAAAAATATGCAACTGATCCTGACTACAGTACAAAATTAATTCAGATCATGGACCGGCAGCTTGGCACTGCTGGCAATAAACCTATTGAGCCAACGTCTAAACCTGTTGAAAAATTAAAATTTAATCCTTGGAGCCCTTTCACTTATAAAGTGACACCACACATAAGCTATGGTGAGTTAACGCTCAACCAAGAAGCGCGTCGTTTTAACAAACAGTATCAATGCGATACAGCCCTGGAGTTGTGCAAATTTCTTGAGAAAGTTAGGTCTGCATTTGGTAATAAACCATTGGCTATTACCAGTGCATCACGCCCAGAGCCTATTAATACCCAAGTAGGAGGTGCTAAAAATAGTGAGCATACTTATAGTGCACCCTCCAAAGGAGCTGTTGATTTCTACATTGAAGGAGTAGATATCTATAAAGTGCAAGACTGGTGCGATAAAAATTGGCCTTACTCAGTTGGTTATGGTGCGCCTAAAGGATTTGTGCATTTAGGCATGCGGGAAGGAAAGCCAAGAGTGCGATGGGATTATTAGATGAAAAGATACAAGGAGCCTTACATACGTGTGAACGTATGTTATGAAGTTGGTAACGAAAAAAAATGCGTAACACTGCCCAAAGAGCAAGCGTACGCAACAAGGGATTGGGTTGAACGCAACAACGGCGTTTGTTTTTGGTTTCAGGCGTTACCTGATTAGCGTTGCTTAGCGCGGCCGATTACCAAACCACAGATTTCAATAAGACGATACAGTTTGCGAACTGCAACGTCATCCTTGGGCGTAGGGGTAAGCGCACAAATAGCAGAACATGCCGCATGAATAGCCAGGGCTACTTCTAAATAACGATTTAAATCGTGCATAAGTCATCTCTTGATCTTTTTTTATTCTATTCCTTTCTGTTAAAAATTTTTCAATCTTCATAAATGCGGCAGGCGCGTTCCCAGGGATTTAAATCGCAGTAAGATTTAAATGCTTTGGCGGGACTTGGTGTGTCAAGACAAAAACGCTTAGATAATTTACAAACAAACCAATTGTAAAACTTAATCACGGCACTGTTGCAAAAGGTACAAGAAAAACGGGAAACCGATCATCAGCCTGGTGCTCTCGCCGCCATGCTTCTTCCCACTCACTTAAAGAATGATCGTGAGAATCCTGACCTTCGTAGGAATTGGAGTGATCATCTTCTATTAAATCATTATTTTCTAACAAGATATATGTAAAATCTTCCAATAATAACTCAAAATCAGCGGTTGGAAATTCAATAATTACTCCAATTTCATACTCAATTGGTTCATTGCGTGTTGTTGAAACACATAATAAATAAGTCCCTGGATTGAGGGGATAGTATCTTTCATCGCCTTTATCTAATCTATTTGGATCAAAAGTGTTATACAAATCAGATTGTGCATTCATTACATGCCCAACATATGGGTTGTATACATCACCATTGATGGTTGTTGTAATACTGTCGTCTTGAAAAATTCCGCGTCCTTGAATAGGAACAAGGTTTAGATCATACACAGATGTGTTGATGTATTTAGGCTTTGCTCCGCCCTTGGCAATAATAATCCATGCTTTAGCGGTAATTGTAAAACTAAACCAATGATTATAGGCGCCACCGCCGTAACCACCATTAGAAGTTTGATTTGTATCACGACGCCCAACGACCAGGTTTTTGGGCCCTAAACTTCCTTTTAAATTACGTATTGACAATTGACTAAATTGTCCCATATTTAATGGACTATCTTGCGTCCTCTGTCGTTGAGGATTTTGATGCGCCATTTATATTTTGTAAACTTTTAAAGACATTCTACTCGTCTGGTATTTCTGTGCCTTTTGGAAATGTAATAGCGTTACGAAATGTGTGATTAAATACCAGGGGATTGTCTTTATGTTGTCCGTAGGCCATAAGTTTTTCAGCCTGAAACTCAAGTTCAAATGGATGGACTGCTCCTGGAGGGAACGCTTTATTCCAGCTGGAGACTAAGTGAAGAGGGTTGCCGCATCTGGGGTTCCCGCATAGTCGTGTCACCACCATTGCCCCCACGTCCCCCCAGGCACAGTTGTATAACGCCTTATGGAAACTTAAGTTCTCAGACTTTTGGTGACTGTAAGCAGAACGGTAGGAAGGAACGCAGACACGTTTAGGGGAATAAGCGCCAGGGGTATTGATACTCCAGCACTCATCCGACTCACCAATTTCTATTTGATGCCAAATCTTGTGGTATTTGGCCTTGTACTCAACGTGAATGTAGTTGATGTCAAAGCCACAAATATTGGACTGGATCTTATGAACGCAGTGGTAACACCAGTGCTCCGCAAGATCCCGGATCACATGACCGTGTGGACAAACAAAACCCTTGTAGTACCCATGCGTCTCAAGAGACTTATTATCAAGGGCGTCAATGCCTGGTACGAAACGGAAAGCAACAGTCTCAAAAAGCTTTCGTTCCGACCGATGGAGGTTTGCCATGGCTAAGGAAATAAAGCCTGCGGGTAAACATTTTTAATTTTTTCCTTTTTTGCATATTTTTTGTTTGTTTGTAGTTCTTTCCTGTTGTCTTTGTCTTTATTGGAGTATTTATGTACTATGTCCATGTTGATTGGGTCAGTACCAGTACGTAAGTAGTACACCACACGGTGTGCGAGGTAGACCACGTTGTCGATGCAAACCATGTAATAACCGCTGACCTTGTTAAGGCGACCCGCCTGGCTACCAGCGGGGTTGCATGCCTTCTTGATACGCCACTCCAGACCACTGGGGTACTTGTCCGATAGCTGCAGCAACTCTTGGACGCGCCAGAAGGGGGGCATTTCCTTGTGGTTGCGGGACATTTGGAGGACGATGGAGCTGAAAAACATAGTAATGGAGCTGCCAGGGCAGGTCAAGCGTGCAGAAAAAACTAAGAATGCTTAATTTTACTCTTTATATACAGTTAAATGACGCCGCTTGACCAAAGTGTACGTACTTTATTTCTCTTTGCTTTCTTCCCGAACTTTTAGACATTACACCCTTTAACCATAGTGTCATTCGCCTTAGGGGGGGAGTAGGCGACCTTCTATTCTCTGTTCCTACGCACCTCATCCAAGTCTCAACATGAGATTCAATGCGTAAAAAAAGGGGATTTCAATGCACAAAAAAAGGAGGCTGACTGGCGCAGCCCCCTCCCCTCGATCGTCTCCGCGCAAACCTTAGCTTTATTTCCGGCCGTAGTCATCACTCAAGCGGGTGATGTCCTCCTCATACAACTTGACCCCCCTCTGGACCTCAACCAGCACGAGTTCCGAATCACTAGCCTCCAGCCGGTGAACGGCACCAACGGGGATGAAAGCAGTGGTGCCGGGGGAGGCGAGGATTTCCGCGTCTTCTACGGTGATCACGCCCGTACCTGTTACTACCACCCAGTGTTCCGAGCGGTGCTCATGCCTCTGAAGACTGAGTCTCGATTGAGGCTTAACTGAGATCAACTTAACCTTGTACGTCGTTCCCGACACAAGCGTTTCAAACCAACCCCAGGGTCTCTCCTCCGCATAGGTCATGCAGTCACCTCGGTCAACTCCTTATTCTCAGCTTCTTTGCGTTGTTTCTTCCGCTTGCTGGTCTTGATCTGAGGCTCTTCTTTTTTGGCTAACACCTCTTGGAACACCTCATTAAAATCAGATGCAACGGCGTCCCAGTTGAAGCAAGAATCAGTGACGCGGTCGTAACATTTCTGCGCCACGTCATCAAGTTTGTCTCGGTTTTCGTAAAGCTCTGCAAGAATGTCAGCCAGATGGTTGTCATCCGGGCAGGGCATGATGCGACCGAAGTTGGTGTCAACATCAGCGTGGAGGTTACGAATCAGAGGACCGCAACCTTCAAAGATTTCTTTACAGGAGGTGTGATCAGGAACCACCTGGGCCACACGACAGGCTGCATGTTCGAAGTTAACCAGGCCCCAACCTTCTCCTTTACAGGTGTTGACGCCCACGTCAGCCACGTTGTAGATGGTGTTAAGAAGATCTACGGGCACAGAGGGTCCATGGGGAGTAGGCGTTGTCATGATGATGCGGTTATTGGCATCCAGACCTTGACGGCTCATTTCTCGATGGAAGAGAGGCATGATGTCCCAACCCTGGTCTTTTTGCCCCATATGCAAGTAAAGCTTGGCGTCCGGTCGACCAACTGCAAATTTGGCAAACGCCGAAATGGTTAAGTCAATACGTTTACGGAACTGGTTGCGATTCCCGTTAAAAACAATGAAGTCATCAGGATCCAAATTCAGTTCTTTGCGACATACTGTTTTGTCCTTGGGATAGAACTGACCAGCGGTGACACCATGAGGTACTACCCAGATGGGCTTATCAACTCCTGCGCTTAAGGTTTCTTCTGCACCAAATTTCGTATAGCAAACAGCTGCGTCCCATTCGTGCATGGTCTCCGTCAGGCAGCCGTACCACCCGTAAGAGTCCATTGGATAGTAGCCAACAAATTTAAAACCAATTTCCTGCTTTAGGTCTTTAATTTGATTCCACTGGTTATTGATGATCCAGCAGTCATTAATCGTGAAGATCACATTGGGCCGTACGCGTTCAGTGATTTCACGGATACGCGCTTCGCCAAAAGGCTGGTTCTGATACATGTTGGCAGCTGGGTACATGAAGTACTCTTGCTGCAGTGGTGTGTAATCGCCATGCCAGTTGCACCCAAGCACATGGATTTCATACCGATCTTTTAGACGACTCAGTACGTTTTCAGTAACACGTGCAAAACCAGTGGTGGCAACAATGTCACCGACCCACAAAAGCTTGGGTTTATTTTCAGTCATTTAATTGTTTGTTGACTGAAAATAGTATACAAATTATCAAGGAGTTATAGACCGTACCAATTCTTTTTCCTTAGATTGTTTTGCTTTTAATTTTTTTTTCAAGAATTCAGCTGCTCTGTGCGTGTTAGTTGTATCACCACAGGTATAAAGATCTATAGCAACATAGCCCAACTCAGGCCATGTATGAATAGATGCATGTGATTCAGCCAATAGTGCAAGAAGGGTTACCCCTTGCGGCTGAAATTTTTCACCAAAGATTCGTAAGATTTTGGCGCCTGCCATATTAAGCGCCACCTGGAGCAGGCGTTCTAACTCATCGTAGTTGTCTAGCAATTCTTGATCACAGTCGTAGAGATCAAGGATGAGGTGCCGCCCGTTGCTCACAGTTCTTCTGCTACCTCTTCCATTGTCGCATTAGGTGTTTTGTCAATTACATCACCGTAGAAAGTGCGCCATTCTTCTTTGTTTAAACCAACTTCCACAAGGGACGGATACTGCTCGTATTTGGGACCAGAGGCCCGAAGTGCAATGTTGACGACACGCATACCGCGACTGTTTTTGAATTGATAAACATTCAACTTGAGTTGATGTACACATACGTCCATCAGGAGGGATTCAAACCGGCTGCGACCAAGGATGTTGCTGTTTGAACCACGTGAGAATTCGCAGTAGCTGGCATACAACCACTTATCCCAGTTGATGTAGAGGTTGGAGACACCGCCGGGCGCATGTTTTGCAAGACCCACAGGAGTAGCAATACCTGGATCAAACACAACACAATGCTGCATCCAATCAAGGATTTGGTTGGACTTAAGGATTTGCTCCTTGTGATGCTTGGCAAAGAAGTCAACTTTTTCATTAGTCTCCATGAGGTATTCACGCATCTCAGCCTCTGGCATATCCAGAACCCAGTTCACCAGACCTGGGAGCAAAGCAGCAAATTCACCAAAGGGATGACCGCGATCATCCATATCAATAAGGGTGCGTTGCTCAGCAGAACTACCGGTGAATGGTTGATCGAATGGAATGGTGAGACGACGACGGGCAAGACCTGAGGTTGGGTCGGTGGTCTGGATTGGTTCGTTGGCCGTGATCATAACCAAACCATTGAACTTAAATGGCTTCTGGCTACCCGCTTGGAACTTGCGCTCGTTACGAATCAGGTCACGACCGGTGATTGCTTTCAAGACTGAGACTGAGCCGCCATAACGTTCTACATCATTGAAGAGCAGAAGCTTTTTCTTATAAAGGTTGGCGGTTTCAAAACGGTTCTTTTCCAGATGTTCCAATGAAGAAATCATGGCGTTGTCATCACCAACCAGTGCATGAGCAAGGTTGCTGTAGGTTGATTTACCAGACTTACCTGGACCCACAATCTCAACAAACTTTTGGATGTTGGAGTTACTCATCAGCACTGCCCGCAGCCATGCTCGCAACACCTGGACCCGACCCCAGCTGTCATTTTGTGTGGACTTCAGCCACTTAATGATCGGCTCACAAGTTGCGTAAGGATCGTATTCATAAGGCAGTTGTTGCGTGATGTGCATCTCCCGGTCAAACGGAAGCAGCTCCCGCGTCTCAACCTTTAGGATTCCGTTGGTGAATAGCAAGAAATCGTTACCTTCATACCAGTCATCAAAGATGGTGGAAATTCGCAGTTGTTCCATAACATCGGAGATCAGCTTCATGGAATATCCACTGTGAAGCAGCCCTTTTTTGATGGCTTCTAATCTGCCTTTAATGTCGCCCTTTACTTCGTATTCCGACAGCTGTGACCACAGTCCCTTCCGCTGGTATTCATACATGAAGAAAGCGCCATGCGACTGGCTGTAACGCAGGTTACCCTGGTAGTCCTGCAGCAGGATGTCAGCGATTACGTCGTAGGAAGGATTACGAGGTTTTTCATCTTTCTTTTTATTCTTGCCGCTCTGAGCAGTTGCAGTCCAACGCGTTTTTGGAGCTGCGTCTAATACATTAATGTTGGATTGTTTCATACCTAAATCTTCTTCCAGTTCGTTTAATAGTTTGGATACGTGATCAAGTACGCCATCATCAACGTTCATTGCCTTATGGTTTTCCGATGGCTTCCATCCGTTTTCTTTAGCAACGTGAATAAGAGAACCGACGCCACGGCCACCGCCTTTTGAGAAGGAACGCCACCGCCGTTGACACTCACCGTCCCGATATTTATCGCTTTGTTGAGACCATTGATCCCATTGATCGAGTAGGCTTTCGTCCAGTGAATGGAGCGATTGGCCGACTGTGATCCAGATGTCGTAGTCATCTGTTGCTTCTGGCGGCATGCCCCACATGGCCTCCAGGGCCAGTTGCATGTCGCGTTCTAAATCAATCTCTGCGTTGATTGCAAAGGATGGACCAACGATGCGAGTAGTTTCTTTTGCTGGAACACCGTGCTTGACATTTTTCTGAACAATGGCATTCAGCAACCAATCCGGGAATTCAGGCAATCCCTGGATCCATTCAAACCCTTGATCTAGAGCGGTGAAGTAGCCTTCTGTCTCCGGGTGCAGACCCATTAGCACACCTTGGTGCCGTTTCCAGAGAATCTCTAGTTTTTCTTTTGCTCCTTCCGCGTGCCAGGTGTATTTGTTGCGGACAAAGTGCTTGTGCTGCTCCCGAGATAGACGGTATAGCTTCCGCTCACGCCCCTCTTTACCGCTGAGAATGGTCAGTGTTGGAGGCAGTGCTTCAGAAAAGGGGAGTTCAGCAAGTTCCTCGATAAGTTGGTAGACGGTGAGACCGTCAACATCAACCCAAACCAAACCATAGGGATGGTTGTAGACAGGACCACCGAGCAGACCTACAGCTTTACAACGCCCTGCAAGCACTTCACTCTCGATCTCCTGGGGGCTATAGGGTTTATTTTGCCAACCTGCGATGTATGGATCTTTGTTTGGACCCAGTGGAGTGAGGGGCCAATCAATGGGAATGTAGTTGAGCTTAATTTCGCCAGGCTTGAGTGCTTGTTGGTTGATATTGGTCATGCCTGGGTTTCCGATCGAACTTCTACTTTAAAGTTTTTATCTGCAAACGCCGTCTCTTTTAATAAATAAAAAGCGTGAAGATGCATGTCAGTGGGCAGATAAAAACAATCCCCATCCGCCGCATTTGACATGCGACTCATGAGACTATTTATCCACTCACCCATTGCGACATTGATGTCCATGGTGAGGGCTTGACTTGATGTTTTCTTATCCTACGGCGACCAACCCAGAAGACCCATTACAACTTTCCAAAGATTACTAAGTCTTATGCGACTCATTAATTGGATCAATAGTTTCAAAATATTTCATCAATTCTTCGTAAACCTGCAGTACATCTCCTCCTGCGGTTAAAACCACCTGATGCGCCACGTCCCAAGCGTGTCGCTTACGGTTCTCCAGTTTGTTGATCTGCTGTTTGGTCATCTTTATACCAAAGCGCTGTCAACTGCATTGCTCCCCCAAGCTTTCGGGATTCACCTGTTTGGAGCACTGGATCAATCGGATGTTCTCTGTAGATTGGTTTGTTTTGTTTTTCAAGCTCAATCTCAGCTTGGATTCGATTTTCCAATTCGATCATATCAAGTCTGGCCTTAAGTTTTGCTTCAAACCAAATGCGTTTCCACCATTTGACTACAGCATCAATTAATTGTTTAAACAGAGGATCGAACATAATGTTTTTTTAGATATAATTAGTTTATAGATATTAAAACTATGAAGAGTACTCGTACCGACGCGGGGCGTCAAAAACCAGTCAAAGGCGCAGTTGACAAGGCAGGTAAAGGGAACATGCCCAAACCTGCAAGCCGTCAAGACAAACAAGATAAAGCATCAATGAAGGGTGAGCGAACTAAACAACGCAAACAAGAAACCTCTTCTTCTGTTAGTCCAAAACAAAGCCATAAAGCTGCAGAAAAATGGTCGCGTGATGTGACAAAAAAAGCCGACAGAAACGCTACCAATCCACCTAAAACCAAACCAACCCCAAACGCACGGCCTACTCGGACTGTTCCTGAAACAAAAACTACACCAAACGCACGACCTACTCGGACTGTTCCCAAAACCAAACCAACCCCTGGACGCGCAGCACCTAGTTATGGCATGACACCCAGATCAGTTGGAATTGGCACCCGTCCAAATATTGGAATTGGTTAAATTAAATCCGGGTCGTAAACGTTGCAGTTCTCAATTTGAGAATAGTATTCGGCTACGATCTTGAGCCAATCTTCTCTCAAAGAATCCAAGAAACGCCTGGAGATCTTAAAAACTTGAGTACGAACAGGCGTCGACACTAAGATCGCCGCCTGTTGTACTTTCATGCCAAGAGTCTGCTCGATAGCAATGTCATACGCAGCGAGTTGCTTACAAGTTTTTTTAAATTTCATATGACCACCAAGGAGGTCACGCCATTCAGGCGATCCTTTCTCTAGGTCTTTAGGCCATTTACGACTGTATGGTTTGACGCTAGTTTTTAAGTCAGCAAGAGTAAGCTTATTGTTAGCCACAGCAATGATGTCAGGAGCACCAGCCCAGGCACGTCCTTCATCATCGCAACCCCACACACGAGCCACGTCATCAGCACCGACAGTAAAATCAAACTTGTCAAGTATCGGTGATTCCGCCCAAAGGACCTCCTGGAACTGGTCCAGTATTGATGGCATGCCCGCCCAAAAATCCGCGTATTCATTTTTAATTTCCGGATTTTTGTTCCCCTTGAGGTATTGCTCCATGCCGTAGTGGATTGCTGTACCACGTTCGGCAGCAGCTTCTTTAACACCTGGATTTGCTTTCGACCACATTTCAAGCTTCCGCTTGTTTGCTTCGGAAGCTGTCTCACTGATGATAGTGGTTACGGACGGTGCAGGTCCAGTGGGTAACGGAGTTGTATAGTGACGTTTTCCGTTAAGTGTAATTCTGGCTGCGGTCCGATTAATCGACCGCATTACTTCTGGTTGCTCGTCCTTGGCGTGGATCCAAGGATCTGATGTATTCAGTTTAGCAACCATTAACAGGTTTTGTATATTAGCTATAATGTAGCAGGTATAAAACTAAGAATGCGCGAATTCAAGTTTATTGTCTTGGCTATTTTGTTGGCTATGCTCACCACAGTCGTTATTGAGCTAATCCCCCATTGGATCCGTTAACACGCACCTGGCTTTCAATTAAAGGATGGTGGAGTTGCAAAACAGTTTTAATGCAGATAATTTGGACCTGCATTAAAATCAATTGGAAAATATTCTTAGTATGGCTTGCAGCATTACTCGTTTTTACTACTGTGATCCCAGCCTTGATCTCAAAACCTTTATCAAGCTGGACAACCGCAGCCGAAATGGTGTTGCATTCGATGATATTAATGCAGTAGATGCAGCCGCCTTCGAAGAAAAATTACTCCAAGAAGGCGAGCTTTATTTACGTGTTGATCTTTAAACAGTAGCCAAATCATAAGTAATCATTTCTTTTACCATATCTTCAAAAGTAATACGCGGTTCCCAACCAAGCTCCCAATATGCTTTAGTGCAGTCTCCAAGGAGAGTGTCAACTTCAGCTGGACGATAAAACTCTGGGTTAATAACAATCACGGTTTTATCCAACTTGGTACTATACCCAGTTTCATTGACGCCTTCCCCACGCCATTCCAAACCAAGATCTAAATGATCAGCTGCAATTTCACAGAATTGTCGAACACTGTGCTGAACACCACTTGCAATAACATAGTCTTTAGGTATTGGCTGCTGCAAGATTAAACGCATGGCATCAACATAATCTTTGGCATGACCCCAGTCACGCTTAGCCTCCAAATTTCCCAATTCAAGAACAGGAAGTTTACCTTTAATAATAGAAACTAATCCTTTAGTAATTTTTTTAGTTACAAAATTATCACCACGGATTGGGCTTTCATGATTGAAAAGGATTCCATTAGCTCCGAACATGTCGTAGCTCTCGCGGTAATTGACTGTCAGCCAATAACCAAAAAGCTTGGCGACACCATACGGACTCCTGGGATAGAAACCAGTTTCTTCATTTTGCGGAAACGATTGGACTTTCCCAAACATCTCAGAGGTTGATGCCTGATAAAACCGTGGATTTGCATACCCGGCCCGGCATGCCTCCAAAACATTCATGACACCAATAGCATTTGCAGTGGCAGTGCTAACAGGAGATTTAAAGCTGACGCCAACATGGCTTTGAGCAGCTAAATTGTAAACTTCATCAGGAGCAAAATCCTGAATCACCCTGGTCAAAGAAGGCGCATCAGTCAAGTCAGAGTATTCAATCTGGACATTGTCTGGAATTTCACCACCAAAAACCCATTTCAATTTGTTGAGATGGTTTGGCTGAGTGTGGTTCCTAACAACACCACATACTTTGTAATTTTTATTGATTAGGTTCTGCGCTAGATACGAACCATCTTGGCCAGTAATACCGGTGATCAGTGCGCGTTTCATTTGCCGTATCTGTGTGGTTAAAGTATAACCATTAAAACAACAGTTGGTTATGACGCCTTATTCAGTGTTTGATTGGCCCCTTCAAAAGAACACAATCGGTTGGGAAGAGCGGCTAGCGCTGACAAAATTTGTTTTGACTTCTGACCGCTTTACTAACGGTCCCGAGTGCCGTCAGTTTGAAAACGAATGGAGTGAATGGCAGGGTGCACCGTATTCCCTGTATGTAGCTAACGGTTCCGTTGCCAACTTCTTACTGCTTGATGCGGTACGTGAATACTATTTTCCCGACAAGAAACAACTAACCATTTTTGCCCCAGCCATTAATTGGGCTACAAATATTTCAACATTCTGCCAACAAAACCATAATGTATATTTTTATGACATTGATTACGATACTTATAGTCCTACTCCCGAGTCTGCTCTTCAGCTTTTTCAAAAAGGACTCCAACCAGACGTTATTTATTTAACGCATGTTCTTGGCATCTCCAATGACATGGAGAGGATTAAAGAGTTGTGGCCTCACGTTGCAATCATTGAGGACTGCTGCGAATCCCATGGTGCCCGTGATGCCAAAACCAATGTAAAAGTTGGCAATACCGGCATTGGTTCAACTTTCTCTTTTTACTTTGGACACCACATGACCACCATAGAAGGTGGGATGATTTGTGTCCAAGATAAAAAGCTGTATAACCTCTTGCGCGCCAAACGTTCTCACGGTTTGTCGCGTGAGATGCTCCCTACTTATCGCGCAGACATCCAAGAGAAATACCCGGACGTTGATCCTACATTCTTGTTTCCCACCAAGGGGTACAACTTCCGCAACGTAGAGACCGGAGCAGTCCTGGGGCGCACCCAACTGAAAAAGCTTGACAGCTGGAATGAACAGCGCAGCAAAAACTATGCGTTGTTCCGAGAGGAAATGATTGACCGCCCCTGGTTTGATACCCTCCCCAAGGCCAATGGAAACAGCGCCATGACACTGCCATTCCATTGCAAAGATTCAAAGATTGCAACTGAACTGAAGAAATTTTTCCAGTTAATTGGCATTGAAACCCGTCCATTCCTGGTGGGCAACCTCCTACGTCAGCCCTTTATGGAGGACTACAACTCTTTAATTGATTTGCCTAATAGCGAGCGGATGCACACCCATTCGTTCTACATCGGCAATAATCATTTTATTAAAGAAGCCGATATCAAAAAACTTTCTAAGGTGATGGACAAATGCGGGTATTGATTTGCAGCATCATTCGTAACCGGGAACCATTTTTGTTTGGATGGAAGGACCAAATCCTTTGTCTCAAGGATGAGAACCCAGAAATTACGTTTGACCTTTCCGTTTTTGAAAACGATTCAGATGATGGCAGTGTTGATTATCTACGGATGATCGAACCAGAGTTTAAATCTGAATTGAACGAGGTATGGATTCAGTGCGTCAAAAAGGACTGGCCTTACTTTGGTTCAGTGCGTGCCGAAGATCGCGTTAAGTATTTAGCAGAAGCCCGTAACGAATGCCTGGATAAAGCAGAAAAAGAAGTTGGGCTCAAGCGGTACGACAAGGTGGTATTTATTGAACCCGACATTGACTTTGATCCAGAGGAAATTAGCCAGCTTTTCTATACAGATGATGACATTGCATCGCCATATAGCGTGCATCCCCTGGATGTCCAAAGCCATCGTTGGATTTATGACAGCTGGGCAACCCGTCTTTCCGTAGAAGATGACATCTTCAAAGGCCCCAGGATTTTTGAGATGCCACCCCGCCTTGATGTGGCATCAACCTTCAATTGTTTCTGCGTGTATCGCGCCCAGCCATTTGCAGAAGGTGCTCGGTTCTCCGGCATCAACCCATGGACTGATTCCTGGGACTGCGACACCACCAACATCTGCTATGAGTTCAGCATGCGTGGGTACGACCGTATTGGGTTGTACAATATTCTTCTAACCCACCTGGGTAATTGAAGCAAACCGCACTGTTTATTCAGGTTCTCCGTATTTTATTTAAATGGAAAAACTGCCAGACTACATTCAGACAATAGAAGATAATCAAACTCTTCTTGTTAATCACAATAATCTTCTCAAAAGTTTATTGTTATCTAAACAAGCCCATGACAACAATGTTTATACTAGCCAAACAACCAACGAAAGCACAGATGTCTCTCTCGACTCAGGTGAAGGAATCAGTGAATCAAGCAATACATCACTTACGTGATGCACTTGCATTTGCTGCGCGATCAGAGCACGCTGTAACTATTAGTACGATTTCAGACCTTTTAATTCGTTGCGAAAGCATTGAATCAATGGACGAAATTATGCAACGTTTTGGCTCTCAATCTAAAATAAATAATTTACAGTCACCTCAAGATCTTGGGTAAACAAAACCAACATCGATTAACGGAGGCTGATCGCCTCCAAAAATATTTTTGGGATCTAGAAAAATTAATCCCCAATCCACCCAAAAACTGGGCGGTGAATGCTAAGCCGTGTAAGTGGGCTAAACTGTTAAAAGAACGTAAACAAAACAATGGCGGAAAAGAGTAAGTCTGGTTTATACGCCAACATCCATGCCAAGCGTGAGCGCATTGCAAAAGGTAGTGGCGAGAAGATGCGCAAGCCTGGCGAAAAAGGTGCGCCTACGGCCAAAGCATTTAAGGATTCCGCTAAGACCGCAAAGAAGTCAAACCGTAAAAAATACTGATATTCTGACAGCAGAGCAATTCCGCTCTGGGACTAATAGTCGAAACGTCCCTCCACGTACAACGTAGTGCTCAAGGCTAGCCCCAAAGGCTGCAAGGGCGGTAAGGAAGCTTTGATCCCGGCTTAGTACACCGGGATTTTTTGTTTATGATATTCTTGATAGAGATTAGGTCCCTGCTTGCACACCTAATCCATCACCACCCCTACTGCTCTGCCGGTAGGGTGCAGCCAGTTCTCTGGTCTGCGTACTAAGTCCTGGGTTTCCAGGCCGGGGGATTGATCACCCCCGCCCGTTTGGTCCACGGTTGAGCCCTCGACCCATTTGGCAAGCTTAACGGACCGTTCACTACCAGAGTTTGCCGGTGTGCAGGTAGTGTTCCAGCGATAACCGGAAATGGGGAGAAAGTATGAAGCCGCTTGATTTTAAATCAGGCTTAAAGGTGCATCTGCTTTTTCCTCGCCTATTTAAAAGGGTACGACAAGGAACGTCGTATTAAACGAAGAGTCCCCTAGGCCGCATCGTAGATTATCGTAGGCGGATACTCTCGCTCTATTACCGAGATGTAGCGCAGCGGTAGCGCAACTGCTTTGGGAGCAGTGGGTCACAGGTTCGATCCCTGTCATCTCGATATAACAAATCTGAATAAAAGCGTTATATTAATTACACCAATAAAGTTATGAATGCCCTGGAGTCAATCCAAGGAACGTATCAACAAGAATCGACAGAAGCTTCTGGAGTACAAGAAGACTCTGCAATGCGAGAAGTGTGGGTTGGATGATCACCGTGTCTTAGAGTTTCACCATGTTGGAGACAAGGATAACAATATATCAGACATGGTAAACCATGGCTACGGCTGGGGCCGAGTAGAAGAAGAGATCAGCAAGTGTATTCCGTTATGCTGCAATTGCCACAGGCTTGAGCATTGGATTAGTTAACGGAAAAATAGTCCACCTGCTTCCGAGATACCCAACTCCGGAATACGTAAAGTGCCAAATGGGGTTGGGAATTTCCATTTACTTCCCCGACGACGAGCAGCTTCTGCCCGTGCCAATTGTGATTTAGCTGCTTGTTCGTCTGCTTTCTTATTTAATTTAGTTGAACCGCCTAGTTGCGAAACAACAGCAAGAGGATTAGCAATACGAAGACCACCAGCAACTGCTGGAAGAACAGCAGCAGTTGTTGCAGGTGCTAAACGTTGAGCAAGTCCAGCACCCGCTCCAACTACTGGAGCGGCCGCTGTTCCAATTGCATATTCGGTAGCAACTTGTTGAGCCGCTTTGCGAAGATTGCCGGTTTCAACAGCTTGCCTGAAGGCGGGGTCAAACAATGGAACAGAACCTGCTAAATCAGTTGTAGTATTAAAACCAGTCCCTATAGCTTGAGAAATTTTTGGTAGAGCTTTGTTGTATACTTCTGCTTGTTTTGCTTTAGCAGCAATATCAAGTAAAAGATCAGAAGAATTAACACCAGCGCTTTCTAAAACGCGCACAGTGTCTCTATCCATCTGAGGACGTTGAATTGTTCCTTGAGGATTTGCGCCTAAGTTTGCGGGGTTAAGATACGTTCTACCGCCTTCTCTAAAATCCATTGGCGCGGCAGACGTAAAACCTCCCATGCCTACACCACGCGCTTTATCAATTGCAGATCTAATAGAATTATCCGCATAAGTTAAGGCGTCTTCAAAAAAGTCAGGATCACTAGGAGGTGTCCAGCTTCCAAGAAGTGAATTTGTTGCTCTTGTTACAGGAGGTCTTTGGGGAGTTGAGGGACGCTCTCCCAACGTGTCTTCTAAAATTTGGAAGTTTTTAGGATTAGCTTTAGCTAATGCTTCATAAACGCGTCGATCTCGCTGGAACTCAGGGGAGTCAATATCTAAACCCTGTTCTGCATAATTTTGACGAACAAAATTTATATAACCAGGGTCTGTTTCACCCATTAGCTTTATCAAAGCATTCTTTTTAACATCCCATTCACCGCTTAATGCTCTTGCTTTAATTTGCTCAGGAGAGTTATAAGTAATTTGTTCTTGGGTTATTTTTTCTTTTAATGCAGGGGCTGCGATTTCAGCAGCTTTATTGAGTTCTTGTTGCCACAAATTAGTGTCAACTGTAGGCACTAAAGGAGCATTCATCAACGAAAGAGGATTGCCATATGGAATCCCACCAGTGTTGTATCCACCTGCAATTTGTTGTGTAATTACCCGTGGCGGCCCATATTCATTATTCATGAATTGGTTAGCAGCCTCTGAGCGTATTGTTCTGCCTTGCCAGTTATCTTTATCAGACCACTCAACACTGCCTCCCCTCTTAAAAGCGTCCCAATTTGCCTGGACCTGATCGTAAAATTCTTGCCCTCTTTGGGCCATTGTATTAAATTCTTCTTGACTGATTGGAGGACTCAAGAAAGAAGCAACATTATTTGCGTCCCTAAACAAAGAACTTCCTTGTGCTGCACCACGTTGTTGCACAAGAGTACGGCCGCCCATTCGTGCATTTCGCTTTGCATCTTCAATCCCTGCTTCATATGCAAGCGAAGGATCAGATGTAAATACCGGCGCTTGTTGAGTTAAATTTTTTAAGCCAATATTTTGAGCTGCCAGCGGTGTAGCGCCAACATTTTCTGCAATCGTAATAAGTTCCTCGCCACGCAACGTATTTCCAACGTTGGCAAAGTCATGCATTGCATCGTGTAGTTTTAGCTCATTACCATAAGCCCTTCCTGTTGCCGGATTAATTACTGGCCCTGGATCTTGCCCCTCAAAATATTGATTAAGAAAACGTTTAGCTTTTTCTTGTACTGATTCAGTATCACGAATATTTACAGGTGGTTGTGTAAAATCAAACTCTCTACCAAAAGGTTGATTTGAATTACTAGAAAATAAACCAGCTTCGTTTGGATTAACAGGAACTACTTTAGGATACAGCTCTTCCCAATCCGTAACAGGAAGACTACTTGCCGGACCAGAGTGAGGAACAATCTGTACGGCCCCACCTGGTTTGTTAAAACGAATACCTTGACTTGTATCAACTGTTTTATCCCAAATTAAATCGGATACATTACGCGTTGGATATTGAGGTTGCGCAAGTTGAGCCTGATTTATTTCTGCTGCTCGGTTATATAAACTTTGCAGATCAGAAGAAAGCGGTTCACCCGTTTTAGTTGAACGAAGAATTGCAGCGTTTAATTTTACGCGTTCTGCAGGAGTTAATTCCATTAATTGTTCCGCAACGTAGCTTTAACAAACCAAGCAGCCTTAAAGGCTTGACCACACAGCTCAGCCATGTAGTTCTGGATATCAATGGCACCCACCTTGGCAGCAATGGGCTCCAACTTTTTGGTCTTCATGCCTAACTCTTCCAGGTTTTTGTAGTACGTGGTGAGCTGATCGGATCCCTT
>Ga0208783_10000196_pt1 | contig 38118 bp, 47 predicted proteins | sample DEB19_08_DNA_2_FD_184529 | JGI IMG/M metagenome (GOLD analysis project Ga0208783, IMG submission 184529) | Aqueous microbial communities from the Delaware River and Bay under freshwater to marine salinity gradient to study organic matter... | ecosystem: Environmental > Aquatic > Marine >... | reverse complement strand
GGACGGCACAATCAATCTCGACGCGGTCCACCGCGAGCGATCCAAAGGGCGGCACGGGTTCCGCATTCTCATCGACGCTGCCGAGATCGAGAAGTTCCCCGTCAGTACGAAGCTGCAGGTATCGGACGAGGTGCGAGCGATGATCGAGGCTCGGCTCACCCCGGAGGTCGCTCATGGCGGGTGACTTCGACCTGAGTGACGACGACTATCGTGACGTCACAACCTGCCCTACCTGCCATGCACCGATGCCGGAAGGGAAACCGACCTGCGAGCGCTGCCGAGCACAGCCTGCTCGACTCCCCGACGCGGACTGACCGATGGCTCGATATGGCACCGACAGCATAGGCCGGGAGCGCATCAACTATCCCGGTCACATCTTGCTCAAGCGAGCGATGAAACTGCACGGCGGAACGATCGATGACTTTGCGAAGGACGTGCTGGGCCGGAGTCGTGTCAGTATCTGGCGCTGGCTGCGTGTTATTACGCCGATCCCGCAAGCGGTCCAGCAACGACTCCGCACTTACTGCGCCGAAATGAAAGCGAGGAAGACCAATGCCGATTGATGAGATCGAAGCACGGCTGGCCAAGCAAACACTGCAGGAGCGGGTCACTGGTCGCGTTGTGCCGCTCCCGATACACCTGAACACGCAGCATCAAGGGAACCGCGTCATCTCGCGGTTCTTCCCCGAGCATTGGGCGAAGGTACAGCTTGCGCGGCATATCGCCTCACGATATGCTTCCTGAGCAGCGGCGCTCCCCCCTTGTGTCGTCGCTGTGACAACGGCCCCTCCGCCTGACGGCGCGAGGGGTTCGTTGTTTAGCCGAACCGCTCTCGCATGCGGGCGGTGGCAATGGCGTCGCAGATTGCTTCGTGCAGGGCGTCGCTCAGTCCGTTGTCGAGCCCGGAGTCGAGGATGGCCACATGGACGAGCTCGTGGAAGAACGTCTTCCACCGCTGCCGTGGCGCAGCCCGCCCATCGATCGTGATCGTCCGCAACTCGGAGTCGTACAGCCCCCAGCACTCGGCATGCTCATGCCGGATGGGCTGCTTACTGACGATGACGCGCACCGGACCGCCCGGTCCCTCGATCGCCTTCGGCAGCGGCGGATAACGCATGACACGCTTGGTCATCAGTCTTCCTCGCGCTCGGCCAAGGCCCGTAGAATAGTCTCGATCAAGATCGGCAGTCGCCCACCGCAGGACGGGCAGTGCTCGAACCGCGTCGGCACGCCATGCCGCACGACGAACCAGCCCTCCATCTCCCAGCTGTACCAGCACAGACCCGCGCGGACCATCATGTGCCGCCAGTCACACGCCTGCTTGCGGTCGCGCTGGCACGTCACCATGACTAGGTGTCCGGGTTGCTGACTGTCATCCCGAGCAGCCCAGCGGTCGCGTGGTAATAGAACGCCTGCATGCCGCGAGGCTTAGCGACATACCCCTCGAGTGCATGCCATCCGTCGGGTGGACAGATGGCGCGGTGGGTGCGAATCGTGACGCCGGACACGGTGTCGATCGCCGCCTCGCCATGCAGGTGGCCGGTGTGAATCTCGCGGTGCGTCGAGGCTCCCCACAGCTCCGGCACCTCAGCCGCCATGAGCTCGTGCAGTCGCTTCTTCGCCTTGTCGCCGTGCGCCAGACCCAACAGAACATTGCCGTGCGTGATGTACTTGCGGCTGGTTCCCCGGTCGTCGATCCGGACTCGGCCGTCCTTCCGGAAGTACGCCGACAGAATCTGCCGCAGTGCGACGGTCATCAGTGCGTCGTGGTTGCCGGGGACGAGCACCACCTCCGTCGGCCCCAGTGCTGCCGCCTGCTCGATGATATCGAACAGCGTCGCGGCCCCCTCCTCAACCATCTTCTCGACCCGGCCGTCTCGATCCAGCGGCGTGCCCTTTGTCGTCTGGCCGTGCGGGGTGTCGTAGTGGAAGTAGTCGCCGAGCAGCGCGATCACCCGGCGTCCGACGTTGTTGTTCTTCGCGTCCTCGAGCAGCTGGCCAGCAGACTCACGCAGCAGGTTGGTGGCGATCCGAATGTCGTAGTCCTGCCACCCCGTCTCCCGGCTCCATGCGTACTTACCGATGTGCGGGTCCGCGATGACCAGCGCCTGCATGACGGCGGTGCTCTTTCGCTTGACCGCAGGCGCAGGCACCGACTGCCGGGGAGCCACGGCCCCAGCGATCATCGCCTCAACAATCTCGAGGGTCGACGGCCCTGCCTTCGGTTTCAGTTTGACGTAGACTCGGTGCAGCTCGGTGACCCGGACCTCGCCCGTCAGGTCGTCCTTCGACGCCGTCTCGTATTTCGTGGCCTGACTCTCGACCACCTCGAACCGCTCGAGGTCCGCCTCGATGTGCGCCAGTAGGTCTTCAACCGTACGGATGCGCGTGCCGACGGCCTTGGCCATGATGCCGTCCGCGCCGTCGGTCTGCTCAACCTCCTGCTCACTGCGCAACCCGGCCGGGGTGATCGCGGCCGTCGGTTTGCTGGCGACCTTCAGGTTGTTTTTGGTGCGCTTGTTATTGACGCTGGCTTCCGTGCGGACCTTGCGTCCGCCGTGGAACTCAGTGTTCAGCTGCAGCGCGGTATTGGTCGCGGAATACCCGTCGGCACAGAACGCGACAAGCCGGGCGTATTCTTCCCGAGACCACGGGACATGATCAGCGCGAATCGGCATGCCACACAATACGACATAACGCCGAACCCGGCAATATCACCGCAATACCACACCCAATACCACGCCCGCGATAAGAGCCTGCGTTCGGCTGGGGCAGGGCAGACCTAGGATGCGGCAGCGATCGGCCTTCAGCGTGGCAATTAGCGCCTTCTGGACGGCAATGACGGAGTCTGCATCACTGAGCACCACGGCCATTGCCCGGCGCTCGAGGGCATGACGTTCCCGTAGCGTGTCGACCGTGGCGGCGTACTCCGTTATCAGGTCAGACAGGGAGTCGACCTGAGCCGTGGCCACGATGAGGCCGTCGCGCAGCCGGTCGGCACTGGCCGAGGTGTCCATGCTGACCGCCTTGGCGTAGTCGTTCATGGACCGCGCCGACGCAAGCTGCCGCTGCAGTTTGATCGCGGCGATCCGCTCGAGGCGCTCGGATTCCTTCGAGGCATACTGCGCAGCGTAGGCGTTATTTCTGGCGACCTGCAGCGCCTTCTCGAGGGAGTCGATCCGGTTTTCAGCCGCTCGCACCCGACGCGACTGCTGGCTGGACGAGCGAGCGCCCATCGCCAACCCACCCACCACGGCGGCAAGAACCACGATCGCGATCAACATCCTAGGCATAGTCCTCGAGTCGGAATCCGGGCACCTGCTCCGGGTCATTCTTCCGGCCGGGGGCAATCTGCGCGTGGGTTGTCACCGGGAGCGCCCCGTACTTGGCGCGAATCTCCGCAATGACCTGCTTCGCCGCCGCCTTCTGCTTCTCCGTCAGCGGCTCCTTCCCATCGTTCCGGTTCGAGAAGGACACGCCAATGGAGATGCCATTGACATCCTTCTCTCCATGCCACTCGCTCTTCCCGGCATGCCACGCACGGCGGTCGTATGGCACGCAGGTGTAGACCGCGCCATCGCGCCCAATGAGCACATGGTAGCTGACCTTGGACTGCGAAGATTGGATCCACGACAGGCAGCCTTTCTCGTTCGGGGAAGCATCCGCGTGCAGGACGATCAACTTGACTGACTTGCTGCCCCGAACGTTGTGGTTCGGACTGGGGTGCGTCAGGTCCGGCATTACTTGGGCACCCGAAACGTGCCCGTCTTCCGATCGATCGCCTTGACGCCCGTCAGCACGCCGAACTTGACACCGTGCCACACCGCCGCCCACGCGAAGATGAGGCCGACGCCGAGGTTCATCAGCACCTCGGAGAAGGGCGGCGTGGTCAGCAGGAGCAGGTTGAGCAGCGCCCCCGAGATGACCAAGGCCAGCGCCGTCTTGATGGTGTAGTAACTCAGCTTACTGAAGCGGTCAATCTGCTTGACCCCGTCCCCGATCTTCGTGAAAAGCATCACATAGAACGCCAGCCCGCCGAGGCAGATGAGCCCGTTCGCCAGCGCGTTAGTCGACTGGAGCATTTTTCGCCTCCGGGAACACCTTGCCGATAATGATCTCGACCCCGCGCTGCCCGAGCACGCCGAGGAGAAACGCCATCGCGCTCATCGTCTGCTGGCTGGCCGCGATCCCCGTGACCTCGAAGACCACGGGGGTGAGGAAGTAGGCGCTGCTGGTTCCCGCCGAGATGGCGAGGAGGTTGTCGCGGAGGTTGCCGTGGGAAGCGCGGCCGACGGCAATCAGGCTGCCAAAGAACCCGGCCACCACGAGCATGAGGGGAGACTTGTCACTGGACATAACGGGTCCACAGGTGAAGGGTATACCACATCGGGTTGAATATCACTTCTGCCTCGGGAATGCAAGGCCGCGCAATACCTCAGCAGGTGACTCCGGCTCTTCGTATCCCATCATCCAGTCGTAGAGATACGACCCGGTGATGTACATCTGGCGGCTCGGCAGTTGCGCCCAATACCCCACCGCCATCATGAACTCCTTGACCTGCCCCTCGGTGAGCTCGAAGCCTTCGCCGCGTGCCGCCTCGCCCGCCGCTGCGCCCACCGCGTTGAGGGTATTGACCACCGCCTTGCCAGCATCCACCACCGGCGACAGCTCGTAGTCGTACGCGTCCGGGCCGATCGCGGAAGCAATGTCTCGCACCCCGACCACCGTCGAGAACGGGAAACGCAGGAGCTCCCACATCGCCCAGTTCATCGTGTCGTCTTCGTCGTCCGGCCCACGACCAGCCAGCAACTCCGACAGTACCGCAGGCACCAGCCACAGCGCGGCCATGGACCCAAGGAATCGTGGGATATCGCTCGGTCCGCGATCCTTGAGCAGCGCCCCGCTCCGACGCAGCAGGTTGTAGAGCGCGTTGAAGTAGGTGTAGAACAGGGTGAACGACCGGGCGAGTTCGCCGCCGCCCTGAATCTGCGAGAGATCCTTGGCCGCACCGGAGCCCTGCGTCATCCGCACCACGCTGTCGGCATAGGTCACCGCCGCGTGCTGGTCGCCCGGCTTCAGCGTCTCGATGGACTTGAGGTACGCTCCGTACCACGTCGGCACCGCTACCGCCATATCCATCATGGCCGTGAAGTAGAAGAACCCCTGCTGTGCCTTGGTCAACGGCCCCTTCTTCAGCAGCCGCTTGGTCTGGTCGCGCACGTCACGGTCGAAACTTTCCTGACGGGTCCGCAGTGCCACCGACTGCTGCTGTGCCGCCTTCCATGTCTTAGCCGGATTGGAGAAGAACGCCTGCAGTCCACGCCGAGCATACTTGACGCCCAGCATCTCGACCGACTGCAAGTAGCCGACCGGCTGCACAATGGCCGTCGTGACCTTGAGACCCATGTTTACGACCGTCACACCGACACGAGCCCGACCAAGCAAATCCTCGATCGGCGACGCCGCCGGACGTCTGTCGCCAGCAATGCGCAGCAGCCACGGGCGGATGGTGCGGTACAAATCCCGGCCTGCCGTGCCCTCGATCGCCGTCCGCACCTCGGGCAACTCCGACACCCTCTGCACGTCCATGATCGCCTTGCGGTGCGTCAGGTCGTGGATGACGTTCAGCACATGCTCGGAGAAGACGGATAGGTCCAGCTTGACCGGACGACCGCCGGACCCGACACGCGCCTCAGTAAACCCGTGACGCGTCGCCGCCCGAACGTAAGGGTTGGCCCCCATTTCCTGCACCGTGGCCGCTTGGTCCTGTTTCCACTGCGCCCAGCTGTACTCCTGATCGTACTGCAGTGGGTAATAGCCGCCCTGTAGCTTGATGGTCTCGCCGTCCGCCGTGCGCACCTCGAACGGCTCAGCCTCCACCTTCTCCGGCGCGACGCCCGTGAGCTCCTGCTGCAGCGCCGAGATCTGCGGCCAGAACTCGTTGATGTAGTCCCAGACGCCCTGCACGAACGTCCACTCGTCCTTGGTCAGCGTCGCCAGCACCGCATCGACCTGCGCCCGCGTCCATACCGGCTGACCGTTGATGGTGCTCTCGAGCAGCGCCTCGCGGTTGCCCACGTTGCCCCAATTGAGCGCCATCGCCACCGCCGTCGCACCAGTCATCTTGGTGTCAACGCCCGGCACCGTAATCGTGCGCGAGAGGAACTCCTTTCTCCGCTTCTCCGGGATGAGATCGAACAACTCCGTGATGCGCTTGCTCGCCTCAATGACCATGGCCGACTCGGCATTCTCTGCCTCGGCAATCGGCTGGAAGAGCGCCGTCCATACCGGACCGAACGCCTTGTCGCCGTCCAGCCAACGGAATAGGAACTCCGGCTTGACGTGCCACGCGTCAATCTTCTTCAGGAAGTTGGCCACCGCCTTCAGCTTTGACGGCGCATAGTCTGGCTGCCGGGGCTCGATCGTGTGGTACTTGGCGATCGTCTCGACAACCGCGTCGCGAACTTCCTCGAGCGACCGCTGCTTGGCCTCAGCCAACAACTTGCCCTGCGCCCGAGCGACGTGGTAAATCTGCCGCCCCGTGTCATACACGCCCTGCAGCTGTTCGGTCGTGAGCAGGCGGTAGTTTGTCTGTCGCATGTTGTGCAGGACATACGCAGGCACCTCGACCGGAATGCCGCGCTCGAGCTGCGCCGCAACCCACTCCGACAAAGCCACCTGCCGATCCAGCTCCGCGCCAGACACGCGGGCGAACCCATACTGCTCAAGCAGTCGGTCCATCTGCGCGAGGAACTCCGGTCCCGCTTTGCCCAGCCGCTCCCGCGTGGCGGTCTTGCTCATCTTGCCAAAGAACTTGAGCGCTGCCGCCGAGAGGTCGATCGCGTCTGTCGCCTCGCGGTACAGGATGTGGTTGAGCAGCTGCTGCCGCTTGTGGAAGGCAGCCTGCACCACGTCCCCCTTTCGCATTGCCGCATACGCCAGCCGCCCCGCCTTGGCCTCGGCCAACCGGAACCGCTCGGGCGAGATATCCCGCAGCCGCATCTTGGCGACAATCTCCTTCGCCGCCATGCGCACCGCCCGCAGGTTGACCGAGGGGATCATGGCATCCGACCGGCCCAGCTTCACCAGCTCAGCGTACAGCAGCTGGTCCGTCGGCGACCGATGCACCGCCTGCTGCGCAGCGTCGGCCAGCGCCGGGGAATCCCCGAGCAGGTCCGGGAACTCGCGGGCCATCGTCTCCTTGACGATCCGCTTGATCCGGGCATCCGTCGGCTCATAGGCCTGCATCTGCGTAATCATCGCGTCGCCCGAAGAAAACCCGAACGACAGAGCGACCACGTCAGGGTCGACGCCGCCCTCCACGCTGTATACGCCACGCGGCAGCGACCGCACGATCTCTTCGCCATACCGGGCCACCAGCAGCGCCTTCGACAGCTTGAGCGGAGCCACGCCCTCCGGCAGCGCCTCGCCGCTGATCAACTTGCCAGTCTTGAGGAAATACACCACCTGCTGAACCGGCTCCATCTTGACCTGCTCGGTCACCGCCGCCGTCAGCTCATCCTGCCGGTCCTTCCACACCTGCCGCCGCTCCTTGTTGCGCTCCAGCAACAGCTGCTTGAGCAGTGCCGCACCGGCCAGCTCGTTGCGGTCGGCGACCGCCTGCTGGTACGAGGCGAACTCAGCGTCCGTCATGTTGGCCTCTTCGGCCGTCAGGAACAGCGGCTGGCTCTCGTTCTGCCGGAGTGCGTCCGCGATCTCCTCGTCCGTCGCCAGCATGCGGTCAAATACCCCGCGCACCTCAGGCGACACCGGGATGAGCACGCTGCGGGCCGTGCGGTAGATCGCTGACAGCCACGCCTTGAACCGCGAGAACGCACGCTCGAGCCCACGGGTCGGAGCCTTCCCTTCCTCGAGGTACGACTCGAACATCCGCGCCCAGCGCTCCTGATGCTCGACCGTCAGCTGCGACCGGTCGGTCACCCCGAACTCCTTGAGGACCAGCGCGGCGTCTGCCTTGATCTGCTCCGTCGCCTCTGGCGTCTCCGCCACATCGAACAGCAGGTTGAGATAGTCGTGCGCAAACTCGTGCATCAGTGACGACAGGTTCGCCGTGTTCATCAGGGCGATCGTCGTCCGGCCAACGCCCGGAATGATGAACGCGTTTGGACGGGAGCGACCCTCCTGCCGCATGGTGCTCTTCAGTCGCTTACTAAACGTTCCGACGTTGGCAGGCGACTTTACCTGCTGCTCAGAAAAAACAATGTACGAGTCTGGCGATGACGGGAATCGAGCAAGCCACTCGGCGTCTGACTTACGCCGGAGTGCCTCTTGGCCACCCTTGCCCTCGTCTTCTTTCGAAATGCCTTCATATCGGTTGACATAAACAATCGAGTCATACCCCAGCTCGCGTACAAGCTGCATGGTATTTTCGTATACCTGCCGATCAGTAAATTGACCACCTTCCTTGTACAGCGCCTCGTAAGCCTTCTGTTCCGTGACTAACCCAATATCGACTAGCTGACTGAGCACCGTGACTCGTGGTGCAAACCCACCAAGATCCTCGAGGCGCAGCGGGTTCTCGGCCTTGGCGTACAGCGTGATAATGCGCGGCCCAACGCCTTCGCCGCTTGGAATGCCGCCCGTCAACGCCAAGACGCGATCGCTGGCCGACTTCTGTGTCCCGACGTGCACACCCATCTCGACGGGGTTGAGCCGGAAGGTATCAAAATCGACCTCAGCCGCCGTGCCGTGATACTGCACGATCGGACGGCCCTGTTCGTCAACCACCTTGGAATCGCCGAACCACCGCCAGAATGCCCGCATCGTCGTGGCGTTCGGGGTGATTTGCTGACCTTGGCTGTTGGTCGTCGGCCGCTGAACGCCATCGACCTCGATCGTCGGAGGCAGCTCCGTGAACGGTGCCGGAGCACGGAACGCGGCCTTGATGAGCTGCTCGAGTGACGCGTCAGCCCCCTCGGGGGTAGCGGCCTGCTCGAGAATGCGCGTGATAGCTTGCCTCGCCTGCCGCTGCGAAGCCACTGCCACCGCATCAGCCTGCGCCTTTACGGCTGCTTCATAGTTTGCAACATACGGAGCCTGCTCCGCAAGAAGCTGCGGATCAAATACCATGAACACAACGTCCGGGCGTCCGTTGTTGTATTCGGCAAACGTTGCCGCATCCCACCCTTCCGGCGCTTGTGCATCATCCCACGGCAGGCGGGCAACCTCGCGCAAGCCGTGTGCGGCGTAGTATTCGGGAAGGATCGTATCAAACGCGTCGAGCTTTTTACCGCCAAGCTGGAGCGCTAGCTCAATTGCACCACGAGCGCCACCGCCCCGTGAAAACACCGAAACGATATCGCCATCGGGCTTCAGAGCAAACCCAACGGTGCCGTCCTCCGACAAAAAGAGGCGCATCGTCGCGTACTCTTCAGCGGAATAGATATAGACAGCAGCCCCAAATGGCGTTGCGTTTTTCGAGGCCGTAATGCCTTTTACAAACGCCTCGGCAGCCGTAGCATCGCCAGTGGCTAGCTCATAGAAAGCTGGAGCTCTGTTGCCAGCGGCTGCAATGCGATTCTTGAACACGATCCATGGGCGATATTCTCCAAGGACCGGGACATCGCCATCTAGAATCCGAACGCTTTGGCCGTCTCTTCCGCCTTTTCGCGTGTAAGCATCGGGTGCCTTGCCATCGCGGCCGCGATTGGATCGTAGGTCACGGAGGATAGATCCAACGATGAAGTTGGACCGATCTTGTCCAGATAGTCCGACATCATCTGCACCTGTTCTGGTGACGGCTTCGGCACCACCATCGCCGCGTTGTGCATCTGCTGCGCGTCCATCGGCCTCGGATCTTCGGATAGCATTCTGAATTGTCTCCTCTGAAATGCCTTGGCTACGCGCCAACTTGGCCGCAGCGTTAGCATAGTCTGGCGCTTCGTCGTCCGCATATTCTGTCTCGGCCTGATCTGCCTCAAGCACCGCCGAGTCATACAGCCGCTTTTCGGGATACCAGAGCACAGCCTGTAAATCGGCCATGGTCATCTCTGGCACCCGCGTCTGGACGTCCTGCAATATACGGCTAAACACAGAGCGAATCAACTTTCGCTCCTGCGCATTAGCTGGGGCTTCCTTCTGCCCGTCAATGGCCCCCTTCAGTGCCCGGCCCTTTGTTCGAATCTGATAGCCAATGTTGCGCTTGCCAATATTGAGCGCGTTTAGGGCCTCTCGCGGCTCCTTCTTCATCGACACCTTGTCGATTTTTTCCGCGATAACGGCCGGATCTTCGTCCAATGTCAGCTTCAAGATGTCCTGCAACTTGGTCAGCTTTGCCGGACTCTTCCGCAACTCGTCAATCAACTCGCGCAATTCCGTGCTTTTCTTGGCGACGTCCTCCGGATCGACCTCAAGTAGGGTGCCACTCCAGCGACCCCACGTCCGGGTAAGCCAGCGATCCATCGTCAGCGCATCGAAAAACCCATACAGATTCGAGAAAAACCCGTTGCCAATTTTAGGACCAATAATGGCAGCGCCGCGCACAATTACATCGACGTGCTCGCCCGTGATGCTAAATCCCATCGCCTTTAATGTGCCCACCGGGAATTGCGTGAGCATCATACGACGGAACAAATCAAGCCCATATACCTGAGCCAGTTCGTTAAACGTCTCTAGCGAACCGTTAATTGCTTCCTGCGCGTTTCCCGCTTGCACATTTGTCGGCATCTGGCCTGTCTGCCGATACTGCCCGTATACCTCGCTGGCCAGCTTCAGGTTTAGGTCAACCTTGAGACCGTTGGACGTGGTGGCTAGCGCAAAAATAAAAGCAAACCGTGCATCCTCGTCGGTGGCAATTTCCGGAAATACCTCCGACATAATCGACAGCGCGGCCTTGACCTTGCGCTCGTACCAACCGATAGCGTTTGGATTGGCCTCGATCGCATAGTTGGCATCTGCAATACCAACCCGCACCAGATAATCGAGCGCTGCCGCATCCATCGTCGACAGATCAATCCCGTCTCGTGCGGCCGCTTCCAAGGCACGGTCCTGCAGCACCTGCTTAAAGTCGCGATTGCGAGCAAAAGTACTGGCACGCGCTACCTCAAACGCCGCTCGCAGATTAGTCGTCTGCTCGAGCGCTGGCGTTGGCGTTTGTTCCTGTCGCAGTACCGCACCCGGCACCTGCACCTCTCGCGCCCCGTCAATCGGCGTCACCTCGCCACGCTGGCCAGCGATCCGCACGTTGGTCTGGCCAGCCTCCTGTCCCACAACAACCGCTGACCGACCGTCCGGGAGCACCACGCGCTGACCGACCTCAACCGCGCTGGCAGGCATGACCATCGGCGTCAATGCCCGAGCCGCCACTTCACGGCCGCCCGGCAGCTCCTCCAGCTCGCCGCGCAGCACGTTCACCCGCTCGATCGCGGCCAACGACTCCGGCGACGACGGGTCGACCTTCATCGCCTCTTCCATCTCCACAATCGCGTCGTACAGCTTTTCGGCGCGGACCGGCTCGAGGACGTTGATGTTACGGCTTGAGTACAGCTGCCACGGGCTCTGGCCGCTGCGCTTGGCCATCACGATGTACGGCGCAGCAATAGACCGGGCCATGGTCGCGACCTGATCGGCCGTGTAGACCCCCGTTGCCGTGATCTTGGCCGTCACATCGTCCAGCACCCGAGCGGCCTCGCCCTCGAGCGTTTCCGCCTGCGCCACCTGCTCCACCTCGGCACGCATGGCCTCGATGTCTTCCCGCAGCTTGGACTCCTGCGCCTCCGCCTCACGGCCAGTCAGGTCATCCGGCCGCAGGCGAACGTCCGGCAGCAGCCCAGCGTAGTGCTCGGTACCAGCGACCTTAGCCACAAAGTTGGCCAGCGGGATGACCACGTCTGCCGTCCCCTGCTCAACGGCCTGATCGTACGCCGTCGTATCGCCAAGGATCTCCTGCGCTACCACACGCGGGTCAACATTCCGCTCCTGCCAGTACGCAATAAACCGGTCGACCGGGATCCCGATGTCCTGCACCGGGCCATACTCGGACACCTGACGCTGCAGCAGTTCCTGAAACTGCTCCGGCACCTGCGTGCGCAGCTCGACGGCCTCCGCCGACGACCCGAGCGCGGCGAGGAATGTCTGCGCCTGTTTTGCCCGCTCGACGCGATCGAGCTCGGTCACGGTCGTCACAGCCGCACCCGGCAGGCCCACGACACCCATGCCCAGTGCCGTGGTATACGCCGTAGTCAGCAGCTCGTCAACAATCTGCTCGCCGCTGATGCTGGGCAGGTTGGACATCATCCGGCCGACCTGCTCACCGCCTAGCTCGGCGGCCTGCTGCGCAACCTCAATGCCGGTCTCGTACGCGGCCACACCGACAAACTCTCTCGCCCCGCGAGCCAGTGCTTTGCCGGTCGTCATATCCTGCAGCACGCGCTGTGTCACCCGAGACGTCAGTGCCGACGTGTTGAGCCCGACCGACTTTGCCAGTCGAGTGAGCCCGAGGTTCTCAAGCGCGGTAATTGCGACGCCAGTCGACCGCCCAAGGACGTCAGCAGTCGCCGGATCAATGCCCGCCTCGAGATACCGTTCGATGGCAAGGCCGGACGAGAACTGATACAGCCGGGCAGTCCCGCCGACGGCGGCACCAGCGGTTAGAATCCCACCGGCAGCAGGCAGGGCAGTTCCGCCAGTTCCGATCGCGACAGCGATAGCACCTGCTGCAGCTCCGGTAGCGCCCAGAATTGCGCCTTCGACGTATTCGGAGATCGAGGCGACAATATTAGAAGATGAACGAGCAATCTCTTCTGCTACGCCGCCGACTCCACCACCTACCTCGGGCAGGTCAAAAGATTTGACTTGGCCCCGTAGACGATTCAATTCCTTTTGTACAGCTGGCAATTGGCGGCTGCCGGGTGTCTGCAGTGCCTGATACAGGCCAAGGTCGAACTGCGCCTTTGATCGTTGAAACTCGGTAACTATTGCGCCGCGCCTTTGCGCTGGCGTCAGTGGCGCTTCCGGCTCCACGGGGCGATACGACGGTTGCACCAACCCCGGCTGCCGAGCCTGCAGCAACGCACTGCCGATGCTCGCTCCGAAGATGCGCTCAACTCGCGTCAAAAGGTTCCAGCCGTTATCACCAACCATTGCTGCCGTTGCAGGCTCAGCACCCCAGCGAGCCGTTACTGGAGCTTCGCGGGCAACCTGCTCTGCAATGCGATCAAAATCCCGCGAACGCACGGCATCAAGATCTGAGGCAACAACTTCCGCAGGAAGCCCAAGGCGTTCCGCAAGCCGTCCGGCCTCACGCATGTTTTGCTGCGGAAGCGAACGGCCAAGCTGGTTGGCCGCCCGCAAGCGAGCTAGTAATTCATCCGGATCTTGCGTCGGCGGAAGCGGAGCAATCGGCAAAACCGGCGAAAGCGGTGCATTCACGTTGCGCTGCTGTTCGCGACGAATCTGCTCCAATTCCCGCTCAATGGGATTCCCCATGCTTATCGGCCTCTGGCGATGCGTTCAAGTTGACGACGCTTTTCGTCTCCCACATACAGTCTGTCCGCATTCATAAGCGCAAGAATCTTGTCATCTGTGACCTCGCCGCCGAGCTGCTGGATATATGTGGCCCACCCAACAGCTGTCCCACGCGCCTGTATGGTTGTCATCGGCACAGGGGGTTCTGTTTCTGCAAGTTTGCGTTGGGCAAGCTCATTGAATACCACGGTACGTCGCTCCGAAGCAGACAATGGCCGACGAAGTTCAGATTCGCGCTCTTCGATTGCACGAGCTACGTCAATTTTGATCGTTCCAAATAACACGCGATCGTCACGTTCAAGCTGATCGACACGCCCGCGCAATGCCTTAGGACCAAACAACCGCATGTTTGCACCTTCCTGCAAAATCAAATTATCAACGGAGGTGATTGTCTGATTTGCAAAACGTGCGCCATCGTTGTCGCCGTTTTTAGCTTTTGACCAAATGCTGACATACTGCTTGAACTCAGTGTCGCCGAGCGCAGACCGAACAATGGACGGATGAAACTGTGGATTGCGCAGCTGCTCTGGGCTCAATGCCATTAGTTCGGCATAGACATCCCAATTCGTCTCCGCCTCGCCCCCGCCTTGCAACTGGCGCTCACGGGCCTGCAGCGCCTGCATTGCACCCGGAATCTGGCGCATTGCCTGCAGCTGCTCGCCACGCAGGAAGTTGAGGCTGCCGGTCTGCTCGAGCTGGGCAGACACGGCATTGACGGACGCTTCCTGCTCTTCCTTGCGGAGCTGGTCCTGCTGCCTGTAGTACGCCTCGACGCGCTGCTCGACGTTATCCCGCAGTGTGCCGGTCAGATCACGGGCGGCAGTCAATGCCTTGCGGCGATCTGGGCCAGCGGTGGCAATGATGTTGTCAGCCTCTCGCTGCGCACGAACCCGAAGCGTCTCCTGCTCAATCAGGTTCTGCGCTTGCTCGCGCTGCTGCGGATCGGTGATCTCGCCCTTGTACCGTTCAAACATCGCCGCCGCTTCATCAATGCGGTCGTTGTTGGCCAGTGCGCGGATGTGCGTAAATCGCCCAGTGCTCACTGCCTCAGCCACCAATGCATCGCGAGCCGTCGTATCGAGCCCGGCCCGTGTTGCGTCACGCATGGCGCGCTCCCGAAGTTCGGTCATATACCCGTCGACCGATGCGGGGTTGGCAGCGTCCAGCGTAATACGCGACAACGTCGTCGCCGTAAGCGCCCTAGAGTTAGCGTCTTCGAGCGCCTCGAGCTCCCGGTTCAGGTAGTCGTCGGCCCGGCGCATGGCAATGACACGCGACTTCGAGGCCGTCTCCCGGAAGATCGCCCGCTGCCTGCCGTTCAGTTGCTCCATCGCCTTCTGCTCAGCGGCATCGAACTGCTCGCCCAGCTTCTGATAGGCATCACGCGCATTGACGCCGCGCTGCTGCAGGAAGCCAGTCTGCGCCTCGTTCGTGAACAGCTGGTCAACCTCTCGAGCAAATCCGACCTCGGCGTTCTCCACCACTGCCCGGTCGGCCCGGCTCACGATTTCGGCAACGCCACCAAGCGCCTGAGCGGCCGCACCAAGAGCAATGGCTGGACCCATTCCTTCAGCTGCTGCCTGTGTCTCAGGGACATTCAACGGCCTGAGCTGGACCGATGGCCCTGCGAGTGTAGGTACGCGTGGCATTAGACGCTCCCGGCGGGAGTGTTAAGCGGATCGCGCATTACAGTTGCGCCAGACGGAATAGTGAGTCCGAGCGAAGGGTTCCGATTTCTATTCGTATACCAATCCCACCCAGACCTACCGGCACGAAGCAACGTTCCCGCCGCTTCAAGGCCGGTTGACTGCGCCTGCGCCATGCCAGCGCGGTAATTGATATTGGCCTGCGTGCGGATACCCCACGCCTCTCGCCGAACATTTTCCTGTAGTCGCCGGACGTCTTCCGCTCCGATTGCCTGCGTCTGGCTGGCGATCTGGGCCATGGTCCCCTGCGTCAGATCCAGACCCTGCGCGGCCCCGGCAACACGCTGGCTTCCCTGCAGCTGGCTGAGCTGCCGCTCAAACGCGCTCACCTCTTGGCGGCCACGCGCCTCAACGTCCGTCGCCGCCATCTCTGCAAACCGACGGTTTTCTCGAGCCGCCTGAGCCTGCGCCCGAGACTGAGAAATCATCGAGCCAGCCTGCAAGGTCAATAGCACTGCATTCGTTAACGCACCCATGGTCACCCTCGCCCATTGATGACGCCTTCCGGAATCACGGCCAAAACCGTGAGGGGTACCGGATCAGGCTGTCGAATGAATATACGCCCATTCTTGGTATAAGTCGATTGCAACGTCACCGGGGCCACCCCGGTGAACGTCTGGCCAGCAGGTAACGGGTATGCCTCATCATTCACCGGAGTATACAACTCCATTCCGGTCAGTGCGGTCCCAGATACCGCCTTGGGTCCGATATAAAACGACCCGCTGTTCTGGATCCACACGAACACCTCGCCGATCCGGATGTTGTCATTCTTAATTGACCCACGGCCTTGGTCAATGTCCAGCGTCTCCACGTCAACGGTGTACGGCAGTCCGACCTGCACGTTCGTCGCCGTGCTTAGCCCGGCAACCGTGATCTGCCCACTGGAGACCGTTACTGTGGTATACGCCGGGTTATTCGGGCTGGCCTTGACCACCCCATCCGCGACCACGCTGACCTGCCTCCCATTGAGGTGGCTCAGGCCGGTGATGGTATTGGAGCCGGGGCTGGTGTAGGTCTTGCCGCAGTCGACGAGCACCGGAACGGAAGCCAGCCGATCGGCCAGCCGCTCGATATACCTCACCGTTGATCCGTTGACAGTCCGGTTGACGACCACATACACCGCGTCCTCGTCCCCTTCCGGAACACAGCAGACGGACTCGAAAGAGCCGGACGTGTCATTGCGCGACCATGCCGTCACGCCAATTTCCCGGACGTACGCCAAGGAAAGCAGGGTGCCATCGTTGCGGACCATCCACACCACCGAGTGCGGGATCTCCTGATACGCCCAGCCGGAGATAACGTACCCGTCGATCAAATGCGCAGCCGTCAAGGATAGGTCTTCCCCAAGGCTTCCCGCCTGTCCTCCGATGGTCAGGCTCAGCACCTTAGACCCACGGGCTTGCACATACAGCGCCGTGCTATCCAGCGGAAGGGGCTCGAGGGAGCTGGCCCCGTTATAGCTAAAAACCGTCGGATTGATTTCGCCGGGACGCAAGATGCCATCGCCGCCCCCCGTCACCACAAACTCTCCGACGTTAGTAAACCCAATCAGGCTGTTGGCGATGTTGAGCAGGTGATTGACGCGGGTTGACCGGTTCGCCAGCTGACGCCACGAAATTGCGTCGTCGTCCTTAATGGGGCTGCTGATCGTAAAGTTGAACGGATCGGCCGTCCGCGACGCACGCACCACATCCGGCTCGGCATTCGTTCCACCCAGGATCAGACGCTGCTGGTGGAATGCCACCGTAGACGGATAATTGTTTTCTGTCGCGAATATCGGCGTCGCCACCGTAGGCCCGCCATATCCGATATAGGCCGCGTTAGTCTGCTCGGCATCAGTAAACGACAAGGCGTTTGCATTGGCGATCGGCCGATAATCTGTCGAAGATGTCCCGCGATACAGCTTGTACGTCACGGCGCTGGCGACCGAGTTCCACGACAGATGCACAGGAGCCCACGCCCCAGTCGTTGGTCCCTGATCGGTGACCAGTGCCGAGGTTGCGACGGACTCCGTTCCGTAGCCATCAACCGCCGTTACCACATACTGGAAGCCTCCGCCAGCATTGGGCAGCTTGAGCGCCCAGTAGGTCGTCCAGCTTGCACCGGTTCCCGGCTCATTGCCAGCGGCCGAGGTATGACCCAAGATGCAGCGGTATACGTCGCCATCGTTGCTCACAACATCGTTGAGCGCATACGCCTCTGACGTAAACCACTGCGGAGCCTCGTAATACAAGGCAAACCCGGTTGGCGTCCCGATCGCGCTGGATGCCGAATAGCTTAAGTTCGCGAGATCCCACACATTATTCGCCACGCGCGTCAGTGACGCAGCGGGATGCGAAGGATGCACGATGATCAGCTTGCCGGGCACCTGCGCAAACTGCAGATCATTGAGTTGCGCGAGCGTATATCCCGTCGGCAGCTCGTACGTCGTGTTGGCCAAGGCAGCCCAGTAGTCCGTCCACGCGCTGCCGGTGCTCGGCCGGTTGGTGGCCGTCGCGGACGTGTGCGCCTGCAGGCTGACATAGTTCGTCCCAGAATAGCTGACGACAATCCCAGCCGCGTACGCGGTCGCGTCGGCCCACGCGCCAGTCACCGTGGCGGTTACCGAGTTGCCGTCCTTCCAGAACCGGACGTACAGATTGCCGAACTCCAGCACATAGTTCTGGTCGTCGGCAAACACACACGCCACCAGTCGCACCTGTCCGTTCGACTTGGTCGTGCCTTTGTAAATCGTGCCCGGCCGAGACTGAAGACCGCCCGTTCGCATGACATACGCATTGCGCAGCGTCCGGAGACCGGTTGCATACCGCTGAGTATCCGTGCGAGCATATAGCGCAGGAGCAACCTCGCCAGACGCAAATGATCGTTGAGCTGTTTTCATATCGTGCTCGGGTAGGTGTACCAATGTTTGCCAGAGTGCAGCCCGTCCAGCTGCTGGAACACAGCATCGTATTGCTTGGCCACAACATCGAAGCTGTATCGCGACGCCGCATGCGCAGCAATAGCAGGACGGTTTAGCCGCTGGGCGAGGGCAACGCCACTGATCCAGTCATGCAATACCCGGCAGCGATAACCAGTGACGCCGGGTGTGATGGTCTCAATAAATGCACCGTGGTCCGACGCAAGCACCGGCGTCCCGCAAAGCATGGCCTCGATGGCAACCTTGCCAAAGGGCTCGATGTATTGCGTGGGCATAAGCACCACCGATGCGTTGCCGAGTACCTCCGCGCGGACTCGGCCATGCACGGGCTCCAGATACCTTATGTTCGGGCTCGTCAGGTACGGCGTGGGATCGCCTTGTCCGCACAGCACAAACTCCGTGTCAGGCATATGTCGCGCCATTTCGCTGACTACGCGACAGCCCTTAACCTCGCAAATCCTGCCGAAGTACAAGACATATCCCTGCGGAGTGGTCTGCAGCGGCCACTCACTGACGTCGAAATAGTTGGGTACCACCCATTCGTACGCCGATCCGTGCCACCCATGCTTGCCCTGCTGGAAGGCTTGCCACGCATACGAGTCGTATACCCGGAACGGCAGATAGCAGTCCGGGTACCCGATGCCTGATTCGATGTTGACGCCAGCATGGGTCTGCACGCCGTCATGATGGCCATATCCGTAGGTATTCAGGACGATCTCGCCGGGGCGAACCTCCGCCTCGAGGCGTTCCCGAAGTCGTCGATTGAACTCTACGAATACTGGCGCGTGCATACTCAGGCCAGCTTCATGAAACCGCGATTTATCATCATACCGATGCCCGAGAAGGGCATACTGCTCTTCTCGAGACATCAGGTCGATCTGTTCGTTGGCTCCGCTCTGCGCCCCCTCAACCCCATAATGCACCAGCTCATAACCGAGCGGGCGCATCATGGGGCTAAACTTCTTGACCTTGCCCGTAAACGCACAGTGCGAGAACTCGTCTGTGGTGACCGTATGCGGAAGGCCAAGAAGGTGGAGTCGCATTAGACGCTGTTGACCGTACCGCTCTGGTTGGTCAGCGACTGGTTACGGCCAGACACCGTAATCGCGCCTGAACCAAGGGCCGTCGGATACACACCCTGATTGGTCAGCGTGTAATAGGCCGTGACGTCGAACTGATCCCATGTATCGCCAACCTGCACGCCGGTGAGGTTGTGCGCGATCTGCGCCTGCGTGGTGCCAGCAGCGAAGGTCTGCGATCCACTCACCGAATACGGAGTTGCACCCTTGAAAATGCGCCCGGCGAACGACACCGTAATCGACGCATTGCGGTCCATGCTAAACTCGTAATTGTTGATGCCCGTTACGATGACTAGCGTGGTGCTGACATTCACCGCAATGCTAGTGGGACGACCCGGCGTATAGTCGTCCCATGCGAAATACGTCATCTCCTGATCGTGCCAGAGAGACTGCAGGAGAAGCGACTTGCTGTACACCGGAGACGTTGTGGAGTTGATCCGTCCGTACACACCGCCAGTACCCTGACTCTGGTACCCAAGCACCGGAGACATCGCATTCTGAAACGCCGTGTCACAGGCCGTGTAATACGATTCGGCGATCGTCCACGGATCGGCTGGAGATACGCCAGTCGAGTTTGCCACGGTAATTGGCGGCTGCGGGCGGTCACGAAGGTCTGAGTTGTATACTGCCTCAGTGTTCGTGTACAACCCAGCGGTTGCCAACGCGCTGTTCGTGATATTGCCGCCAGAAATCGTGTAGCCGTCAGTCGGGACCACAATACCCAGCGACCCATTCTGATTGCTGGCGGAAATCTGCGCGTAAAACTGACCCGAAAGCGCGGTCCGGGCGTTCAACAGCGCCGTTCGCAGGCCGGGGCCGGGGTTGCTCGGGCTGGTCGGGTATGCCAACCGGTCAAAGCAATTCGCCGTCCCGGTTCCCTCCAGCGTCGCGTTCGTGCTATTGTCGAACGTCATGTAGAACCGCGCCATAGCTTACTCCTTGGTGAGTTCCGGCTTCTCAGCGGGCTGAAGCTGCCGAAGCGCCTCGATCGCCTGTGCCACCTCGGCGTAGGGCCGGGCCGCGAGGTACTGGAGGACGCCGGTCAGAAGCTCCTGCGGAATCAGATAATTCACAACACACTCCTGTGGGGTTGGGGTTGACTACGACTGCAATATAGGTTACGCCGGGGTTTCCGGCGAGGGCGGAACCGGCGGAGGAGTCGGCGGAGCCCACGGCAGGGGAAGCGGCGTCAGAGCCGCCAGCGCCACCTCCTTCTGCACCACAAAGTCGATGTGCGCCTGCACCGACGAAATCTGGTCGGTCTGGGCCGCGATCCACGCGATCATCTCGGCCTCGGTAATGTCGGCAAATGGGGTGAACGAGGCCGGGTCCGCCGGGCCAAAGGTCACCATAATCGGCAGGCTAAATGTGCAAGAGGTCGCAACATCATCGGTGCCGGTGATCGTGCAGTTAACCTCCTTTACCACGTCGGTCAGGTCGCCCTGATCGGTCACGCGGCAGGAGTTGATTGCGGTGGTGTAAACGGTCGCCATTGGTCAGTACGGGAAGGGTGGGTAAGCGTACAACGGAGAGGAAGGAACTTGGTTGCCATTTGCGTAGGCTCGCAACCGAAAATACGTCGTGTCAAGGGTGCTGAACCCCGGCTGACCTTCGACCGAATCGCTGATCGAGGTCGTGCCGGTACCGCTGAAACTATACCACTGCGTCCACGTTGACCCATAGTTGAAACTGAAGTCAACGTAGGTGGTGTCCACATTGAGGCTTGTGCCGCTGGAATACGACCACGTTATATACACCCCGCCGTATATCGGGTCGGTTGTCGCAATGACCGAAAAGTTGCTGACGCCCGGAGCCGCCGCCGAGTGGTTGTAGTTGTACCACGCCGACATCAAGTACGGCGCACTCGTCGATGGGCGAGACGCCGACCATTGATTAATTGCGACCACCGCGCCAGTCGCCAAATCAATCATTGACAGGTTGGTAGCAGATGGCACACCAAGCTCGACACGAATCGAGTTAATGGAAATAGTGCCTGAAGCTGGGAGCGCCATCAGTGCCGCCCCTCCACCATATCGGCAAGCTCCTTGACGGCCTCAATCAGCAACGGCACAAGGCGCGAGTAATCCACCGTCAAGTATTCCTCGCCAGACTTCGACGACAACTCGCCAGTTTCGCTGTCAGTCTCAATGTCAAACGGGGCAAGCGACACGGCCTCTGGCAATACCTCACGAACCCGTTGAGCCGAAACACCGACCTGTTGCTTGGTGTTTTTATAACCGACCTTTCGGGCCAGTTCGTTCTCAACGTACAGGAACCCAGAGAGCTTCCGCACCTTGGCGAGCGCGTTGTCAATGTCGCCAACCTTGGTCTTAAGCCGCTCGTCCGAGTAGTACGCCGTGATGTTGCCAACCGCCGCAATAGCCGCCGTCGCGTAAAAGTCCTTGGTGCCATACACGCGCACCCAAGTAGAATCCTGCATCCAGATGCCGCCGCCATACGTCTGGTTGTACCAACCAGTCGCACCGTAAGACCGAAACCAATTAGATGCGTAAACGGCACCACCGGCAGTAATATCAACGGGACTAGACAAGTTACGGAGGTCGCCAGTCACCGAGCTGAACGATTCCGTTGTCGTTTGAGTGGTTGTAAACGAACCACCCATATCCATAATGTTGTTGTAGAAACTCGCGTTGTGAATCTTGCGAAGCACGACAGTGCCATACGTCCACGTTGACCCAGCACCACCGAACACAACGCAATATTGGCCGTTCTTAAAGCCTAGGCGAACAGATTTGTTCGTCGAACCAATGACGTTAGCGCCAACGTTGTACCACGAACTTCCCCAGTTGTGTCCACCAACGATTACCGTAGAAACAGTGTTGCTAGTGTATTCGTAAATATCGAATACCATATGCACCATACCGTAGTTGCCGGAGCCACCCGGTAGGTAGAAAATGACCATCCCGCTTGAGTCGCCACTGGCGCTCCACTCAGCCAGCGGTCGCGCCATATTGTTGCCTTGGCGAATGCCTCCGTTGACCCTCGCGCCACTCTCAATCGTCGTGTATTGCCCGAGCGTGATATTGCCAAGCTGTGCATCAATAAGCGGCTGACTTCCGTACCCAACGCGGTCTAGAATCCAACGGCTCGCGTTAAGCGAATGAATGCCGCCGCTGGAGTACTCTCGTGACGACCACGAGTTGACATTACCTGTTGTGCCTCCCCAGTAGACGAAGCTAGAGCCGGGGGCGATGTGCGAGTTTCCGTTGACCGCAAACGTCGCATCGGTGTTTGTTCCACCACCAACGGTGAGCTGTGTTCCACGAACCGCGCCCGTTAGTACACCACCGCTTAGCGGAAGCGCGTAGGAGGAGTAGTTGCTGCTGTTAAGCAGTAGTTTCCACGAGTTGTACGATGTGAGCCCGCTTCCACTTCCTCGAATCCATAGGTTGTCGTTGTCCGTAAACCCAAGCTGGCGCGTTCCACCGCCTGACGCATCGCCCCATTGCTGGAACGTCATCACGCCGTGATAGCTACCCCCGTCATTCAGGCCGTCAGTGCTGTTGGCGAGGAAGTCAAAGCGGACGCGCTTGCCCCCCGTCTGCGGGCCAGTGACGCTTCCGCGTGTATCAAAAACCGCTCCAGAGTCTGCGAATGTGGCAGACGAGGCAGACGAGGCAGACGAGGCAGAGCCGGTAACACTAATACCCCACGTTCCGCTGGCCCCGCCGCCAGTTAGGGTCGGCGCGTAGGAGTTGTAGTTCCCAGCGTGAAGCGCGGTGTTGCCACCAATAGATACAACGTTTGCCGCTGTTATTGTGATTGCGGCGGTTCCCGCATTATTCGCAATGTTGAATGACGACAGAGGATAGGTAGTACCATCCCCGTTTGCGATTCTCCAAGTATATGAACCATTGCGGTCGAAGAATACCGTGGGCGAGGCAGACCGTACATTCACACTACCGCTAACATCGAGCGTCTGTGCCGGACTCGCCGTCCCAACACCCACGCGGTTGTTCGCGCTATCGACCTTGAGCGTGGAGGTGTCCACCGTCAGGTCGCCAGTCATCGTCACCGCATCGCCAAACCGAACTAGCCCGGTGTTGGTGTAGATTGCGTAATTGGTCGAGCCACCGGTGACACTACCGATAGCGATGCCATACTTGGTGGTTGCCGCATACGAAGAAGTCGCCAGCAACAATCCATATGCATTGGTGACTGTCTGACCGGCCCCAAGCGTGTGCGGCTGAATATTGATGCCAATCGCATCGGATGTCGTGTAAGTACCCGCCGCGCCAGTTGTCGCGACATAGATACCATACATCCCACTGGTCGCCGCAACTGGGAACGTCATCTGCGCCAACACGCCGTACTGATTTGTACCCACACCGACCATTGTGCCGCGAACATACAACTGCGCATTCGCAGACAACGAGCCACCGATGGCGGCATAGCTTGAAACTTGCAATGTCGAACTTGCGGATAACGTACTGCTGGTAGATAGGGCACCAGTTACGGACACCGAACCCGGAAAGTTGCTCGCATCGGTCGCACCACGGGTAATCGACATCGCCCACTTTGACGCCGTACGGTCGTATAGACCCCACGCGGTGCCACCCGCATTTAGAACAAGCTCAACGCCACTTGTGACGTTGCTGTTGATAAGCCGAAAACGCTGCTCTTGCGAAACTGCCGCCGTAGACCCAAGCGTCAACGTGCCAGTCGAATTGACGGTGTTGAATGTTGGGGTGGCTCCGCTCACCGTCAGGCCCGTCAGCGTTCCCACCAAGGTCAGCGACGAGTTGACCACGTTTGAGGCAAGCGTCGTGCCTGTCAGCGAATTGGCATCAACGCTTGCCGTGCCCGTAAACGCCGTCGTCTGGGTCGTGCCATCCGGGAAGCGAACGCCACCAGAGGACGTATAAATCGTCCCGTTGACCTCAAGGCGATAGCTCGATGGCACCACGCCGATGCCAACATAGCCAGCGCTATTCGTGACAATCGTATTTGACGAGCCAGCCGTGGTGACGGTCAGGCCGTCGTTGATGGTCGTGCCCGCGTTCGTGATGGCGATAGCACGGGTCGCGTCAGCCGAGAGAATGCCGTATCCCGCATTACTGACCAGCGCAACGTCACCCGCCACAAGCGTGGCGTTGTATCCGCTTCCAATTGCTATGCCTGCGCTCGCCGTAAACAAGCCATTCGGAACACCAACCGCACCATCGTTTCGCACGGTGAAGAGCGAAGTCTGCGACGAGTTCTCCGCGCCAAAGGCGTATGTCGCGTTCGTCGCGCCAGCGCCCCGCACGAAAAGATTCCAGCCAGCCACAGGCGTCCGGCCGACCGTCGCGCTTCCGGCGGTGTAGTATGTGTCACTGCCACTCAGGAGCCACGGCGAGGTCCCGGCAGGACCGGACGGCCCGGAGGGACCGGAAGGACCAGAGGGGCCTGATGGACCGATGGGGCCGGATGGACCTGTAGGACCAGACGGCCCAGACGGACCAGACGGGCCAGATGCTCCGCTCAAACCAGAAGGGCCGGGAAGACCCATCACTCCGGGAACACCACTCGGCCCAGTTGGTCCAGATGGGCCAGCTGGTCCGGTCGCACCGCTTGGGCCTGTCGGTCCAGTTACGCCAGTCGCACCAGTTGCACCGGTTGGACCGGTGAGACCACTAGGGCCACTGGGACCGCTGGAACCCGGCAATCCCATGATCCCCGGAACGCCACTGGGTCCGGTTGGGCCGGTAGCGCCCGTTGGGCCTGTCGGCCCGCTCGGGCCGGATGGGCCAGAGGGACCAGTCGCTCCGGTAGGGCCAGAGGGTCCAGAGGGTCCGCTCGATCCCGGCAAGCCCATAATGCCCGGAACGCCAGATGCTCCAGTTGGACCTGTTGGGCCAGTCGATCCGGTTGCTCCAGTCGGTCCAGTCGGCCCACTGACACCCGGCAGACCCATGATACCGGGCACGCCAGAAGCACCCGTCGGTCCGGTAGACCCCGTTGGTCCGGTAGGCCCGGTCGGCCCGCTGACGCCCGGTAGACCCATAATGCCCGGCACACCGGATGGCCCAGTCGGGCCGGTGGCTCCCGTCGGCCCTGTCGGACCACTCGATCCGGGGAGACCCATGACGCCCGGTGCACCAGACGGACCACTCGGACCGCTCGGCCCAGATGGCCCCTGCGCTCCGGGCAATCCCATAATTCCGGGAACACCCGACGGACCAGTCGGTCCAGTCGGGCCACCAGCGATTTCACCGATCAGCTTATCGATGTATCGCTTGCCACTCGGATCAATCGTCATTTAGCGGCCCTGAATCAGCTCGGCGTCTGCGTCATCATCCGGTCGACTACGCATCGCATCCATCGCGCGGGCCTCGGCGAGGAACGACACATACATCTGCGCCACGCGCGCACTCACTTGGCTGCTATCACCACCAACGAGCAACGGCGCTGCATAAAACGCAAGTTTACACGCCAAAGCCTGAGTAAACAGTACGGGAAACTTCGTCACGTCGGTCACGGACTTGACGTATTCCATGATCACGTCGGTGTCGTAATTGCAATACAACAGCTTGCTGGTGTCGTCCTCGCCAGTCCAGAACACCGGCCAGTTCGATCGGATCGGCGTGCGGTTGCCGTCGACCAGCCGAAGCGGCTGCAGGATATCCGCAGGCATGCGATAGGCATACGCCCAGTCCAGCGTCGGGTCCGTCAACCGCTTTTTCGCGATCGTGAAAGTGGAACCGGCAACCTGTGAAATGGATGGCGTTACATGCCATGTGTTCACATTGTGGCGCTCGACCATTGTGTACGTCGTGCCATTGACCGTAATGGTGTCGCCTACACCAAGGTACAGATCCTGACTGGACGTAAAATCAGCGTCGTAGTGCGATGTATGTGAATGGATATACACCGTACCAGTGCCGTCCTGCTCAAGAAAATCCCAATACCGCTTGGCAAACGTCCACGGGAACGCGGTGAGCACCTCATCCCGCGACTGCTCATAAAACCGCCGAAACGCACGAGCGACCGCCGTCTGATCCGTCGTAACATCCGTAATCGTATCGGCCATCCCAAGATGCCCGAGAGCCAACTCACAGATCGCCTCTACGCTCGCCGCCATGGTTCCTCCACGTCACCACTTGACTTTGTTCGCCCAGTAGGCGGCACTCAGCCGTCCCTTGGCAATATTAGCTGCATGTCGAGCCCGGAAGGATTCTCGACGCTTTCGCGCAGACGTACTTTCGCCCTCACGCCGTGGCGAACCAGAAACACCCTGCTGCCCGAATCGGATCAACCGGATCGTGTCGCCAACTTTCGCAAGGACCGCATGGCTCTTGTCGGGATGGCCCGGCGTGCGCTTGGGCTTGTTATACCCCGCGAACCGCTCGCCACCGCGCTCAATAGACATGCTATCGCCCTCGCCGCGTCCGAGCAGGCAACTTCTTCTTTGCCTTGCTGGGCGTGTGGGCGATCATCTTCTTTGCCTCCGCCTTACTGAGGCCCGGTACTTTTGCCGTGCCGCCAGCCACTGCATACATCAACCGCATCTGCGCCTTACTCTTGAGCGGCATGTTTATTCTCTATCCTTAAAGTTTTCAGTTACCCAACTGACACATCAGAAACCCGGCTGGGGTTGGCGGGAGCGTCTGCCCCCGCCTTCCCCTTTGGCCGTCCACGCGGAGCGGCGACTGGCGTGGGCGTGTCGTCTATCAGCTCCATCCATGAGGCGATTGGCGTGCCATTCGGGATCTCAAACTCATCACCCTCGTACACACGATGTTCGCCATTGAATGCCACTGGTACCGTTACACGCACACGCATCAGTCAATCCTCTCCGTCAGTGAAGGTTACGCGCCAACCGTGAAGCCAGAAGCGAAGTACTTGTCGTTCTGGACCATCGAGGCGGGCTGCACAAACGCGGTCACCGTGACAGACGGCGTCGTGCCGCTCACGTCATAGTACGCCGCGAGGTGCGTGGCCGTCGACGCAATCCGGTTCTGCGGAAGCAGAAGCGCGAAGCGCGTGCCAGCGGTAAGGGCGCTGCCGGCAATATCCGGAGTCTCCACGATCGAGACCGCCCCGGTCGTGCCATCGCTGGCCGTCGCCGTACGCACGGCGAACTTGTAGGTCTCGTTGCCGCTGGTGTAATCCGCCGCGACGTCGATCACGAACACCACGGCGAGGGGCTCGCCGATTCCGACGTCAACGCCAGCCGCGCCAAGCGCGAGGGCGTTCGTCGACACCGCGTCGACCGTCACGGCCTGCGCGTCGGAGAGAAGAAGGAAAGCATCAGTACGCATGTGTTAGTCCTCTAAGTAAATGGTCAGTGATCAGACGGCGGCTTCGTTCTCGACGATCTGATCGACCGTGCGGATCGGGATGCCACGGAACATGGACGTCCAGATGCCGTCGACAACCTGATACGAGAGCTGCCCGCCACCGGCGACAGCAGCCTGACGCTGGATGTCGAGGTACTGCGCAACCGTCCGGTTGCAATAGAACGCCGCACGGCCAGCCGCCAGCATCGGGATGCGATGCACAGCCTTGGTCATGAACTTGGTCAGGTCAGCCTCGCTGGCCCCGCCAAGGTTCGAGACGTCGATCGAGCCGATACGAACAACGTAGCGCCAGTCACGGATGTGCAGGCCCATCTCCCACTCGTAGTGGTCGCGGTAGCCCTCCATGAGCGCCCCAGACACGCCACCGGCGTTCTCAATCACCTGCAGCCCGTAGTCGGTGTGCTTGAGGCCAGCGGTCGACCCCTTCGGGTAGATGCCGTGGCAATTGTCGCCCCACACCACGAGGAAGATCGAGGTGTTGTCCGAGCCCGAGCCGCCCGCATCGAGGACGTTCTGGCCGGTGCTGCCCGTCGGGGAGGCGTAACGCGGGGCAAAGCCCGTGAACTCCTTCTCGTCGGTGTTGCTGTTGCCATAGAAGAGCGTGCCGACCATCTCCTGATTCATGGCCTCGATGAAGGCCGAAGCCTCCGAGAGACGCCACGCGGCGGTGTTGCCGTTGAGGTCAGCGACCTTCTTGTCGATCTCGCTCCACGCATCGAGGATCGCGGTCTGGTCCTCAGTCTGCGCGGTCTTCGACTTGGTCGGGGTGGTACCCGCGTTCACACGACGCCACGACACGCCCGGAAGCGTGGTGCGGGCGGTCGAGCGATGACCGGTCGGGAGGTTGCCCTCCTTGAAGACCATGTCCTGCAGGATCGGGTTGGTCTGGGCAAGCAGCTCGGCAATCGCCGCAATCTTGCCATCGGGATCAAGGCGCTTCGCGACGTCAACGAGCGTCGGACGCAGGTTCGAAAGTTCAGCCATGGTTCAGATTCTCCAGTGTGATTTAGCCGTAGATGCGCTCAGCGAGCGTCTTCGGCTGTGACTTGTGCGGCGTGCTGGGCACGACAAACGTGTCCTCACCCATCGCACGGTAAATGCGCGTCAGCATCTTGATCAGTGCAGGGCTCGAGCCCAGTCCGGTCTCCTCGAGAAAGTCCCGGACGCTGGCATCCCCGAACCGATCCAGCACCTGACGACTGTGCTGTACCGATTGCTGCAGCCGCTCGGCGGTCCCGCCAATATCGGGGTCCGACAGCGCCTGCTTCTCCATGTCACTTACCCGCGCCTTCCAGAGTTCGCCGCCTTTGGCATTCGCCTCCATCAGCCCCTGCTGGTAGCTCGCGACCTCTGCATGCAGCGCCTGCGCAATAGCCTGTGCGGACTCGTCAGTCGTGACCTTGAGGCTCTTGGCCAGCGCGGTCACGCGCTCGAGGGCAGAGGTATCCAGCGGCGAGTCGTCGGGCAGCTGGAGCTTGTAGGTCTCAGGGACCGTAGGCTCGCTGCTGGACGGCTGGTCGGAGGGGGGCGTCAGCAACGTCCCCACGGTGGTGTCCTGCGACCCCTCGGATGAGGGGGTGCTGCTGCCGACCGCCGGGCTCTCGGGAGTGGCGGTGGGGTTACCTGCGTCGGTCATCGAGTAGCTCCTGATTGCGGGCTTCCTGCATCATCAGCGGGATCGTGGCGTTGTCCACGCTGTCAATCCGCTCCATCAGCTCAATGCCGACGTCGCGGCGTCCTTCGCGGTAGTGGATATCCGGGTTCGGTGCCCGGATGCGCTCCCACACACCCGCACTGGCAATAATGCGCCACAACACCCGGCGACCACGGGCATCGCTCAGCACCCACGCCAAGTCGGCGTCCGCCAGCAGGTCGGTGTGACGCTTGTCCTTGTTCATCGCATGTCGGGATACATACGCTCCGCCAGCCCCTTCCGCTGCTGTCGCGCAGACTGCATCCGCGAGGCGGTCGCCATCCGGTCGGCCATCGCACCCGACCAGTTGAGACCGCTCGCCGACATCGGCACGCGGTAAATCATGCTCTCCCGTGCCCCACGCATCGACGCCAAGGGCCGCTCAACCACCGACCCGTCGTCGTCCCGCTGCAGAATGACCCGGTCGCCCTCGATGCGATCAACCGCAAACGTGACGTACTTCTTTTTCTGGGTTGCCATGCCTTTCTCCGTTACACGACGCCCGGCGTGCCCTGCATCCCGAGCAGGTCCGTCATGGCGTTGGGTTGGTCCGTCTTGATTGTGCCCAGCTTTGCCATCGCATCGGCCTCCATCTGCGCCTGCTGCGCGGCCTGCATCGCTGCCTGTGCCCTTGCCCGCTCCGCTCGCATGGCCTCCACGTCCTCATCTGGCCGCACGACACGGGGCGAGACGCCCATCATGTCGGCATACTCGTCAACCATCTGGTCCGTGTCAATCTTGTCGAGCACCTGCGGGTTCTGCGTGTTCGCTGCGAGGTTGGTGACGAACCCGGCCAGTCGGTCAATGCCGCCGATACCCACCATCCGCTGCGCAGCGGCCATGATGGAGATGTACTCCACGCGCAGGGCGAGCCCCTGCATCTCCTCCGGCGGTGGCGGCAGCATGTCTCGACGCACCATGATGGCAAAGATGCGGTCGATCGCGGGGTTCAGCAGCTCCTGATTGAGCCGCTCAAGCACCGGGCCAAGCGCCAGCAGCTTCTCTTCATGCCGCGCCTCGATTTCGGTCGCGGTGGCTCGCTGCGCCCGGCGGTCATTGGCAATCATGAGGAACAGGTCCGCGAAGAACGCCGCCTCAATACGCTGCCGCGCCTGCTGCTGCTTCAGCTCGAGGTGGCTGACGTCCGGCCGAATCTCCTGCATGGGCCGGATGCCCTCGCCCTGCACGTCGGGGACATACGAGACGTCATTCGGGGCGAAGCTGAGCCGCGAGTTCTTGAGCCCAGCGGGGGCACGCATCGGCGGGGAAATCATCTTCTCGACCGCTTGGAAGATGCGCTTCTCCGCCAGCTGCAGCTGCTTGATGTCGCCGAGCGCCGTCATGCCGGGGCAGTCCGTGGCATACACGTCCTCGCCCGTCACCTCCCACCGCGTGGCCATGATGGGGAACTCGTCGTACCCACGCTTCTGCAGGAAGCCAAGCAACGCGCCGTCCTTGGCGGTCCCCGTCTCCCAATACCACGACGCGAACGGCTTGTACTTTGATGCCACCTTGCTGGCGTCGGCCTCGGGGTTCGGCCCCACGCAGTGCGTGATGTCTATGCGGCTCTCGAGCTGGTTCTGATCGTACAGCTCGCGTACCGTCGTCGAGGCATTCGACAGATTGACACGTCCAAAATCGTCAGTGCAGAACTGCTCCACAATCTGCCGCACCGTCATCTGGAACTCACGGGCAAACACGCGCACGCGGCCCTTGGCATCGTTGGCCATCATGTAGCTGCCGATGGGGAACGACGTGCACCGCACCACGTCCTCGTCGTCCTCCTCGATAGACATGGCCGCCGTGCCGAATACCCCGAGGTCCGTGTAGTAAATTGGCAGCACGTTGTAGAAGTTCGATCGCGCCATGACAATGTTCATGCGCAGCGTCACCTCGTGCAGCCATTCCTTCACCATCGCCAAGTCGCCAAGCGTCGAATCAGAAACCGTGAGACGGAACCACGGACGCGCCGGGTTCGTGATGCCGGACATCATCCCAGACGACAGCGTCCGCGCGGCAAACGTCGGGGTCGAGTCGATGATGTTCTGGTTCCGGCGGTCGCCCTTGTTGACGTCGTTGACAAAGAACCGCCCGCGACGGGGCTTGATGTAGCTGGCGAGCTGCGTCCAGTGCGACCGGAAGCTCTCGCGCTCAATCTTCATCTGCTCGATCAGGTTCTCGAGTCGCCGCCGCTCATCGAGAATCTGGCTGCTGCCGACAAACGGAATCGGCTGAACTGGAATGGTCATGACACCTCACGCACGAATTGTTTTTCCATCAGGCGGTAGCCGCGCTTCTCGAGCGAGCGGTCCCGCACCGGGCTGTCGGCTTCGAGGGTGAAGTTCACGAGGTCGGCCCCGCTGTCGTCGGCCCACTCGTCGAAGGCGTCGAGCAGCAGCGCCCCAGCCCGTGAGCCTCGCGCCGGGGGGACGACCCACCACCACAGCTCGTTGGCCACCTGCATGTCGGGATTGAACGGGTGCGGCACCAGCGCCCCAGCCACCAGTCCCACTGGCTGGCCGTCGACCTCCGCGATCGCCACGAACTGCGTGTCTATCAGGGTGCCCACCAACGCCTCCGCATGTTCAGCGTCCCCGAACAGCGAACGCCGGGTGCCGTACGCGGCCGCAAACGCCTGTAGCTGCTCGAGCATCCACGGCACGTCTGTCGGCCCCGCCGGACGTACCCGCGCAATGGAACGGCCGAGTGTGGCATTGTCAAACGTCTCACTCACCGCGCCATCCTCCGCTCGTCGAACGGGTCGTAGTCCCACGTCGTGACGTTGCCCGCCAGCGCCACCTCGCTGCCAGCGCCCGGCATGTCAGGCAGCGCGAAAGTCAGGGCCAGTGCGTCGGCCAAGTCAGGCGAACGACCGATGCGCTTCTTGATGGCGTCCTTGTCCTCGAGCGCGACCTTGCCGTTCTTGAGCCCGTACGTCGGCTGGGTCAGCTCGGGAATCAGCTCGGGGATGTTGGGCAATGCCCCGCCGCGCTTGACCCACTCCGCCATGCCGAACCACATCTCCGCCCGTCGGTTCAGGTACCGCTTGTCCAGCGCGGGGTCCGAGAAGATGACCGGGATGGCCGGACGGCTCGCCGCGATCAGGTTGTCGACCACGCCGTGCCCCCAGTGCCCCGTGTCGTCGATGAGCTCCATCTCGCTGCCCCAGTTGCTCCCGATGGTCATGACGCGAGCCGCGATGGCGGTGGTGCGTTCGCCGCGCATGACCTGCGGCTGGAAGGCGACCAGCCCCTGACGGGGGAAGATGACGGTGCGGTCGTCGCCGAACCGGGCCACGTCGATGCCGAGCCGCTTCTGCGCCCAGTCGAAGGTCGGTCGGTCGGGGTTGCGTTGCATGGCCGCACGGACCTCGTCGGGCGAGAGCAGCGTGTTCAGCCCGCCCGGCGGGAACTGGCCGAGGATGTGCGCCATCACCCACGGGTTGTCCCGCCCGTACTCCGCGATCTGTTGCTGAGCCCACGTTCGGTCGACGCGCCTCGAGCACTGCGGGTCGTCGGGGTCGCCGCTGATGCGGATGACCTGCCACGTCGACGCCTTGGCGCACAGCTCGTACAGGAGGCCGTTCAGACTGGTGGGGTTGCCGGAGGCGAGGATGACGCCGAACTCGCTCTCCGCGTCCGACAGCACCTGCTCCGCCCGTCGGCCGATGGCAGGGTGCATCTCGCCCACCTCGTCGAGGAAGACGGCAACGTACGGGCTGTGGAGGCCGGAGAGGGCGGCACCCTGCGCCTCAGGGTCGGCGGACTTCGGGTAGCTCCGCGCCTTGACCCACCACGTCCCCTGATGCTGGCGGTGGAAGATGGTCTCGGCCGTCCACTCGAACTCCCGCATGAGGAACGGCGACCGCGACCGCCAGACGCCCAGCTCCTTCCACAGCCCCGACTTCAGGTTCTCGTGGCTGATGGAGAGGGCGTAGCCGTTGGGAAACTTGCCGGGATGCCGGGCCGGGTTGGCCTGCGTCGCGAGGAAATGCCACGCCGCCCAGCTCTTGACCGCCGACTTGCCGACGCCGACAGCCGCCTGCATGGCGATGCGCTTCTTGCCGGGCTGTGCGGCCGCGACCAGCGCCTCCGCTTGCCACGGCTCAGGGTCGGTCTGGAAGTTCTCCCGCACGAACAGCACGGGGTCATGACGCCAGTCTCTCAGCTTCTGCGCGGCGGCTGAGGCGCTCACTCCATCCCCTCGTGGTTCACATGCTCGGCACGCGGTTCGTCGGTGCGGTGCGCGAATGCCTCGAGGTCAGCACGATCGTGGAAGGTCTGCGCCCACCGCTCGGCGAGCTGCTCAGCGGTGAGGGTGGTCGGACGTCGGCTCGAGCCCTTGCCGCTCACGCCCCGTCTTCCTCGAGCGCCCGAGCCAGCGGCATCTGCCGGAGGAAGCACGGCGTCCGCTCACCGACCCACGCGCCCAGCACGTTGTATTCGAAGAACTCGAGCGCCTCCTGCTCGGTCATGCCCTCAGCGAGGTAGCCCGCGATGACCTTGTCGAAGTCGTAGCACGCGATGGGCTCAGCGCCGTAGCGCATGATGGTGCCAACGAACGCGTGCTCGAGCGAGGGCGAGACCATCAGGCCGCCCGCCGTGTCAGTGGTCATGCCGTTCACTCGTCGTGCGACTGCGCGAGCAGGTCGGTGAGCCCGATGCTCCCGCTGTGCTCGATGCTCTGCGTCGCCTTGCCCATGCCGTGGTCGGTGGCGTACTCGAGCGCCTTCGCGAAGAACGGGTGCTCCGGCCCAGCCTCGAGCGCACAGCGAACGTGATACAGCACCTCGTCGGAGCTGGCCATGTTCGCGAGTGCCTGCTTCCACTCACTGCGCGGACGGCCACCGCTTCCCTTCGGCGGACCTTTGCCACGCATCTCAGGATTCGCCGCAATGCCCTGAAGCGGTCGTCCCAGCTTGTCGAGGCGCGGTGTATTGGTCGGTGTATTCTCGTCGGCGTGTGACATTGGAGCGCGTGGTTTTGCGTGGTTTACGAGCCGATGAGCTGGATGCGTTTCTCGAGCTCGCGGGTGATCCCTTTGCTTCGGTCTTTGCAGACGTTGATGCAGGCGGTCGCGTAGTCAAAGGCGGCGGTGGATTGCTCGACCCCAGCGGCGATGGCGGCGACCTGCATGTTGGTCATCTCATCACAGCGAATAGAGACGGCCCCAGTCGGGGTGTCCTCGAGGATGATGGTGTATTTACCCACGGCGCTTGCCGCCCTTCCCGTACTCACGCATGCGCTCGGACTTGGACTCCATGCGCTCGTGCTTGGCCCCGTGCCGAGCTCCGGCCTTCTTCGCAGTCTTCTTCTTGGCAGCCATGTGGCAGTCTCCTGAGAGGGGGAATCGTGTGTCCGAAGATATGCCGAAAGGTGGGCGGGCGCAAGAATCTTTCGGACCCCCCTTGACAGCATGTCATGACGTTCCCATCTTGGATGCGTAGGTCATGACGTTCACCTCACTCAAGGAGCCTGACCATGCTGACCATCTCCCTCGACATGCTCAACGACAAGCTGACCCGCACCCGCGAGTGGAGCGGTCTGACCCTCAAGACGCGCTGGGCGGTCGGGCGCACCGGGTCGTCGCGGCGCGGCACGTCGGGGTCGCACTTCCATCTCCTCAACATCGAGGACGTGGTGGCGGATGTGGCCCCGGCGGCGAATCGGGTGAAGGTGGGCGACATCTTCAGCATCACCGGGGATTGCAATGCCAATGGGCAGCGCAATGGGCGCGAGGTGGCCGGGCGCGGTCTTGACGACGTGACCTGCAAGAAGTGCCTCAAGCGAGTCGAGGAGCTGGATCGCTGGCTCGCCAAGCAGTAGGACAGGCCGAAACGCCCTCCGGGGCGTCTCGCGGTGGATGCCGCGACTGATGAGGCCAACATACCACGAGGGGAACACAATGCAGACCACGACCGAGCAGACCCGCACCAAGCCGACCACCGTCACCGTTACCTGCGAGTTCGGCACATTCACCCGGAAGACGGCGCGGACCTACAAGTACGTCTTTCTCATCAAGAGAGGCGACAACTGGGAGGTCGAGAACTGGTGCGGACGGCACGACTTGGTGGCGGCGCGGTATGCCGACTTCAAGCAGAACTTCACCACCAACGCTTATTATCGCACGAGAACGAACATTTCTCAGGTTGCCATCGTTCGGGTCGAGGACGGGCTCACCGAGATGACGTTTGAGACGAGCAAGTGGGATCTGCGCGACGTGATTCGCTGACAGGCCGAAACCGCCTTCGGGCGGTCCGCTGGTGAGGCCAGCGCTGACGAGGCCAGCAGTCTCGAATGCCACACAAGGGGAATCGCAATGTCGCTGAACTGGAACGCTGAGAAGGTGCCCGTCGAGGTCCGTGAGCAGAACGGCACTCACCTCAACCTCGCCATCTGGAACACAATGGCGATCGGTGTGCCCAAGCTGACCGACGCCAACCTCCTCGACGCGACCCACCGCACGCGGCTCTGGGAGGCGCTCTACGGCGCATGGAACTACATCGAGGACGAGAACGGCCAGATGGTCCCGGACTTCCTCTGGAAGCGCCTCCACCTCTTCGTCGGGCTCTCGACCAACGCCAGCAAGCTGTCCACCAAGGAGTTCCTCGATAAAGTCTGGAAAGGCTCCGAGAAGCAGACCGCGATGAACATCGCCGTCAACAGCCTCGAGCAGGACTGACAGGCCGAAACCCCCGGAGCATCGGGGGTCCACCCGTGAGGCGGGTGCTGATGAGGCCAGAATGCCTACACAAGGGGAATAGCGATGCCGATGTATGCCGTGACGTTCGTGACCATCCCATGCCATGCTGATGGGTCACAGGACGACAGCCGGAAGGAGGGCGAGTTGATCGCCTACTCGATGGGCGCGACGCAACAGGAGGCCGAGGACACAGCGCGAGAGTGGCGGAGCGTCTTTTCCGACACGACCGCCATCTACACGCCACAGGGTAAACCACGGCGGCGGCTCGGCCCGGTGCGGAGCAACCCATACCCGACCACCCCGGTAGAGAAGAGCACATTGCGGGCCAAGGACTTCCTGATTTACCCGGAACGCTGACCGATACACCGCAACGGGCCGCGCGGTGCGGCCCCCATCCTCACAGGAGCCCAGAGCATGACGCAGACCTACCGCATCGTCCGCCTGTTTTACCGGAGCAAGGCACGTCGCACGATCGCCCGAGGCCTGACGCTGGAACAGGCACAGGCCCACTGCCGGAACCCGGAGACGTCCTCGAGCACCTGCATCGAGGCGGCCGGACGGCGACGCACGGCGAGGCTCGGCCCGTGGTTCGATTCGTTCACCGCCGAAGGGGGGCGCTGACCATGGCCACGCTGTCACCGCCAGTCGTCCGCAACATCGAGTGGATTGTCAATCGCATGCACATTTCGACGACCCCGGTCGAGCTGGTGCGCGACCTGCGATTCCGCATGCGCGACAACGACCACTGGACGAAGCCGCTCCGCAAATCAGCCTACCGCTACGCGATCCGGTTCCACGAACAGAATCGGCAGATGTACCGGGAGCTGTCCGCCGGATACTTCGGGACTGAGGCTTGACGTCAGTACGTCCTGCCGTTACCTTCAGTGCACACACTCAACACAAGGGGAACCACCATGCCTATCTGCCCAGAGCCCATCAACCACCGCTTCGACCTCGACTACCCCGGCTCCGAGTGCTGCGGCTCGGACGTCCGCGAGGGGCGGTGTATTGCCTGTCAGGAGCCCGCCCGGCTCATCGTCATCTGCGTCGACTGCGGCGATGAGCTGGATGCCGAAGAGGCCCACGCGCTCGACTACGAGAAGTTCCTGCAGGAGACCGCCGTCCGCGTGTCCCTGACCACCCGCACCGAGACCCGCACCCATGCCTAATTACGCCGCCGTCCCTATCACGCAGGAGCCCCGCCGGACCCTCGAGCAGGTGTTCAAGGCGTGGTTATACGGGGAGCCGATGGACCTCGAGGAGAAGCGCCGCATCATCGACACGGCTCACGACATCCTCGGAGACCACTACGTCCTCGAGCAGCCGGAGATGTGAGCGGTCCACGCCGCATCGATGATCGCGGCACACTGGACGAGGTCGAGGCACGATTCAGACTGGAAGGTCTCGAGGCCGACCTGATGAAGCCTCCGATGACACGCTGAGCACAACGGCACGATCGTCGACGCATCGCCCTTCCGCCCCATACCGGAGCGGGAGGGCGTATGTGCATTCTCACTCGGCCGTGCTAAGCAGTGCAAGCACGCGAGGGACTGGACCCACTGCACCCGCGCCTTCGACCCATACGCTCGAGCGAACTCACGCTGCCGACGCGCTCGGTTGACGGGGTTCAGGCGCGAGCGCTTCACGACTCAGCCTTCCGCTTGCGAGGCTTGCGTGGAGCCTTCTGCGTCCCATCCCACTCGATACGGACCTGCGCTGGCGTCACGGGACCAGTGACAACCGAGCTCGAGCGTAGCCGACGCAGCTCCGCCTCGATGTACTCGAGCCGAATCTCGAGCTGCGACAGCGACCAGCTCAGGTACAGCACCAGCACCACCAGCACTGCGACCACATACGTCAGCATTCTGTGACCTCACGAGGAAGGGGACGAAACACAAAACCGGACCGACCCCGATCGGGATCGCCCGGATAGGACCGCTCGCCGTGGCAGGCGCAGCGGAGGTTGTGCAGGGCAATGGCGTAGGCGGTCTCTTCGCCAGTGCAATAGCTGCACTGCTGGCCGCAGGAGCAGGGGCGTGGTTTATAGCTCACTCGATTCCTCCAGATAGTCCATGACGACCGCCCAAGCCTCGTCGGCCGTGGTGCATACGACGACCACCCACCCCTGCAGCTCGAGCATCGAGTGCCAGAGCTCCTGCGATTCGCTGAGCCGTCCCTTCCCGGTCGGCGACTTGAACTCGATAGCCAGACCAGACGTCAGCTCGTCGTG
>Ga0208783_10000195_pt1 | contig 38275 bp, 35 predicted proteins | sample DEB19_08_DNA_2_FD_184529 | JGI IMG/M metagenome (GOLD analysis project Ga0208783, IMG submission 184529) | Aqueous microbial communities from the Delaware River and Bay under freshwater to marine salinity gradient to study organic matter... | ecosystem: Environmental > Aquatic > Marine >... | reverse complement strand
CACGGCCACGAAGGCTTTCTCCTTGCATCATTGTTTGAACTTCTAGAAAGACCTGAGTGGGATGCCAAGTCCATGTAGAAATTCTGGTTAACAGGTGCCGGTCAAGAGGTAGAGGGCTCTTGAACAGGGGCCTAATCTTGCCATGCGTGAAGCAGGATGCCTAATTGAGGCGTTTACCGTCCTTCTTCTGCCGCTCTCTTCGCTGGATTTCCGGAACGTGATTTCTTCTTCTGATTCATGTCTGGTCGCTTTGTTGGAGCTGGAGGTAGTCCCATACCTGGCGGCAGCGCCATCCCCTGAGGCATGCCACCACCACCGCGCATTTGTTTCATGACTTTCTGTGCAGCAGAGAAACGATCAACGAGTGAGTTAACTTCCGTCACCGTGCGTCCGCTACCACGTGCGATGCGAGAACGTCGCGAACCATTGAGTACTTTTGGATTACGCCTCTCTTCAGGTGTCATTGATTGCACGATTGCTTGGGTTCTCACTAGTTCCTTATCATCGATTGAATCTATCTGCTTCTTCATGGCTGCATTGTTAGCGCCTGGCAACATTCCTAGAAGTTTGGTCATTGATCCCATCTTCTTCATCGCTTGCAATTGTTCGAGAAAGTCCTCCAACGTGAAATCTTCGCCCGACACAAATTTTTCTTCAAGTCGTTTCGCGCTCTCGCCATCAAGTGCCTTCTTTGCTTGTTCGGCCAGTGTCTGAATATCTCCCATTCCAAGAATGCGCGAAGCCATACGATCGGGATAGAAGTAATCAAAGTCTGAAAGTTTTTCACCTGTGGAAGCAAAAAGAATGGGCTTGCCCGTAACATCAGCAATCGATAGCGCTGCTCCGCCTTTTGCATCTCCGTCAAGTTTCGTTAAGACAACTGCGTCGAAGCCAACTCCATCGCTGAAAGCTTGAGCAGTGCGGACCGCATCTTGACCAATCATGGAGTCAACGACAAAAAGTGTTTCATCCGGAGTAATTGCGTCGCGAATCTTGGAAGCTTGTTGCATCAATTCAGAATCAATACCAAGTCGACCAGCAGTATCGACAATGACCACGTTGTAAAGCTTCTGTTTCGCAAATTCAATTGCATCTTTACTTATCTTGATGGGATCTCCCACACCATTACCTGGTTCAGGTGCGAAAATTGGAACATTAATCGACTCTGCCAAAACAGAGAGTTGAGTTACGGCATTCGGCCTTTGAAGATCGGCAGCTACGAGTAACGGTGTATTGCCATCTTCTTTTAGAAACCGCGCCAGCTTTCCTGCCAAAGTCGTCTTACCTGAGCCTTGGAGACCAGCGAGCATGATTACGGTTGGCGGCTGTTTTGAAAACTTAATTCGCCGAGCGGAACCGCCGAGAATTGAGACCAGTTCTTGATTGATGATGCTGTAAATCTCTTGAGACTGTTGTGTTGACTGCCGCAGTTCTGGCAGCGCTTCTAGAGAACGTGTCTTGATACGGGCAACAAAATTATCGACTACCGAGAGCGCAACGTCAGCATCAAGTAGCGCTGTGCGTAATTCTTCGCAGGTTGCATCGATATCTGCTTCAGTAATTCGTCCTTTCTTACGAAGGGAGCCGAAAACTTCACTGAATTTATTACTCAATCCTTCAAACACGAGTGAAGCCTATCTAAAACACGCTTAGCCTTAGACAAAAGAAAAGCGGGCAGTCAACCCTCTCGACTGCCCGCTATCGTGCTTTCGCTACTTTTAGATCGCAGCTTCTCCTTTTTCTCCAGTTCTGACGCGTACCACCTGGTCGACAGAAGTAACCCATACTTTCCCGTCACCAATGGAGCCAGTAGAAGCAGTTTTCACAATGATGTCGATGACTGAATCAACTTCTTTGTTTTCTGCGAGGATTTCGAGTCGAATCTTTTGTATCAGATCTATCGGATATTCAGCCCCACGATAAACCTCGACGTGGCCACCTTGACGTCCAACACCTGATACTTCAGAAACCGTCATACCTTTTACGCCTGCGTCACGGAGCGCGCTTTTAACATCATCCAGTTTTCCAGGCTTGATAATTGCAGTTATGAGTTTCATAGTTAGCGACCTCCCCGAAGAATTCCGCCCATTTCGTAGGCGCTTTCAGCATGCTCAGCGAGATCGACTCCAACGAGTTCTTTCTCGCTTTTCACTCGGAAGCCAATCGTTTTTTCGATGACAAATCCGATGAGTAATGTCATTACAAATGAATATGACATCACAACACCTACGCCGAGAGCCTGCTTGCCCAGCAATGTTGTTCCACCACCATAGAAGAGCCCATCGAGGCCAAGCGAGTTGACCTTGCTCGAACCGAAAAAGCCGATTGCCAAGCTTCCAACAATTCCTCCAACTAAGTGAACTCCCACGACGTCGAGCGCATCGTCATATCCAAATCGGTATTTCAATCCAACGGCGAGTGCGCATATAACGCCAGCCAAGAAACCGATTACAACGGCAGCCCACGGTGCAACGAAGGCACATGCTGGCGTGATTGCAACGAGTCCAGCGACTGCACCCGATGCCGCTCCCAGTGATGTGGGATGTCCATCTCTGAATTTTTCAGTCAATATCCATCCAAGTAGCGCACCTGCTGTAGCAACTTGAGTATTGAGGAATGCCAAGCCAGCAGTTGCGTTTGCTCCAAGTGCCGACCCAGCATTGAAACCAAACCAACCAAACCACAGTAAACCAGCGCCTAGAAGTACTAACGGAAGTGAATGTGGACGCATGGGGCTCTTCTGCCAACCAATTCGACGACCAAGAACAATTGCTAACGCAAGTCCGGCGGCGCCAGCATTGATATGAACTGCAGTTCCTCCCGCAAAGTCTTCAACACCACGCGCGGCGAGGAAGCCAGCGCCCGTTACTGTGTCGCCAACTTTATTTCCGAAGGCAAATACCCAGTGAGCGACTGGGAAATAAACCAGAGTCACCCAAAGTGCAACAAAAACAGTCCACGAGACAAATTTCGCGCGATCTGCGATTGCACCAGAGATGAGCGCCGGAGTGATAATTGCAAACATCAATTGGAATGTTGCAAAGACTAAAAGTGGAATGGGATAGATACCGCCATTATTGGTGAGTTCATTGACAGCGTCACCAAGTCCTGAAAGTGAGAATGATCCATACCATTCGGAATTTGCTTCGTATCCAAAAGCTAACTTGAAACCGTAAATAACCCAGAGCACGCTGACGACGCCAATAGTTACCATCGACATCATCATCATGTTCAATGCACTTTTTGCTCGAACCATGCCGCCATAAAAGAATGCCAGACCAGGCGTCATGAGCAATACAAGCGCAGAGCTAGCTAATACCCATGCAGTATCGCCAGCGCTTATTGCAACTTCAGACATTGTTCTCTCCGAACTTTTGAGTGAAGTAATGTCACTCAAAGGTAAAAGGGTCTCGACGCTGAGAATGGGCAGATAGTGCTCCCCAACTATTACGCGCAGACCTCCTCTGAGATTTCAGCGAGGTGACAGTTCGATGGGTTCTGTTACGTCTATGTTAAAAGTTCGCGGATGTAGTCGGCGGGCACAAAAGTCTGAAAGTCCTCAATGGCTTCACCAGTGCCCACGAATTTCAGTGGGATTCCAAGGTTCTTCTCCGTTGCCAGGGCAACCCCACCTTTTGTCGAACCATCGAGTTTAGTAACGATCATTCCTGTTAGAGCAACGCTTTCCGAGAAGACTCGTGCCTGCTCTATCCCGTTTTGGCCAGTTGTTCCATCCAAAACAAAAAGCACTTCGTTTATCGGCGTAACTTTCTCAACAACTCGTCTTACTTTTCCAAGCTCATCCATCAGATTACTTTTCGTATGAAGTCGACCTGCAGTATCGATAATAAGAACATCGATTCCCTCGTGTACTGCACGTGATGCGCCATCAAAACAAACGGCCGCTGGATCTGCGTTCTCACTACCTTTGACGACAGCTACTCCAATACGTTCGCCCCACGTTACGAGTTGCTCCACAGCAGCTGCGCGAAAAGTATCTGCAGCAACAAGTAACACACTTTTTCCTTGCGAAGTGAAATGATGAGCGAGTTTTGCGGCACTTGTGGTCTTTCCAGTTCCATTGACTCCGACAATGAGAATCGTTGTTAGTCCACTGCTTGAGGTGGTTATCGATCGACTTTGTTGAGAAAGAAATGATTCAAGCGTTCTCATAACCGCAACTTCCAGATTCTCAGGTTTCTCGCGTTTAACCAGTTCAATAATTTTTTCTGCAACTGTGACACCAAGATCAGCTTCAATCAATACGCGACGAAACTCATCAAGATCTTCAATCGACGCTTTTGTTCGCGAAAACTTAGAGAGAAAGGAGCCAAACAATCCCATATTTAAACTGATTCAGTTTCAATTTCTCGCAAACGTTGCGAGATAACTTCGGAAACTCCATCACCACGCATGGTCACGCCATATAGCGCATCACCGATTTCCATAGTGCGTTTCTGGTGGGTAATGATGATGAGCTGGGAGGCTTGACGAAGTTCTTCCAGGACGCCAAGAAGTCTTCCTAGGTTCGTATCATCAAGTGCAGCTTCAACCTCATCCATGACATAAAACGGACTTGGGCGAGCTTTAAAGATTGCAACGAGTAATGCCACCGCGGTCAATGAGCGCTCGCCACCAGAAAGTAAGGAGAGTCTTTTGATTCGTTTTCCAGGTGGACGCGCTTCGACATCCACGCCTGAGTTCAACATATCGCTTGGGTCAGTAAGGATGAGTCGCCCTTCGCCGCCAGGGAATAACCGAGCAAATATCTTCTCAAATTCGCGAGCTGTATCTCGGAAAGCTTCTTCAAAAATCTCTTGAACCCGATCATCAACTTCTTTGATGATGTCCAGAAGATCTTTCTTAGATTTCTTGAGATCTTCGAGTTGTTCTGCGAGATACTTCAGACGTTCTTCAAGGGAAGAATATTCTTCCAGCGCCAAAGGATTTATCTTTCCAAGCAGGGTCAGAGATCGTTCTGCAGTAGCTAAACGTTTTTCTTGTTGTTCGCGGACATAAGGAATGAAATCGCCTTGACTGAGATTTCCCGCATCATCTTCAATGAATGTCGGTACATCTTTGTCTGGTCCATATTCACTGACGAGCGTTGCGCTATCGACGCCAAATTCTTCCATCGCTTTGAGTTCGAGTTGCTCAATACGAAGTCGCTGTTCAGCACGCGCGATTTCATCGCGATGCACGCTTGAGGTGAGTTGATCGAGCTCTAATGAAAGTTCGCGGACGGTTGCACGAATTGCGAGAATTTCACCATCACGATTCGAACGTGAGTTCTCAAGCCGTTCACGTTCTGCATTTGCTCGAGAGATTGAACTTTCAATTTGAATTAACGCTTCATATGCAGCATCTGCTATTGCCTGAGCAGTGATCGCGCCACGCGCCCGAGCCTCACGGCGTGCGATGTATTTGCTGGCTGACTCACGTTCATTACGTGCGGCACTTTCAAGATCACTGGCGCGCTGAGAAAGCGCCGCGACTCTCTCTTCCAAAGTACGTAAACCGAGTCTTGCTTCAACCTCAACGGCTCGAGCAGTAGAAACGTTTGCTCTCATATTCTCAACTGCCAACAAATTAGGCTCTTGAGGTTCTTCACTCTTACCAAATTCGGTTTGAGCAATAGTCAATTCAGATTCATCTGCTTTGAGAGCATCTCGAAGTTCAGAGATGGATTTAGTTAATCTTTCGACTTCACCATTGCTGCTTCGTACATTCTGGCCAGCAGCCGCGATTTGTTCAGCCAATCCAGCCATTGCTGCGTCAGATTCATTGAGTTTGGAGAGAGCTAGATCGTATTGTGCTTGATCACTTCTGAGACGATTTTCTGCACTCGATATTTCAAAACGAATTCGATCGCAATCATGAGAATTGCATTGTAAATCAATCTCACTTTTCTCGATCATTGATGTTATTTCGATAAGTGACGAGCGTGAAGTAGAACCTCCGCTGGCACGTCCGCGACCAACTAAATCACCTTCGCGCGTAACAGCAATTGCTTGTGGATTGTTGCGGATGATGTGTTCGACGTCGGCCAGCGTTTCAGCGGCAACATACCCAGATAGCAATCGAGGCAGAATCGCATTTAACGTAGATGACGAAACTTTGGAAAGAAGTGAGTTGGGAGTGTTGGTGAGAGATGAAGCATCATTACTATCTGAATTGTCGATGAAAAGAAGTTCGGCCGTACCTGCAGATTCAGTTTTCAAGAATGACAGCGCAGAGATAGCGTGAGTTGCATCATGAACGACCAGAGCATTTGCAAGAGATCCCAAAGCAGCAGAAACAGCTCGTTCCCACCCTGGTTCAACGCTAATCAACGATGCGACGCTGCCTCGAATTTCAATGCCACGCGAATTGGTGAGCAAAGCGCCACTTCCATCTTTATGTAGCGTTGCTTGACGTAGCGCATCGACTTTCGCTTCAGCCGCGCTCTTGTCGCGTTCGGCACGAGCCAACTCTTCATTCAATTTCTCGACATGAGAGCGAGAAGTTCCGAGTGCAGATTTCGCGTTTTCAAACTCTGCATCGAGACCAAGTTCGCCCGCATCCAGTCCAGCAACTTCACTTTCCAAGCGAGCAAATTCTCTCTTCGCTTCATCGACGCGAGAGCTGGCATCACTCAGAGCATTTTCTAAACGTGCAATTTCTGACTGAGCGCTATCAATACGTGATTGCAGGCTCTTGATATGTCCTTCCTGACGTGCAGTTCCTTCGCGGTAATCAGCAATCGCACGCTGGGCCGCAGAAATACGATCCTCTTCAACCTTTAGTCGTCCCTCAAGTTCTATGAGATTAGACGATGCGTGGTTAAGTTCTGTGCGAGATTTATCTACTGAGTTTTGAAGGACCATCTCCTCGTTACGAAGAGTTTTAGCTTCTGCTTCTAAGGCATCTGGGTCTCGACCCGTGGCACGCGCTTCTTCAGCTTCTTCCGCCAAAAATCGTGCTCGCTCCGATGCCAAATTCTGGGTGCCGCGCAACTTTTCTCTTTGGGCTGTTAAGTTGTAGTAATTATCTTGGGCTGCAACAAGTTGAGGGCCTTCTGTGGCTGCAATGCGATCCAGTTCTACTTCACGATTTCGCAAGCGATCAAGTTCTTGTTCCACTTCAGAACGGCGCTCACGAAGCGCAGTCTCATCAGCGACTTCTGATGTGAGAGTGGACTTGAACGAAATTAAATCGTCGGCAAGTAATCGCAACTTCGCATCGCGTACATCGGCCTGGATGACGGCTGCTTTCCTGGCAACTTCAGCTTGTTTTCCTAGAGGTCGAAGTTGTCTGCGCAATTCAGAGGTTAAATCCTGAACTCGAGACATATTCCCCTGCATCGATTCAAGTTTGCGCAGCGCTTTCTCTTTGCGCTTACGATGTTTCAAAATACCGGCGGCTTCTTCAATAAAGCCGCGTCGCTCTTCCGGGTTTGCGGTGAGAATCGCGTCGAGTTGTCCTTGGCCGACAATGACATGCATCTCTCGACCTATTCCACTGTCGCTCAGCAATTCTTGGATATCAAGGAGTCGAGCTGACTCACCATTGATTTGATAATCGCTCTGTCCGTTGCGGAAGAGAGTTCTTGAAATCGTTACTTCAGTAAAGTCGATTGGGAGGGCGCCATCTGTGTTATCAATGGTGACCGCAACTTCAGCGCGTCCAAGCGGAGCGCGACCTGAAGTTCCAGCAAAAATGACATCTTCCATTTTTCCGCCGCGCAGACTCTTGGCGCCTTGCTCACCCATGACCCAAGAAAGGGCATCAACGACATTGCTCTTGCCGGAACCATTCGGCCCCACAACGCAGGTAATGCCAGGCTCGAATTTCAGCGTAGTCGGCGAGGCGAAAGACTTGAAGCCCTTCAAGGTCATGCTCTTCAAATACACAGGTAGAACCTATCGGGGCTCACGCTCACTCCTGGGTTATTTGCCCCGCTTCAGACCCACTTTTTTGCTCGGCTTTTTCGTTTGGCAGCGGGGGCAGAAATGTGAGGAACGATTTCCAAATCTGATTCGGCGAATCTGCGTGCCGCATCGCGAGCAGGGCTCACCTTCTTGGCCATAAGCCTCTAGCTCCACATCAAAATATCCACTCTCGCCATTCACATTTATATATAGGTCATCAAAACTAGTTCCACCTTGTTTCAAAGCCGCCGTCATCACTTTCTTCACAGCCTTGAGAAGCGAAGTAACTTCCCCTGGTTCTAATGAACTGGCAATTCTCTCTGGATGAATCTTTGCTAGCCAGAGCGCTTCATCAGCGTAGATATTCCCGACTCCACTCATGACAGCCTGATCAAGCAGTACCCGCTTAATCGCGCTCTTTTTCTTCCTAATACTTTCAAGGACTTTTGCTCGATCAAACTCTGGGTCAAATATATCTCTAGCAATCCGAGTAAAGGAGATTGGAATTTCAGAACCTGCTTCCGACACAAGTTGATCGATTGCCAACCAACCAAACGTTCGTTGATCAATAAACCGTAATTCTCGACGTCGATCACCACAATCGATTCGCACTCGTAAATGTCTCTCATCGGGCGCCTTTTTCTCTTGAATAATGAACTGCCCACTCATGCCCAAATGCGCCACCAAAGCAAGATCTCGATTCAACTCAAACCAGAGAAATTTGCCCCGTCGATTCATTTTCCTTATTTTTGCGCCTTCAACCACGCTTAATGGAGCAATTGTCGTTGCGCGATTCCCGCCCTTATGAAGGATTTCAATTTTCTTTATTTTTTTACCGATTACCCAGGTTTCCAGTCCACGTCGAACGGTTTCAACTTCAGGTAACTCGGGCATTTAGATCACCAGAGTAAATTATTTTTCAGATGCTTGAGTAATAGCTTGAAAAGCTAGACGTGCTGCAACTTGCTCTGCTTCTCGTTTGCTTTTGCCATGACCTTCTTTATAAGTAACGCCATTGACTACTGCAACTGCCACAAAATCTTTATCGTGATCTGGACCAGATTCACTCACTCGATATTCAGGTGGTTGCCATCCTGAGGCTGCAACAATTTCCTGGAGAGCAGTCTTTCCATCCAAGCCTGCACCGCGAGACAGAGCCTCGTCGATTGCGCTCTTCATCAGACGCATCACAATCTCTGTTGTCTTAGCGAATCCATGATCAAGGTAAATGGCTCCAACGAGCGCTTCAAATGCGTCGGCCAAAATGGAATTTTTATCTCGGCCACCTGTTACTTCTTCGCCCTTACCAATTTTCAGAGCAGCCCCTAATTCAAGTTCGCGAGCGATAGTCGCGAGCGCTCGCATATTTACAATGCCGGAGCGCAGTGGTGAAAGTCGTGATTCATCGAGATCGGGAAAACGTTCATAGAGCGCTTCGGTAATGATTAAGCCAAGAACGCTATCGCCAAGAAACTCAAGACGTTCGTTTGTGGGCAAGCCACCAAACTCATATGCAAATGAACGGTGGGTAAGTGCGAGATTAAGAAGCTCTGGACTTACCGAAACTCCGAGCTTTTCGGTTAAAGCCAGAGTCAGGATTAGACCTCTAGAACTTGACGACGGTTATAAGTGCCGCATGTTGGACATGCTGTGTGCTGCAACTTTGGCTGTTGGCATTGGCTACAAGTAGCGGTCGCGGCAGGAGTTGCTTTCCATTGGCTACGACGAGAACGTGTGCGCGAGCGCGACATCTTTCGCTTGGGTAATGGCACGGTGGTTCTCCTTCGTATTTCTTTTCGACAAGCTCACTTACGAGCGCGTAAGTATCCCCCAGTTGGGAGTTCTTTGCAAAATCGAGGCCCTATTCGGGTTTCCAGCCCTCAAGCCCCGTCCATCGTGGGTCAACAACCGCATGCGAATGGTCTTCGGGAAGGTCGACCCATTTCTCGCCACATGTGGCGCATAGCCCTTCGCAATCTTCAGAGCAAACTGGGTTGAGGGGCATCGAGAGAATAACGGCGTCGCGAATTGCGATCTCTATATCTGCAATATCGCCATCGAGGGAAAAAAGATCCTCATCCTCATCAGGATTTTCAGGAGTACGACTTTCATAAAGAAATAATTCTTGAAAGTTTTGTTCAATCTCTTCAACGATGGGCTCGAGGCATCTGCCACATTCGCCGCGCGCTACCGAACGCACACTTCCTGTAATTAAAACACCATCATCAACCGATTCTGCACGAAAATCGATCTCAATCGGCTCATCTCGACCGATCTCCAATAGCGGGATTCCGATTGGTTCTGGCGCTGAAAACTGCAGGTCATATCTTCGCATCTCTCCGGCGCGGCGAGGAAGTTCGTGAAGATTGATACGAAAAGGTGAATGAGATTTTGAATTCATGAGCGTCGTGAAAAGTTTCTAGTCAGCAAGTTGTGAGAGCACATCTTTATCGCTGGCTCCCGCGAGTCTTTCACGACCCCGATTTACCGCTTCTAAAGTCTTATTGAGAATAACTTCGAGTGTGGCAAGACGTGAATCAATATATGCATCCACTTCATCGCGTTCTTTCTCGACTTTGGCATGAGCTTCATCGATAAGTCGCGCTGACTCTTCTCGAGCCGCCGCAACGATTGCGGTCTGTTCAACCATGCGCGCAACTTCTTCACGGGCATGAGCAATAAGTTGCTCAGCACTCTGGCGACCTTCTTCAATGATTCCCTCACGGTTCGACAGAAGTTTTTGAGCGCTCGACAAATCATTTGGCAACGCCTGATTGATCTCCTCGAGAATTCCGAGAAGTTCACCGCGATGCACGACACAAGAAGCTGAGAGTGGAACTGCGCGCGCCTCATTAACCATCGTTATGGCCGACTGAAGTTTCTCGATAGATTCCATCATTAAGCCTTTCTCTTTGCCTTACTGGAAAGATCTTTAAGTACTCTCGGCGGAACTAACGTGGACACATCTCCACCATATCTCGCGATTTCGCGAACGAGCGAGGATGAGAGAAACGAATACGCGGGTTTTGTGGCCATCAGCAATGTGTCAACGCCCTTGAGTTGGAGGTTCATTTGAGCCATCTGTAATTCATAGTCAAAATCGCTCACAGCTCGTAACCCCTTAACGATTGCGGCAATATTGTGTGCTCGACAGTAGTCAACCAAAAGTCCGCTCCACGTATCTACTTTCACATTTTTCAAATGCTGAACAGATTCTGTGATCATGTCAACGCGCTCTTCAATGGTGAAGAGTCCCGTCTTTGAATTGTTGACGAGAACGGCGATGACTACCTCATCAAAGAGTCCACTAGCGCGCTCGATAACATCGAGATGGCCGTTGGTGATGGGGTCGAACGATCCGGGGCACACCGCCTTCTTCATGGGGCAACGCTAACACGAGGCGATGATTGAACAATCGTGGAACTATCGAGGCTCCGCGTAGTAGATCGTGGCAGCGCCATATTTTCGCTCTTTTACTTCACTCAAACCCGTTGGCCACGTAAGCGGACGTGACTTTGAATCTCGCTCAATTGCAATGACAGTCGACGGCTTGAGATATTTGTTGGACATTAAGGAAGAGAGGTTTTTTTCAATCTCGTTATTAGGTAGTTCGTAAGGTGGATCTAAAAATACGATGTCATAAGATAAATCAGCAGGCTTATCTAGAAATTTTCCGGCAGACATGGTTATTACCGAATAAGTTCCAATGCCAGCCAACTTTTCGATGAGTTGAAAATTTTGTCGAGCAACATTGGTAGCTTTCTCGTCATTATCGATTGCAGTAACAATTGCTGCACCTCGTGATAATGCCTCTACTCCAACGGCCCCCGATCCACAATATAAATCAAGCATCGAGAGATTATTGAGCGATCCAAATTCTGACTCTAAAGAGGAGAAAAGCGCTTCGCGGGCTCGATCAGATGTTGGTCTTGTTGTACCAATCGGCGAAATGAGGTTGCGCCCTTTAGCCATTCCTGCGATAACCCTCATTAACGTTTCTCCATATATGCCGCACGTTCTTCTTGCCGCAATTTATCAACTTCTAACTTAAGTTGTGGCAATTGCTGTAGCTCGGGATCGTGCGTGACCAGCTGCTCAGCGATTTCTCTAGCATGAGAGATGATCTCTTCATCGCGGATAACTCTCAGCAATCGAAGATGAGAGCGAGCTCCTGATTGTGCGCTTCCCAGCACATCTCCTTCTCGTCTTTGCTCAAGATCTAATCGACTTAATTCAAAACCATCGGTCGTGGCAGCCACCGCAAGCAGACGCTCCATTGCGGGCGTTCCATCTTCAGCATTTGTGACAAGCAAGCAGAGCCCCGGAGTTTTTCCACGACCCACGCGTCCACGAAGTTGGTGAAGTTGGGAAACTCCGAATCGATCTGCATCCATAATGATCATCATCGATGCATTTGGGACATCAACGCCAACTTCAATGACGGTCGTGGAGACAAGTACATCTATCTCATGTCGAGAAAATGCCTTCATCACCGCATCTTTTTCATCCGGTGGCATTCGTCCGTGAAGTGCGCTCACACGCAGTCCCTTCAATGGACCTGAACTTAAAGTTGGGAATAACTCTTCAACAGAATGCATCGGAGCTTTGTGAGAGAGTGCTTCATCATCATCCATTAAAGACTTGGCACGGGAGAGCTCCTCTGCCGTCAATCCAAACCTTTGCAGGTCTGAGTCGTCGCCAGCGCTAATGCGTGGCGCAACGATGTAGACCTGATGTCCATGTGAAACTTCTTCTCGCGCTCTTTGCCATGCCCGTTCAACATGTGTCGGCTTTGTAAAAGCAGTCACTACGTGGGTGGCGATCGGTGATCGTCCCAGCGGAAGTTCACGCAATGTCGAAACATCTAAATCACCAAAAATAGTCATTGCCACACTTCTTGGGATTGGCGTTGCAGTCATAACAAGAACGTGAGGCGGTTGTGTCGCTCGCTCGCGAAGCGCATCCCGCTGCTCCACACCAAAACGATGTTGTTCATCAACAACGATTAACCCAAGATCATGAAATGAAACTCGATCCTCCAACAACGCATGAGTTCCTACGACGATACCTGTTTCTCCCGAAGAGATTCTCGCAAGCGTCTCGCGCTTTTCTGCTGCGTTCATCGATCCGGTCAGTAGAGAAATGTTGGTTCCTTGGGTTGCGCCACCCAACATTCCACCTTCTGCTAAATCACCTAGAAGTTCTTTGAAATTTCGATGATGTTGCTGTGCTAACACTTCCGTTGGGGCGAGAAGCGCTGCCTGGCCACCCGAATCAACAACGGCCAACATGGCACGTAATGCAATAATCGTTTTACCTGAGCCAACATCTCCTTGAAGAAGTCGGTACATGGGATGTGTGCTTGCTAAATCTTTAACGATGTCGTTCCACACGAATTTTTGTCCCGCAGTGAGATCAAATGGAATGCGTGAATCAAAGGCTTCTAGTAGGCCACCTTCGCGTGGGGCGCGCGTTTTTGTCGTTGCTGCGCGAACCTCATTGCGCCTTAAAACGAGGAAAAGTTGGAGCAATATCGCCTCATCGAAAGTCAATCGTTTTCGTGCGATCTCTGCTGATTCAGCGCTTGAAGGATTATGAACCTCCCGTAGCGCTTCCATGAAACTTGGGAAATGTAGTTCGTCGAGAAGAGTGCGTGGCAGATAATCCATCAGCTCTTCTAAAGCATCGAGAGCCAATCGCACGCATTGAGCAATCTTCCATGATGGTAATTTGGCAGTTGCTGGATACACAGGAAGAAAGCGCCCAGCGAAATCACCGATCGCTGCATCAACACTCTCGCCATCAGGTATCAATAAATAATCCGGATGTGCCAATTGACGTTTACCTTTGAAGCTTCCGACTTTTCCAGCAAAGAGTCCTTGTCTACCTTCGCGTAGATCTTTCTCTCTCCAAGCTTGATTAAAGAAAGTAAGAATCAACTTAGCTCGTCCGTCAGTGACAATCGTTTCAACAATCGCACCTTTTCGACCAGGAATACGACGAACTTTCGTGCTTTCGACTTTGGCAAATATTGTGACTTCTTCACCCTCATTTAAAGATTCAATATCGGTAAGTTCTCCTCGCACTACGTATCGGCGAGGGTAATGACGCAATAAATCTCCGACAGTTGAGATCTCAAAGTGCTCGTAAAGAACTTTGGCAGTCTTATCCCCGATAATTGATAAGAGTCTGGTCTCCAACGTTGCCATGCTTCATTCTCTCCGAAAGCATGGAGAATCTGGCTCGGATTGGGGCCTTGAACCGTGCGTTTCCCGCTCAAATTTGTTCCGAATTGGCGCAACGCACGCATTTGAGGCTAATCTTGCGTCCGCAAGTTCAAGTCGCAACAAATCAAGGAGTACGAACGTGGCATCAGTATGCGAAATCTGTGGCAAGGGACCAAGTTTTGGTAACAACGTGTCACACTCTAACCGTCGTACCCGTCGTCGCTGGAACCCGAATATTCAGCGCATTCGCACCTTGGTCAACGGCTATACCAAGCGTCAAAATGTCTGCACTTCCTGCCTCAAGGCCGGAAAAGTCGCACGATAAATAACGTTCAGATCCCTGGCTCCGAGCCAATTTTTTTTACCAACTATGTTGGTATCCCGTTTCTCCATCACGTTTGGTGCCATCTACATAAATCCCATGACCGGCAACCACTCGACCGATCTCGAGAAATCCCGGCAATTTCTCTGGTGAATTCGTAGTTCCAAGAAGTACGTGATCTTCTCCCCCGGTTAAAACCATTTCCAGCGCCTGATTCTTATCGCCACACAACGTTTGTAATTTTCCAAAGTCTGCTTGTGTCATCAACATCGACGTATCAAGTTCGATTGCTACGTGGCTAGCCGATGCGATATGCGATGCATCCACAATTAAACCATCGCTGATATCAGTTGCTGAATTGAGATGCCCAAAAGCGCTTTGATATTTCAAATAATCCAACGATGGAGCGCAATGCGCTTCGACGGCACGAACTTCTAATTCATTTTTTATTTCGTTACCTTGACCGAGTAGCAAGAGGCCGGCTGCTGAATATCCTGGTAGATGCGAAACAACGACGACATCGCCAACTTTGGCACCCGATCGCAATATCGGTTGTGAAGTCTTACCAATCGCAGTAATTGAGATAACTAACTCTGGCCCCTGCGATAGATCGCCGCCAACAACTCGAGCGCCAACCTTCTCGGCTTCTTTGGCAATACCTTCGGCCAATTTCTCCAGTGAATTCAAGTAACGAGATGGGAACGCCACAGATACGAGAATGAATTCTGGCCAGCCACCCATGGCGCAAATGTCAGCAAGATTTGCTGCTGTGATTTTTCTACCAATCTCTTCAGGTGAACTCCAGGCGGTTCGAAAATGTATTCCTTCAACCGACATATCGGTAGAAAGAACTGTCTTTTCGGAAAGTTGCAAGACTGCTCCGTCATCACCATTACCAACAATGACTTTTCCGGCCGTATCAGTTGATATCCGCGTGGCATCAAATATCGCACGAATACGATCTAGAACTTCGCGCTCGCGCACGTGCGTACCCTCTTTCAGCAATTCACGACTTACGGACGCTAGCCTAAATGCGCTAAGGTCAGGCTCACGAACTCAACATGAAATGGAATGACAATGTCGATTCAGGCTTATATTTTGATCCAGACCGAAGTTGGCAAGTCCAGCAGTGTCACAAAAGCAGTGATGGCAATCGCCGGCGTCACAATCGCTGAGGGAGTAACCGGTCCCTACGATGTCATCATGCGCGCTGAAGCTTCGAGTATGGAAGATCTCGGCCGCACGGTTCTCTCAAAAGTTCAAGCAGTACCCGGAATTACTCGAACGTTGACCTGTCCGGTAACGTCAATTTAACTTCGGTTATCTCACAACGTTCTGGGAGCGAAGAAGTGCGCTCTCGCATAATTGCGTGATTATGTCGGTGTAATTCTTTCCCGAGGCCTGCCATAACATTGGGAACACCGATTTTTCAGTGAAACCAGGTAGCGTATTTAACTCATTGATGATGATGTCATTTTCCGGAGTCAAAAAGAAATCTACTCTGGCAAGACCCTCGCAACCCAGCGCTTCAAATGCAGTAACTGCTGCTTCGCTAATTCTGCGGGCGATTTCGTCGGGAATTTTCGCTGGAATGTCAAAAGAAGTAGAACCATCAAGATATTTCGCTTCAAAATCATAAAACTCATGTGGCTCATGAACTCGAACTTCACCCAGGATCGAAGGGGAAGCTTTGCCATCAATCTCAAGAACTGCGCATTCGATTTCTCGTCCAACAATTGCAACTTCTACCATCGCTCGTGGATCATGGCGATGGGCTTCCTCAATGGCGGCCGCAATCTCAGATTCATTCTTGACCTTCGAAGTGCCGCGACTTGAGCCACTCCGTGCTGGTTTAATGAAAATTGGAAAACCTAGCGCAATTATTTTTGCTAACTCTAATTCTCGATTTGCTTTCCAGTCACGCTGATGGACGGTAATCCCATCAGCAACTTTCAGTCCAAAGTCAGCATAAAGAGGTTTCGCAAATGTTTTATCCATAGCTACAGATGAAGCAAGCACTCCAGAACCTACATAGGGAATTCCGGCCATTTCAAAGAATCCTTGGATAGTTCCGTCTTCGCCATAGGCCCCATGAAGTAATGGGAAAACCAGGTCAATATTGAGTTTTTCGCCACGTGCTCCAGTAAAACCGCGAACATTAGCGCTTATTGCAGGAGCAGTTTCTGGAACATAAGGAAGTCCGTCGTTGCCAGCAACGAACTCTTCTGCGGATGAGAGCTGTACCCACGCTCCTTTTTCAGTAATTCCAATCAACGTTGTTTCAAATTTCGTTGAATCAATTGCGCTCAGCACGCCTTTTGCCGAAATACACGAAATCGGATGTTCACTGGAACGACCACCGCAGATAATTGCGATGCGCTTCTTACTCATGCGTAATCAATCTCCGCTCCAGTGTGTATCTTCATTAATCCAACAATCGCTTGTTGCGGGCTAATGGTATTGCTCACGACATCTTTGACTGCTTCCATGATGGGCGCTTCGACTCCAACGAGATGCGCAAGATCGACGACTGCGCTAGCAGTTGCGACACCTTCCACTGTAGAGCGCACTTCGGCTCGAGCATTCTCCATGGAACCGGTGCGACCCAGCGCTTCACCGAAAGATCGATTGCGAGAAAGCGGAGAACCACACGTTGCCAACAGGTCGCCAACGCCAGCCAAACCCACAAAGGTAAGTGGCATAGCGCCGCGCGCCATACCCAATCTGGTTAGCTCATTTAGTCCACGAGTGATAACCAAAGCTTGAGTATTTTCGCCAAATCCCATCCCGATCGACATTCCAACAGCCAGCGCAATAACATTTTTTGCTGCTCCGGCCAATTCGCAACCAATCACATCTTTAGATGTATAAACCCGGAAATATGGAGCGCTAAAAGTTTGCGCCGTGAGATCAGCGAGTTCTTGAGAAGTCGACGCTGCAACAGCACCCGTGGGTTGTCGCAGTACTACTTCACGAGCTAGGTTCGGACCAGTAATGATTGCAAGTTTGTTTTCAGGCATCTCCAAAACATCAACGACTACTTCTGTCATTCTTTTTTGAGTCGCAACCTCAATACCTTTGAGCGACGAGACTATGGGGATCTCCTTAGGGATCAAGGTTTTCCAGCTCTGGAGATTCTCTCGAAGTGATTGGGCTGGAATCGCAAGCACTGTCATTTCCGAGTGCTGCAACGCAGCGGCAATATCTGAAGTAGCGCGAAGTTTTGTGGGCAAAACCAGCGCTGGAAGCGACTTCCGGTTTGTGTGAACGTTGTTTATTTCATCGACGACAGATTGATTTCTGCCCCAGATCAGAACATCATTTCCAGCATCGCACAAGACTTGAGCCAGCGTTGTGCCCCATTGCCCCGAACCAAGGACTGTGACTTTCATTAACGTGCCTTACGCTGTGCTTTCTTATAATTACCAATTCGTGGCAGATCTGATTTCTTTGGATCAAAACGCACTGCTGGTGCTTTCTCATTTCGTAGTGTTTCTAGAAGCGAGGTAATGCGATCCATGATGTGTTCGGCCGCTTCTTCAATCGCTTTGGGGTCTTCATGTTTTCCCTGCCACTGTGAAAGATCGACCGGATCGCCCATCAGAACTGAAACTTTTGTGCGCGGAAAAATATGTAATTTCTTGCTGTATGGAGGTAGAACTTTTTCTGGTCCCCACGAGGCGCAGGGATAAACCGGCGCGCCCGTAATTAGCGCCAGACGAGCAACTCCAGTTTTGGCTCGCATCGGCCAGAGATTCTCATCCCGAGTTAATGTTCCTTCGGGATACACACCAAGCAAGTGCCCTGCCTTTAAAACTGCGATCGCATGTTCAAGACCTTTGACCGCATCTTTGGATTCGCGCGATACTGGAATCTGTCCCGCGCCCTTGATTACAGTGCCAATGATGGGCACTCGAAATACAGATTCTTTTCCGAGATAGCGTGGAGCGCGTCCATTGTTGTAGAGAAAATGTGTGAAAGTTAAAGGGTCTACATATGAAAGATGATTACAGACCACGATGGCGGCCCCGCTTTGGGGTAGTTTCTCGCTTCCGCGCCAATCCTTTTTGATGATGAGATTGAGAATCGGCCGCAGAACCGCCGCGCCAAAACGAAACCAAGGATTTGTTCCAAGTGGCTTACCTTGCGGTGGTTCATATGAAACGCGTGAATCCACGGAAGTCATGGTTGAAGCCTAAGCCCAAAAAATAAGGGCCACGCGTATAAGCATGGCCCTTAAATAACAGAAGATTTTTACTTCTTCTTGCCCTTCTTGCCCTTCTTCGCAGCCTTCTTGGGAGCCTTCTTGGCAACCTTCTTCTTTGCTGCTTTCTTCGCTACAGGCTTGACGACTGGAGCTGGCTTAGGAGCTGGAGCCAATTTACGAGCGCCGGAAACAACTTCCTTCAGCGCCTTGGCTGGGAGGAAGCGAACTTTCTTGCTCGCTTTGATCTGGATCGTCTCGCCAGTGAAAGGGTTACGACCCTTACGAGCTTTACGATCAACTTTCTTGAACTTACCGAAGTCGTTGATTGTTACATCTTCGCCTTTGTGGATATTGCGCACGATGGAATCGAAAACGATTTCTACAGCGTGTGCTGCCTCTTTCTTGCTTCCGTTGAAATGTGGAGCCAACGAAGCAATGAACTGGGTCTTGTTCATTTAATCCCCTTATTTACGCGTAAAGTTAAGCGTTTGCTTAACCTGCGAATTAATTTACGCAGAAAAAACAGTGATTTCTCGCATCGCGCTCGGTGTGTCGCAAAGAATTAAATTTGATGAAGATTAGAAATCTTCAATTTTTATGCGTAAAAAACCCTCAATTAAAGGTTGAGAGTCGGGCGAAAATGAGTGTTATGACAAGACAGGAAGCGTTTTTGGCTTGAAATTCGCGCGTTTTTCCTCGAATTTCTCGACATCACCAAGATTTCTCATTGTCAGACCGATGTCATCGAGGCCCTCCATCAATCTCCAGCGGGTGTAATCATCTAAATCAAAGGAAATTCGCTCATTTTCATAGGCGACGGTCTTGCTCTCCAGATCGACCGTAATTGTCATCGCTGGGTTGTTTTCAATAGCAATCCATAGCTTCTCAATTTCGGCCTGGGGCAGAATGACAGTGAGTAATCCGCCTTTGAGAGAATTGCCTCTAAAAATGTCGGCAAATCGGCTGGAAATAACAACCTTGAAGCCGTAATTCTGTAGCGCCCAGACTGCGTGCTCGCGCGAGGATCCGGTGCCGAAATCTACTCCAGCTACCAAGACCGTGGCAGATTTGAATTGCGGTTGATTGAGAACGAACTCCGGATCGCTACGCCAGGCCGCAAAGAGACCATCTTCAAATCCAGAACGGGTCACTCGTTTCAAGTACACGGCAGGAATGATCTGGTCAGTATCGACATTACTTCTACGAAGTGGGATACCCGTTCCAGAGTGAGAAGTAAATTTTTCCATGGTTCTCTCCTACAAATCTGCCGGCGACGCGAGAGTGCCACGTATCGCAGTCGCCGCTGCAACAAGAGGGCTCACAAGATGAGTTCGACCGCCTTTACCTTGGCGTCCTTCAAAATTTCTATTGCTGGTCGAGGCTGAACGCTCTCCTGGCTTGAGTTGGTCAGGATTCATTCCTAAGCACATCGAGCAACCTGCGCTACGCCACTCTGCACCGGCTTCCAAAAATACCTTGTCGAGGCCTTCCGACTCGGCCTGCAAACGTACTCGTGCGGAACCGGGAACCACCATCATGCGAGTATTCGACGCTACTTTCTTGCCTTTGATGATTGCTGCTGCAGCACGGAGATCTTCAATTCGGCCGTTAGTGCAGGAACCCAAGAAGACCGTGTCAATCTTGATATTTTTCATGGGAGTGCCCGCGGCAAGATCCATATACACAAGCGCACGTTCTGCCGCAGTTCGCTCTTCCATATCTTTAAAGGATTCAGGAGAGGGAACTACTTCATTGAGCGGAATACCTTGTCCTGGGTTGGTGCCCCATGTTACGAAGGGCGAGAGTTCGTCTGCGTTCAAATAAATCTCTTTATCAAAGACTGCGTCATCATCGCTCTTGAGAGTCTGCCAATAATTGATTGCCGCATCCCAATCCGCTCCTTGAGGAGCATGAGGGCGACCCTTGATGTATTCAAACGTTGTTGCATCTGGAGCGATGAGACCAGCGCGCGCGCCAGCTTCAATCGACATGTTGCAGATTGTCATACGCGCTTCCATGGATAACGCGCGGATAGCGCTGCCTCGATACTCAAGTACATAGCCTTGGCCACCACCAGTACTGATCTTTGCGATGATTGCCAGGATGATGTCCTTGCTTGTGACTCCTGGTTTGAGAGAACCTTCAACGTTGATAGCCATAGTTTTTGGCTTCGCAAGCGGAAGAGTTTGGGTGGCTAGGACATGCTCTACTTCGCTGGTTCCGATGCCGAATGCGAGCGCACCAAAAGCGCCATGAGTCGAGGTGTGTGAGTCACCGCAGACAATTGTCATGCCTGGTTGCGTGAGTCCTAATTGAGGTCCAACGACGTGAACAATTCCTTGCTCTACATCCCCCAGTGAATGGATGCGAACGCCGAATTCTTGGCAGTTCTTGCGCAAAGTGTCGACCTGTAATCGTGACACAGGATCTGCGATGGGTTTATCAATATCTAAGGTAGGAACATTGTGATCTTCAGTCGCAAGGGTGAGATCTGGGCGGCGAACTTTTCTGTTGGAAAGACGAAGTCCATCAAATGCTTGTGGACTCGTCACTTCATGGATGAGATGTAAGTCGATGTAGAGAAGATCGGGTTCACCAGCTGTACGTCGTACAACATGGTCTTCCCATACCTTTTCAGCGAGCGTCTTTCCCATTGCCTTTTCAACCCCTATAACTTGCTTCTCAAATCCTGAGATGTCAGTATTAGATTATGGACAAGAAGAATAGCGGAGTCGGCGTTTTAGATAAAGCCGTAAGAATTCTTGGCGTCTTAGAATCTGGACCACATTCACTTTCTGAACTTGTTGCCGCAACCAAAATCGCACGCCCGACTGCTCACCGGCTCGCGGTTGCTCTGGAGTTTCATCGACTAGTCGCCCGTGATCTCAATGGTCGATTCATTCTCGGGCCACGCTCTGGGGAACTCTCAGCATCTGCGGGCGAAGATCGATTGCTGGCAGCCGCAACACCAGCGCTGACGGCGTTGCGCGATGCAACAGGTGAAAGTGCACAGCTTTATCGCCGTCAAGGCGACATGCGAATTTGCGTCGCCGCTGCAGAAAGACTTTCTGGTTTGCGAGACTCCGTGCCTGTTGGCGCTGCACTCACGATGAATGCTGGTTCTGCCGCACAAGTATTACTTGCATGGGAGGATGCAGATAAATTACATCGCGCTCTTATCAATGCACGATTTAATGCTGCTGCACTTTCTGCGGTGAGACGTCGTGGTTGGGCACAAAGCGTTGGGGAACGCGAACCAGGCGTTGCCTCGGTATCTGCGCCAGTAAAGGGACCCAACAATCGGGTTATTGCTGCAGTGAGCATTAGTGGACCAATCGAAAGATTAGGTCGTCAACCAGGTCGTTTACATGCAGCTGCCGTTGTTGCAACTGCTGCGCGATTAAGTGAATATATCTCGAAGAAAAATTAGCGAGACTGGCAGCCCCGAAGGGATTCGAACCCTCGTAGCTGGCTTGAGAAGCCAGAGTCCTAGGCCGCTAGACGACGGGGCCAGATCTCGCATATGTAGTTGTGAAGTGCGCTGGGGTACCAGGACTCGAACCTAGACAAGCTGAACCAGAATCAGCTGGGCTGCCAATTACCCCATACCCCACTATTTTGAAGAACAAAGATCCTTTGTTTTTCAATTGACAGCCTCAAAGAATACCCCGAGTTCTTGGGTTAACGCACCGCAGCCTTCAATCGAGCGAGAGAACGAGCTTTTCCAAGCAACTCCATTGATTCAAATAGCGGAGGAGAAATATGGCTTCCCGTCACGGCAATCCGGACTGGCCCAAATGCTAAACGCGGTTTTAATCCAAGTTTTTCAATGAGAACCGCACGTAACGCAGCTTCAATCACGTCATTTTTCCAATCGTTCACATTTTCCAAGGCCGAAAGAGCTTGAGAAATCACATGTTGCGATGGTTCTTCTTTCACTTTTGTTTCTGATTCGGCATCGAAAATAACTTCTTCAACAAATAAGAATTTCAACATTGCCGTCACTTCGTTCATTCGTGCAATTCGTTCCTGAATGATTGGTAGAGCAGATTTGACGATAGCAATTTCTTCATCTGAACCTTGGATCACGCCATCTTTCATCAAGAACGGGAGCGCCCGGGAAAGAAAATCATCGATTGTGAGAGCGCGAATTTTATCGCCGTTGATGGCTTCTAGCTTCTTCATGTCGAAACGGGCTGGTGAACTATTCACTCGTTCGACAGTAAAGAGCTTGACTAGATCTTCCATCGTTATATTTTCAACATCATCGCCGGGCGACCATCCAAGTAGCGCCAAATAGTTACATATGGCTTCGGGAAGAAAACCCTGCTCTCGATACCATGCTATGGAAACTTCGCCATTTCGTTTCGATAGCTTCGCATTATCTTGTCCCATCACGAATGGCAGGTGTGCGAAGTATGGAAAATCTTCTGGCGCAACTCCCATGGCTTGGTACACACGAATCTGACGCGGTGTCGAAGAGAGAAGGTCTTCGCCACGCAGAACGTGAGTTACTTTCATCAATACATCATCAACTGCGACCGCCAAGGTGTACAAGGGCGAACCATCGGCACGCATCAAAACGAAATCAGGAACATATTTATGTTCAAAGGTAACTTCGCCCCGGATTAAGTCTGTGAAACGAGTTTCGCCATCAGGCATTCTCATACGAATGACTGGTTTTCTACCCTCTTTTTCGAAGTCTAAAATTTCATCTGCAGAAAGTGATCGACATTTTCCGTCATAGCCAGGAGCTTGATTGAGTTCACGTTGTTTTTCTCTACGTGTCTCAAGTTCCTCTGTTGAGCAATAGCAGTTGTAGGCATCTCCATTGGCGACGAAAGTCTTGGCCCAATGCGTATAAATCTCTAGACGTTGTGACTGTAGATATGGGCCATAAGGGCCGCCAACTTCTGGACCTTCATCCCAATTCAGACCCAACCACTGCAGCGTCTCGATAGCGCGATTTATGTATTCATCAGTCACGCGCTCGCGATCTGTGTCTTCAATTCGAAAGATTAATTTCCCGCCGGTATGACGCGCATAAGCCCAGTCAAAAAGTGCAGTGCGGATATTTCCGACATGGAGATCACCCGTGGGCGATGGCGCAAATCGGGTACGGACTTCTCTCTGGCTTTGGTTACTCACGGTGAGACACTCTATTTCTTAACGACCCTAAACCTTCGACAGAAACGACAACTTCTCCCCCAGCAATCATGGGCCCAATTCCCGATGGAGTGCCGGTCAGGATTACATCACCTGGGAGCAGAGTCATTACCTTGGTTATGAACTCAATGATGAATGGAACATCGAAGACCATTTCCGATAACGGCGCCGATTGCTTAATTTCACCATTGACGGTTGCGGTAACTAGTTGTGATGCTGGTTTAAATTCAGTGTCAATCCATGGACCAAGCGGACAGAACGAATCAAATCCTTTTGCTCGAGACCATTGCCCATCTTTCTTCTGTAGATCTCGCGCTGTTACATCATTTGCGACGGTATAACCAAAGATAACGTCATTGGCTTTTTCGCGAGGTACTTCTTTGCAAATTTTGGAAATGACAACTGCAAGCTCAGCTTCATGATCGATTCGCTCTGAAGACGATGGCCACTGAATTACATCGTCGGGGCCAATCACCGAAGTATTCGGCTTGATGAAAATGATTGGTTCAGATGGGACTTCTCCTCCCATTTCAGCGGCATGGTCCGCGTAATTCTTTCCAACGCACACCACTTTGCTCCGTGGGATGACAGGTGCAAGTAAACGAACATCCTTCACGTTAAAGGTTTCTTCTTCTTTGTAAATTCCGGCATACAGAGGATCCGATGCAATGGCACGAATGGTGGATTCATCTTCCATAATCCCGAAGTGGGGATCTGTTCCTAGAGAAGAACCTTGGGGTGGAGCAAATCGGACGATGCGCATTTGCGAAGCCTAAACCTCTTTTACTTCATCACTTGTAGCGCTCTTCTCCAATAAGAAGGTGGCGATACGGTGACGACGACCGACCGGACGTTCTGCTGTGATTTGCCAACCATGTAACAAGATTGCGCTGCCTGGAATTGGTACTCGACCTAATGATTTCGCAACAAATCCCCCGATTGTGTCGACATCTTCTAATTCCTCATCACTCAAATCGATCTCCAATTTATCGGCTAAATCTTCTATATGGAGGCGAGCCGATACTCGTGCTTGGGTAGGAGTTATCCACTCCAATTCTTCAACGTCATCATCGTATTCATCGGCGATTTCGCCAACGATTTCTTCCAAAATATCTTCGATAGTGATTAAGCCCGCTGTTCCACCATATTCATCAACGACTATCGCGAGGTGGATTTGATCTTTCTGCATCTCTTTTAATAAATCTGCGGCAGTTTTGGTTTCGGGTACAAATGTTGCTTTTCGTAAATGATCCCGCACTAGCTCTGTTAGCTCTGAATCGCGATATTCGTGGGTGCGCTTTGCTAAATCCTTTACATAAGCGATGCCAAGAATGGTGTCAAGATTTTCACCGATGACTGGAATTCGCGTAAAACCAGAACGCAGCGCAAGAGAGAGACCTTGGCGCAGATTCTTACTTCCTTCAATCCATACCATCTCCGTGCGCGGAACCATTAGCTCACGAACTAAAGTATCTCCAAGTTCAAAAACTGAGTGAATCATCTCGTGTTCCGATTCCTCAACCAGACCGCGCTCGTGAGCTTGATCCACAAGGTCACGTAGTTCTGCTTCATTTGCAAATGGTCCTGATTTGAAACCTTTACCTGGGGTGATGGCATTACCGATTGCAATCAGAAGCGCGGTAATGGGTCCTAGAACCGTTGCCAGAATTACGGCGACGAAGCAGGCAGGAACTATCCATCGTCCCGCGTTTTGTTTAGCCAAAGTTCGTGGTCCAACTCCAACTACTACATATGAAAGAACCAGCATGATTCCAACAGCGGTCGAAAGCCCCGCAAGATTTGAATCAAAGATATCGACAAACGAGTGTGCAACGATGACTGTGGCTGTGAGTTCGCACGCTTTACGAACGAAGAGAATGACATTGAGGTATCGAGCTGGTTCTTTAATAACGCGCTGGACCCAAGCAGCAGCGCGAGAAGATTTGACTTCTAATTCTTCGACAAAGACTCGGGAAATGGCATTGATGGCAGATTCTGAACCTGCCAAAAATCCAGCAGATAGGAGCAGGAAAATAACGGAAATGGTCGCGCTTAGGCTCATTATTTCGCTCTCCATTTCATCAGCAAAGTACCTTGCAGATCGAACATAATTTTCTTCTCTGTTTCTTCTCGATGGTCATAGCCTAGAAGATGCAAGACTCCATGAATCGTCAGTAGTTCCAACTCCTCATGCAGAGAATGACCAGCATCTGCAGCTTGTCGAGAGGCGTATTCAGGACAAAGAACGATATCTCCAACCATTCCAGGGCCATTAGCCGCCGAGTGAGGTTTCATTTCATCCATGGGAAAAGAGAGAACATCTGTCGCACCTGGTTCATCCATCCATCTGACATGCAGGGCGCTCATCTCATCTTCATCAACGAGGGAAATACTTAAATCTGAGTCGTTGTGAATTCCCATGGAATTTAAGGCAAAGTCAGCAAGAGCCATCAATCCTGGTTCATCGAAATCATTTTTCGTCAGATTGCTAAGTTCTATATTCATATCGCCATATCGAAATTCCCCGAATCAGGGTTTCGAGAAGTTAGCGATCACTCCTTACAGAACGAGGCTTATTCACTCTTCTACTTGCACGATTGCCTTCGATGCTATCAAAACGTCCATATGCGTCGACAATCTCACTTACTAATCGATGGCGAACGACATCTTCTGAGGTTAAATCCATAAACGAAATGTCGTCAATTCCTTCGAGAATATCGCGAACGATACTTAGGCCAGATTCTTGATGAGTTGGTAGATCAATTTGGGTGATGTCGCCTGTTACCACCATCTTCGATGAAAAACCGAGGCGGGTAAGAAACATTTTCATCTGTTCAGGAGAAGTGTTCTGGGCTTCATCAAGAATGATAAAAGAATCGTTCAGAGTACGTCCACGCATATAAGCCAGTGGTGCGACTTCAATGGTGCCGGACGACATCAACCTAGGTATAGCTTCCGGATCGAGCATGTCATGAAGCGCATCAAATAGTGGGCGCAAATAAGGATCAATCTTCTCGTGCAGAGTTCCGGGAAGAAATCCAAGTCGCTCGCCCGCTTCAACAGCCGGCCGGGTCAAAATTATTCGATTAACTTGTTTGGCTTGTAACGCTTGAACTGCTTTTGCCATCGCTAAGTAGGTTTTCCCAGTACCTGCAGGACCTATTCCAAAAGTCACCGTGTGCTTATCAATCGCATCGACGTACTTCTTCTGGTTGGGAGTTTTAGGTCTGATGGTCTTGCCGCGATTACTGAGAATGTTGAGAGTGAGGACTTCAGCAGGGGTTTCGTTTCCATCGCTAAGAATCATCGCGATGGAACGTCGCACAGCATCGTCGCTCAAAGGCTGACCTGAACGCACCACAGTCAGAAAATTTTGCATCAATTTCTTTACTCGCTCAGTTCCGTCGGTAGAGCCTCGAAGAATCACTTCGTTCCCTCGGACAGTTATTGCGACATCTTTAAATGCGTTTTCAAGAGCACGGATGTACGAGTCATTTGGCCCAGTGAGTGCAACGCTTGGGATATCGGACGGAAGTGTAAGAACGATGCGATCCATTATGCCGAGTCTATCGAGAGTGGATATGAAAGGTCATTTAGGGATTCTCACCAGATACCAAGCGCAGTTTGGACTGCTGCGAGCGCTGCTGCGCCAGCGTGAGCGGAACGAAAGACCGGTTTTCCTATGCCGATGATCTTTCCTTCAGCTTTAACGAACGCCTCAACTTCCTCATCAGTGAGGCCGCCTTCGGGGCCAATGATAAGGAGTATGTGATCAATCGACTTGCCATTCAAAAAAGAAGAAAGTTTCTCAGTCGAGCCTTCATGGAAAATCAGAACACACGAAGTCTTCTTTACTAACTCAATTGCTTCTGCGGTGTTGTGATGTGAAGCAATAGCTGGAATCCAACTTCGACGAGATTGTTTGGTGGCTTCCCGTGCCCACATTTTCCATTTATCTTGAGCATCATCTTTCCAATGTCCAATAGATCTTTGTGCGCTCCAAGGAACAATCTCATCGACGCCTGCTTCAGTCAGAAGTTCTATCGTCTCGCGGGCCCGATCGCTCTTGGTGAGCGCCTGTAGAACCGTCAATTTGGTTGTGGATTGCGCAAATCTTTCCTTTGAGAGAATTTCACATTCCACAGATTTCTTGCTCGCGGTCAGAATTTTCACATGCGCAGAATCTCCTCGACCATCTGTAACGATAACTTCATCTCCGGAATTTAGTCTCATTACCGAGGAAGCATGATGAGCTTCTTCTCCGACAATTAGGAGCTTTCCATGATCTGGAATTGCATCGACAATAAATACAGAGAGCATTAGTTCTTAAATGCGTCGCGGAATTTGCCGAAAAAGCCCGGGCTGGTTTCAGAATTTTCTTGTCGTGATCTCACTTTATTGGAGTCAGAACTATCTCCACGATCGCTCGCAAATTCTTTCAATAATTCCTCTTGGCGACGTGATAGTTTCGTGGGAATCTCTACAGCGACGTGAGCGAATAGATCTCCTCGTCCTCCACCTCTCAACCGTGTCATACCCTTTCCGCGGATTGGGATGATCTGACCACTTTGGGTTCCAGCCTTGATCACGACTTCAACTGTTCCATCGAGTGAATCAATCGATAGCGAAGTTCCAAGTGCTGCAGCGGTCATTGGCACAGATAACGCAATATGAAGATCATCTCCCTCGCGCACGAGGAATTCATCTTCTTCCACGATTATTTCGACGTAAAGATCACCTGCTGGCCCACCACCAGGTCCAACTTCACCCTGACCAGATAATTGCATTCGATTTCCAGTTTCAACACCGGCGGGAATCTTCACATCAAGATTTCGTTTCGCGCGAACTCGTCCATCTCCAGCACATTCACTACAGGCAGATGGGATGACGGTTCCAAATCCTTGACACGTTCCACAGGGGCGAGAAGTCATGACTTGTCCAATAAATGAACGCGTCACTTGTTGAATTTCACCACGTCCTTTGCAGATATCACAGGTTTTAGGTGAAGTTCCAGCCGCACATCCGTCACCTCCACATTGTGAACAGATCACAGCAGTTTCAACACCGATGTCACGTGTGGTACCGAAGCACGCTTCATTCAAATCAATATTTACTCGTATCAAAGCATCTTGACCTTGACGCATTCGGGGACGCGGGCCGCGTGGAGCGCCACTTCCGCCGAAGAACGCATCCATAATGTCGCTAAACCCGCCAAAACCTCCGCCAAAACCGCCATACGAATCGCCACCGCGATCGTAGGAACTTCTCTTATCTGGATCGCTGAGTACTTCGTAAGCCGCTGTGATCTCTTTAAATCGATCTTGAATTTTCGGATCTGGATTCACATCAGGATGCATTTCGCGCGCTAATTTGCGGTAGGCCTTTTTGATTTCATCTTGGGATGCGTTTCGATCAACGCCGAGAACGTGGTAGTGATCACTCATGATTGAGCATCCATCAGGAATCGACCAACGTATCGCGCAACCGCATTAACCGCAGTCATGGAGGATGAATAATCCATTCTCGTTGGCCCAATGATTCCTAATCCGCCTAGAGGATTTCCTTCCATGCCGTAACCCATAGTCACAAGACTGGTCCGCTTTAAACCCATTTCATTCTGTTCTTCGCCAATGCGAACGCGCATCGTATCTCCAGCATCACTTAACAGGCGTAGTAGAACAACTTGTTCCTCAAGAGCTTCAAGAATTCCATGTATGTCAGCAGAAGTTTCGCCTGATCCGCGTGCAAGATTTGCTGTTCCTGCAAGAACGACTTTTTCTTCAGGTTTTTCAATCGCCATTTCAATCAAGTTCGAGATGATGAGCGCAGTAGATGTGCGCTCATTTCTACCGAAAGCTGCCAAGATTCCCTCAAGCTGTGGTGCGACGTCGGACATAGATTTGCCTACCACCGCGCTATTTAGTCGTTGGCGTAAGTCAGATAACAATATTTCATTGAGTTCGTAGGGAAGTTCCAGTGTTCGCTGCTCGACGCGACCAGTATTAGTTATGAGAACCATCATCAATCGAGTTGGCGTCAGCAACACAAGTTCAATATGTCGAACCCGTGACTTAGTCAGAGATGGGTATTGGACAACCGCAACTTGCTTTGTGACGTGGGCTAGTAATCGAACCGTGCGCATGACGATGTCATCTAGGTCATTAGCACCTTCAAGGAAAGTCTCTATCGCTCTTCGTTCGGCTTTAGATAGTGGTTTTACGGTGGCAATTTTGTCTACGAATAATCGATAGCCCTTATCGGTTGGAATACGGCCCGCACTTGTGTGAGGTTGGGTGATAAGTCCCGCTTCTTCTAGCACCGACATTTCATTGCGAATCGTCGCTGGCGAAATTCCTAAGCCGTGACGTTCAGAGATGGCTTTCGAGCCAACTGGCTCTTCTGTTGCAACATATTCATCGACAATTGCACGGAGAATATCTAGTTGACGTGATTCCATCTTCAGATTTTTTCCAATTAGATTGTGGCTATCCCAATAGTAGCCAAGATGATGAGAAGCATCGCAGGAAATCCAGTACGAATCTTATTTGCTTTGAAATGGTAGAAAATCGCTCCCGCCATGATGAACCAAATTGCAACAAATCCATAGAGCTCGAGATCAGAGTTATCGAGTGCAAATCCAATGATGAGAGATGAAGAAGCAAGGACTTCGAAGATTCCAACTAGTCGAGCCAAACCATCGGGAAATCCAACATCACGAGTTCCAGAGAGCCCGGCATTGCTGCTGCTAGCTTTCGATAATCCAGAAATCAAGAAAATCAGGGCTAGAAGCAGGCTGATTACAGTGTGAAGGGTTTCCATAAGGAGAAAAGTTACTACAAAACCATCTCACGCACGATTCGATCTGCAATCAAGCGTCCATTTTTACTTAGAACTAATTTTTGTTGCGCCCAACTCTCTTTATCGAGATGCCCACTATCGACGAATCTTTCCGCAACGTGAATTTGTGGAGTCGATAATTGAGAATGAGGAATCCCCTCCCGTCGCCGGATTTGAAGCAAAATGAATTCATCAGCTTTATTTTCATTCGTTAAAGTTTCTCGTTCCAAAATCGGAGACTCGTTGAGCATTATCCGTTCTTGATAACTCTTAGGGTGCTTAATATTCCACCATCGCTCATCGCCAAAATGGGAATGCGCACCGGGCCCTACTCCCCACCACCATGAACCATCCCAATACGCAATATTGTGGCGACATTCACCGCCGGGCCGACTCCAATTACTTAACTCATACCAAGTAAAACCTGCCCGTTCAAAAGACTCATCCGCATAAAGATACTTTTCAGCAGTTTCGTCATCTGGTGGCATCACCAATTCTCCACGAGAGATCTGTGCAGCTAACTTGGTGCCACGTTCCACAATGAGTGCATAAGCGCTTATATGATCAATAGGAAGTTCGAGCGCTGCATTGACACTGGATTTCCAATCATCAAAACTCTCTCCCGGAGTTCCATAAATCAAATCAACACTCACATGTTCGTAACCTGAATTTCGAGCTAACTGAACTGCTTTTATGACATTCTCTGGTTGATGTGTGCGATCCAAAGTTGAAAGTACATGAGATACGGCTGATTGCATTCCCATCGAGATTCTTGTTGCACCTGATTCACGCATCTCTACTAGAAATTGCTCAGTCACAGAATCTGGGTTGACCTCGATTGTGATCTCAGCCTGAGGTAAGAGGTCAAAATTTCTCTTAATTGTTGCAATCACTCGCGAAAGATCTGAAGCGGGCATCAAAGATGGAGTTCCACCACCGAAAAAGATAGTGGGGACTTGAGCAGGTCCGATTGTCGCCCGGGCCATTTCAATCTCACAAATGGCAGCATCGATGTAATTTTGAGAGACGACGGCAAGGTTCGGACCTTGGAGTTCTGCGGGGGTATAAGTGTTGAAATCGCAGTAACCGCAGCGCTTCACGCAGTAAGGAATGTGAACATAAAACGAGAGCCGAGGGCTCACCTTACTTCTTTACCTTTCCACTTTCAGCATCCGCATTAGTTGAAAGTGCAGCGATAAACGCTTCTTGAGGTACTTCAACGCGACCCACCATCTTCATGCGTTTCTTGCCCTCCTTCTGCTTTTCCAGAAGTTTACGTTTACGGGAGATATCTCCGCCATAACATTTTGCGAGAACATCTTTTCGAATCGCACGAATATTCTCGCGAGCAATGATTTTTGCGCCGATTGCCGCTTGAATCGGAACTTCAAATTGTTGCCTTGGAATGAGCTCGCGCAATTTGGTCGTCATCATTACGCCATATGGATAAGCCTTTTCGCGATGAACAATGGAACTAAAAGCATCGACTGTTTCACCTTGAAGCAAGATATCCACTTTAACCAGGTCGCCTTCAGCTTCACCGATTGGCTCGTAATCCAAAGAACCATAACCTTTAGTTCGAGATTTCAATTGATCGAAGAAATCAAAGACGATTTCAGCAAGAGGCAAGGTGTAACGAATTTCAACTCGATCCTCCGATAAATAGTCCATCCCATTGAGAGTTCCGCGACGTTGCTGGCACAGTTCCATGATGGTCCCGATGTAATCCGTGGGTGAAAGAATCGTTGCTCGAACAATCGGCTCAAGTACGCGGTCAACTTTACCGCTGGGATACTCACTTGGATTCGTGACAATTACTTCTTCGCCGCCTTCTTTGGTAACGCGATACACAACGTTTGGCGCGGTAGATATCAGAGTTAGATTGAACTCACGCTCGAGTCGTTCACGAACGATTTCCATATGCAACAAGCCAAGGAAGCCACAACGAAAACCAAATCCCAGAGCTGCAGAAGTTTCTGGTTCGTAAACAAGGGCTGCATCATTGAGCTGTAATTTATCGAGCGCATCGCGCAGCATTGGATATTCATCGCCATCAATCGGATATAGACCAGAAAAGACCATTGGCTTTGGATCTTTATATCCTGATAACGCTTCTTTCGTTGGTTTATGGAAAGTTGTGACCGTATCTCCTACACGAGATAAGCGAACATCCTTTACGCCCGTGATGAGAAAGCCAACTTCTCCTACGCCTAGGCCCTTGCTGGAGACCGGTTCTGGAGAGATAACACCGATATCAAGTAACTCATGTTTCACGCCCGTAGAAAACATCTGAATCTGTTCGCGGGGCGAGAGATGGCCATCAACAACGCGAACATACGTAACGACGCCGCGATATGTGTCATACACCGAATCGAAAATCAGCGCGCGTGCAGGTGCTTTCGGATCTCCTTGAGGTGGAGGAATCTGGGCAACGATTTGGTCGAGTAACTCTTCAACTCCATCACCCGTCTTGCCAGAAACGCGTAAACAATCTTCAGGTCTGCAACCCACTAATTTTGAGAGTTCAATTGCGAATTTCTCTGGTTGTGCAGCTGGAAGATCAATCTTATTGAGCACTGGAATGATCGTGAGGTTGTTCTCCATCGCCAGGTAGAGATTTGCGAGAGTTTGAGCTTCGATTCCTTGTGCACAATCGACTAACAAGATTGCACCTTCACATGCCGCAAGTGAACGAGATACTTCATAGGTGAAATCAACGTGTCCAGGAGTATCAATCATGTTAAGTATGTATTCCTTGCCATCGATCCCAGATTTCCATGGAAGGCGGACTGCTTGACTCTTAATCGTGATACCGCGCTCTCGCTCGATATCCATACGATCGAGATACTGCGCGCGCATATTTCGCGCTTCTACTACTCCCGTGATTCCAAGCATGCGATCGGCGAGCGTTGATTTTCCATGATCAATATGTGCGATGATGCAGAAATTGCGGATCTGTTCTGGATTGGTGGCAGACGGTTGTGGCGCCTTTGCTAAAGGAATTGCGGGCATTAGCGCTCGCCTACTTTTCGAAGATAAAAGTCTGGATTAACGAACGCCAGCTTTGTGAGCTGACTTAGCCATTGCTGACTTCTTATTGGCAGCTTGATTGGCATGGATGACGCCTTTTGATACCGCGACGTCGAGTTCGCGTGTGGCAGCTTGGAGCTCGGTTGCGATCGCCTTGGAATCCCCAGCAGCGAGAGCATCACGGAAGCGACGGATGGCGGTCTTGAATGATGAGCGAACCGACTTATTGCGCAGACGCGCCTTTTCGTTGGTCTTGATTCGCTTGATCTGAGACTTGATATTTGCCACGAACGTTGTGCCTTCCGGTTTGAGAACTATGTAAACGAGCGACGAAGGGTATCAGCCGAATGCGAGAGGGCTCAAACTGAGAAAAGCCCGCCAGACGAGCTATCTGCCCCCTACTTTCGTAGCGATTGAGACCACACTTCGCTCTAAGGCATATAAGGGATCGGCCTCAGCGCCCTTGATAGCGACATCGGCTTTCGAGAGTTCTTGTACCGAAAAAGCGATCAAAGCAGGAGACCATTTCGATAATTGCCTGCGGGCCTTGTCAATCTGCCATGGAGCAAGCCCAAGTGAGCCTGCAAGCTGGAAGGCATTTGCATTTCTAGGAGCGCCAGAAACTTTCGCTAGTGTGCGAATGGAAGACGTTAATGCCGAAACGATCATGATTGGGTCAGTCCCTGAATCAAGTGCGTTCCGAAGTGCAATCAAAGCTGCAGTTGGGTTACCGGCAAGAGTTGCGTCAGCTACATCAAATCCCGTCGCCTCAATTCTTCCTTGGTAGTACTTGGCAATGTCGTCTTCATCGATGACAGCTTTGCCTGCATTTGTATCAAAAGAAATTTGGCTACAGGCAGCAGCAAGTTCTCGCATATCGCTGCCCGTTGCATCGACCAGTGCGGTAACCGCGCCCGAAGAAATCTTTCGTCCATGTCGCGAGAACTCTTGGCGAACAAATTCTTCTTTATCCGAAGCTTTCTTCATCGGTTCGCAAGTAACAATGTCAGGCTTTAGTTTTTTGATTTTATCTAGAAGTCCTTTGCCTTTTACGCCACCTTTGTGAATAAAAATTAAATGTAGATTCAGATCTATGTGATCAAAGAGAGATTCAATCTCTTCCTGTACTTCGGAGACAACATCTTGAAGATTCTTGATTACGACAACGCGTTTATCTGCAAAAAGTGATGGAGCAACTGCTTCGCCATATCGCCCGAGCTCAAGTCCACTTCCGTCTAGGACGGTTCGTTCGAAGTCGGCGCGCAATGCGAGCGCCTCTGCCAGAGCGCGGTCTGCTAAAACTGATTCACCACCATGAATCAAAAGAATGGGACTTAGAGCCATTGGATGGGCCACCACTCCTTTCGCATCGTTCGAGTGGTGAATATATAGCGCGTTGCTCTGTCATCAAATCTCCACGCCACCGATATTGGACCATCCTGGTCAGTTCGAAAGACTCGCGCACCGATAGATTGCAGCGTTTTAAGAAGTTCCACGTTGGGATGACCATAACTATTCCCGGCGCCTACGCTGACCAGAGCCACCTCGGGCGATGTCTCGACTAAAAACTCCTGATCCTGAAAGCGGGAACCGTGGTGAGGAACTTTCAAAATATCGACGTCAGATAAATCATAATCTTGCGATAAGCGCGCTTGAACTTCGGGCTCTATATCACCAGTAATTAGAATTCGTGCACCATTCCATTTCACTAGAGCCACGATGCTCTGATTATTTTCTTGAGAACCATCACCTCCCAAAGATTGGAAGGTTCTATTCTCCTGATTCGGCCAGAGAATCTCGATAGAGGCGCCCGCAATAGTGGCGCTCATTCCTTGGCGAATATTGAGAATCTCTCTATCGAGCGCAGTGGAAACCTGTGGGTTTCCATTACTCCAGATTTCGCCAACTTTAAAACGGGAACTCAATCCCTGTGCCCCAAAATAATGATCAGCATGCCCATGAGAAATGATTATTAGCGGAAGTCGCTTGATTCCAGCCCGCTTCAGACATTTACTGAGAGCGCGCGGGTCAGGTCCAGCGTCGAACAAAATTGCATCACCTCCCCCGAGGTTAAGTAGAAGTGCGTCGCCCTGTCCAATATCACATTGAACGATTCTCCAATTACTTCCTGGAAACGTTGATCGAGGAATGAGAGCCAATCCAAAAGTAAGAAAAGTAATTATGAATAGGGAACGAAAACCAAATTTACGGAATATTAAATATGAAACAGTTGCGCTCACAATAAGTGCCACTGGATTGACTCCTAAGGTCGGTGAGGCCTCAGACCAGGATGCAACTCTTGTTATCCACGTTGCGAAGAGATGAGCCGGCCAAATCAACAATGTATGTAAGATTTCAAGTGGCATCAGTAATAGTGCGAGGAAGCCTAGAATCGTTATCGGTGCTACAACCGGTGCAACTAAGATATTAAAGACGATACTTAAAGCGGAAACCTCTCCAGAAAGCACCAATAAATACGGCGTGCATGCGATTGTGGCTGCGCACGGGACCGCAACCACTTCGGCCACACTCTCCGGTAAGAGTCGAGCAAATCTTCGAGATAAGTGCGGCGCAATAAAAAGCAGTCCGCTTGTTGCCAAAACAGAGAGAATAAAGCCGGGCTCAAGTGCTTGAAATGGATCAACCAATAACAGCGTGGAAATTGCAGTTGCTAAAGCTGCAGCTGAATTTTGAGAATTACCACTGGCGCGAGCTGCCAGAATGACGGCGGCCATGACTCCAGCTCGCAACACAGATGGTGAGGGACGTACTAGAAGCAGAAATAAAGTAAGAAATCCTGCGGTAACTATCAAGCGAGGAATAATCCTTGGGATGACTCTGCGAAAGAGAAAGAAAACTAAGGAACTCACAATTGCAAAATTGGCACCACTTACTGCCGTCAAATGTGAAAGACCGGCCCGCTTCATCTGGTCTGTGAATCCGGAAGTTTGCAGAGTCGTGTCGCCAATAATTATTCCGGGAATTAACGCGCCAGCTTCGTCACCAAACTTCGCCAGTTCATGGCGGTACTTCGCTCGAACTGCAGCAAGAAATTTCATATACGCATGCGCTTGTGAATAAAGAGCAATATTTTCAGATGAAATGAGCATCGCGGCGACTCTTTTTTCAGAAGATTTGATCAGGACGCCTTTGACCAGAATCTTATCGCCCGTAATCACATTAGTTTTTCTACTGGATAGAACTCGTATTGGAACTCGAACGTAAAAATTGTTATCGTCGATTTTAAGGGTCACAGTTCTTGCCAGAAATGAAACTTTTCCTGGCTGCAGATGCGAACCTCGCACTCGTTCTAGTTGCTGCTTAGGTTCAGTTGTCACAACCGCGTTAATTAGTACTTCAGAATCTCTTCCGATGTATTTGCTAATTAAATTATGGTGCAGAGTTGCTACGTGAATTCCAAAGATTATTCCTCCAACTGCTATTGAGAGCACGCAGATCTTTAAAATTTGGTTCCGACGAATAGAAATCAGGAAGGCGCCGATAATGAGAACTCCAATTTTCCATTGGACATAGCTGGAAATAATGGCTCCGAGCCAAAGTCCGCACGCATAGAACAGGAGTCTTAGGTCTACATGCTGCCGTTGCGCCTTATTCCTTACAGAGTCAAACGTGCTCGAATCCTTTCAAGGGTTTTCGGTCCAATTCCAGAAACTTTCAATAGATCCTCAAGTGCCATGAACGAACCATTCTGGTTTCGATAAGTAACGATGCGTCCTGCAATTACTGGCCCAATACCCTGAAGAGAATCAAATTCAGCCTTGGTACCCCGATTAATGTTCACAGTCCCATTAAATTTTTGCTTTGATCCTTTGCTCGATGAGGAAACTTTCGGAATATAGCCGACATAAACTTGCTCGCCATCAACAAGAATTCGCGCCAGATTGATATCGCTTGTATCAACGCCTGCGAGCGCCCCTCCAGCAGCTTTGATTGCGTCTGCTACACGAGCGCCTTTGAGTAACGGGTATACATCTGGATTTTTAACTTTGCCAGCGACATGAACAAATATTGTTGACTGAATCGAGGAAATAGAGATCGAAGGCTTGGGAGATTCCTGAGCGACTGCGCTACCTCGAGTAGTAACAAAAAGGAAAATCGCAAACGCTATCGCAAGTATTGAAATGCCAAACAGCGCTCGTTTTTGTTGAAAAGTATATTCTTGAAAATTCTCTTGAAGATTTCGGATATTCATTGCAGAATTGAAACGTTAAGAACCCGCATGTTCTCATAACTCACAGAACGAGGTGCAAAACTTCGATGTGTGCAAAACTCTCTAAAGAACGATATTTACAAACTTAGGCGCTTTAGTAATGACCTTACTCGGGGTCTTATTCCCTAATTCGGCTCTCACCGCTTCATCAGCCATGGCCATTGCCTCTAATTCAGCATCAGAAATATCTGGCGAAATCTCAACTCGAGATTTGATTTTTCCATTGATTTGAAAAATAGCGGTAACGGAATCTCGGGTAAGTAGAGCTGGATCCACTGTGGGCCAACCTGCAAGAGCGACGGAAGGCTTGTGGCCCAATTTCTCCCACATTTCTTCCGCTGTATA
>Ga0208783_10000191_pt1 | contig 38455 bp, 58 predicted proteins | sample DEB19_08_DNA_2_FD_184529 | JGI IMG/M metagenome (GOLD analysis project Ga0208783, IMG submission 184529) | Aqueous microbial communities from the Delaware River and Bay under freshwater to marine salinity gradient to study organic matter... | ecosystem: Environmental > Aquatic > Marine >... | reverse complement strand
TGAAACATGTGGTATTCGAGGCTGATGCACAAAAGACACAGTTGAGCCTACCCAATATGTCACATTCCCAGAAGGAAGCGATGGGGATGATTCTACACAAGGTCTCTAGGATTGCCAATGGGAATTGCAATCATATGGATAGCTGGAGAGACATCGCAGGGTATGCGACTTTGATAGTAAATGAATTGAACGAGGGTCGTCCAGTAGCACCGCCTGCTCCAAGTAATCACTATCTTCGGAAGGATTAAGCCATGACTCCTACGTTCTTGCTAGTTCAAAGGGTGAGTGAGAAAGCATGGATACCGACCCGCGCATTCCCAGATGATGCGGGATTGGACCTATATGTGGTGGATGATGTCGTGGTAAAAGCGAACACGTTCGTCGATCTTAAAACCGGCCTAGCCGTGAAGATTGCGGATGGGTTCTGGGGCTTAATACGGCCAAGATCCTCTACATTCTTCAAACGCAACCTGGTGGTACATGAGGGAACTGTAGATCCAGGGTATACAGGAGAACTCAATATCGGCGTCTATAATCCTGGCACGGAGGATGTCATGATTATGTGTGGCGATCGTATCGCCCAACTGGTCGTAGTCCCATTGATTCTCCACGCAGTTAAAGTTGTGGATAAACTCCCAAACACATCACGGGGGCCAAACGGGTTCGGCTCCACAGGAAGGTGAAATGAATAGGCAAGAATGGAGATCTAAAATCTTTAGGCAGCCAGAACCAGTAAAAGGGCGATTTTCATATGCGCTGCTGTGTGATGATGTCGAAAGATGGACGATCATCCCCACCCTACGTCCGCAATCCGTAGCAGAGCATTCTTTCAATGTAGCAATCATCGTGGATGCATTCTGCGAAGAATTGAAACTTGGCAGAGGGAGCATTACCAGGATGGAGGCCATACGATGGGCCATCTGGCATGACGCGGATGAAATCTTCACGGGGGACATACCTACCCCTATGAAAATTAATATCCCGAAGCATGTTATGAAGGAGGCATCGGCCCTATCAGGATTGCATACACATGTGGAGGAGTGCGGGGATTCTCTTGCCTTAACCCTAGTCAAATTGGCTGATTTGACTGAGGCGGCTCGGTTCATTGCGACATGGGGGATCGAGCCGTCCAAAAAAGCATTGATGAAGGCCCTCACAGGCAGGATTCAAGAGGTACTAAAGTCTAGACCTGTATTGTTCGAATTGGGGCTGCTGGTATCACAATTTATTGAGGGGAGGGATTTAGCATGGTGGATGGAACGGTTGACGCCGGAGATCAAGAACGGCAGATTAAGCAATATGTCGAAGACACCAGCCGATTCGCAGGAACAGTCGTCACAATCGAAGACGATGTTACTGACGGGGCCTGGGCAGAGTTCTTCGCAGATGTCAACGAAAAGAGAAAGGAGATCGAGAGCTGGTTCGATTCGGTCAAAAAACCGTTGAATGCGTCATTAAAGAATCTTAACGCCAAGCAACATGAACTATGTGATCCGCTGAAAGCCGTGGAGGACGCGATCACCAAGGCGCGGGGCAACTGGCTTAGGATCAAACAAGCCAGGATTAAACTGGAGAATGAGGAGGCCATCAAGAATAGCGCAGAGAATGAAGGGGGTGTAGCTCTGATCAATCGGGAGCCGCCGAAGACGGTGGTCACTGGGAGCGGGGCATCAGTGGGGCTGCGAAATCAACCATCCTGGAGGTTAACGGACGACCCAGAACTGACGGCCAAGGAGATCGAAAAGGGTAAGATAAAGTTTGATAGGTCGGACCCACGGCTCAAGAACGTGCCTGATTGTGCGTTCATCCTGCAGCCTGGTTTAATCATGCCGTTGATTAAGACCGGCCAGATGCCGGTTGGTCCTCATTCAATAGAGAAGTTTGACGACCTGGCATCCACCACGAGGTAACTATGTTAAAAGTAATAGAAATAGGTGATCAAAGATATTACCAGGATGAGAATAAACATCTTCTCCCTTCCGCTTCTTCGGTGATTGACGTCCTGTTCCCTATGAATAAGGATTTCATTCCGGAGAGTGCCTTGGCCATGGGGACATTATGCCATAAGGAGGTATCCAAAGCCTTAGTCACTGAACTGGTGCATAAGTCCATCTACGGGGTCCATGAAGACCCTAAGGTAGCATCCAGAGTATCAAAAGCTTTAGAGTGGCTGGCGAAATCTGGGATGGAAATCCTAGCCGTCGAATCCCCCACCAAACATTTAGGGGTGGGAATGACCCCAGATCTCCTGGCGAAAGACAAAAACGACATCGTTGTAGTGGACTGGAAATTCGCAGAGTCTATTGCTGAGCGTTACCTATATCAGATGGAATTATATATGAAGGCTGAGGGGGCAACTAGAGCCATCATCGTTCGGGTAGACCGAAAGTCGGAAGTGTTTCCTCTACTCGTAAACCCTGATTTGGAACGATGGGAGAAGATTAAATCGGCAATCAACGTCCGCCATCACTTAAACCGTACAGTTAAACATTATATATAATTAGGAGGGGCCAATGGTAAGCGAAACAAAAAATGTGACAGCCAAAATCCTGAAGATGATCAAGAACGTGGGGGAAATTCCTCGAAACGGGTGGAACGATCGGTTCAAGTATAAATTCACCAAGGAAACCGACGTATCTGACGCCCTACGGAAGGCCTGTTGCGAAGTAGGGTTGGTCATGATTCCATCAGTGCATGATGTAGTATACACGACTATTAAATCAACCGAAGGGAAGGACCAGTACAGGGCGTCCCTCATGTTGAAGCTCACATTGGTCGATCCGGATTCGGGGGAGTCAGTGGAAATGGACTTCCCTGGGGACGCCATGGATATGCAGGACAAGGCCCTGCCCAAGGCGATTACTTCAGCCCATAAATATGCGTTGATTAAATTATCTATGAACGGGGGAGGAGAAGGGGATGACCTTGAACACGACGACGAAGCCTCTAAAGCTGGGAAACCCACTACACAAGATAAACCTAAAGTCGTTGAAAAAGAATCAGGACCCACTTATCGAAAGCCTACAGGTGCAAGTGAACCGGCTGCAAAAACAAGTCAGCAAGCTGGAAAGACAAATCCACCACCTGCAAGCAAGCCTGAACCCGCCCCAACAACTCCAAGTAATAATCCCCCCGTTCAATCCGCCCCAGCCCCAGTGAAGGAAGAAGAAAAGAAGCCTACTCTATTCCCTGCCTCCTCGGATGTACCAGTGTATGAGGGTACAGGGAAAATCCTAGCTGTCATTCCGGCTATGAAGGGGAAACCGGCCACCATTTCCTTTAGACCGGACAAGGAAGGGTCCACCGCGATGGCCATCAATTTTGACCCGTCCAAAACGGATATTCCAGCACTCCTCAAGCTTCAACAGGGGAAGAATAGTATTGACATCATCTGCGATGTCAGTACATCCATCCCGTTCTTAATGTCATTCACCGCCCCAGCACCACAGGTGTAATATGGCCAGAGAACATCTTCCACCACGCAGGGAGAACTTAACGCAGAAGTTCAAAATCCACGCCCCCGACGAAAGGGGGCGTAACCCCACCCTATATGTAACAGTGGGCTTGAAATCAGATGGTACTCCAGGCGAAATTAAGATCGTATTAAGCAAGACAGGGTTTACGGAACGGGCATATATGGATGCTTTAAGTTATTCCCTGTCAATAGGCATGCAAAACGGGGTGAAACTAGAAGATTTCGTGGAGCAGTTTCTATGGGTTAAATTTCCCCCTTGTGGCCCAGTATCCGGATATGATCACATAAAATCCTGTACATCCCCTCTTGACCTAGCTTTTAGGTGGTTGGGTATTGAGTTCTGTCAAATGTGGGATTTAGCGGTAGTTGTGCCGCCTAAGGAGGAACGGTCATGAGCAGAAAATTAGTGTGGCCCGCACACATTACGTTTTCAACGGCGGACCCCCAGCCCGTTGACCATACGCACCCGTTTGCCGTGGCGCTGACCGGCGCATTAAGCGACCGGAACCAGTGCGCGGCAGATCGGGTATTGGCCAGCAAAGGGCTACAGACCACGCGCCCTGTGCCCAGGTCGGGGTGCTGGTGCGGGATGCACGAAGGGGAGGAGCCATGATTCAGTGGGTGCCGAAGGAAGTCATGTTTGATGAACCGCCAAGGGCAAATGTAGGTGGCCGCTGCACGGCTGTGCCCGTCGTGCGCCTGGACGCGCTCACGGGGGTGGTGGAGGGGTTGCGAGCCGCCGAGAGCGCCGGACTTGGGTATAGCCTTGAGGCCAGCGAAGCCTATCACCAGGCACTTACTGACCTACTGGCCCAGATTGAGGGTGGGGTGAAGTGAGCGAAGGAGAATCAATAGCAGGTAAAGAGCGAGAAGTCGTTTTCAGTTCAAGTGCCCCCAGCGCGTTGAGCCGGGAGCAGGTGGCGACATTGGTAGATGTGTGCATCACTGGGAATGGGGTGCTTTACAACCGAGAATCGGCTAAGGAAGAGCTACTGTCTGTCCACGCCGCCCAGCGTGCCACCATCGCCCAGCAGGCGCAGGAGATCGAGCGGCTACGGAAGCTCGAAATTGACCTGGGCGATTTGCGACTGCGGTTGAACTGCCCGCCTGTAGCGCCATCATGCCTGGTGTGTGGGCACGTGGAGCCGCTTGTCATTACCCATCTGGAAGCCACGGCCATTGGTGTCTGTGAAGAATGCCGTTCTGCCGCACAGCAACTCGCGGCCATGACCAGGGAGCGGGATGAGATTCGACAGGCAAAAAATGCGATGACGATTGAACTATACCGTAAGCTCGACGAGAAGGATGAGCAACTGTCCACGGCCCAGGCGCGAATTAAGGAGCTAGAAATGGTAATAAGTGAGACGCTCAAGGAGGAATGATGGATTTTAAAGAATTACATCAGCAAACTCTTCCCCAACTGGAATCCCTGCTTGCAGGAATATTTCCGGCTGGGAGAGTCCAGGGTAGGGAATTTAAGATAGGGAGCTTGAGAGGGGAAGCGGGTGACTCACTGTCCATCAATCTCGACACAGGGGTATGGATGGACTTTGCAACTGGCGGGACTGAAACGGGGGGAGATCTCGCTTCCCTGCTGGCGGCAAAATTGGATTTCAAGATGACTGACGCAGGGATGTTAGTTAAAACTATGCTAGAGGACCCAAACGCGGGAAGGTCGGAACTGCGATTCATCCTGTCAGGCGGGGGTAAGAAATCTAGAGTTAACCCTGAATCGGTATCCGGTCCGGACCCAACATGGATCAAAGACCATTTCATAGTTGGGGAGTGGGGCATCCCTAACAGCGTATGGGAATACCGCAATACGGATGGACGTCTCATCTTTGTAGTGTGTCGGTATGGAGACGCTTCGACGAAGAGTTATCGCCCGTGGGTCTGGGACGGTTATCGGTGGCAATGCAAGGCATATAATGACGGCCGGCCATTATTTAATTTAAAAGGGCTGCAAGACAATCCAAATGGGCGAGTCCTGGTGGTTGAAGGGGAGAAATGCGCGGACTTCGCAAAAGAGTGCCTGGGTGAATGGTTCGTGCCGGTCACCTGGGCTGGGGGAGCCAAAGCGATCCAAAAGACTGTCTGGGACCCTCTCGCCGGTCGGCATGTGGTTATCTGGCCAGACGCTGATCCACCAGGGTACAAAGCAGCACTGGACATCGCGGAAATATTGAAGGGTATAGCCCTATCGGTCCATATCGTCAACACACAGGACCTGCCCCCAGCCACGGACGTTGCGGACTTCGAAATCGATGGGCCTTCTATCATCGCCTGGTTAGACCAGAATATGACTGAAGTTAACGTCCAGAAAACTACAGAGTCTCTTCCGGAAGGGGGAGAGTGGAAAAAGGAATTGCAGCTTACCGAGCGGGGAGGGGTAAGGAATTCAATCCATAACGTTCAAGTGATCGTCAACAACGATCCCTATTTCGTGGGTAACTGGTGGACGGAAGAATGGGACGGCAAATTCCAGGTTAATGATCAACCCGCAGGGGAAACCGAAATTTTCAATGCCCGTGTCCATCTATCAAAACAGTGGGGGCTTGAGGTATCGGATGAAATGATGTACAAAGCCTTAGACGCTTGCCTTCCACGGAGAAATTCCATCCAGGAGTGGTTGAAGGGATTAAAATGGGATGGCGTTCCTCGGTTCGATAGGCTGGCTGCAGAGGTATTTAAGCTCCCGAACAACCCCTATGTTAGTGAAGTACTTAGGCTCCTCATGACGGGTATGGTAGCCAGAGCCTTAGACCCAGGGTGCAAGTTCGACTATTGCGTAATTCTTCGCGGACCGCAGGGAGTGGGGAAGACTCTATTCTTCGAGAAATTGGCTAGGGATCGGTACGTTATGCTCTATTCACGCACGACTCAGGATAAGGACATCCTGGGGGCAGTTGCCACCGGATGGATCGTCAGCATCGAGGAACTATTCGACTCCCGTGCTTCTCTTAAAGAACTGAAATCGATGATCTCTGCAACCACGGACACATGGAGGAAGCCCTATCATAGGGAGATGCAATCTCAGCCCAAAAGGTGTGTGCTGGTCGGAACGACCGACGCAGGGGCGGACTTCCTGGATGACATGGCCGGATACCGCAGATTTCTGATCATCGAGTGCGGGAAAGAAAAGTTCAATCTGGACCTTATGGAGGAGATGAGGGACCAGCTATTCGCGGAAGCCATCAATTACTGGCGCACGAATCCATCCTGGTATCAATTGAGCAAGGAAGCTTTGGTAGAGGCTAAGGTGGTCACTTCCAATTGGGAAGTGGAGGACGCGTGGTTAGGGCCTATTTCGGAATTCCTGAAGGACAAGGATACTACAACGATGTTGGAAGTTCTTTCCAACTGTTTATTCATTGCATCATCCATGCACGACTCCAGGGTTACAAAACGTGCTCATCGCGTCCTCCACACACTGGGGTTCGAGAGAGTAAGACTCCGAGTCAAAGAAGGAAGGCTTAGAGCCTATCAAAGACGCGTGGAATCCGACCCCGAACCCGACTCAAATAATCCTGAAGGGTCTCAATAGCCCAGTTTAGGGCGGATAATTCAGCTTTATCATAAGATGTCCCCTTTCCAACAACTTGATTTCCGGCAATGCGACGGGCTAAATGGTCGGCCCGTCGCTCTAACCGACTAAGGTGGTCCAATTCTTTTTTATCCATAGATCACCTGATTGCCTCTAGGATCTGCCACAGGAGGTAAGCAGTTCCTATAATCGTACAATACCAGACGATGATCCTCAAGATGAAATCAATCATGACCGGTCCTTTCTTGAAGCGTTTTTTATACGATTCAATTCCTGCATCCGCAGTAGCCCCACGTTAACCACTGGGGGCTTTCGCTCGTTGAATTCGAGCAGCAGGTCCCCCACCGCAGTCCGGTATCGACCCGCATCACGTTCCTTTTTATACCATTTGCACCAGAAGGGAGTACCGGCCTGGTGCTCAGGGTGGACGGCCATATAATACCCTAGTTCATTCCTCCCTGCTGGCTGTCCGCAATATGGGCAGATTCCAATAACCACTTTCATAGATTTCTCCTTGATCAAAGCTGCCAATCTAAGAATATCTGCTTGGCATCATCTATGACCTGTTTCTTTTCCTCCTCCAACAACGCGGAGTCGTTATCTATGTGGACGTCGATTATCTCATAGCTGACGGAACTGACCCCATTCTTTCCGTCAGCATCAGACCCATAGGATTTATCGATCTCAACCGAATAGTCGATGGTAACTGGCGTGGACCGGCCAGTATCACACCCATCCTTATCTTTAATGTCCACTATAAAACATGTGGATAGTTTCAGTGGGTGTGGCATTATATAAGTCCCTCCTTCTTGAACTGGTCCATCTTGGCCTCAAATTGTTCGATTAAGCTTGCCATGCGCCGAAGAAGTCCGGGGGCGTCCTTCATTCTGACCCCTGCTGTTATTAAAGCCATCTGGAAATAATTGAAGATCTTTATCTCCACCCCGTCATTCACCAAATGCTCGGATATGATATCTGTTAATTCCTTGGCTCTGTTTGCACCGATTTTGCTTTCAATGTCGTCCATTATGATATACCCCTTTCATTTCCCCATTAAATGTTAACTATCACCTTCAACCACGGACTTGCCCACACGAATAAACTCCCCCTCAGTGAGTCCTTTTATCCGTGCAATCTCGATAGCCAACGCCTTATCTGACCATTTCTTATAGGGCTTCATGTCTAGCCCATTAAAGTATAGGTCATAGAAATCTGAGAATTCGAAATCATCTAAGGCGTTCTGGGCTGCTTCATTGTATATCCAGATCAGGGCCTCACTCCTGGTGAAGTCTGTGTTGTACACTCTACCTTTCCTCATATGGCTCCTTTCCGCCCATCAACTACAATGGGTTTGACACACCGGAAGCCCATCGGCACCCATCGAACAGCAAGTGATGCAGACTACAGTCTGTCCGGTGATAGGGTGAGGATAGGACGACATGCTGCAGCCAGCCAGTGCTTGATTCGGAAGAATCAAGAGTGCCAGCCCTACCATGAATGCGATCGTTTTCATAATCAAAACCTCCATTCTCTCTGAATTGTCACAATGGATGAAATAAACCCATCGAGCCACCAGTACATTTCGGATGTCTTGAGACGGGGTGAGACATACTCTCCTCCTTTCTCCAATCTCCACCCCGACGAAAAGTGATCCAAAGTAAACCCCATCCCCTCAAGTCTGGAATTGATGAATTTAACCTGCTGGTCTAACTTTGTTTTGGTGATTCTTTCCATAGCCCACCTTATTTCAAAGCCGCACACTTTCTGTGACCAACTCCCTCGTTCAGTGGGATCTTCCGACCGGCCTCTTTACCGGCCTGTCTAGCTGATCCGTCCACCTGACGATTTGAGGTATTCTTCTTTAACGTGGGGTAGAGGGACTTCAGGTGATTTGAAACGGCAGTATCACTGACCAGGACCAAAGCCGTGCTTGTCTGGGTGGCCTCGGTCCTCTTCTTGTACTGCTCGTCTAAGCGGTCCCCTACGGTAGCCACAGCCCCAAAACAGAAATCGATCCGGACCCTAGAGGACTCGTCCGGAATGTACTTCTTCCCTGCGGCGTCCATCTTATCCTTCCACCCCTGGCGGTATTCCAGGGCCATCGCGTCGATTGTCTTATGCAGATACTCGTAGAAGTATTTGACGACCTCCACATTAGAAGGCTTACCGACCAAATGAATGCGGCCGGCCTTCCCTGCTTTAGCTGGGAGATAAATCGCTCGACAGAACAAAGGACGTGCGATCCGGTACATCAAAGTAGCATGCCACCGGCTGGTCTGGTATGTTGCCTGTAAATCCACCTTCTCATCAGACACCTTCTCTTCCTTCAGATGGGACTCCAAATCACCGATGTCCTCCATGACCAGGTTATGCTCCAAGAGAAGAGCTTGGGCTTTGGCTGCGGCTGTCGCGGCTTCTGCGGGGGTGGCTCCCCTCTTGATGTCAGAGAGGCGTAACAGCTTCTTGATCTTCTCCATGATCTCTTTTTGTTCCTTGCTCATGTGTGCAGTCTTTCTACCTGGTATAAGGCCCCAGGCTGGCACTGTCAGTGTAACCGAAATGGTCCACTGTGTTAACTACCCGCTTCCCTCTCTGCGATGTCGATTGCCCGACTTAAGCTTTCTTGCACGTGCTTCAGGTGAACTACTCGATCTCGACCGGCTTCAAAGCCGATCGTATAAAGCATCCACCAGCACGCAGTTGCTATATGTTTCTCCAGCACCGTTGCCTGACTCGAATCCAGCAAGTTCACGGCCTCGATAGCTTGATTTCTTACTCTTGCCTCTATCATGACCGTCCTCCTTTCTCAGTCATAAGGGCCTCAGCCCTGACTTTCCATCCTCTGACCATCTCCTGCTCCTCAGGCGTTAGATGGAGGTATTTTATCATCATAAAATCCTGCGTGTCAGTAATCTCAATGGCCGTTCCTCTGTTCGTGATCCTCATCTGAATCATGGCGCCCCCCTACTCTACAAAAGACTGTGGATGATGATCTTGACCTTCTCCTTAATTCTTTCTTCGACAGCATCACCGATGAGCTTGTTCACAGTAACCACGACGGTTTCCTTAGCCGCGTGGCTGTCCATGTAGCTCTGCAGCAAGTGGCCTGAGGATGTCTCGAAATCAGTCTCGAAGTCCTCAAGTGCGTTGCTGACACATTCCTCTACCTGTTCCTCCATAGCCTTTATTTCGGAGCGAACCTTCTCGTCCAGGGCACTCTCTACAGAGGACTCGACCATCTTGTCGATTACTTCCTCCATCCGGTCGATCGCTGCCTCCGCGTGGTCTGCAGCCGACAGCGCAAGCTGTTCCTGGACCTCTGGAATGCTGAGAATGTACTTGGCAATACTGCGTTTGATTCTAGAAGAGAAGCCCATGGCTCCCTCCCTTTCTACCCCTGTGGGGCGTGGCTGGTGGATGATCCCACCAGCGGATAGACAGATATGTCTGTCATCCTGGACGAGGGGCAAACACGGGTCCGCCCGTCCTCCAGGAGGACAAAACTGCGGGGGTCGGGTTTCCCCTCCCCCCGCTTGCTGTTGTTTTGGCCGGTTTTAGCCGTGCCGTTGCTGGGCTGACGCGATGGCCGCCGCGTGTGCGTCCTCTGCCTGTTTCCGGAGGTCCGTGGCAAACGCCCGTGCTGCATTTGCCTCGTTGAGGGCCTTCGTCGCCCTGGCCTCTGCTCGATCTGCAGCGGCCTCAGCCATGCGGACCATCCCCGCCATCGCGCCCAGTTCGGCCTTCTGCTTCTTCTTTTCGCCCTTGCTCATGGTTCCCTGTCTTTCTGGCCCCTCAGGGCCGGTTGTCGGGGCAAAAGCGCCGCCGATACCTCCGGAAAATGCAGGGGTCGTGCCAGGGTTGTTCCGGCCCAACACTACCACGGGCTGTATATCTGGGGCAACCACCCCCACCCGTGGGATGTGGGTCCGCCTGGGGGCTGGGGCGTTTTTGTCGGGGGTATGCAAGCACGCCACACCCCAACCGGCTGGGTCCGGACGGCCAGGGAGGGTCACCGGCTGGGGGTTCGGACGGGTGGACCACAAGGGGTGGGAGCAGGGGTCGGCCCAGACCACGACCTGTTGTGTGTGGCAGGTTTGCTCCTGGTCCGGTCGGACCGGATGGCCCTAGTGGACCGCCTTACCGGACCGGTCCCATCCACCAGGGACGTTTCCAGGGGAACACGGGACCGCCCCAGATCCGCCAGGGACGCGGGGTGGTCCTCCTGGTCGTACCGGTCCTATCTTTTTTTTAGGGAGGGGTAGAAAACGGAAAAACGGGGGGTTAGGGACAGAAAACAGGACGGGACGCTGCATTTTCGGGGAAAAGCCAGCTTGGACACATGCCCACAGCGGCCCAACCGGACCGGCCCCCTCTGGCCTGGATCTTGCGTTTTGCACGCTTCATACCTATGGTCCGACCGGACCGACCGGACCGCCCTGGCCTGGATCTTGCATAAAGCACCACGGCACGGACGCTGCATTTTGCACGGGCTGTGCCGGACCCTCGGACAAGAAACGTGCCTGCTCCCCAGCCGCAGCGCGGCACGGGCGTTGCACGTGGGAAACGTGGCACGGGGGTTGCACCTAGTAAGGGCCACACCAGCGCGGGGTACGGGGTTTGCAGGGGAAAACGCGGCACGAGCGTTGCGTTTTGCACGTTTCGTACCAGCAACGTGGCACAGGGTTTGCAGGGGGCAAAGGCCGTGCCAGAACCCAGGGGGCGCACCCCCAAAGTGAACGAACGATACGTGTGGTTCAATCGAGGACCCGCTTCTCCCCGCAAAAAATTCATACCGTAAATATGTTATTTCTGGCACACCTATGTTACAGGCATTGACGCCGCTTTCGCTCGTATGATAGAATGGGCCATTATGCCAATAATCCCCCCTAAAGGTTACCCCTCGGCTTTCGCTCGTATGAATCACGTGCTTGAGCTTCGCAGAGAGGGGAGGACCTACCAGGAAATTGCAGAGATCGCACAGTTAAGGGATGCAGTTGCTGCCCAAAAACTACTATCCAAAGCTATCAAGAAGGTATTAAAAGAAACTGCCGAAGAAGTCCGCAGCGTTGAGTTATCCCGCATGGATGTGTTGATCAAGACCATATGGAATAAGGCCTTGAAAGGGGTTAATGTACCGGACGGAGTAGAACCCGACTTCCGCTATTTCGACCGGCTGAAGGGCCTTATTGAGGCGAAGTTGCGGTGGTGCGGGGCGCAACCCGTCGAGGGGAATGAGGATAAGAGCGTTACGATCGTCGTGCAGTCATTCACAAAAAATGTACACACTACTCCGGAAGCCCCCACTCAGATTCCTCACGTGCTTGATGTCACCAGCGAGATAAACCATTGAAGATCCAGATACCTGCAGCCGGTTGGCGTCCTCGTCCTCACCAGATGGATATATGGGAGGATATGGAAGCGGAGGTATCGAATATCCTATTGGTGGCTCACCGCCGCTGGGGAAAAGATGAGTTAGGAATCAACGACTGTGCGCGAAGAGCAGCTAAAAAACCGGCCAACTATTTCTATTGTCTTCCTGAGCAGGAGCACGCCAGAAGAGCCTTATGGAGTGCGATCAATCCCCACACCGGCAAACGCCGCATGGATGAGACGTTTCCTGAGGGATTCCGGATCGGTAAGCTCAAGGAACAGGAAATGGCCATCGACGTCCACTCCAACGGTGGACAATCCCGCATACAGTTTCTAGGAAGCGACAACTATGACGCCATCGTAGGTGGATCCCCGTTCGGGGTCTATTTCAGCGAGTGGGCGATAGCTGATCCTCAAGCCCTGGCCATGTTGCGCCCGATTGTTGAAGAAAACGGCGGCTACATGCGCTTCCTCACTACTCCCAGAGGAGAAAACCACGTATTCCGGCAGTTGAAGGCCCAGATGGGTAAGCCTGGGTGGGCAGTCCACTATCAGACCGTCCTAGACACGAACGTGTTTACGTCGGCTAAATTGGACCAGCTTCGGCAGGAGTCGATCGACCTATATGGAAAAGAAGTCGGGGAATCGCTTTTCCGGCAGGAATACCTCTGTACCTTCGAAGAAATTGTTCCAGGATCTTTCTACATCGATCTCCTCAACCGGCTTGAGAAGACCGGCCGGTTCTGCGGCATCCTTCCAATGGAAGGTGAGCCGGTATATGCGGCTTTCGACCTGGGATATTCTGATGCGACCGCCATCTGGTATGCCCAGATTATGCGAGACAACTCAGTAAACCTCATCGGATACGAAGAATTCCGGAAAGCCAGTATTCCGGATACTATTAAGATCATACAGCAGCGTCCCTGGTTTTATGGGGCTTTGTTGCTCCCGCACGATGCGCGGCAGCATCAGGTCACTTCGGGGGAGACGGCTGAGACAATATTGACTAAGGCCGGTTACACATGTTATATTATGCCACAGACCGATGACGCTGCCCAGGTCGAATCGGTGCGCCAGCTTCTCCCTCGGTGTTCCTTTCATCAAAAGGAATGTGAACGTGGGATCACGTGCCTCAAAGCTTTCCACAACAGATATAAACAGGACACCAACTCATGGAGTCCTAAAGCGGTTCATGATTGGTCGTCTCATGGAGCTAAAGCGTTTGCTACGCTGGCCTATTTCGCCCCCTCCTTGCGCAGGGGGGCGTCCGGTGGGCGGCATGCGGAACAACAGAACAGACCATTTGACTCAGATAGACGAGTCGGCACGGCTCAAGGAGGGTTGGGGTGGATGAGATAATTGAAGACGAACCGAATGAGCAAGAGGAATCTACCGATGCCCCTGATGATGATGCCGCTGTTAACGAGGAAATCATCAAGAAAGCGAAGGAACGATTCAAGCAAGCCTACGAGTATCACAAAGATAATTTCGAATCTTGTGGAAAAGCTCAAGACTTTATCGCAGGGGATCAATGGCCCCAGCAGATAAAGAACGAACGATTAAATAATGACCGGCCCTGCCTCACTCTTGACCATCTAAACCAGTATGTGCGCCATGTCGTAAACGTCGGATTGATGCAGTCACGTGATGTTCGCGTGCTTGCTATGTCCGGAGAGGCTGACGATAAGGTGGGAGAGATCTTGGCGGGGATGGTTAGACAGATCACGCAGACATCTACCGCGAAGGTAGCTTATGAAACCGGCCTCAGGCACGCTTGCCAGGTCGGGTTCGGCTACTGGAGAGTTAAAGTCCAAAATATCCCTAAGACGGATCTCATGGAAATCACGGTCCGGAAGATCAAAGAACCCCGAATGGTTCTCATGGACCCGTTCTGTGAGTACCCCGATGGGCGTGATTCCGTTTATGCGTTTGTGATGGTAAAATTGACCCGCACGGAATTTGAGGAGCAGTACCCAGAGGCGGCTCAACAGGGCGCAAAATCATGGCACGACATGGACAGTACGAAGATCATGCCTTGGATCGGTGAAGGGTCTATGGTTGTTGCAGAGTATTACTACTTAGATAAGTCAGATAATACTATGAAGTGGGCCATCCTCTGCCCCGATATGGTGTTGAGTAAGGGTATCCACCATGGGGATGTCATGCCGATCGTCAGAGTGATCGGGGAAGAATACGAGCAAGAAGGAAAGGAGCGTTGGCGCGGGATGATCAGTGAGTCCGCCATGGACGCCCAGCGCGCCTACAATTATTCTTCTTCGGCTTTCATCGAAGCCGTGGCGTTAGCTCCCTTGGCACCCTTCATCGCTGCAGAGGGACAGGTAGAAGATTTTCAGACCGAATGGAAAGATGCCCACCGCGTTCCTCGTTCGGTTTTGCGGTATACCCCAGTGACCGTTGGGGGTGTCGTCGTTCCTCCTCCAACAAGATCAGAGCCAGCCGGAATTCCTAACGGATGGCAGGGGATGATGACGAATTTGATCGGTGATACCCAGATGATTATCGGAATGGGCCAACCGTCAGTCATGGGAACGGGCGGTGCGCCGGTCCAATCCGGTGCCGGTATTAACGCCCAGCAGGAGCCTGGAGAAGTTAATACCTTTCATTTCCAAGACCACTGGCATATGGCCATCGAACAGACCGGTCGAGTCATCCTCGCTATGATTCCTCACGTGTATACTGAGCCTCAGGCGGTGAAAATCGTCGGGGAAGATGGAATCCCAAATACCGCCATCGTGAATCCTAATCAGCAACAAACTATAGTTGAAGATAAAGATTCAATGAATAAGGTGCTGTCTACATCATATAACCCCAATATTGGACGTTATGATGTCGCTATCTCCACCGGCCCATCGTCGGCCTCGAAAAAGTTGGAAGCTAATAAACTTTTGATGACCGTCGTGAATGCCGACCCGTCTATCATGCAGAAGGCTGGGGATCTCGTAGTAGCTTCGATGGATATGGCCGGTGCCGATGTGCTAGCTAAGAGATTGAAAGCCCTGCTGCCGCCCGGAACGACTGAAGAGCCGTCCGGTCAAATGATTATAATTCAGCAGCTCCAAGAGCAACTCTCCCAACTCCAGCAGGATAACCAGGAGATGGAGAAGATTTTGCTGGCTGAGAGGGAAAAGTACCAGGCTAAGATGGCCGAAACTGAGCTTAAGGCACAGTCCGATCTATCGATGGCAAAACTGGAGAATAGCGCTGACCTATTCCAACAAAAATTGAACGATGATAACACGATGAGATTGGCCAGTATTAAGGCTCAGAATGACCTTGAGATTAGTACACAGAATAACATCGTCAAGGTCATGATAGCCAAGATCCAGGCCAAGAACAAGCTTGATGTGGAATTAATCAAACAGTTTAATCAAGCGTCTACCGAACCTACCCATGAAGATCGCATGGCTGGGTATATGAGTGTAATGGAGGGCCTTGGTAAGGAAGAAGAACATGAATTTGAGGAGACGGCTCCTACCCCGCAGCCACAACCAGTCCCCTCTCCTGCCCCTCAGAAGAAAGGATGGAAGATCCTGAAAGACGCTGAGGGGAATATGACGCATATTGTACCACTTGGGGGCGAGGGGGATATATGGGAGATCAATAGGGATGAAGTAGGTAATATGGCAGGATTAACACCGAAAACAACATCACAGGAGTCTTACAATGGCTAATTTTGCTTTCAATATCGCGCTGAGTAAAGTCGGACAATATTTTCAGAACGTGGATAGCGGATCCCCCGCTAACGCTCGAATCATCGTGGTGCCGATCGAAACCACGGGGATCGAGGCCGATGCTACCCTCAAGGATTACGATAACCTGTCTGCATTGCTCGGCGGTACGTCAAACGAGCAGACTACGATGGGGAGAAAGACACTGGCTGGGGCGAATATCACTATCACGGTCGATGATGCCAATGACCGGTTGGATATCGACGTGGATGACCTGGTGTGGTTAGCCGCTACGGGGAACGCAGTTAGTGCTTTGGTGTTCTGCTACGATCCGGATAATACCGTGGGCACGGATGCGGACCTTATCCCGTTAACGAAGCATGATTTCGTCGTAACTCCAGACGGTAGCGATATCACAGCACAGATTGCGGCCGCCGGTTTGTTTAGAGCGACCAGCTAGAGGAGAAACTATGAACTGGAGAGATATCGTGTGGATTCTGTTAATTATAGGCTTCTTGCTGTCGCCTGTGATAATATTTGCCCAGACACCCGCAACTCAAGCGGTGAAGATACAGTGGAATATATCGGCAACGGCGACCAGCTACGTCATTCAGACCAGCCCCAATGGAGCGATTTGGACGGCAATTACGCCTATAGTTCAACGTTGTTACACATATAATTGTAAAGCTACGGTTTCGTTACCTACTCTCCGGTTGGTGCTAGTGCGGGTGATGGCCGTTAATGCAGGGGGTATATCACCGGACCCCCAACGTGGCGTGTGGGCATGTCCTATGTGTGGGCCACCGTTACCAGTTCTTGAAATGGGGGCACCGTAATGACACGCGCCTTTGTTCCGGCCCCTGGCTCTTACGATTGCACCATTCTTGCGGAGAATGCGTTCGGTGGCTCTGACCCCGCCAATGTCCCGCCGTTTGCGGCTGGCTACGTCCCATCCCGCCCTGATGCGGTGCGATTGGAGGTACGCTAATGGCCGTTCATGTCACCATTCCGCGCCAAACACGGCAAGGCGTGTATCAACTGCCCAGCGTCGTGGTGCCACAAGGGATCACCGATCTGCGCGTGATCCTCAATGTCACGACTGCCACCTATATTGCAGTGGGTAAGTCGGTGACGTTTCGCATTTATTGGCTAGACGAGCAAGGCGTGTGGCGGCTGTCGGGGACATCCCGATGGGACTCAGGAGCCTATACCGATCCTGAGACTGGTGGGGTGAATCCTGTGCCGGTATTCGGGGCTTCCGCGCAGAACCTGGCGGGGCGAACGGTTCGCGCTGAAGTGGAAATTCCCGTCAGTATGAGCGTCGGGGCCTCAGTGGAGACATTGCCCTAAATGGCGAGTTACGTTCAGTCGAACTATAACTCCGGCAACCCCACGGCCTCCTTGGGCGTGACGCTCTCCACGAACGTCTCGGTGGGCGATCTCGTCGTGGCTAGTTACCGGACAGGCAACAGCATCACCGGCATTTCCGATAATCTGGGCAACACCTGGAATGCCCTGACCCACGATGTTTCTACGTTCGGCTCCTACTGGTGCATCGTGACATCGGGCGGGGCGATGACCGTCACGATCACGCAATCCAGCGGGCGAGCGGGCCTGTCGCTCCATCACTATACTGGCGTATCAGGGACGCCGCTGGACCAAGATCCTGCCGTGGCAACCGCGAGCGCCGTCACGACCTCCACGACCAATACCTTTACCACGACCGTCGCAGATGGTGTGGTGGTGGCGTCCGTGGGATTGAGCGCCACGCCGACACCGGAAGCCGATTATGGCGGCGCGAACCTGCAAGGTGACGGGACCGGACGACTCTATACCTGTCATCGGCTTTTTGCCTCGACCTTGACCACGGAGTCTGCAAGCTGGACGCATAGCGTCGCCAACACGCAATGCAAAGCGACGGCGTTCAAGTCGGCGGCAGGCGGAGCGGCGACCAGTCTGATTTATTTATCCGCGCATCCAATCACGCATTTGCTGGTGAGATAAGGAGATCACAATGGGACGTATGTATCAAACGATGACGGCAGCGGTAGCGGTAACGACGGCGATTGATCTTTGGGAAATTCTTGCAGCGACGGCGAAGCCTATTCGTATTCATAGTTGGAGTATCTTCCAGACGACGGACCTCGGTGATGCACAGGAAGAAGTGCTTCGTATTAACGAAGTACGTGGCGTCGGAACGGTAACGAGTGGTTCTGGCGGGTCAAGCCCCACTGTTCATCCGTTGGATGATAATGATGCCGCAACGGGTGCAACGGTCGAAGCTAATAATACAACCCGCATGGCGGTTGGTACCGGCACTTTAGAGACCTTGACGGAGCGTGGATGGAATATCCGTATTCCAATGGAAGTGATTTACACACCAGAAACACGGCCACGGGTGAACCCTGGCGATCGTTGGACGTTGGGGATTGTGGCAGCGCCAGCAGATTCCGTCACGATCAGTACTTCCATCACGTTTGAGGAAATTTAAACATGAGCGTATTTCGCTCACGATTTGAGTTTCAATTATACGTTCGCCGCCATTGGATCGGTACTCTACCTCCTAGCGGTCAAGTCATAGCTGTTGCTCAGGTTGTTGAAACAAATACAGCCCAGGCGATCGCAAAACTAAAGACTAAAGCCGTATCAATTGTAGTTGAGGCCGATCTCTCCCAGCCAATATGGAAATTAAAGACTAGAGCGATAGGGCAACCTATCGAGACAGATACTGCCCAGGCGATCAGCAAGGCAAAGCTCAAGACCCTTGCTCAGGTCGTCGAGACTGATCTTGCACAAACTATCAATGTATTGGGATCGACGATTGTTGGTGTAAGCCAGGTTGTTGAGACTGACACCGCCCAGCCTATAGGAAAGGCAAAGACTAAGGCGGTCGGGCAAGTAACTGAAACCGATACCGCCCAGGGGCTTACGAAAGTAAAAACTAGATCAGTTGCAATGGTGGTGGAGACTGATCTTGCTCAACCGATCACTAGAGGGGGTATTATAGGGGTAGGGCAGATCGTCGAGACTGATCTTGCTCAACCGATTGCAGTAGTTAAGGCTGGGGTTCTCCCTATTGGCGGTGCTGGTGGCCGTAGACGTAAAGCTTGGCCCCTTCCTCCCCCCGCGTTCCCATTAGTGCAGGAAGAAAACAATGAAGTCTTGGCACTGGAAAAATCTAAACCCGTCCCCCATTGGACGGACAGAATCGAAAGGAAACCTCTCACTACGTTCCGTGAGGTTTCCTATATTGCTCCATCTATACAACCCGTAAAGACAAGACATAGTAGGGTACGTCCTCCTCTCCGTAAACCGACCAGTGTTGGTATGCCGATGCCGGTGGTGGATGAAGAGGCCATACGGAGAAAAAGGAGGAGGGCAGAGGAAGAGATGGTTGTTTTGATGTTGGTCATGCAGGGTGAATTGTAGGTATTATTTAACCTTCGGAACTCTTTCCGATAAGGAGGCATCATGGGTGCAGAACTTGAAGCAACAGCAGGGGCGGAATCCAACACCAGTACGGTAGAAATCGCTAAGGAACCTTCCTATACCCCACCGGCTAATGAGCCACAGGGGTTAGTTCCTGAACAACCTCGATCTAAGGATGATACGACGGCACCTAAGGAATCTAAGGTTAAGTTGCCTTCCAGCATCAAGCCCCCAGTTAAATCCGGTCGTTTCCAAGCAAGAATTTCAGATCTGGTAAGCCAGAGGGATACGGTCGAGCGGGAGAACGCTCAATTGCGAGAGCGTTTATCACGTATGGGGGCCATCCCTCGTACGGAATCAGATGAAACTGCACCAGGTGCTACCACAGCAAACCCAAAACCGCCGGCCAGTGATGCTTTAAACCCGGAAGATTTCCCTACTTACGGGGAATACGTTAAAGCGATGGTAGAACAGACTCTTAAGCATAAGGAAGAGTCTGAGCAGAGTATAAAGGCTAAGGCGCAATTCGAAGAGTATCGCAAAGAACGCATCTCGACATTTAATAAAGAGGCTGAGCCGCTAGCTGCTGAATATGGGGATGGGTTTTGGGACGCAATCACTGACCCATCTTTACCCATATCAGAGGCCATGGCCGATGCTGTGTTGGAATTGGACGCCCTCGGCCCATTCACGATGCTGTATTTAGCCGCCCACAAGGATGAAGCGGCTAGGATCTCTAAATTGAACCCCCGTTCAGCGACCATTGCGATCGGTCGATTGGCTGCACAGCTTGATTATGAAATTAAACAGGCTGAGGGGGGAGAGACTATCAGTAATGGTGGGGGAAACGTCACCCCATCAATAGCTCCAAATACCGCACAACCGGCCCCAAGACCTACCCCTGTCCCGTCTATTCGTGGGTCGGCCCCTACCTCGTTGGATAATGCCCCCAACGACAAAGACTCCGTGGAGGAGTGGTTGAGAAAGGAGACTGACCGTCTGAGAAGGCAGAATCCTAATGCTAGGTTTTATGGGGCGCGGTGATTGACAGGGGGCGATAGGGCGTGTTAAACTTATTCAACAATAGGAGGTTGCGATGCTGACTTCTAGGATTGGTGAAGGACAAACAGAAGAGGACCGCATTAAGGCTATCCTGACCACGCAGGGTTCGGTAGCGGCTGTGGCTGGTACGATTCCGGCTGGTGGAACCGGTGCTGCGGCTGGTGGATGGGACACGGCTGGTAATAGAAATACGGCCATCACGACTATGACTGAAGTTATTACGCAGTTCAATGCACTCTTGGTGCAATTGAAAGCTGCAAAGATCATCACTTAGTTTTTTCCTTCGCGGCCCCGTACCGCGCTATAAATACGGCCTTCGGGTAAAACTGCCCCCCGCTAAAGTAGGCAGAACTATCCTAATTCCTGGAGGTTTCAAATGCCCAATACAATCCTGACCCCCACAATGGTCACTCGAAAGGCCCTGATGATTCTTCATCAGAAATTGTCGTTCATTGGTAACATTGAACGTCAATACGACGACTCCTTCGCCAAGGACGGGGCTAAAATTGGCGATACTCTGAAGATCCGCCTCCCTAACAAATACACCACAGCAACGGGGGCTTCCATCACCCCGCAGGATACGGTCGAATCGTCCGTATCCTTGGTAGTCGGTACCCAGCGTCACGTTCCGATGAGTTTCCTCGCTTCAGAACTCACTTTGAGCGTGGATGACTTCTCTGAACGGATTCTCGACCCCGCTATGGCTGTGATTGCGGCTGCAACCGAGGCCGATGCCTTTGCGATGGGATTGGATGTTTATCAACAGGTCGGTACTGCCGGAACGACCCCCTCCGCGCTACTCACTTATCTCCAGGCCATGGCGCGGCTGGATAACTCCCTAGCCCCTAGGACCCAGCGGTGTTTGCAGATGCCCCCGTTGGACGCGGCAACCATCATCGATTCGTTGAAGGGCCTGTTCCAAGATTCTCAAGCGATCTCCAAGCAGTATCGTGAGGGTATCATGGGGCGTACGTCGGGGTTCGATTGGTATACCAATACCCTGACTGGCCGTCTTACCAACGGGAATAAGGTGGCTGCTGTCACCGTTTCCGGTGCTGGTCAGACCGGTGCATCTGTCACCCTCGGTGGATTGGCTGGTGCCGATACCTTCAAGAAGGGTCAGGTCTTCACGATGGCCGGATGTAATGAAGTTCATCCGGAAACCAAAGTAGATACTGGCCGGCTGCAGAAGTTTGTTGTCACCGCTGACGCGACTTCAGCCGGTGCGACACTCGCAGTTTCCATCAGCCCGTCTATTGTGGTGACTGGAGCGTTGCAGAACGTATCCGCGTCCCCCACGAACGGCGGCGCGGTGACGTTCGATGGGACAGCCAGTCTGGTGTACGGACTGACCCTCGCTTTCCAGAAACAGGCATTTGCCATCGCTTTTGCGGACCTATACATGCCGAAGGGTCTGGATTGGGGTGCACGTGAGACGATGGACGGAATCTCGATGCGTTTGATTCGGGATTACGATGTCACGACTGATAAGATCATCACGAGAGCGGATATCCTTTACGGGTACAAGACCATTCGTCCGGAATTGGCTTGTCGCGTAGCCTCGGCCTAGTTCTAATAGGTCGATTTCGAGCGGGGGAGGGGGTGCGGCCCCCTCCCACCCTCGCTAAACGTCACGCCGCGTGAGGCGCAGATGAGTTCTACCATCTCCCGTTCCTACAATCCTCGAAAAGTGTATGCTGAACTTATGAAAGGAAGACCGGATGAACCGGATTCCTGGCAAGCTATTGCTGTATATTCAAAGGAAGAAGAGATAGAATTTAGGGGAAAGGGGTGGAAGCCCTCTAAAGAGTTCATGAACAGTGCGGATCGTGCCAGAAGGAGGGATTTGTAGATGTATGTATATATTGAATACCCGAAATGTCTTTACCAAAAGGACGGGGCTACTCTCGTAGTGGAAAATGCGGAAGAGGAAGAGGGGGCTGCACAATTAGGATGGTTGACTGCTCAACAGTATCACAACCCGACCCCCGTTAATTCCCCACCGGCACCGGAAAAGGAAGCAGCAGAAGAAGAATCTTCCGAAGAGGAAATCCCTGAATCGGATGGGGTTTTGTAAATTATGCAAAAATATGTTGATTCCATTATCAGTAGTTTGGACGGGAGGCCGATTGCCGGTGCGCTGGTACAAGTTAATGTAGCGGGTGGGTCTGCCGCTACTATTTACTCTGATAATGGTATCACCCCACTATCCAATCCGATCTCCACAGAAGCCGATGGGTCTTTCTATTTCTACGCCGCTAATGGAAGATATGATTTAGTTATATCGAAGCCTGGGTTCACATTCGATAATGATGATACATCAGATATATTATTATTTGATGGAACACCAGACGTTAACCCCATCATCAATGGCAATATGGAAATATGGCAGGACGGCACCAGCTTTGCGGCGGTCGCCACCGATACCTATGCCGCAGATCAGTGGGTATGGAAACAGTCTGGGAGTGGGGCGGTGACAATCACGCGCAGCACGAGCGTCCCGACAGTCGCTGAGGCGGGCGTCCTGTTCAATTACTCGCTAGATATAGATGTGACAACCGCTGATGGATCATTGGCCGCTGGCGATTACTATTCAATCTCGACTCGTCTTGAAGGATTCAACTGGCGGCATTTTGCCCAACGCGCTCTCATCCTTAGTTTTTGGGTCTATGCTACGAAAACAGGAGAGCATTCAGTATCGTTTTCCAATAGTGGGAGTGACCGATCATACATCGGGACATACGCCGTAAGTGCGACAAACACATGGGAATATAAAACCGTGACCGTCTCTGCGTCGCCAAGCGCAGGGACGTGGGATTATACCAATGGACTTGGCCTAGCAATTCGATTCAACGTGGGGGCTGGCAGTACGTTTCATTCGACTGCAGGCACCTGGCAGACAGGGAATTATCTTACGACAGCCACATCCGTGAACGATATGGACTCCACGAGTAACTATTTTCGCATGACCGGCGTGAAACTGGAACTCGGCAGCGTGGCGACTCCCTTGCAGCCAGAGGACATTGGCGAGACCTACCGAAGATGCCAACGGTATAAATGCCAGACCTACTCGTATGGCACCGCAGCTGGAGCCTCGCCAGCAACTGCGGGAGCCGTCGCCATGAATTCCAATGGATCATTGTCGGGATCAGCGAAAGCCACGTGGGATTTCCCCGTAGAAATGCGATCTGCGCCGACCCTAACATTATATTCCCCACAAACGGGGGCGTCTGGGAATTGCTATCGGGTCTTAGGGGCGGCGGATGTGGCGGCAGCATCTACCTATGTAGGGACGAGGAGCGCCACGCTGTATAACGACGGCGCGGTCACGGATACCGAAACCATTATTTTCCATGCCGTGGCCTCGGCGCGGTTATAACGAAGAGGGCTACAATGTATAAGCTACGGATTGGTGGCGTTAAGCGGTTGGCAGATGGGGCGTGCATCCCGAACGATCCGAGCAATACGGACTGGCAGAGATATCTAGCATGGGTGGCAGCCGGTAATATGCCGCTGCCCGCCGATCCTCCGCCAGCGTCTCTCGACTTGAGCGACAGTGATAATTTGGAGAAGGCGCTGAAGGCTACGCTGCTTTGTGTGGCGCAGGTGGGTGGGCTGACAGTGCCGCAGATTCGGGCGATGTTCAAGAACAAGTGGGACTCGTTACCTTAAATAGATTAGGAATCTGATATATGGCTATTGTAGGAACACAGGGTACTCCGGTAGTTTCCACGGTCAGGGACTTGATTAATCGGGCATTTCGTTTCATTCACGTGCTGGGGGCCGGTGAGACTCTCACTGTGGATGAAGCTGAAGAAGCCTTCGATGTCCTTAACGGGCTGATCGAACAGGCCAATGTGGATAAATTGTTAGGTTATTATAAAACCGAGATTGTAGTCCCTTGTACGAGCGACAAAGCCGTCTATACCATTGGCCCAGCCTCCACGGTCCCTGACGTGACTGCCCCGCGACCCGTAGAAATCATTAATGGGTATTCTAGGCGCGACGGCATCGATCTCCCAATGTTTATAGGTCACAAAGATGACTACGATGGTATAAGACAAAAGAGCGTCAAATCTGGCGGCTGGACGCAAGTGGCGTGGTATGAACCTACCTGGCCTAAAGGGACATTGACGATTTATCAAGTTCCAGCAGATGGGCGTACTGAACTCCATTTAACGGCTATGGCAGAGATCCCAGTTTTCACAAGTTTGGACGATGGGGTATCTCTTCCCCCCACCTATACTTTTTGGATGGTCTACAAATTAGGGGAACGTTTAAGTCCTGAATACGGGATGGAGTTCACCCAGAAGATGCAAGATATCCTGACAAGTACAGAAGCGACACTGAAGAGGAACAATATCAAGCCCTTCCCTGTGGCCGGTTCTGGATTATCAGGACTTTCTTCTGTGGGTGAGAAGTACAATGTGTATGCAGATAATAGTAGGAAATAGATGACTGACACTATTACACCACAGGGAAGAGGATCTTCATTTATCGGGCAAAAATCCATTTCCATATTTGGGTTGGGTCCTCAACAACGATCCCCCTATGTCTCCACCGTAAATAGAATCAATGCAGTAGTCGAAATGACGGAAAACGGGAGACAGCAGGCTGCGATCTATGGACTACCTGGAATGAGTCAGATCGTTTCAGTAGGAAGTGACCCTCCCCGTGCTTTCTACATGCGTGAGGGTGAGTTAACCATCTATTTCATAGCATTAAATAAATTCAAAAAGTATGTGATCGGGGGGTCCATCACTGAACTTGGAACTATACCTACTTCCGTTGGACCGGCATGGATTTCCGATAACGGTACTCAGCTTTTCGTTAATGATGGAACATCTGCTTATATCTACAATACCTCCACGTTAGTATGGACACAGATTACAGACGTAGACTACCCTACGGGTGCTCGTGGTGGAACTTTTTTGGGCGGGAGATTCTGGGTCTATACGACTTCAGGAGTGAATGCGGGTCGAGTTTATGCTAGCGATCAGTACGCAGGGCTTGCTTGGGACGGATTAAACTTCTTCACCCCCGAAGCAATCCCAGACGGAATTATGGCTGTCGAAAGGTGGTTTAATGATCTGGTCGTATTTGGAAGATCATCGATCGAATGGTGGTCGGCCGTATCAGTTACTTTAGCTGGATCATTAGGATTTCAGCCCGTCACAGGGGCCAATACTGAGGTAGGGTTAGTGGGGGAATTGGCGATCGGTCGTGCCGGTCAAAAGATGATGTTTTTAGGTAGATCTAAAGGACAAGCAGGAGTTTATGAAATCGCCAATTACGCCGCAAAACCAGTAAGCAATCCAGCTATCGACGATGATATATCCAAGCGCGTAGGACATGCCACATGTGTTGCCACCGGCTTTATGGTCGGGAATCACCCAATAATTCAATTTTCTTTCAGAGGTTCAACTGTACTAGATTCGATTACCTGGGCGATCGACGTATCTAATGGGTTATGGTGTAAGAGGGAAAGTTACCAAAAAGCCTATTACCGTGGGCTTTTTGCGGTTACGACTGTTGAAAGAATTTTCATGTCAGATGCCTTTACTGGGATCATCTATGAAGTTCTAGGAGATGTATATACTGAAGGGTCCGACCCTTTAATATTCGAAATAACTAGTATACATCTTTTGAAAGAAGGGGATATGTTAACGGTGCATTCCCTTCAAGTAGATTGTGAAACGGGGCTTGGAGCACCAGGCAGCAACCCCCAGGCAATTATACAGATCTCTAAAGATGGTGGACACACTTGGAGTAGTGAAGCATGGGTTACTATGATAGGTAAGACTGGTGAATATACAAGGAGAGTGCGTAGAAGGCGCATTGGGGCTGCTAGAGATATTGCCATACGATTCCGGATCACCGATCCAGTTAAACGAGTAGTTACAGGCGCGTACATATTGGCTGAACCAGGACTATCATGAATCATATCGCAACGCCCCCAACTCAAGTTTCTCTTAGTGATAATGAGGGGTTTCCTGGAGCATGGCAGCAATGGTTTTCGATCCTTGAAAGATTATTCAATACTATGCAAGGTACCGGAACCACAGCGCAACGTCCTAACCCAGCCCCGTTTATCGGGTATATGTATTATGATACTACGATAAATAGACCAATATGGGCTAGCACGCTCACTACCTGGCGATATTCAGATGGGACAGCCGCATGAGCACCGATTTAAAAGTCAATACTGAAGTAGTTGCCCAAAGTAAAACTAGGATGGAAATCCTTGCGCTGGAAGAGAAGATCCGCGCAATCTCTATGGAGCAGAATTCGACCCCCAATTGTCCGTTAAAACATCACTTCGCCCCAGGATCTTACTGTAGGGAGATCTTTATTCCTCAAGGTATGATGGTAATTGGGAAGATCCATAAGCATGCACACATCAACATTTTATCCAAAGGGCATGTGTTAGTTTACACGGAACAGGGACCAGAGGAGTTTGAAGCCCCCCGCACTTGGACGTCCGAGCCTGGTACGAAGCGAGTTGTGTATGCCGTCACTGATGTGGTGTGGAATACCATCCACGTGACTGAAGAGACCGACCTGGAGGCCATAGAGGATTTTGTGATCGCGAAGACTTACGAAGATTATGATGCTTTCAGGAAGCAATTATATATTAATAAAGGTCAAGAGGTAATAAAATGAGTTGGATAGCTACTGGGGTAGGCGTTGCTGGTGCCGTAGGTGGGGGCCTTTTGGCTTCTCAAGGTGCTAAGAAGCAATTGGCAGGAATGCGAGAAGCGGTTGAGTATCAAAAACAAAAAGATAGGGAAACCCAATCTCGGTTTCTACCGTACCAAGAATTCGGAAAAGAAAATATTAACGCGTTCAATAAATGGAATGACCCCAATCTGAACCCCCAATCAGGTTACAGAGACCCTGGTTATGACTGGAGATTCTCCGAGGGCCTTAAGGGATTATACTCCAATGCAGGGGTTAATGGAATGCTGCAGAGTGGAGACACCCTCAGGGCTGCTCAGACGTACGGCCAAGATATGGCATCCCAAGAGTACAAGAACGCCTTTGATAGATGGTTAGGTGAAGGAAAATTCAGGGGCGATATGGTAGGTATGGGACAAAATGCTGTAGCTTGGCAGGGGAATCTAGGTCAGGCAGCAGCCACGAATGTTTCTAACATGGCGGAAAACACTGACTACGGGGCACCAGATCGTGTATGGGCTGATGTGGCTTCAGGGGTGGGTGGAATGGCTGGGAATTCCCTCGCGAAGTATATAAATGCAAGGCCACAGAACCGCGTTCCTGGTGGATCTAATATCTTTAGTCCACAAGGCCCATCGGTGCAACCACGTAATCTCGACGGCTCTGTAATGGTGTATTAGAGGAACTATGGCAAACTATAACAATTTCTCCCCTATCTTAGGTGTAGCTCGTGGTCAGGCGGTTGCTGATAGTATATCCAGGGCTGAAGCGGAAGGGAGAGCACTCCAAGAGCAGTTAGCCCTTAAGAGAGCCGCTGGTCAGATCGGTGAAATGCCTTACTATGCGGGATTCGAAGGGGAACCTGGGGCGCAACGCCCTAATTTTCTGAGGGAGTTATATCAGCAGGGTAATCTTAAAGATGCTATGGCTGTCGAAGGGCTTCTGACATCCACCCTTGGGGTAAATCGAGACATCAAGAAGGCTGGAGAGATCGAGAGGCTCAAAAAAGAAGCGGACGCCAAAGTGTATATGGGCTTGATAGACAGGTTCATGGGCGGTGATGCTTCCGGTGGTGGGGTTAACATGTTTGAAAGGGTAATGGGGGGATCGACCCAAGAAGGACCGATCGTCGCCCAATCCCAGGAAGCACAGGTAACGACTGCTGCCCCCTCTGGAAACGCTCCGGAAGCTCCGTCGATCCCAGGTCCGCAGGGTGGTTATCAAAGACCAATTACTGCCCCCACCCCTCGTTTATCGGGGGAAGAATCTGGGGTTGAATCAAGTTTCGAAGTGACCCCCTATGGACCCAAGTTGGGGTTCAAAAAGATGTCTCCGTTTGAAAAAAAGCTGAAAACGAGCGAAGACGAGACCAGGAGACAGACTGCCCAGACTGGATCGGACGCTGAAAAACGGCAGGCGCTTCAAGCGGCCCACGATAATGTCAGGAGAATAACGACTGAGATCACCAATACCAACAAACTCATGCAGAATAGAGATATTCCGTGGGAAGAGGGATTGGCTCAAATCGAAGAACTTAGGAGAGAACTGGATCTATCCGTAAAGGAACGTGACCAGTTGTTGTCCGGTAAGGTTGCCCCAACTCCTGTCCCTGCTCCCGTCGCTCCTATTAAGCCCCCAAGCGTTGGAGCATTACCGGCTACTCCTAAACCATCAATCGCCGGCCCTCCCAAGTTTACGGAGAAGGAACAGGCGGCGATGGACATGAAGAATCGAGAAGAGGAGATTGCTGCAGCGAATAAAGAGATAGTGAATGCTCGATTGGGCGCTGAAAAGATCCTTAAGTATAAGCGTCAAATCAATGAATTGTTTGACCTAGTAACGAAAAATGATATAGGGCATCCATCTATGGAGGGCATACCTCTATCTGAGAATATATTGACGATGGATAAGACGAATGCCCAGGTTAAGAAGCTCGCTGAAGGCATTATTAATATGTTTTCAGAACCAGGGCAATCGCAAATGATGAATACGATCGTGGAGAGACAGATGCAGGGGGCAGTAGTCCCTAATCTTTTCAGTGACCCGCAACTCAATAAACAGAATGCGGCCATCCTACGATCTAACGTGGAACATCTGCAGACTTTCCCAGGATTCTTAGAGAAGTGGAAGAAGAGTCACAATGGAACTTTGGAGGGGGCTGCAGACGCCTGGATCGATTACACCGAAAACAACCCATTATATATCTTCGAAAAAGATAAGAGGGGAAAAGTAACGGTTAAAGAAAACCCCCACGTATACCCTTGGCCCCAATGGTTGAAGAAGAGGGAACAGGAGCAGGGCAGAAGGACGAGAGTAATTAGAGGAAGAACCTTTATTGAACAAGAGGACGGCTCCTGGATGGAGCAGCAATAGTGCATAACAGTTGGGAAGACTTCATGGATATTTTGAAAGGGGAGGCCCCGATGGGGGAATTACCGAAGCAGATTGCACCATGGATTCCAAATAAACCATCTGTTAATGCTTTTGCTGAACAGGTTGACCCATCCTATACCCCGCGCAGTCCATTCATGGGTTCCGCGACACAGGGCGTCAACAAATTTTTAAATATGATTGAAGGTCCTTCGAAGAAGGAGAGAAATTAGCTATGAATGCTAAAGAAGAAACTGCTCTATTCAAAGCGCAGGAGGAGGAAGCTCATCAAAAGAGATTAAGGTACCTTGAGAAAGTCAAGAGTGGTAAACTTGATCGTCCTGCGGTGGATAAGAGTCATCCTAGATATAGTCAAGAGGCCGATAACAAACGGGTTGCCCGTATGTTGGGAGTGAAATGGGATCCACGGGCTGAACGCCCTATTCCGTCATTTGAATCCGAGAGGCCAATCTCTTCGCCAGTGCCTGCAGAGGAACCGGCTCCCGAAGAACTTTTGAAACCACAACCGGCCATGCCTGACCGTCGATATACGACGGCTGAACTAGATGCGATGGAAGAAGAAGCCGTCAGACAGGGTATGAGTCCTGAAGCAGCACGACAGGCATCGGAAGAACTTGTGGGGGATGTAGGTAGGGGTGAGGAATTCGGTACGGGTGTCCGGTCATCCATTGAAAAAACTATTATGGGGCTGAAGCAAGCTTGGCAATATCTGGCGGGGGATGATGAAGGTAGAGAGGCCATTCAAATTGCCTTACGAAAATTGGAAGCACGACCAGAACTGCAAACGCCTGCAGGAAAATTAGGGGAAGCGACCGGAACTGCTTTACAGTTTGCAGTTCCTCAGGGTGTAGGCACTACGGTTGGTCGTATGGCTCCGAAAGCTTTAGTCGGACCGGCCCGAAAAGTGCTTGGCGCACCCACTTCGACTCTTAGAACAGCAGAGCAAGGGGCGGCATTCGAAGCAGCCCAGCCAGTAAAGGTGAATGATTTAAGCAATGAGGACTTTCTCCAAGGGAAACTTGGGGCAACCGCTTTAGGTTTTGGGACAGGAGCCGTCACCGGCAAATTCGCCAACATGCTTACTTCCCCAGGTGTCCCCGTAGCTCCGGAAAGAGATGCGATATCTCAACAAGCAAAACGTCTGGGAATCGTATTGACCCCTGCTCAGAGGACTGGAGATATTACTCTATCTCAATTTGAGGAGGGGTTGGCTTCCCGTCCTGGGAGTGCGAAAATCATTCTGGAAGCTCGTGAAGAACAACGGAAAGTGCTGGATAAGAAGGCGGCTGAGGCTCTTGGGAGCAAGTTTGACGCCCCCCATGAGGCCGCATTAGCTGAAGCACATGCACGCGCAGCGCAGGGTTATAAACCAATTGCATCAATTCCTAAGATGTCGTGGGATACCCCATACATCGAGGCATTAGATAAATTCGCGGCTAGCCAAGCAACTAAAGCTGCCGGTTCAGTGGATGCGGTTAGAATAGCTGGGAATTTAAAGAGGGCTGCTGGGAAGCATACCGGTAGTGATTTTCTTGAGGATCTGCAGGGCGTGCGTGATATGTCGTTCGGGGCACGCCAAAAGGGTGACGTGGCGTCCGCAAAGCAATTGTCTAAGTTAGCCGAGATTATGGAAGACTTTGCGGAACGAAGAACAGCACTCTTGGCTAAGAAGGGATTGATACCCCCTGATGCTTTGGATCAACTCAAGGCCGCTAGGAAAGAATACGCCAAGATTCATATTATCGAGAAGGCAACTGAGCCGGTCAGCGGTCGAGTTAGCCCATTGAAGTATCTCTCCAATGAGTTCAAGAGGAAACCGGCCAGTAGGGGTCCAGGCACGAGCGATCTGGATAACGAATTGCGGGAAGTAGGGGAAGCGGCACGAGTGCTCAAGCAGACTACACCGTATATCGGTTCTTCGGGTACTGCTGAAAGGATCGCCGGTCAGCAATTGGTAGAGGCTAGGACTTCCGGCCCCCTTGGAGCTATTAGAACAAGCATTCCAATGGCGAAAAACTACTTAGCGGCTAAGTATTACATGGCCCATGGCGGGAAACCCGGTTTTTTGGGCAGTCGTTTCACCCCTGAACAGAACATGTATGTAAGGCGATTGATCCCAGATGTCACGTTCGCCACTAAAGAAGGGTTGAATGAATAATGGCTTCCTACGTCATATCCCCAATAGGGAACGATCAATTTCTTGATGCCAACGGGAACCCTCTCGTCGGAGGTAAGCTATTCACCTACCTTACCGATTCATCAACCAAAGTGGCTGTTTTCAAGGATAATGAGGGTCTGACCAGCCATACAAACCCGATCGTATTAAATGCTTCCGGACGGCCCCCAAGCCCCATCTTTTTAGTCGGCGGGGCAAGTTATAAATTCGTATTGGCTTCTCCTACAGATACTGACCCTCCTACATCCCCGATCTATACCTGGAATGACATTGCAACCATAGACCCAGCAGTAATCATAGCAGAGCAATGGGTATCCGGAACTGTCCCTTCTTTTGTCGCTGTGAATCAATTTTCAGTAGCAGGGGACCAGACAGCCACCTACCACATCGGAAGACGCGTAAAGCTGCAGACCACACTAGGATTCTTCTATGGAATAATTACGGCCTCATCTTTTGCATCAGTTACAACTGTAACAATATTAATCGATTCTAGTGCTTTAGACGCCACGCTGTTCCAGTTATGGTATGGGATCTTGACTGCTGCCGGAAGTTCTGTCCCGAATATGTCAAGCAATGGGAATTTGGTCACCATAGCAGGCACTACAATTAAATTCGGTTTAGCTAATAAGGCTATAATTGTACAAAGTTGTACTGCTGATAGGACATACACCCTCCAAGACAGCTCCGATACGCTAGTAGGGCGTGCCACTACCGACACCCTCACGAACAAAACACTGACATCCCCTACGATCAATGGCGGTACGATCTCGTCCCCAACCATCACAAGCCCAGCAGTTTCAGGGAATACGATAGGGACGGGGGCAATGAATACAGCAACCGGAGCGACAACAGGTACAATCAATGCCGGTACTATTGTAGATTTTACATTGAATGATTATTCGTTTTCCCCCTCCATAACGGGCAATGTGAATGGTATGTCAGTGTTTGTTAGGGGGTTAGCGGACCCAGGTGATACTATTGGCCGATTGTCAATAAAAAATGCTGATGTCTCTAGCCATACTTATGCGGTTCGATGGCGATATATCACAGCATCAGACGAACCGACCATCTGGGTTATCGTAGATCAAGCCAGTGGAGAAATACTATCTGCGTGGGTTTCAGATGATCCTGTTCGTTATCATGAGACAGTATGGGAGATCGATCAAGAGACAGGCCTTACGACCCAACGTAAAATCTGGCGTCCGAGTGTAAATCCCCCGATTTCTGCGTCTGATCCTTCCTGTATAGTTCAATATGTCCCAATCGCTATGTGCTCAAATATGGGGGTATCTCAAAGAGATATCAATAGTGCACGACGGCATATTGGAGAAAAAGGAATGAAGGAAGCTAATCTGGATTATCGGGCACTTCAATTCCATACACATGAAGAAGCTCCAGCAAACTGGATAGTTGAGAATTGTATATGGTCCGGTAATGAATTACGGAAAATGACACCGCAAGAGGCTACGAATAGGCAGTCAAGAAGGAGATGATATGCCTTACAAAGAAACAAAATTGAAAGGCGGGAAGATCAGGATTACTTCCCCGCACGGGGTAAAATCCAAGGGGTCCACTCCTGAGAACGCCCAAAAGCAGCTTAATCTATTGCGTGCCGTAGAGCATGGGTGGAAACCTACACATGGGAAAAATGCTTTCGCTAAGAGGATGGAGTCTTAAGGAAAATTGAGGAGGCAAGCCAAAATGTCGAGCGACACGACTGATGAGTTAAAGATTGGAACAGGAGTTTTTTCGGCTACTTTGTCTGGTGAGAGGGCTATTTATATTTTCATTTTGAGTGCTTGCTTGGCCGGACTATTTTACCTCTTATGGAAATCCCAGGATATAAGCCATGTAGAGCATGTGACTATTACGGACGGTATTGACGAGATGGTTTATGTACAATCACTTAGTGAGGAAGAGCGGAAGCAACTACGTATTACGATGCCGCCTTCATTGCGGGGCAAATTGGCCACGGCTACCCCCAACGGTCACCCTTAACTGGGTTTGGCCAGGATTAACAACCCTTCTTTACCGTTGGCGATATAACGCATGACCTCAAATCTGTGATCATGAGAGTAAGCTTCCTTCGTCCCGTGGCCTCTCATGATCGACAATAGCCGGTCGGTATGGGTATCCTTCTCGATCTCAAGAGCTTCTAGTTGCTTCCTGATGGTGAATAATTGTTCAAGGAACACACTCTCTTCCGCAGTAAACTTCATCATAATTGAATCTCCGGATTGAATCCCATCTTCTTGAATAACTTCTCAAGCTGATCTTGAGTCATCAAGTAGACGGTAGGGCTTTTTACGGCCACCCCGCCACGGTTTAACTCCACAGCAACCATACCCACTTTGTCTTTCCAGTTGTGTCCTTGCGTGTCTGTCCGGTCGGTATTGGCCCACCCCTCCATCTCCTCAGCCAGCGAGACAAGTTCAGTAAGGGGCATTTTCTTTACTTTCTTACATTGAACTAGGAAATGGGGCGATTCCACGTCTATCCTCTCCCCAGAGCTAACCCAGAAACGCCTTCCGCCAAGAAACTTGGCTACTCGACGCTCCAGGTTAGCCCCACGCTTTACGTTATTTGAACCAACGGACATTTGCGATTAGACTTTATTCGTGGCTGTAATCGCAAGGGCCTTCGCAGCGATCGTCTCCGGATTCTTTCTGGCTCCCCACGGGTGGAACTTGGTCGATCCGTTCTTCAATGCCTCGTGGTAACCTTCCCTGCCCTTCAACCACTCAATCAGGGCATCCGTGCCGATGACGCGGAAACTGCCGGTTTTCCCACCGTTATGAAGGGTATACACCGGCAAAGCCTTGGACTTGATCGCCCGTTCCAGGACAACCCGCGAAACTCCCATGGCCAAAGCAACCGCAGGGACAGTGACTACTTTCTCCAACTCCATGATATACCTCCTGTTATTTTAAGGAAATTGACTGGCATTGGGAGTATACCACAGGGGACAGGGGTTTGTCAATACCCCCTCCCCTATGTGGCAAGGACGCCCCACCTGTGGCAAGGACGCCACACCTATATGGCAAGGACGCCACACCCCCCACCCAGGCTATTTCGAGGGGAGGGGTATATGGGATATCCACATACTACCGGTTGTATATGCCCGACCGGTCCAGGTCTTGCATGTTTATAGGTGGGGCTGGTTACAGCCGTAAAATATATCATAATCTCACCTGTATTTTGGAGGTATCTATGAACGGTTTCGCTAGTTGCACCATTGTCGGAAATCTGGTCCGTGACCCCGCTATGAAATACCTGCCCAACGGGACCCCCCTGGCTGAATTCGGGATCGCTGTGAATGAGCGATGGAAGGACGCGAACGGGGAAAAGAAGGAGGAAGTCTCTTATTTTGATGTAGTGACCTTCGGGAAGACGGCTGAATTCGCCAGCCAGTGGCTGACAAAGGGTAAGCCGGTTGCTATAGAAGGGAAGATCCAACAGAGGCGTTGGGAGACTGAGGACGGCCAGAAGCGCAGCAAGCATGAAGTGGTTGCCAACCGCATTCACTTCCTTCCGGACGGGAAGGGACAACAAGCAGGAACAGACGCAGGTGAGGGCGGGAATGAACCTGCCGAATAGTATTGCTGGGGAAAACTTCGTTCTAGATACTGAAACCACCGGATTAAACATCATGGTGGATACCCCCCTATATCTAGGGTGGAGACTCCCTGGCAAGCACGGTACGGTGAGATGGTCAGAGGGCCTGGTGAACTGGCTTAATGACCATCTCCCTACTGCTAAGGTGGTGGTGGCTCACAACGCAAAATTCGACTGCCACATGTTGATTCAGGGAGGGGTATTTCCTACGGTTATCGACTATACCCCAGTATATTGTACGATGGTCGGTGAACAGTTGTGCGACGAACACCGGCTGTCGTACTCCCTGGATGACCTTGGGCATGATCTGTTGAATATGCGGAAATCCAGTTCCATGTACCATGTCTTAGCAGATAAATTCGGGGGTAAGCCCGACAAGTCCCAATTGAAGCATCTGCGTCATGCCCCCTTAGAACTAATTGAAAAATACGTCAATCAGGACACCCACATCTGTCAATGCTTATTCTCCAGGCAAAAGGATGAGATCCCGAAGCAGGGGCTGGGGAGGATATCCGAAATCGAGCAACAGGTAGTGAAGGTATTGATGAGGATGGAACGACGGGGGGCACCGATCTTCAAAGATAGGGCAGAGCAGGCTATCTACGCCATGCGTGATGCGGTCGATGTGGCTGATGATGACCTATGGGCGTGTGTGGGATATCGCACTAACCCCAACAGTCAACCGGCCTTGCGTTTAGCATTTGAAATGCTTGGATTACCGGCCATGGACTCCTTTGACAAGGACCATTTGGCGCTGGTGGACCATCCGGTAGGACAGAAGATCTTGGACTACCGGCAAATCTTAGTAACCCAAAACACCTTCGTAGAGGGATTACAAGAATTTATCGGAAGAGATGGTCGTATCCATTGTAATTTCAATCAGAACAAGCACGAGGATGGCGGAACTAGGACAGGTCGGCTCTCAGCAACGAAACCTAATCTGCAGCAGATCCCTATGCGAGTGGAGACGGTGGCTAAGGTAGTTAGATCACTGTTCGGGGAGAAGGGGAGGGGGTGGTGCGCTGGGGACTGGAGCCAGTTTGAATATCGGATATTCGCCCATTTTGTAGGTGATGAAAACGTGCTTGCGGCTTACCGGAACAATCCTGCTACCGACTACCATCAGGCGTTGGCAGACATTACCGGCATCCCCAGGAATAAAGCCAAGAGAGTTAACCTCGGTTTGGTATTTTCTATGGGGGAAGGAAAGCTAGCAAAGACTCTAGGACTCCCATGCACTGAATATGTAGAGGACGGGAAGACCAGGTACCAGCCAGGACCTGAGGCCCAATTGTTGTTCTCTCAATACCATAGTAAGGTACCGAAGACCAGGCCCTACCTTAAAGCCTCTACTCAAGAGGGGGAAGCTAAAGGATTCGTCAGATCGTTGTTCGGGAGAAAGATAAGATTCCCAGACCGAAACAAAGCGTACAAGGCCGGCGGATTGCGCTTTCAAGCATCGGCAGCGGACTTGATGAAGCAGAAACTGATTGAAGTAGATCAGGCATTGATGTGTAGCGGTATAGGGTCGGAATTGATTCTGGTAGTCCACGATGAATTTGACGTATTAAGCCCTGAGGGGGAGGAGGAAAAAACATGTAAACTGATGAAGGAGATCATGGAGGACATTCCGGATTTACAGGTGCCGGTACTGGCCGATGTCTCACACGGCCACGACTGGTGGGAAGCATCATCTTAAAGGAGAAAACTATGGAAGCGTACATGGTGATCGGTGGGCAATGGGGGAGTGAGGGGAAGGGGTTGTTCGCGGGATTTATCGCGAAACAGAAGCACCCAGACGGCGTAGTGTGCCAGTTTGGACCGAATGCGGGGCATACCTGGTTAGAAAATAGGGTACCGATCGTGTTTAAATCGCTTCCGGTGGCTTCCATCAGACCGGACGTTAAGGCGATCTATCTTGGACCTGGGTCGGTTATCAATCCAGAGATCCTAGAGAAGGAATTGGACCTCTTAAAGGAATATCTTAAGGGCAAGGATATCTTCGTACATGAGGCAGCGGCAATTCTGACTCCAGAGGACACCACAGCGGAGATGGAGAGCAGAATTACCACCCACATTGCGTCCACCAGACAGGGAACCGCTGAAGCGATGATCAGGAAGATCCGTCGCGGTCAGGATAAGTTACCGGCCTATGCCGCATTGAAACATCTTCCGGTAACGGTACTTCCTCACGTGGTTTACATCAATACCATCAATTCACATAGGGTCCTCCAAGTGGAGGGGTCCCAGGGTATGGACCTGTCCATCAATGGCGGATTCTACCCCTTCACGACTTCACGTGACTGCACCCCTGCCCAGGTTATGGCCGACTGCGGGTTGCACCCGTGGGATCTTTCCTCCATCTACGTCTGTCTTCGGACATTCCCTATCAGGGTAGGAAATATTAAAGATGGGGAAGGCAACATGATCGGGTATTCAGGCCCACACTACCCCGACCAAAGAGAGATGACCTGGGATATGGTGGGTCAGGCCCAGGAATTCACAACAGTCACCAAGAGAGTCCGTCGAGTATTTTCTTTTTCTGACCTGCAGACTAAAAAGATGCTGCAGGAAATCAGGCCGAATGGGGTCTTCTTGAACTTCTGCAATTATCTGCATAAGGATCAGGTGGAGCCTCTCGTAAAGGACATCAACCGGATGGCAGGAAGACATATAGTGAGATGGACCGGATGGGGGCCGAACGATACGGATATCTGCGTGGAAGGTGGAATCTATAACCCCATTACCCCTCCCGTATACGGAGAATAGGAGGCCAAATTGGACTTAAAAGATATATTATCGGAACGAGGAAAAGAGTACGGTCCATTCGAGCACCAGGCGAGAATTAGCCAGTTGCTGAAACATGTGGTATTCGAGGCTGATGCACAAAAGACACAGTTGGGCCTACCCAATATGTCACATTCCCAGAAGGAAGCGATGGGGATGATTCTACACAAGGTCTCTAGGATTGCCAATGGGAATTGCAATCATATGGATAGCTGGAGAGACATCGCAGGGTATGCGAC
>Ga0208783_10000190_pt1 | contig 38507 bp, 38 predicted proteins | sample DEB19_08_DNA_2_FD_184529 | JGI IMG/M metagenome (GOLD analysis project Ga0208783, IMG submission 184529) | Aqueous microbial communities from the Delaware River and Bay under freshwater to marine salinity gradient to study organic matter... | ecosystem: Environmental > Aquatic > Marine >... | reverse complement strand
TGGCCGAGGTGAGCCAACTGGCTCGCCGGTCGCCGCAGGTGAACCAGCGTTCCGGCGTGTCGGCCCGGCTCTCCATCGCCAACTTCGAGACCCTCGTCGCCAACGCGGCCCGGCGGGCTCTGGTGCACGGGGAGACGGCGGTGGTCCCGAGGGTCTGCGACCTCGACGCCCTCGTCGCCTCGACCTCGGGGAAGATCGAGATCGAGACGCTCGACGACGGCCGCGAGGGACAGGTACTCGAGCGCATCATCCGGGCCGCCGTGCTCGAGGTGTTCCGGGACCGGGTGCGCCCCGAGGGTCTCGGTGCGGTGATCGCGTCCTTCGAGGACGGGTCGGTCGTGCACACGGGCGAAGACGTTCCCGCCGCCGACCTGGCCGCCCTCGCCGGGCGGGTCGAGGGACTGCCCGCGATTCTCGACGGCCTCGGGGTCGGCCCGACCCCGGCCGAGGTCGCGAGCGGGGTCGAGTTCGTGCTCGAGGGCCTCCACCTCACGAAGCGCCTCAACAAGGACGCCGTGGGCGGACGCGCCTCGTATCGCGGCCGCGGCTGAGCGCTCCGACGAACGCCCGGCGGTGACGGCCGGGTACCGTGGTCCCGTGGCGTCGGGTCGATTCGAGTACTCGCGCTGGGACGGCACGCAGGTCGGGTTCGACCTCGACGCCGACGCCCTGCTCGAGGAGATGACCGACGATCTCCTCTACCACGGCGACGTCAACGCCGCCCTGCGCCGGATGATGCAGCAGGGTTTCCGCGACCGTCAGGGTCGTGACGTGGCGGGGACCCGCGAGATGCTCGAGCGCCTGCGCGAGCGGCGCCGCGAGCGACTCGACCGCTACGACCCCGACGGCGTCTTCGCCGATGTGGCCGAGCGGCTCGAGGAGATCCTCGATGCCGAGCGGGCGGGCATGGAGCGGCGCCTCGACGAGGCCCGCGAGGCGGGCGACAAGCGCCGGGAGGAGATCCTCGAGGATCTTGCTCGCGAACGGCGCGAGCGCCTCGACTCGCTCCCGCCCGACCTGGCCGGCCGGGTGGGTGACCTCCAGTCGTACGACTGGATGGACGACGACGCCCGCCGGGCGTTCGAGGAACTCACCGAGGAGTTGCGGCGCCAACTGCTCGACACGATGTTCTCGCAGCTCCAGCAGGGTCTGTCGCAGATGAGCCCCGAGGAGCTGGCCCGTACGAAGGACATGCTGGCCGAGCTCAACGAGATGCTCGAACAGCGCGAGCGGGGCGAGGATCCCGACTTCGACGGGTTCATGGAGCGCTACGGCGACATGTTCCCGGGTAACCCGCAGACCCTCGACGAGCTGCTCGAGCAGATGGCGGCCTCGATGGCGCGCATGCAGCAGATGCTCAACGCGATGAGCCCCGAGCAGCGGGCCCAACTGCAGGAGCTCGCCAACGCGTTGCTCGACGACATGGATCTGAGCTGGCAGGTCGACCGGCTCGGGCGCAACCTCCGCGAGGCCTTCCCCCGCATGGGCTGGGACCGCGGGATGCCCTTCTCCGGCGACGAGCCGATGCCCCTCGACGCGATGGGCGGTCTCCTCGACGAGCTCGCCGACCTCGACGCGTTGGAGAACCTTCTCCGTGACGCCACCAACCCCGGCCCGCTCGCCGAGGTCGACCTCGACAAGGTCCGCGATCTGCTCGGCGACGACGCCGCCCGCTCACTGGAGCAACTCGCCGAACTCGCCCGCGAGCTCGAAGCGGCCGGTCTCATCGAACAGCGCGACGGCCGGATGGAACTCACGCCCCGGGGCGTACGCCGCATCGGCCAGCGGGCCCTCGGCGACCTCTACACCCGTCTGCTCAAGGACCGGGCCGGGGGGCACCGCATCGAGCGGGCGGGGGCCGGACACGAGCGGGCCGACGAGCACAAGCAGTACGAGTTCGGGGATCCCTTCCACCTCGACGTGGGACGCACCCTCCGCAACGCGGTGGCCCGTCGCGGCGCGGGAACCCCGGTCACGATGACCCCCGAGGATTTCGAGATCGAGCGCACCGAGCAGGTCACCCGGAGCGCGACGGTGCTGATGCTCGACGTCTCCCTCTCGATGGAGATGCGGGGCCGTTTCCTCGCGGCCAAGAAGGTCGCGATGGCGCTGCACTCGCTCATCACCTCGCAGTTCCCGCGCGACTACCTCGGCATGGTCAGTTTCGGCCGGGTGGCTCGGGAGGTGCGCCCCGAGCGACTCCCCGAGGCGACGTGGGACTACGAGTGGGGCACCAACATGCACCACGCGATGATGTTGGCTCGCCGGATGCTTGCCCGGGAGACGGGGCGCAAGCAGATCATCATGATCACCGACGGCGAGCCGACGGCTCACGTCACCGACAGCGGTGACGCCTTCTTCGACTACCCGCCCGATCCGCTCACGATCGAGCTCACGTTGCGCGAGGTGCAGCGGTGCACGCGCGACGGGATCCGCATCAACACGTTCATGCTGGAGGACAACCCGTACCTCCGCGACTTCGTGGCCCGGATGATGCGGATGAATCGGGGGCGGGCGTTCTACACGACCCCCGAGACGCTCGGTGACTACGTCCTCGAGGACTTCCTCGAGGAACGCAGACACCGCCGCCGGGCGGGCTGATCCCGGACCACCGACGAGGGAGCACGTTCACGATGGCCGACGATTCCCTGCCCACCGACGACGAGCTGCGGAGCCGGCTCACCGCTCAGCAGTACGAGGTGACCCGCCGGGCGGGCACCGAGCGAGCCTTCACCGGCGAGTACTGGGACTGTCACGATCCCGGTACCTACGTGTGCGTGTGCTGCGGCGAGCCGCTCTTCTCGTCGGAGACCAAGTTCGATTCGGGCACGGGCTGGCCGAGCTTTCACTCGCCGGTGGCCTCCGACGTCGTTTCCGAGGCGGTCGACACCAGCCACGGGATGGTGCGGACCGAGGCGCGCTGCGCGCGCTGCGACGCCCACCTCGGTCACGTCTTTCCCGACGGACCCCGACCGACGGGTCTCCGCTACTGCATGAACAGCGCGTCGCTGCGCCTCGAGCGCACGGCCGATTCGGGTTCCTGACGGATTTCCCCTTGCCAAGACCGCCTCGTGCCCGGCAGAATGCCATGGTTGTAATTCCAGCGACGGGATTCGCAGGGGCTCCGCCTCGGCGTTCCGGTCGTTGACTCCCGGGAACGGATTCCCGGGGGCGGGCCCAGGACAGGGACTCCGGGACACGTTCGAACGGGGCTCACGCCCCGGGCGCCGGTCCCAGGACACAGGCGAGGGGAAGCGCATGCGCGAGGTCCTCATACAACTCGAGGTCGACGGCGCCGACCGGCGGTGGCAGGAGCGCGCCAACTGCCTCGGAGTCGATCCCGATCTCTTCTTCCCCGAGCGGGGGGCATCCACCCGCGAGGCGAAGCAGGTCTGCGGGGGGTGCGAGGTCCGGGGCGACTGCCTCGAGTACGCCCTGCAGCACGGTGAGAAATTCGGCATCTGGGGCGGCATGTCGGAGCGGGAGCGACGCCGCATCCGGCGTGAGCGGGCCATCGCCCGCCGCGGCCTCGCCAGCGCCTAGCCGCTTCCGACCGCTACGCGTCGGGGTACCGGCGGGTCCGACCGCCGAGCCTTCCCGAGCCGGCCTACCGGTCGGCCGCGAGCCGACCCTCGATGGTCGCCCCGGGATCGATGCCGCTCCACCGGAGGAACTCGGTCGAGCAATCCTGCATCGCGGCCGCGGGCACCAACCCGACGAGTTCCACGGCCTCCACCGCGTGCCCCTCTTCTCGCGCCCGTTCGCGGACAGCCGCGCACGCCGCCTCGATTCCGGTGCGTCCGAGGTCGACGAGGTTCATCGAGACCTGGGCCCGGCTCACCGACGCGAGCTCCAGTCCCAGTGCCCGGACGCCGGGCAGCCCTCCGTCGCGTTCGCGCACGGCGTTCGCGATCCGGCGCGCGACTGCGACGTCGGCGCAGTCGAGGCAACAGTTTACGGCGACGAGCGGGGCCCGAGCCCCGACCGCGGTCGCTCCCAGTCGGGGGTGCGGACGGTCGGGACCGAAGTCGGGGGGGCGCACGGAGAAGGCGGCGCGGCGGGTCTCGGGGAGGGTGCGAGCCTCGGGGTCGGCGGCGTCGTAGAGGAAGACGGGCACCTCGGCGGCGTTCGCCCACCATGCGGCGAAGTCGCGGGCCGCGGTGATCGCGGCTCCGGCGGGGAGGTCACCGAGGGCGACGAAGGGCACGACGTCGAGCGCGCCGAGCCGCGGGTGCACTCCCCGGTGCTCGGTCTGGTCGAGCCGTTCGGCGACGGCGCGGGCGAGGTCCCGCACTGCGGTGAGGGCGTCATCGGGACCGGGTCCGGCCAGAGTGAAGACGCTGCGGTTGTGGTCGCGATCCCGGTGGAGATCCAGCAACGAGGGACCGCACGCCGCGGCGAGCTCAGCGAGAATCCGGGTCTCGCGTCCCTCCGACACGTTGGGAACGCACTCGAGCACGGGGCCAGGCTACGAGAGCGGGTGCGCGCCTAGCCTCGGGTCGATGCGTTTCGGACTCGCGCTGCCGCAGTACGACTACTCGGTGGCGGGTGAGCCCCGACTCCGCTTCGCGACGATCGTCGACCACGCCCGCCGAGCCGCCGCCGCCGGGGCGGAGTCGGTGTGGCTGTCCGACCACCTCTTCCTCGACCTCGCCAAGTACGGCGGGCCGGCCGAACCGAGTGCGTGCTACGACCCGGTCGTGGCGCTGGCCGCACTGGCCCGGGCCGTGCCCGATGTGCGCGTCGGGACGCTCGTGCTGCTCGAGGCGCTGCGGCCGGCCGGGGTACTGGCGAAGTCGCTGGCCACGCTCGACCGCGTGAGCGGCGGGCGGCTCGACGTCGGAATCGGAGCGGGTTGGTACGAACCCGAGTACGCAGCGCTCGGAATGCCCATGCCCCGACCCGGCGAGCGACTCGACCGCCTCGTCGAGGCCCTGGCCGTGCTCGACGGACTCCTCGGCGGCGGTCCGTGCTCGCGGGCCGGCCGCTACCACGCCGTCGCGGGAGCGGAGAACCGCCCGGCGGCGACGCAGGTGCCCCGTCCCCGGCTGTTCGTCGGCGGCAAGGGCGACCGCCTGCTGCGCATCGCGGCGACGCACGCCGACGGGTGGAACACGTGCTGGGCGTGGACGCCGGAGGCGTACCGGGAACGGCTCGTGGTGCTCGAGCGGGCCTGTGCGGCCGTCGACCGCGATCCGTCGACGGTATGGCGCACCCTGGGCCTCTACGCGCTCGTCGGTGAGGACGAGCGCGACCTCGCCCGACGGTTCGAACGCCTCGCGGTCACGTCGCCGCCCGGTGTCGTCACCGGCGGACTCGACCAGTGGCGGGTCGGTCGGCTCGTGGGCACCGTCGACGAGGTGCGCGACCAGGTGCGCGAGTGGCGGACCCTGGGGGTCGAGACGCTCGTCCTCGGAGTCGGAGCCGTTCCCTTCCAGGTCGGGGCCCCCGACGACGTGGAACTCGCGCTCCACGCCTGCGTCACTGCGTAGCGGACACTTCGGCGGTCACCGTCCCGCGTCGACGCCGGAGGATGCGTCGTCGCTCCCGCTCGGAGGCACCGCCCCACACGCCGTGCTCGATCTGGTGCTCGAGCGCGTACTCGAGACACTCGGTGCGCACCTGGCATCCGTCGCAGACGTGCTGAGCCGAGATCACACCCGTGCCGTCGGACGGGAAGAACTCGGTCGGGTCGGCGCCCCGGCACCGGGCCTTCAGCATCCACGTGAAACCGACGCTGCCCGCTCCGTCGGTGATCACCTCGGTGGTCGGCTCGACCGTCATCATCCCTCGCATCCGTATCCGGGCGGAGCGTGCTCCGCAGGCCTCGGTCATTGTCGCCGGGTCGGACGATCGGCGATACGGATTTGCTCCCGGTTTCAGGGAACTCCCAGGAGATTCGGGGCGGACTGGCACCCCGGCGGCGGGGCGAATGTGCCGGAAGGCCCACTGCGTGTGGAGATCCCGTGGAGGAAGGCCGAAACGGGCACGGTGGTAGCCTCGCCCTTCCGCCGGGTCCGGCGGAGCGAGGAGGAGCAACCGTCATGGCGATCGAGCCCGAATCGCTCGAGGAGATCCCGCCGCAGGGCCACGTCCGGGTCGTCTACACCGGCCCCGTCGCGCCCCACTGGGAGATCCACCGTGTGTTCGGCGACTCGCACGCGATCGACGAGTTCCGCCAGCGGGCGATGGCCCGACTCCAACTCCTCCCCGTGTACGACCCGCAGTTCCGCCGCAACCGGGAGCGGGTGACCCGCGACGCCGAGCGCGAGCACTTCATCCTCGAGTGGGACCTCGGCGACGACATCGAGTAACCGCGGCCGACCGGGTCGCCCGGTCGGGAGCCCCCGCCCTCAGCCCGACCGGCGGCGCTCGTAGCGGTTGCGCAGGAGCACCGCTCCCAGGTTGCAGAGCACCGTGATCGCGAGGAGCACGAGGATCGCAGCCGAGGCCAGTTCGGTCTTGAACGCCGGCTTCGCCTGTCGAGCCCACGTGTAGATCACGACCGGCAGGGCCGTGTAGTCGCCCCGCATCTGCTCGACCAGCCCGACCGGCCGGCTGCTCATGTAGGTGGTGAGTACCGCCCCGGTGAGGATGAGGGGAGCGGTCTCGCCGAGAGCGCGGGCGAGCGAGAGGACGGTTCCGGTCAGCACGCCCGGTGCGGCGCTCGGCAGCACGAGGGTGCGCACGACCTCGGAACGCGTCGCGCCGAGTCCGTATCCGGCCTCGCGCAGATTGGCGGGAACGGCCCGGATCGCCTCGGACGCCGTGATGATCACGATCGGCAGAACGAGGATGGCGAGCGTGAGTCCGCCCGCGAGCAGGCTGCGCCCCCCGGTCAGCCCGCCCCCGGCGAGGTCGGTGCCGAGGGCCTGCACGAATACGGCGAGGCCGAGCAGGCCGTAGACGACCGACGGCACCCCGGCCAGGTTGCGGATGTTGAGCGTGATGATCCGCGTGAGGCGGGTGTCGGCGGCGTATTCCTCGAGGTAGACGGCGGTGGCGACGCCGAGCGGGAACGCGATGACGACCACGACTGCCGCGAGGAGGAGCGAGCCCCGGATCGCCTGGGCGACACCCGCCTGTTCGGGACGGGTGGCGAGGTTGCCGGTGAGGAAGTCGCCGGCGCGCTCGCGGAAGACCGGGGCCCCGGTGCGGATCACGTCGCCCAGCAGGGTGAGCAGGAACGCGAAGCAGGCCACGAGGCAGAAGACGATCGCGGCGAGGAAGAGCACGCCCCACCAGTCGGTGCGCCGTCGGCCGATCCGCGGGGTCGCCTCCATCAGTAGCGCTCCCGGACCCGACGCACGAAGCGATCGCCGATGTAGTTGAGGCCCATCGTCACGAGGAAGAGCAGGAGGCCGAGGAAGAACAGGCTCTGGTATGCAGCGTTCGCGGCCCCGCCCCCGCCGCCCGCGACCTGGTCGGTGCCCTGGGCGATCGAGATCATCGCGGCCGTCACGGTCTGACCCGGTCGGAAGGGATCAGTGGTGAACACCGAGTTGCCCGATCCTCCGGCGGCCAGCGCCACGACCATCGTCTCGCCGATGGCGCGGCTGGCGGCGAGTATCAGTGAGGCCACGATGCCCGAGACCGCAGCCGGGAAGATGACCCGGATGCTGGTCTGGACCCGGCGGGCCCCGAGTCCGTAGGAAGCCTCGCGGAGCGACGCGGGAACGGCGCGCAGAGCGTCTTCGGTGACGGAGGCGACGAGCGGGGTGACGAGAATCCCGACCCCGAGACCGGCGGCCATGAGGGTGAACAGGGGTGCCTCGGGGCGGATGCGGCGGACGACCTCGGGGGAGATCCACGAGATGGCGAAGTAGGCGACAACGATGCTCGGGATACCGGCGAGGATCTCGAGCATCGGCTTCACGACGCGCCGTACCCGGGCCGAGGCGTACTCGGAGAGGAAGACGGCGGCGCCGAGCCCGAGGGGCGCGGCGATGAGCATGGCGACGCCGGTAACGATGAGCGAGCCGACGAAGAGCGTACGGAGGTCGAACTGGCCTCGTCGCGGGAACCATCCGCTCGACCACAGGCTGGAGAGGTCGATCGAGCGCAGGAACGACAGAGCCTCACCGGTGAGCGACAGGACGATCGCGATGCTCACCGCGATCGACGAGCAGGCCGCCGCGAGGAAGGCGCGGCGGATCCTGCGCTCGCGGCGGTGCCGCCGGGGATCACCCGTGAGGGAGATCCCCGGCGGCACCGGTACCGCGGTCACGGGTGCACCCGTTCGTTCGTCACTTGACGGCTGCTGCCCACTTCGTGCCGCTGGCCGCCCACGCGGTGTCGTCGAGCGGAACGTAGTCGGCGTCGGCGACGGCCTGGAGCCCGTCGTCACCGAGGTAGAAGTCGACGAAGGCCTTCAGGGCGGGGTCGGAGGCCGCTTTGGTGGTGTCGACGTAGATGTAGAGGGTCCGCGAGAGCGGGTACGAACCGTCGGCCACGGTTTCGGGCTCGGGGGCGATGCAGCCGCCACCGGCGTCGATCTCCAGCAGTTTCACGGTTTCGCGGTTGAGGTCGGCGAAGGCGTACCCGACCCAGCCGAACGAGGTGTCGCTGCCGGCGATGCCCTCGATGATGGCGTTGTCGTTGGACTGGGTGGAGTAGTCGGGGCGCGTCGTCTCCGCCTGCTCCTCGGTGATCTTGCCCGCCTTCACGCGCTGTTCGGCGATGTCGGAGAGAGCGAGTTCGACGAAGGCGTCGTACGTGCCCGACTCCTCGCCCGGTCCGGTGATCTCGAGGGCGGCATCGGGGAGGTCGCCGTTGCCACCGACTTGGTCGACGAGATCGTTCGCTCCGGCCCAGGTGTCGATGCCCTCCGACTCCGGTCCGACGAGACCGTAGATCTGGGCGAGGCTCAGGCACTCGACCGCCGAGTTCGCCGAGTTGGTGATGACCGAGAGGCCGTCGAGGGCGACGGGGATCTCCGCGTACTTCACACCGTTCTCGGCACAAAGGGCGGCTTCCTCGTCCTTGATCGGCCGCGAGGCGTCGTTGATGTCGGCCTCGCCGTTGCAGAACTGCTGGAAGCCGTCGCCCGTGCCGGGACCGTCGACTCGCACGGTGACGTCGGGGTTGGCCTCGGAGAACAGTTCGTTCACCCGCGAACTGATCGGCTCGACCGTGGAGGAGCCGGTCACGATGACCTCGCCGGAAGTGCCGCCGCCGCCGTCACCGGACGACGAGCCCGAGCTGCAGGCGCCGAGCGCCAGGGTGGCGGCCACCGCCACGGTGATCACGAGATTTCGGGAACGATTCATCGGGGGTCCTCCTGGGCCGGTTCACCTGTTGGTCACCGTAGGGAGATCACCGCCCGTCGAGCCCGGTTGTCAGGTGAACTCCGGGGACGTCGGGTGAACATCGGGTGAACGAGAGTCGGTCAGGGGACGATGGCACCCCCGGCGGCCTCGTCCTCGTCTCCGGGGAGCAGACCGGTCACCATGAAGGTCACCCACCGACCGATCATCACCGCGTGGTCGGCGGCGCGCTCGTAGTCGCGGCCGACGAAGGCGAGTTGCACGGCCATCTGCAGCTGGGCCTCGTCGACCGGCTCGCCGGCGAACCCGGCGAAGATCGCCCGGAAGAGCTCCTTCTGGAGGTCGTCCATGACGTCGTCCATATCGGGGAGGGCGGTCGCCTTGCGTTCATCGGAGTCGGCGAAGGCATCGATCGCCACCCGGATCTGGTCGGCGGCCTGCTGACCCATCCTCTCGATGAGGCCCCGGATGCGGGGCGGGAGGGCTCGGGGATACAGGCGACGAGTCGCCCGGGCGACGTTTCTCATCAGGCCGGCGGTGAGCTCGATCTCGTGGACGATCCGAAGGACGGCGAGCATCGCTCGCAGGTCGGACGCCATCGGCTGTTGGAGGGCGAAGAGTTGGTACACGTGCTGTTCGAGCTGGTGGCCGCGGGTTCCGATTCGATTCCGGGCCTCGTAGATGGCGTCGACGAGGGCGAGGTCGGCATCGAGGAGCGCCTGGGTTGCCGCCCCGATCTGCTCGCTCACATCGACGGCCAACTCCACGACCTCGGCCCTGATCTCGGTCAGTTGGTCCTGAAAGGAGCGTCTGGTCTCGGTTTCGGTCATCTCGTCCCGGTGCCGTCGGGGGCCGGAACCCGGCCCGTCGCCATGTGACTGCGTGCTAGCCCGCCGTACCCCGTGGGGGCGGGGCGGAGGGAGCGGTGTTCACGTCCAGTTCACCCTACGCTTACCCTCGGGCAAGGGACCGGCAACGGCCGGTTCGTACGATCATCAACATGCGTAGCGCCGAACTGGTTCGGACCCCGGTCCCCGGTTCGCCGCGCGCAGTGCGTCGGAGGCGTGTCGTGTCGTCGGTGGAGGGAGCAGATGCCGGACCGAGTGCTGCCGACGAGGTGGTTGCCGCCGAACGCACCGTCTTCTCGGTGCGCGACGTCACCGTCTCCTACAGCGGCGTTCCGGCCGTTGCCGATGTCGACCTGACCGTTCGCGCCCAGGCCATCACGGCCCTCATCGGTCCCTCGGGCTGCGGCAAGAGCACGCTGCTCCGGTCGCTGAACCGAATGAACGACCTCATTCCCGGTGCCCGGGTGACGGGATCGATCCGCTACCACGACCAGGAGCTCTACGCTCCGGATGTCGACGCGGTCGAGGTCCGGCGCCGGATCGGCATGGTCTTCCAGAAGCCCAACCCCTTCCCGAAGTCGATCTTCGACAACGTCGCCTACGGCGTGCGCATCCAGGGAAAGCGCAAGGGGCTCGAGGAGGTCGTCGAACGGGCTCTTCGCCGGGCGGCGCTCTGGGACGAGGTGAAGGACAAGCTCAAGCAGTCGGCCTTCGCGCTCTCGGGTGGTCAGCAACAGCGCCTTTGCATCGCGCGTTGCCTGGCCGTCGAGCCCGACGTGATCCTGATGGACGAGCCCTGCTCGGCCCTCGACCCGATTGCGACTGCTCGGATCGAGGACCTCATGGCCGAGTTGAAGGCCGGGTACACGATCGTGATCGTCACCCACAACATGCAGCAGGCCGCTCGGGTCTCTGACATGACTGCGTTTCTCACCGCCGAGGTCGACGGCGACGGTCGCCGGATCGGCCACCTGGTCGAGTTCGATCAGACCGAGAAAGTGTTCACGAATCCGTCGGACCCGCGTACCGAGGGTTACATCACCGGCCGGTTCGGCTGAGCGGTGGCGTCGGAGTGATCGCGATTCTCGTCATCGCTCCGGCGGTGACCGTGCTTGCTCTCGTCGTAGGTCTGAAGATCGGACGGCGAACGGCGGCCGCCGATGCCTCGGTCGAGCCGCCCGCTGCCGGTGACCCCGAGGTCGCCGACGTCCTGGCGCGGGCCGAAGCGGTTCAGGAGTGGATGGTGAGCGCCCTCGACGAACTCGACGATGCAGTCGTGGTCGTCGACCGGCTCGGTCGAGAGGTCGTGCGCAACCTGGCGGCTCGTCGGCGGGCCGAGGCCCGCACCGGAGAACTCCTCGCCGAGTCGGCGCTGCGCGAACTCCTCGATCATGCACTGGCGGGCTCCGTCGCCGAACGCGAACTGCGGGTCTACGGGCCGCCGCGCCTCGTGCTCCAACTGCGGGCGCACCCGATTCGTCACGACGCAGAGGTCGTAGGCGCGGTCGGCTTCGTCCGGGACGTCTCCGAGGCGCACCGTACGGACACTGTGCGCCGCGACTTCGTCGCCAACGTGAGCCACGAGCTCAAGACCCCGATCGGTGCACTCGGCCTCCTTGCCGAGACGATCGCCGCAACCGACGATGTCGAGGTGGTGCGTCGACTCTCCGACCGGATCGTCCGCGAGACCGATCGGCTCGCGAGTCTCGTCGACGACCTGCTCGATCTCAGCACGATCGAGGCCCAGGAGGCGCCGACCCGCGAACCGCTCCCCGTCCGCCGGCTGGTCGAGGAGTCGGTCGATGTCGTACAGGCGGCGGCGGTGGCCTCGGTCGTCCCCGTCGTCATCGCCGAGCCGGTCGCCGATGTCGAGATCCTGTGCGACGAGCGGCAGATCCGCAGTGCTCTCATCAACCTGCTCGACAATGCCATCAAGTACTCCGAGCCCGGGGGCACCGTCGAGGTCTCGGCGGACCTCGAGGACGACCGGGTGGTCATAGCGGTACGGGACCACGGAATCGGGATTCCGGTTCGGAGTCTCGAGCGGATCTTCGAGCGCTTCTACCGGGTCGATCGCGCTCGCAGCCGGGAGAGCGGGGGGACGGGATTGGGTCTGGCGATAGTGCGCCACGCGGTGCAGGCCCACGGCGGCGAGGTCACCGTGAGTTCAGTGGAGGGCGAGGGTTCGGTCTTCACGCTCCGCCTTCCGGTGGCAGTCGATCGGGTGGCGCGGCTGTCGGAGGCCTCGTGAGGGGCCGGGAGTGACCGAAGCGCCGCTCATCCTCGTCGTCGACGACGAGCAGTCGTACCGCGACGCGTTGTCGGTGGCTCTCGGACGGGAGGGATTCCGGGTCGAGACGGCTGCGGACGGGGCCGAGGCGATCGCCCGGTTCGACGCGTGCGCCCCGGCACTCGTTCTCCTCGACGTGATGCTGCCGAAGGTTTCGGGTATCGACGTATGCCGCGAACTTCGGGGTCGGTCCCGGGTGCCGATCATCATGGTCACCGCTCGCAACGCCGAGATCGATGCCGTGGTCGGTCTCGAGGTGGGCGCGGACGACTACGTCACCAAGCCGTTTCGGTTGCGCGAGCTCGTCGCCCGGGTTCGGGCTGCACTGCGCCGGATCCCGGTCGGAGCGGAGGCGGAGCGCCCCGAAGTGGTCGAGGTCGGCGACGTACGCGTGGATACCGGGCGGCACGAGGTGACGGTGCGGGGCGACCTCGTCGCCCTCCCGCTGAAGGAGTTCGAGTTGCTCGAACTGCTCATGACCAATGCCGGTCGGGTCCTGACCCGCGACCTGTTGATCGACCGGATCTGGGGCGCCGACTACTTCGGCGACACCAAGACGCTCGACGTCCACGTCAAACGGCTGCGGGCGAAGGTCGAGGACGACCCGACGCGACCCGTGCGCATCGTCACCGTGCGCGGGGTCGGTTACCGCTACGAGTCGTCGTCGTCCGCCCCGGCCGCCTCGGGCGGCGGGAGGTAGCGGACTTTCGTCACCTCGCCGGTGGCGTCGGTGCGCAGCACCCAGGTGCAGCCCTTCGGCGAGCGGGCCTCGGGATCGATGCTGACGCCCTGCCGGGCGAGCGCGGCCAACACCCCCGGGATGACGTCGCCGTGGGTGGCGAGCACCGCTCCGGCATCGGCGTGCTTCGCGATGAGAGCGAGCGTGTCGCGAATGTCGGCGCCCTCGGCGAGCGCGGGGACGGGTTCGATCGCCAGCCCGCGTGCCGCCGCGAGGGGCACGACGGTCTCCATGCAGCGCACGTAGGGGCTGGAGAGGATGTGTCCGATGGCCGCGTCGCCGATCACGGTGACGAGTCCGTTGGCCTGTTCGTGCCCGCGGACCGAGAGCGGCCGCAGCGCGTCGTCGCCGACCCAGCGACTGCGGCTCCCGGCGTGGGCGTGGCGGACGAGGAAGATCGTCATGGGGTGTCTCCGGTGCCCTCGATCGCGGCGACGAGGGCGCGGTCGGCATCGTAGGTGAGGAGCCCCCGGGCTTCCTCGGGCCCGATCCAGCGCACCTCGTCGACCTCGTCGTCATCGGTGCGGGGCTGCTCGGCGACGGGCGTCATGGCGAACCAGTACACGGTCTTCGGTCGGCCGTGTCGGTCCTCGTAGTGGTGCGGGGGCAGTTCGGCGCCGAGCGCGCACTCCACGCCGGTTTCCTCGAGTACCTCACGCAGGGCGCCGGCGGCCGGGGTCTCCCCGGGGTCGAGCTTCCCCTTGGGCAGGCTCCAGTCGTCGTAACGCGGGCGGTGCACGATCAGGATCTCGACGGCACCCGTCGGCCCGGTCCGGGTCACGACGCCGCCGGCGGCCTCGATCACGGGGTCTCGACCGATCGCGCCCGCGAACGGGTGGTGGCCATCTCCTGGAAGCGGAGCTGTGACTCGGGCGTGCCGTCGTCGGCGACCTTGTGCCAACGATCGTCGGGTCCGAGAGTCCAGGCCAGAGCGGTGTCGTCGAGGTTGACGGCCATGAGCTCGTCGAGGCGGGCCCGCATGCGTGCGTCGGTCACGTCGACGAGCGCTTCGACCCGGCGGTCGAGGTTGCGGGGCATGAGGTCGGCCGAGCCGAGCAGGTAGTGCGTGTCGTCGGCTCCGGGCTCACCGAAGCGGTAGACGCGTGAGTGCTCGAGGTAGCGCCCGACGACCGAGCGCACGGTGATCCGCTCGGAGAGACCGGGAACCCCGGCCCGGAGGCAGCAGATGCTGCGCACGACGAGGTCGACCCGGGCTCCGGCGGCGGCCGCGGCGTAGATCGCCTCGATGACCTCGGCGTCGACCAACGCGTTCATCTTGAGGGTGATGCGGCCGTCGGGTCGGGCCTGGCCCCGGATGAGAGCGAGGAGGTCGCCCCGCAGGTGTCGGGGGGCGACGAGCAGGCGGCGGAATTCGGCCGGACGGCTGTAGCCGGTCAGGTGGTTGAAGAGTTCGGTGAGGTCGGCACCGAGGTCGGGGTCGCACGACATCACCCCGAGGTCCTCGTACGAGGTCGCGGTCTTCGGGTTGTAGTTGCCGGTGCCGACGTGGCAGTAGCGCCGGATGCCGTCGGCTTCGCGGCGTACGACGAGGAGAATCTTGGCGTGGGTCTTGAGGCCGACGAACCCGTACACGACGTGGGCGCCTGCCTGCTCCAGCATCCGCGCCCCCTCGATATTGGCCTGCTCGTCGAAGCGGGCCTTGAGTTCGACCACGGCGGCGACCTGCTTGCCCGCCTCGGCCGCCTTCACGAGCGACGCGACGATGCTCGCCTCGTCGCCGCCGGTCCGGTAGAGGGTCTGCTTGATGGCGAGGACGTCGGGGTCGCTCGCCGCCTGCTCGACGAAACGCTCGACGCTGCCTGCGAACGAGTCGTAGGGGTGGTGCAGGAGGATGTCGCCGTTGCGCATCGACCAGAAGACGTCGGTGTCGTCGCCGGCGGCCAGCTGCGGCGGGGTGAGCGGCGCGAACGCCGGGAACTTGAGGTCGGGTCGGCGCAGGGCGTAGATCGCCCAGAGGCCGGCCAGGTCGAGGGGGCCGGGGATCCGGTAGACGTCGTCGCGTCCGAGCTCGAGTTCGCGGCAGAGGAGATCGAGGATCTCGGGGCTGATCGTGTCGTCGACCTCGAGGCGGACGGCGGCGCCGAACTTCGTGCGCTGCCGGAGCACGACCTCCATGGCCGCGAGGAGATCTTCGGCCTCGTCGGCGAGCTCGATGTCGGCGTCGCGGGTCACGCGGAACGGGTGGTGGGCGACGATCTCCATTCCCGGGAACAGCGCACCGAGGTGCGCGGCGATCACCTGCTCGAGCGCGACGACGCGGGCGGTGTCGGGGATCGTGACGAACCGGGGGAGCAGCGGGGGCACCTTCACCCGGGCGAACCGCTCCTCGCCGGTCGCGGGGTCGTGCACCACCACGGCGAGGTTGAGCGACAGGTTCGAGATGTAGGGGAAGGGGTGGGCGGGGTCGACGGCGAGCGGGGTGAGCACCGGGAAGATGCGGTCCTCGAAGATCGTGGTGAGGCGCCGACGTTCGTCGGTCCCGAGGTCGTCCCAGTCGACGAACTCGACGCCGGCCGCCGCCAACGCCGGCGCCACGTCGGCCGTGAACAGCCGGGTCTGCTCGGCGACCAGTTCCTCGACCCGGGCGCGGATGCGACGAAGTTGGGCGACCTGATCGAGGCCGTCGGGAGACGTCGAGCGCAGACCGACCTCGAGCTGCTCCTTCAGGCCCGAGACCCGGACCTGGAAGAACTCGTCGAGGTTGCTGCTGAAGATCGCGAGGAACTTGGCGCGTTCGAGCAGGGGTAGTGAGGGGTCGGCGCCGTACGCGAGAACCCGGGCCTGGAAGTCGAGCATCGAGAGTTCGCGGTTGAGGAAGCGCACCGGTTCATCCGCCATCGGGCGATCGTACGCGGGCCGATGGGGCTCGTGCCCGGGCCGGGTACGCTGCCGCCACGGACACCAGCGGCCGCCTCGAGTCGACGACCTTCACGCCCTTCGCCCGACTGGCGCTCGCCCAGGCCCTCGGGGTCGCCGGCGATGTCTTCGTCACCGTTTCGCTGGCCGGCACGCTCTTCTTCGACGTCGCCGTCGGTGCCGCCCGGCCGAAGGTCGTCCAGTACCTGCTGATCACGATGACCCCGTTCGTGCTGGTGGCCCCGGTGCTCGGTCCGGCCCTCGATCGCACCCGGGGCGGTCGGCGCATCCTGTTCGCGGCTGCGATGCTCGCCCGGGCCGTCCTCTGCCTCGCCATGGCGCCCCGGGTCGACAGCCTCTTGCTCTACCCGTTGGCCTTCGCTCTGCTCGTCTGCTCGAAGGGGCAAGCGGTGGCCAAGAGCGCTCTCGTCCCCGCGGTCGTGACCGACCACGAGGCCCTGGTCACGGCCAACTCGCGGCTCGGGATCATCGGCGTCGTGGCCGGCGCAGTGGCCGCCCCGGTCGCAGCGGGAATCTTCTCGCTCTTCGGGCCCGACTGGGTGCTGCGCGTCGGGGCGGTCGTACTCCTCGCCGGTGGACTCAGCGCATTCCGCATTCCTCGAGCCGCGCGGGTTGCGCCCGCCGAGACCGCCCACGAACGCGAGGTGCTCCACGCGCCCAGCATCGTGCGGGCCGGCTCGGCGATGGCCGTGTGGCGGGGGATCGTGGGCTTCTTCACCTTCTTTGCCGCATTCGCGCTCAAGCAGGCGTCGGCCCCGGCCTGGACGTTCGGTGCCGTCATCGCGGCGAGCGCGATCGGAAACGCGGTGGGAACGGTCATCGCCCCCGCCCTGCGCCGCCGTTTCCGCGAAGAGTGGATCCTGAGCGGAGCGCTCCTCGGACCCGCCCTCCCCCTCGTGTTCGCGGCGCGGGCCTACGGGCGCCCGGCACTGATGCTGGCGGCGGCTTCGGTGGCGGCCGCCGCCGCGTGCGGCCGGGTCGCATTCGACAGCCTGCTCCAACGGGACGGCGCCGAGGCGGCCCGGGGTCGGGCGTTCGCGCGTTTCGAGACGCGCTTCCAGTTGGCGTGGGTCACGGGCGGACTCCTCGCTGTGCTGTTCCCCGGCGGCGGTCGCAGCGGGATCTTCCTCGTGGCCCTGGTGTTGCTCTTCGCCGGACTCTCGTACGCGAACGCGACGCGGGTCGCGGCGGGTCCCGCCGGTCCGGTCCCGCCGCCGGGAGTGGCGCGGTGAGCGTCGAGATCCGACCGGTCGTGTCGGCCGAGCTCCCCGCGCTGCTCGTCGCCGACGAGCGGGGCTTCGGTGCGGGGCCGACGCGTCCGGCGGTAGCGATGTCGTGGGCCGCCGATGAGCTCGATCGCACCCGGGTCGCGTTCGAGGACGGCCGCATCGTGGGGGTGTCTCGGGTCTACAGCCTCGAGCTGACGATGCCGGGCGGGGGGCTCGTACGGAGTGCGGGCGTGGCCTCGTGTTCGGTGCTGCCGACGCATCGGCGGCGCGGATTGCTGGCGGCGATGCTCGCGGCACTCCACGACGACGCCCGTGACCGGTCCGAGCCGGTGGCGATCCTCACGGCGTCGGAGACGACGATCTACGGGCGCTTCGGTTACGGAACGGCCGCGTGGCGCCTCGCGTGTTCGATTCCCCGCGCCGACCTCGTCCTGCGGGCCGACGCCCCCGACGCGGGCGGTCGCGTGCGGCTGCTCGACGCCGACGAGGTCGGGACCGTTCTTCCGCCGCTCTACGACCGGATCCGGCGCACGGCCCCGGGTGCCGTGTCGAGACCGGGATCGTGGTGGGCGGCCGGTCCGACCGGATTCCACGATCCGCCCGTCGGACTCACCGTCGCCGTGCACGCCGACGCCGAGGGCCGTGACGACGGCTACGTCGCGTACTCGGTTGCCGGGCAGTGGGACGGCGGATACTCCCGGCGCCCGTTGGTGGTCGTCGACCTGCAGGCCGAATCGCCGGCAGCGCGTCTGGGCTGCTGGCGGTACCTCGCGGGAGTCGACGCGGCGGGGATCGTGCGCGTACCCGTCACCCCCGTCGACGACCCGATCCGACTAGCGCTCGTCGATCCCCGGTGCCTGCGGATCGACGGTCTTCTCGATGCGCTCTGGTGTCGGCCGCTCGACCCGCCCGCCGCGATGGCGGCCCGGAGGTACGCCGTCGCCGGCGAGCTGGTGATGAGCGTCACCGATCCCGACGGCCGCCGGCGTGAACTGCTGCTCTCCGGCGGACCCGACGGTGCGGAGTGCCGGGCGGTGACCGCGGAGCCCGACCTCCGGGTCGATGCCGCGGGGCTCGGAGCGTGTCTCCTGGGCGGTACCCGCTGGAGCGACCTGTTCGCCGCCGGTCGCGTGGCGGGTACCCCCGACGCGGTCCGCCGGGCCGACGCCATGTTCACGTGGTCGCCGGCCCCGGCGATGCTCAGCTCGTTCTGAACGGCGGGCGCTGATCAGCCGGGGAGGTCGATGCGGGCGAGCCAGAGTCCGGGCGCCTCGACCTCGGCCGCGGTCGGCGTCATCGCGGGCGACGACCACAGGCGACCGAGTGCGTCGAGCGAGCCGTCGCCTCGTTCGACGACCCCGCGGCAGAAGGTGACCCCCGCCTCGTAGTCGTCGCGACGGAGCTCGAGTCCGAGGAGTCGGTCGACGAACCGTGCTGCGGTGCCGCGGTCGACGCGGTGTCGGCGCAGGGCCTCGTCGGTACGCGCGTGGGTGGTCATCAGGGGCCCGCCGATCCGCTCGGCGACGACATCGGCGTAACCCTCGAGCACGGAGACGAAGCGGCGGAGGTCGGCGAGCAGGGGCTCCTGCCGCTCGCTGCGCAGGGCGCCGAGGAGCAGCTCGGGATCGGCGAGTGCCTCGATCGAGGCCATCGACTCGGGGTCGCCGAGGTCGAGGTCGCGGAGTTGCTCCTCGAGGGCATTCGTGCCCACCTCGTAAGCACCGACGAACGCAGCAGCGAGTTCGATGAGGCGGGTGCGTACCCACTCCGTGCTGCGCACCGCGGCCCGGGTGGTCTCGCGCAGGGCGACCGAGTAGCGCACCTCGTCGAGGGGGAGGTCCCACTCGGTGGCGAACTCGGCGACGTTGGCGGCGACGATGCCGATCTCGGGCTCGCCGGTCAGGGGGAGGGGCAGGTCGTAACGACCGAGCGCGCGGTGCGCCAGGTGACCGATCATGGATCCGGCCCAGCCGCCGAGGATCATCGGTACGAAGCCCTGGAGCAGTGCGCCGATGAGTGCGTCGGGGCCGGCCGGGCTCTCCTCGGGATCCGGCGTCCGGCCGAGCGCTCCGGCCAGGGACGCCAGGACGGGCTCGAGGCCGTCGACGGTCGTGACCGCCCAGTCGCGCCGGTCGGTGATCCGTGCGGGCAGGGTGAGTGCGGCACTGATGCCGGTCGCGTCGGCGACCGCGAGGCGTACGGCGTCGACGGCGCCCTCGATGCCGACCCGGTCGGGATGGGTGACGGCGGGCTCCGGTCGGGGCTCGCCGGAGTCGGGGTCGACGGCGGCCATCGCCTCGGCCGTGCGCCGGGCGACCTCCATGTTCACCGGTCCCGGCGACTGGAGCATGCGCATGAGCTCGGAGAGGTCGAACCCGAAGGGGTTCTGACCGGGCCCCATGTGGGGGACGTCGCTCACCGGGCCAATCTATCGGGGTGGTGTCTCCCGGCGATCGCCGGCACGCGACGCGTGATCGAGGCGGCGACGGCGGCCGGGGGGCTCGGTGTCGAGGCGGGTCGCCTCAGGCGGCGGGAAGGTGGCGGTCCGCCCAGTCGTCCCATTCGGACGTGAAGTACTCGAGCCGCACCTTCTTGTACTCCTTCACCGACCACAGCAGGTAGTGCTCGTCGATACCCGTGTCGGCCCGAATGGCTTCGACCGTCGCCTCGCAGTCGCGCGCCGTGCGGCCGTGGATCATGGTGAAGACGCTGTAGGGCCAGTCGTCGTAGGTGGGGCGCCGGTAGCAGTGGGAGACGGCGGCGAAGCCCGCCATCCGCGGGCCGACGTCGGCCAGTCGATCCTCGGGTACCGCCCACACGCCCATGGCGTTGGCCTTGAATCCCGCGGTCCGGTGGTTCATCACCGCCGCGAAGCGGCGCATGAGCTTGCGCTCCTTCAGTGATTCGAGGGTGGTGAGAACCTCGGCTTCGGTCATTCCCGAGCCGATCGCGTCGGCGTAGCCCGCGAAGGGTCGCGGCGTCGTGGGCAGGTCGTGCTGGACGGCCCGGATCACCGCAACCTCGCGATCGGTGAGGTCGGGGGCGGGCATCACCTCGCGGCGCTCGGGTCGTTCGTGCTCGAGCACCTCGGCGCGGGCATCGGCGGCGGTCGCGCCGGTCATGTCGAGCTTCACGCCGATCTTGTAGAGGGTGATCGTCGGCAACTTGCGCGTCACGCTCGCTCCCGACTGCGCGTGCAGCACATCGAGGTGCGCGTCGAGGGAGGCACCGGGCGGTACCGCGAGCGTGTACCAGAGGTTGTAGTCGTGGTTGCGCTTGTAGTTGTGGCTCACTCCCGGGTGCGCGTTCACCGCCTCCGCAGCGGCGTCGATGCGGTCTCCGGCGACCTTGGCCGCCACGAGCGCCGAGGAGTAGCCGAGCGCCCGCGTGTCGAAGATCGCCGAGAGCTGCCTCAGCACCCCGGCTTCCTTCACCCGACCGATCCGGTCGAGCACCGTCGGCTCGTCGGTGCCGAGCCGCTCGGCGATCGCAGCGAACGGGCGCGCGGTGACCGGGAAATCCCACTGGACTGCGTTCAGCAGTTCCCGGTCGAGGTCGTCGAGATCGTCGGCGCTCGGCCGGGAGGCGGTGTCGGTCACGGCGTCATCGTCGCGCGGCGGGTGCCGTCGGGGAGAACGGGTGGGATCGGATGCCCCGGCCCGGGGTCGATCGGCTCAGCGGGTCCCGACGGTGATGCGGAAGCGCACCGCGGTGTCGCCCCGCCGGGCCTCGATCGCGACGGAGTCCCCGGGCTCGGTGCCGGCCAGGATCGCGGCGAGGTCGCCGGGGGTGACGATGGCGCGGCCGGCGGCTTGGGCGACGACGTCGCCGACGGCGAGTCCGGCCCGCGCCGCCGGGCTTCCGGGAACGACCGCCGTCACGACCGGCGCGGTTCCGGTTCCGGCGACGAGGCTGACCCCGATGGGTTCGGGTCCGGTGCGGCGACCGGCGGCCACGGCCTCGGTGACGCGCAGCACCGTTGCGATCGGCACGGCGAGGGTCGTGCCGATCGACGATCGACCGAGGACGATGGCGACGACCGCGCCGTCGGCATCGACGAGCGCGCCGCCGACCGTTCCGTCGTGGCTCCGCGCGTCGGTCTCGACCAGGCCGCCGACGAGTCCGGCGTCGGCCCCGGTCGTCGCGGCGGTCACGGCCGAAACCAGGCCGGTGCTGAGCCACGGCTCGGGAGCGGCGCGACTACCGGCTCCGACCACCCACACGGGATCCCCCACGACGGGCGGGGTGTCGGCGAGGCCTGCGGCAGTGGGGCCGTCGCTGTTTCCCGCGGCGGCGAGTTCGAGCAGGGCGAGCCCGTGCCGCGGGTCGCGACCGTCGACCCGGGCGGAGTGGAGCGTTCCGTCGGACGTGACCACGGCGATCGATGTGGCACCGGCGAGGGCGCGAGCGGCGGTGACGATCGCTCCGTCGTGCTCGAGGCACACGCCCGACACGATGCGGCGGCCGGAAGCACCCGTCGCCACGACGGTCACGACGGCGTCGGCGATTCGGGCGGTCGGCGCCCCGCCCGCTCCCGGGAGGCCCGGGAACTCGGTGATGGTCCTCCCCCCGGTCGGCCCGGTTCCGTCGAGGGCTCCGACGAGGGCCAGGCCGCCGACGGCGAGGAGCGCACCGACCGCTCCCGAGAGGATCGGAACGGCGAGGCGCCGACCCCGTCGCGCTCGTGCGGGGGGCGGTGCGGCGGCGCCGGGGAGGCGGGGGAGTTCGGCGGGGTGGACCCAGATCCGATCGAGCGGGTCGGGGGGAGATCCCCGCAGCGGCTCGTCGGTGAGGTCGTCGTCGAACGGCTCGTCGTGCTCGCTCGGCCCCACGCGGCGAGTGTAACGACGGCCTTCGGGCGTCCGGCCGCGGGCCGGACCCCGTTCTCCCGCCCCGAGCCCTTCCGTAGAATGCCGTTCCGTGGCACCTCCCGGCGGGCTCGATTGGGTCGAACTCACGAGTGACCCGCTCGACCTGGGCGCGGCCGTCGATTGGGCGACGGTCGCGTCCTGCGGAGCGGTAGTCAGCTTCTCGGGGGTCGTCCGCGAGTTCGCGGAGGGCCGTTCGGGGGTCTCGGGGATGACCTACGAGGCCTACGAGGAGCCCGCGGTCCGGGCGATGGGCGAGATCGTGGCCGAGGCTCGCCGGGCGTGGCCCGACCTCGAGCGGATCGCCCTGCTCCACCGCACGGGACGCCTCGAGTTGTCGGAGGCGTCGGTGATCGTGGTCGTCGCCGCCCCGCACCGCGGCCCGGCCTTCGCGGCCGCCGAGTTCGTGATCGACGCGTTGAAGCGCAGCGTCCCGATCTGGAAGCAGGAACACTGGGCGGGGGGCTCCGACTGGGCGGTCGAGCAGCACCCGATCGCCCCGGTGACCGCACCCGCACCGGCTCCGGCGGCGTCCGGGACCCGGGGCTGAGGGAGCGTCCCGTGGGCTTCCTCCTCTTCGTCGTCGTGTTCAGCGCGGTCGGCATCGCGGTGGTGTTGCTACGCAACCGGCGGCCGACCTCGACCGAGCACAGCATCCGCGAGTTCGAGCGCGGACGGCAGGCCCTCGCTCCCGGTGATCGCTCCCCGAGACGGCGCGGGCTCCGGTGAGGGGCTCGGTCCTCGGCCGCGACCTCGCGATCGATCTCGGAACGGCGAACACGCTCGTCTACGCGCGCGGTGAGGGCATCATCCTCAACGAGCCGACGGTCATCGCGCTGAACAGTCGCACCCAAGAAGTGCTGGCGATGGGGCGTGACGCCTGGCAGATGATCGGCCGCACGCCCGGATACATCGTCGCCGTCCGCCCCCTCCGGGGCGGCGCGATCACCGACTTCGAGATCACGCAGCGCATGATTCGGCTCCTGTTCCAGCGGGCCGGCATCAATCGCATGTCGCGGGCCCGGGTGCTCATCTGCGTGCCCTCGGCCATCACGCACGTCGAGAAGCGGGCGGTTCTGGAGGCGGCCCGCCGGGCCGGCGCGACCCAGACCCACCTGATCGATCAGCCGATGGCGGCGGCGATCGGGGCGGGGCTCCCGATCCACGAGCCGATGGGAAACATGGTCATCGACATCGGGGGCGGCACGACCGAGGTCGCGGTCATCTCGCTCGGTGGCATCGTGGCCCTCGAGGCGCTGCGGGTCGGGTCGTTCGACATCGACGCCGCGATCCAGGCCTACGTGCGACGCGAGTACGGCATCGCCATCGGCGAGCGCACCGCCGAGGAGATCAAGCTGGCGATCGGGTCGGCGTTCCCCGTCGACGACGAGTTCAAGGCCGAGGTGCGCGGCCGTGACCTCATGTCGGGCTTGCCCAAGACGATCGTGCTCGTGCCCGAGGAGGTACGGGCGGCGATCGAGGAGCAGTTGCGGGCGATCTGCGACGCGGTGATCGCGTGCCTCTCGCGGACCCCGCCCGAGTTGGCGCAGGATCTCATCGTCAACGGGGTGAACCTCGTCGGCGGCGGCGGCATGCTGCGCGGCCTCGACCGGCGGATCAGCGAGGAGACCGACCTGCCGGTGCACCTGGTCGACGCCCCGCTCGAGTGCGTCGTTCTCGGTGCCGGTCGTTGCCTCGACAACTTCGACTCCATCCGCGACCTGTTCATGACCTGACCGCGTCGGGCGGTCGTCACGGTTCGGGTGAGCCGGCCCGCAGGAGGTCCTCGGCCGCTTGGCGTACCTGCCAGTCGCGGTCGTCGAGCGCGGCGACGATGCGGGCCTCGACCTCGGGGCCGTCGAAGGCCGCGAGAGCGAGAACCGCCCGCCGCCGAACGGCAGGTCGGTCGGCGCACGCGCGGAGCACGGCGGGCAGGGTCGTCGGATCACCGATCGATCCGAGCGCGGCGACGGCGGCCTCGCGGACGACGGGATCAGGGTGATCGGTGGCGATGCCGGCGACGGCGGCGACGAGGCCGGCGGCGGGACGCGGATGCTCGCCGGCTGCGAACGCCGCGGCCTCGGCCACCCACGGGTCGGGATCGGCGAGCAGTCGGAGCAGGGTGGCGGCATCGGCCCGCCGGCCCAGGCTCGGCGCGATCTCCGCGGCCCGGCGCCGCACCCGGGCGGCCGGGTCGACGGCGGACCGCCGCCAGACGGGTGCGGCCGTCGCGCGGTCCCGGCGGACGAGGGCCGCGAGGGCGACGGCGCGCACCGTCGGGTCGGGGTCGCCGGTCGCGATCCGCGCGACGTCGGCGGTCTCGGGTGCGGTCGCGGCCGCCACGGCGCGTTCCGTCGCGTCCACCGACGGCGACGGTACCGGCCGGGAGGCGCACCGGCCGGGTGGCTTCGGCGTGGCAGGCTCAGGCCGTGGATCCCGATGTCCCCCGCTCCGAGTCCGCCGGCGCCGACGGCCCCGATCTCTCCTGGGAGGCCCCGGCCCCGGCCCCGGCTCCGGCTCCGGTCCGCCGACGACGGGGACGCCGGATCCTGGTCGGGGTACTCGTGGTGGTCTCGCTGGTGGGCTGCGCCGGGTTCTTCGTGCACCTTCCCTACACGACGATCTCGCCGGGCTCGACCGTGGCGCTGGCCGAGCGGGTGACGGTCGACGGGGCGCGCACGTACCCGAAGCGGCGGGGGGACATTCGTCTGCTGTTCATCCGGGAGCGCAACAGCGTCAACGTCTGGGAGTACGTGCGCGCCCGTTTCGCCGACGACACCGAGATCGTCGACGACGACCTCGCCACCGGTGGACAGCCGTCGGCCGACCTCGCAGCCGAGGCCTACGCCGACATGGAGGGCGCCAAGTTGGCGGCGACGGCAGTAGCGCTGACCCGTGCCGGGTACCGCGTGCCCCGACCGCGCGGCGCGCTCGTCCTCGCGACGCTGCCGTCGCGTCCGGGTGCCGCCGAACTCGAGGAGGGCGACGTCATCGTGGCGCTCGCCGGCCGTCCGATCGTCACGACGGGTGACCTCGCCCGGGCGGTCGACGCCGGAGAGGTCGGCGCGTCCGTTCCCGCCGTCGTGCGGCGCGACGGGGCCCGCAAGACCGTCACCGTGCGGTATTCGGCCGGGCCCGACGGCAAGGCGGTGATCGGCGTCCGGATCTTTCCGGCCCTCACCTTCCCGGTCGAGGTCGAGATCGACACCGAGGGCATCGGGGGCCCGTCGGCCGGCTTGGCGATGACCCTGGCGATCCTCGACGACCTCACCCCCGGAGACCTCACGGGCGGGGCGCGGGTCGCGGCGACGGGGACGATGGACCTCGACGGGAGGGTGGGGCCGATCGGCGGTATTCAGCAGAAGGGAGTGAGTGCTCGGTCCGCCGGCGCATCGATCTTCCTCGTCCCGGCCTGTCCGCAGCAGCCGCTCGCCGCCCGCGACCTCTGCCGTCGCGATCTCGTCGAGCTCCGGCGGCGGGCCGGGCGATCGGTGGCGGTGGTGCCCGTCGCCGACATCGACGACGCCCTGACCGCACTTCGGGAGCGAGGTGGCGCGCCCGTCGTGGAGGTCCCGGTGACCCGCGCCCCGCAGGCCGCCTAGGCGGAACGCACCGTTTGCGCCCGGTCGGGGGTTACGATGCCCCCAGGCGGAGGGACGTCGTCCCCGCGCGCGGGGCCCCGAGGGGGATCCTGATGACCGAGCCCGACCGCAAGCGCGTGGTGCCGAGCGCACCCCGCCTCGCCCCCGACGAGATTGCTGCTCGCGCCTTCCCGAGCAAGGTCCGCGGCTACGCCGAGACCGAGGTCCGGTCGTACCTCGAGCGCGTCGCCGAGGACGTCGCCGCCGCCCGCGCCCGCGAGGAGGAACTCGTCGCCGAGATCGCATCGCTCGAGGAACAGCTCCGGGCTCCCCGATCCCTCACCGAGAAGGAGTTGCTCGACGGCCTCGGCGAGGAGACGGCCCGCCTTCTGCGCTCGGCCCACGACGCCGGCGACGAACTGCGCCGCAAGGCGACCGAGGAATCGGAGGCGATCCTCGAAGCGGCGCGTACCGAGGCGACCCGCCTCGTGAGCGAGGCGGAGGCGCAGGCCGAGTCGGTCACCCGCGAGGCCGCGGCCCGGGCCCACGAGACGACCGCCGCGGCGGAGTCACGAGCGGCCGAGGTGTCGTCGCGCGCGCTCACCGACGCCGAGCAGGTGCTCGAGCAGGTGAAGACCCAGGGCCGGGAGATGCTCGAGGAGGCGAAGGCGGCCCGGGCCCGGGTGCTCGCCGACCTCGTCCGCCGCCGGGCCGCGTTCCAGGCTCAGGTCGACGAGTTGCGGGCGGGGCGCGATCACCTCCTCGACGCGTACCGCACGGTCCGGCGCACGCTCGCCGAGGCCACCGACGCGCTCGAGGGGGCCGAGGCGCGGGCGGCCGCCGAACTCCCCGCTCACGCCGGCAATCCCGATGTCGGGGCCGAGGTCGCGGCGGAGGTCGCCGCGCTGGAACGCGGCGACGATGCGGGAGCGGCCGGTCTCGCCGATGTCGACTCGCTCTTCGCCCGCCTGCGCGCCGGTGCGGGTGACGACGCCGACGGTGCGCCCGAGCCGGAGCCGACGGTGCCACCCGCGCCCCCGGCCGCCGTGGCTCCACCGCCCGGACCCGAGGCGACGGCGGCCTGGCGGGCTCAGTGCACGACGGCGGTCGAGAGCCTGCGGGGGCCGTTGCTCAAGCGAACCAAGCGCACGATCCAAGACGAGCAGAACGCCCTCCTCGATGCCGTGCGTCGTCACCGCGGTCGTCCGGCGGCGTCCGTCGTGCTCCCGGCGCCCGACGCGGCGATCGGGGCCTGGGCGGAGGTACTCGGGGAGGCCGTGGGGGCCGCGTACTCCCGCGGACGCGAGGCGGCCGGGGGTCGCGCGGCCGACGCCGACGACGGGCTCGTTCGCGCCGTCGCCGAACGGGTCGTCGGTCCGCTCCGCCAGAGAATCGCCGAGGCGATCGACGGAGCCGAGGCGGCCGACGCCGGGGGTCTGGCCGAGAGGATCGGGGCCCGGTACCGGGAGTGGCGGGGCGGGGCGCTCGAGGACGTGCTGACCGACGGTCTGATCGCGGCCTGGTCGCAGGGGGTCGCCGATGCGACCCCGGGCGACGGTGTGCTGTGGTGGATTCCGGCGGCCGAGGGGTGTTGTACCGACTGCGCCGATGATGCGTTGCAGCCGGTGGCCAAGGGAACTCCGTTCCCGACGGGGCACGTCGGCCCGCCGGCGCACCCGGGCTGTCGGTGCGTGCTGGGCCCGGCCGCGGCCCTGAGCGCCACCCCCTCCACCTAACCTGCGGCCGATGCGCGTGCCGCCCGCCGAGGCGCCGCGACGATCCTTCGGCCTTCGCGGCTGGCTGATCGGAGCGGTCGTCGTCCTCGTCATCCTCCTGCTGAGCCTGCGCGTCCTCGCGGGCTTCTACACCGACGCCCTCTGGTTCGCCGACGTCGGGTTCGGGTCGACGTGGCGGGCGCTGCTGTCGGCGAAGGCGCTCCCGGCTCTCGTGTTCACGAGCTTCTTCTTCGTCCTGATGCTCGTGAACCTCGTGGTGGCCGATCGACTCGCCCCGAAGCTCCGCAGTGGTGGCACCGAGGACGAAGTGGTCGAGCGGTACCGCCGATCGGTGGCCCGGTACGAGGGGCGGATCCGCGTCGGCGTGGCGTTGTTCTTCGCGGTGGCGATGGGCAGCGGGGTCGTGGCCGAGTGGCAGCGTTGGGTGCTGTTCGCGAACGCGACGAGCTTCGGGATCCGGGATCCGCAGTTCGGGCGCGACATCGGCTTCTACGTGTTCAGGCTGCCGTTCCTGCGCTTCGCGGTGGGCTGGCTCTTCGGCGCACTGATCGTGGTCCTGATCGTCACCACGGTGTTCCACTACCTGAACGGCGGAATCCGGTTCCAGCATCCGTTCCAGCGGGTCACCCCCCAGGTGAAGGTGCACATCTCGGTGCTGCTCGCGCTGATGGCGCTCACCAAGACGGCGCAGTACTGGCTCGCCCAGTACAGCCTCGTGCTGTCCCGACGCGGTGCGGTCGACGGCGCGACCTACACCGACATCAACGCCCAGCTTCCGGCCCTGCGGCTCCTCATGCTGATCTCGATCGCGGCGGCCGGGCTTTTCATCGTCAACATCTGGCGGCGGGGGTGGGTGTTCCCCGTCATCGCCGTCGGGCTCTGGGGCTTCATCGCGATCATGGTGGGCACGATCGTTCCGGCGGTCGTCCAGCGCTTCACCGTGCAACCCAACGAACTCTCCCGCGAGAAGCCGTACATCGCGCGCAACATCGAGGCCACGCGCGACGCATTCGGTCTCTCGGACGCCGACATCCGGATCGAGAACTTCGCGTACCGACCCAAGCTCGAGGCCGGAGCGACCCGCGAGGAATCCGCGACCCTCGGCAACGTCCGCCTCTACGACCCGCGCCCGGCCCAGGACGACTTCAAGGTCGACGAGGCCCGCTCCTCGGCCTACGAGTTCGCCGATGTCGACGTCGACCGGTACCCGATCGGGGCCGAGAAGGTGAAGCCGACGCTCGTCTCGGTGCGCGAACTCGACGAGGCGAACCTTCCCGACAAGTCGTGGACGAGCCGACACCTCGTCTACACGCACGGCTACGGGGTGGTGGCCGCGGCGGCCGACCAGGTCGACGGCGACCGGCCGAGTTACGTGCTGAAGGGAATTCCGCCCGAGGGCGAGATCGCACTCGACCAGCGCTACGCCCCCGTGTACTTCGGCGAGACGATGTCGGGCTACGTGGTCGTCGACACCAAGGTGCCCGAGCAGGAGGCGTCGGCGACCGGGGAGGGGCGCACCACCCGTTACGCCGGCGATGCGGGAATCCCGGTGTCGAGCATGCTGCGCCGTTCGGCGCTCGCCCTGCGCTTCGGCGACTGGAACCTTCTCGTCTCGGGGCAGATCACCGGGGAGTCACGGTTGATCTTCGGTCGGTCGGTGGCCGAGCGCGTCGCGGCCGCCGCCCCGTTCCTGCGCTTCGACGCCGATCCGTACCCCGTGGTCCACGAGGGGCGGGTGACCTGGGTCGTCGACGCTTACACGATCTCGTCCGACTATCCGTACTCGCAGTCGCTGCGGCCCAACGAGCCGCGCGGATCCGGTCTCGACACCGAGTTCAATTACGTACGCAACTCGGTGAAGGTGACCGTCGACGCGTACGACGGCACGATGCGGTTCTACGTGGTCGATCCGTCGGATCCGATCATCCGGGCGTACCGCAAGGCGTTCCCCGGGCTGTTCACCGATGCCGATCAGGTTCCGGACTCGATTCGGGCGCACTTCCGCTACCCCGAGGACCTGTTCTCGGCCCAGACCCAGCAGTACGCGCTGTACCACATCACCGATCCGGTGCAGTACTTCAACAAGCAGGACATCTGGGACGTCGTTCCGACTCCCGATGCGTCGTTCGTCGCACCCGGCACGACGCTGCCGACCGTTGCGGGCAACGACGGAGGTCGCAACACGACCCTCGCCCCGTCGGGCACGCCGGCCCCGCCGCTCTACCTGACGCTCCAGGTTCCGGGCAGTGACTATCAGGAGTTCGTGCTGCAACGGTCGTTCACGCCACGCCGCAAGAACGGAATCCTGTCGTCGTTCATGTTCGCCCTGAACGACGGTCCCGACTACGGCAAGTTGGTGCTCTTCACCGTCGGCGACGCGAGCGCGCCGTCGAGCTTCAAGGCCGCGAGCGCGATCGAATCGGACCAGTTCATCTCCAGCCAGTTCACGCTCCTCGGTCAGGGCGGATCGGCGGTCGAGAAGGGCAATGTTCAACTCGTACCGATCGGCGATTCGGTGCTCTACCTGCGCCCGATCTGGATCACGGGTGAGGGGCAGCAGCCCTATCCCCGGTATCGGTTCATCGCGGGCGTGGTGGGCGACCGGGCGGTGCTCGGCTACGACGTCGCCGATGTCGTCGAGGCATTGCTCACCGGCCGCGAGACCCGACTCCAGGCCGATGTGCGCGGGGGCCGGTCGATCACCGACATCGCTCCGGGAGAGGGCGACGGTTCGCCGACGACCACGACCACGGTGCCTTCGTCGACGCCGACGACCGCGCCCGACGCGGGTGCCACTCCCTCCGAGCTCCTCCGCACGGCCCAACGCGAGTTCGCGGCGGCGGACGCAGCACTGAAGGCCGGTCGGCTCGGCGAGTACGAGCAGCGGATCGCAGCGGCCCGGGCCGCCGTGAGCGCGGCCGCGACCCGTCTCGGCGCCGGATCCTGACCGGGGCCTTCGTTTCCCGGCCCCGGATCGGGCGGGCCGGGGGGTGATTGTTACTATGGGCGTAGTGGAAATCCCCACCGGGAACACCCCCGGTGGCGGGTTGCCCGCACGACGAGGAGGCAGTCACCGATGTCCGTCTCCGGCATCGATCTCGGCAAGTACAAGCTCGGCTGGCACGACACCCAGAACTACGTCTACGAGCCGAAGAAGGGCCTGAACGAAGGGGTGGTGCGCGAGATCTCGCACCACAAGTCGGAGCCCGAGTGGATGACCCGATTCCGGGTCGAGGCGTTGAAGCGGTTCGAGCGCAAGCCGATGCTCGACTGGTTCGCCCGCAACATGCCCGACATCGACTTCGACGACATCTACTACTACCTGAAGCCGACCGAGGGCCAGGTCTCCGACTGGGATCTCCTCCCCGAGGAGATGAAGTCCACCTACGAGAAGCTCGGTATTCCCGAGGCCGAGCGCAAGTTCCTCGCCGGGGTGACCGCGCAGTACGAGTCCGAGGTCGTGTACCACAAGAACCGTGAGGACCTCGAGCGCCAGGGGATCATCTTCACGAGCATGGACCAGGCGCTCGCCGAGTACCCCGACCTCGTGCGGCAGTACTTCGGCACCGTGATCCCGCCCGGTGACAACAAGTTCGCGGCGCTCAACTCGGCGGTGTGGAGCGGAGGCAGCTTCATCTACGTGCCTCCCGGCGTTCACGTCGAGATGCCCCTGCAGGCCTACTTCCGGATCAACGCCGAGAACGCCGGACAGTTCGAGCGCACGCTGATCATCGCCGACGAGGGCGCGTCGGTGCACTACGTCGAGGGGTGCTCCGCACCCGTCTACAGCACCGATTCGCTCCACTCGGCCGTGGTCGAACTGATCGCCCGGCCGGGAGCCCGGATCCGCTACACGACGATCCAGAACTGGTCGCCCAACGTCTACAACCTGGTCACCAAGCGGGCCCGGGCCGAGGCCGAGGCCACGGTCGAGTGGATCGACGGCAACCTCGGCTCCAAGCTCACGATGAAGTACCCGGCCGTGGTGCTCGCCGGTCCGAAGGCGCACGGCGAGGTGCTCTCGGTCGCGTACGCCGGACCCGGGCAGCACCAGGACGCCGGGGCGAAGATGACCCACGCCGCCCCCGAGACCACGTCGGTCATCGACTCCAAGTCGATCAGCAAGGACGGCGGCCGCACCACCTACCGCGGCCTCGTGCGGGTCGAGGAGGGGGCGACCGGGGTCAAGAGCCACGTGCGCTGCGACGCCCTGATTCTCGACGACGAGTCGCGCAGCGACACGTACCCCTACATGGAAGTCGAGGAGAAGGACGCCCGCATCGGGCACGAGGCCACCGTGTCGAAGGTCGGCGACGACCAGCTCTTCTACCTCCGCAGCCGGGGCCTCACCGAGCAGCAGGCCACGGCCATGATCGTCAACGGCTTCATCGAACCGATCACCAAGACCCTTCCGATGGAGTACGCGGTCGAACTCTCGCGGCTCATCGAGCTCAACATGGAAGGTGCGGTGGGGTGAGTCTCCCCGAGGCCTTCGGCGCCGACGCGGCCCGGGCCCTCGGCGGACCGGAGTGGCTGGTCGAGCGTCGCCTGGCTGCGCTCGAGGAGGCCGAAGCGGCTCCCTGGCCCACGGCCGCCGAGGAGATCTGGCGCTACTCGCGGATCGACGAACTCGACCTCGCGCGTTACCGGCCCTTCAGCGAGTCCGAGTTGGGAACGGCGGGTGACGAGCGGGCGCCGGGCGGAGGTCCCTGGGCGGCGGAGGCCGGTCACCACGCCGCCGTTCTCGTGGTGCGCGACGGTCGCGTCGTCCACCACGAGATCGATCCCGCCTTGGCGGCGCGGGGCGTGGCCGTCGGCGGTCTCGCCGTCACCGAGGATCCGATCGCCTGCGAAACTCTGGGCCGCATCGCGGCGGCCGGGGCCGACCCGTTCACGCTGCTGCACGACGCCTTCCTGGCCGGGGGCGCGTTCGTGCACGTACCCGCGGGGGTGGCGGTCAGCGATCCGGTGCTCGTGCTCCACTGGTCGGAGGGTGACGGTCGGGCTTCATTTCCCCACACCCTCGTCGTGCTCGGCGACGGGGCCGAGGCCACCGTGCTGGAGCGCTTCGGGTCGCCGGCGGGTGACCACCTGGTCGATGCCGTCACCGAACTCGCCGTGGGTGATGGCGCCCACCTCCGGTACCTCTCGGTGCAGGAGCACGGGCCCCGGACCTGGCACCTGGGTTACCAGGCCGCGCGTATCGGTCGCGACGCGACGGTGCGCAGCTCGGCGGTGGCGCTCGGCGGCGACTACGCCCGCCAGCGCAGCGAGGCCCGTCTGGTCGGCCAGGGCGGGTCGAGCGATCAGCTCGCCGTGTACTTCGGGGACCGTGAGCAGATGCTCGACTTCCGCACCCTCCAGGACCACGACGCCCCCCACACCCACAGCGACCTGCTCTTCAAGGGGGCAGTCGAGGACAAGGCCAGTTCCGTCTACTCGGGGCTCGTGCGCCTGCGGACCGATGCCCGCAAGGCGACGGCCCTGCAGACCAACCGCAATCTCGTGTTGAGCGAAGGCGCCCGGGCCGAGTCGATCCCCAACCTCGAGATCGAGGCCAACGACGTGCGCTGCTCGCACGCGTCGACGGTCGGACCGATCGACGCCGACCAGCTCTACTACCTGGAGAGCCGGGGGATCGCGCCCGCCGAGGCCGAGCGGCTCATCGTCCTCGGGTTCTTCGACGACGTGTTCGACCGCCTCCCGTCGGGGGCGCTCACGCGTAGCCTCCGGGCCGCGGTCGTCGACAAACTCGAGCACCGGCGGTCGGCCCGTGGCTGACGTACGCACGCTCTGCCGGGCCGACGAGGTGGTGCCGGGTGAGGCCCGTCGCTTCGACGTCGACGGTCACCGCATCGCGCTCGCCCGGGTGGGCGACACTTTCCACGCGGTGGCCGACCGTTGCTCCCACGCCGACTTCTCGCTCGCCGAGGGCGAGGTGGCCGAAGCCGAGTGCACGATCGAGTGTCCCCGCCACGGAGCCGTCTTCTCGTTGCTCACCGGGGAGCCGCAGACCCTGCCCGCCACCCGGCCGGTAGCGGTCTACGAGGTGACGGTCGTCGACGACGAGGTCCGGGTGGTGCTGCCGTGAGCGAACTGAGGATCGAGGGGTTGCGGGCCCGGGTCGCGGGTCACGAGATCCTGCGGGGTGTCGACCTCGTGATCGGATCCGGTGAAGTCCACGCGATCATGGGCCCCAACGGCTCGGGTAAGTCGACGCTGTCGCACGTGCTGATGGGGCACCCCGACTACGAGGTCACCGACGGCTCGATAACGATCGACGGTACGGAGTTGCTCGGTCGGCCGACCTGGGAGCGGGCCCGGGCCGGCTTGTTCCTCGCCATGCAGTACCCGGTCGAGGTACCCGGGGTCCCCCTGGCGACACTCGTCGGTGCGGCCTGCGGTGAGGACCGGGCCGAGGCGGTCGCGCGCGAGGCGGTGGCCGTCGGACTGCGCCCGGAGCTGCTCGACCGCGGGGTCAACGCCGAATTCTCGGGCGGCGAGAAGAAGCGGGCCGAGACGGTGCAACTCGCCGTGCTCCGGCCCGCCTTCGCACTGCTCGACGAGATCGACTCGGGGCTCGACGTCGACGGTCTGCGCGAGGTCGCCCGGCGGGTGGCTGCCCTCGCGCGGAGCGAGGGTGTCGGGGTCTGCGCGATCACCCACTACGCCCGGTTGCTCGAGGATCTCGGCCCCGATCGGGTGCACGTGTTCCTGGCCGGTCGGGTCGCGCTGAGCGGCGGGCCCGAGCTGGCCGTCGAATTGGAGCGGGCGGGCTACGAGTCCCTGGCCCGCGACCTGGGGGTCGCCGAGGTGAGCGTTCGCCCGGCGGCCGAACCGGACCCGTTCGGCGATCCGACCGCCGATCCGCTCGCCTGAGCCTCTAGGGACCGGGCGCCGTCGTCGGCGGCACGGTCGGCGGGGTCGTCGTGGGGGGTGTGGTCGGCGGCGGTGTCGTGGGTGTCGGCGGCTTCGTCGTGGGAGTCGGCGGCTTCGTCGTGGGAGTCGGATTCGTGGGCGTCGGCGTCGGGTCGGGGGCCGCCGTGCCGGGCGAGGAGGGCGCGTAACGCGTCGGTCCGACGTACCGGTCGCCGCGCGTCTTCGGCGTCCCGACGACGTAGACCGCCTCGCCGAGCTCGACGAGATCGGGGAAGTAGTCGGCGACGTAGATCGGAATGCGCGCGCAGCCGTGCGAGGCCGGGTAGGAGGGAACGGAGGCGAGCCCGTGCACGGCGATCCCGCCGTTGAAGAACACGGGGTTCCACATCTTGCCGAGCTTGCCCTCCTTCCAGCCCCGGTAGAACTCGTAGAAGCGGAAGTCGCCGGTCGGCGTGATCGCGTACTGGCACCCGTCGACTCCGCCGCAGAAGTAGTCGCCGTTGCCGGTGGAGGTCGTGGTCACGAGCACGGGCTGCCAGGCCTGGAAGACGGTGAGGACCTGCCGGTCGAGGTCGATCTCGACCCGGTTGCCCTCGCGGCGGGGTCGGGCGGGCGAGTAGCGGAACTTCGTGAGAGCCCACTGCAGCGCCTTGTCGATGCGGCCGGTACGGGCCTGCCCGACGTACTTCTGCACCGAGACGACGGCGTCGAACGTGCGCTCGTCGTACTCGCCGTCGACGGGTCCGGGGTCGAAGCGCAGCGCCTTCATGCGGGCCTCGTAGGCGGAGATCACCGGCCCGGAACTCCCCCAACCCAGTCCGCCCCCCGGGTCGGGGAGAAGGGCATCGGCGGGTTGCCGGACGGGTGGAACCGTGGTCGTCGTGGTCGTCGGCGGCCGGGTGACGGTCGTGGTCGGACGGACGGTCGTCGGGGTCGTCGGCCCCGCCCCGGCGTTGCTCGTGCGGCTCTCGGTCAGGGCGAACGCGCCCCCGGCGACGAGGAGTGAGGCGATGCCCGCTGCGGCGATGAGCGCCCGGCGGCGGCGCTGACCGCGGCGCTGCTCGAGCCGGTCGGCCCGCGAGGCTTCGTCGTCGGGGAGTTCGGGCCCGTCCACCGCCGGGGATCGTACCCAGCGGTGCCCGCGTTCAGTGGGTCGGCTGGGCCTCGGACTCGATGAGCGCGGCGAGGGCCGCGTCGGAGACGGCGGCGCTGCGGAGGTCGAGCAGGAAGTCGACGACCTCGGAGGCGGCGACCAGGTCTCGGGCCGAGAAGCGCTCGAGGGCCTCGTCGATGATGCTCACCAGACCCGGCTTGTCCATCGCATCACCTCTCGCTCGGCGCCGGCACGGTTGCCGACGGATTCACCATACCCGGTGCCTCGGACAGCCCCGGCGCGACTTACTCGGCCGGGGCGCCCGCCTCGTCGAGCCCCTGGGTCAGGGTGTTCCAGGCCAGGGTGGCGCACTTGATACGGACCGGGAACTTCACGACGCCCTGGAGCGCCTCGAGGTCGCCGAGGCGGACGCCATCGAGTTCGGCGGCGAGATCGTCGCCCGACTCGCCCTCGAGCTTCGACTCGTGAATCGACATCAGCGCCTTGAACGCCCGCACCAGTCGCCGGACCTCGGCGACCGACTTGCCCTTCACCGCAGCGCTCATCATCGAGGTCGAGGCCTGGCTGATGGAGCATCCCTGACCCGAGATCTTGATGTCGGTCACCGTTCCGTCGGGGGCGAGATCGAGGAAGAGCACGACCTCGTCGCCGCACAGGGGATTGAACCCCTCCACGCGGTGGGCGGGCGGCACCGGCAGCTCGCCCCGGTTCCGGGGCGACCGGTAGTGGTCGAGGATGATCTCCCGGTAGAGGTCTTCGAGGCCGGCCATCGGGGTGATCCTACGGGGCGCGGGGCTCAGGAGCCGAAGAAGTCGCGGACCGTGTGCAGCCCGGCCACCAGCGCGTCGACGTCGTCGGTGTCGTTGTAGACGTAGAAGGACGCCCGACTCGTCGCGGGAACGCCGAGTCGCCGCATGAGGGGCTTGGCGCAGTGGTGCCCGGCCCGGACGCAGACCCCCGCTTCGTCGAGGAACTGCGACACGTCGTGGGCGTGGATACCGTCGAGGAGGAACGAGATCGCGCCGCCGCGCTCGGTCGGCTCGTCGGGGCCGAACACGGTGATTCCCGCCCCGAACTCGGACGCGAGCGCGTCGCGGGCGTAGGTCGTGAGGGCGACCTCGTGGGCGCGGACCGCGTCGAGTCCGAGGCCGTCGAGGTAGTCGCATGCGGCCGCGGCGCCGATGGCCTCGACGATCGCCATGGTTCCCGCCTCGAACTTCCAGGGCACGTCATTGGCCGTGAACCCGTCGAGGCGGACATCGCGGATCATCTCGCCACCGCCGAGGAAGCACGGCATCTCCTCGAGCAGTTCCCGGCGGGCCCACAACGCGCCGATGCCACTGGGTCCGAGCATCTTGTGGGCCGAGAACGCGACGAAGTCGGCGCCCCAGGCCTGCACGTCGGTGGGGAGGTGAGGGACGTACTGGCAGCCGTCGACGAGTACGGCGGCTCCGGCGGCCCGGGCCGCGGCGACGAGCGTCGGGATGTCGTTGAGCGTGCCGAGCACGTTGGACATGGCGGTGACGGCGAGCAACTTGGCGCCGTCGAGGGTCTCGGCGAGTCGCGAGAGGTCGAGGCGGTAGTCGTCGGTAACCGGTAGCCAGCGCAGCTCGATGCCGCGTTCGGCGGCGAGCATCTGCCACGGGACGATGTTGGCGTGGTGCTCCATCACGGAGAGCACGACGGCATCGCCCGGGCTCAGTCGGGACCGCCCCCACGTGTGGGCGACGAGGTTGATCGCCTCGGTCGCGTTGCGGGTCCAGACGATCTCGGCCGGTTCGGCGGCGTTGACGAAGCGGGCGATGCGGGCCCGGGCGCCCTCGTAGGCGCTCGTCGTCTCCTCGGCGATCGTGTACACGCCGCGGTGGATGTTGGCGTAGTGGGTCCGGTACACGTGGTCCATGGCGGCCAGAACCGATTCCGGCTTCTGGGCCGACGCCGCCGAGTCGAGGTAGACGAGCCGCTTCCCCCGCACCTCGCGGGCGAGGATCGGGAAGTCGCGGCGGACGGCGGCGACGTCGAGGGTGTTCACGCGGCCGTGCCCCGGAAAGCCTCGAAGCCTCGCGACTCGACCTCGGCCGCGAGCTCGGGTCCGCCCGTGGCGACGATGCGTCCGTCGACGAGAACGTGCACGCGGTCGGGGACGAGGTGCTCGAGGAGGCGCTGGTAGTGAGTGATGGCGAGAACCGCGAGACCGGGTCGCGTCGTGCGAACCTCGGCGATGCCGGCCCCGACGTCGCGCAGCGCGTCGATGTCGAGGCCCGAGTCGGTCTCGTCGAGCACGGCCACGACCGGCTCGAGCAGGGCCATCTGCAGAACCTCGTTGCGCTTCTTCTCCCCGCCCGAGAACCCCTCGTTGAGATAGCGCTCGGTGAAGCGGCTGTCCATGCCGAGGCGCTTCGTCCACTCGAGGAGTTTCAGGCGGACCTCGAGGACCGAGTAGTCGTCGATGCCGGTGCGGCGCGACATCGCCTGGCGCAGGAAGTTGAGCACCGAGACGCCCGGGATCTCCTCGGGGTGTTGGAAACCGAGGAAGAGCCCGCGGGCCGCTCGTTCGTCGGGGCCCTCGGCGGTGATGTCGTCTCCCGCGAGGAGGATGCGACCCTCGGTGATCTCGTAGGCGGGGTTGGCCAGCAGCGTGGTCGCCAGCGTCGACTTGCCCGAGCCGTTGGGGCCCATGAGCGCGTGGACCTCGCCCTCGCCGACGGCGAGAGAGACCCCGTGCAGGATCGGCGTCCCGTCGACGCTGACGTGGAGGTTCTCGATCTCGAGGGCGGCGCTCACGCTCCCCATCCTAAATAAGCACTATCCCGGTAGTGGAAATGGGCGAGCCGCGGAAACGGGCGGGCCGCCGGATCAGTCGACGAGGCCCTCGAAGAGTCGCTCGTAGCCCCGGACCATCGCCGGTCCCGAGAAGCGGTCCTCGACCCGGCGGCGGCAGGCGACGGGGTCGAGGTCGTCGACCCGGCGTACGGCGGCGACGAGATCATCGGTGGTGTCGCGGCGGAAGCCGGTGACCCCCTCCTCGACCAACTCGGGGGCGGCCCCCCAATCAGTGG
>Ga0208783_10000185_pt1 | contig 38797 bp, 46 predicted proteins | sample DEB19_08_DNA_2_FD_184529 | JGI IMG/M metagenome (GOLD analysis project Ga0208783, IMG submission 184529) | Aqueous microbial communities from the Delaware River and Bay under freshwater to marine salinity gradient to study organic matter... | ecosystem: Environmental > Aquatic > Marine >... | reverse complement strand
AGGACGGCCATGGTGTCGGCGCTCTACGTGGAGACCAACGGGTGCTACTTCGGGCTGCCCGACGTAGATCCGTGGGATGTCCAGCGTGACGCCCGACGCTTCCGCGGCCCCGGGCCCGTCGTGGCCCACCCGCCGTGCGAGCGGTGGGGACGGTACTCCGAGGGCGGGCCGAGCCACCACGGGCGGTTCCGCACGGGGGACGATGGCGGCTGCTTTCACGCGGCCTTGGCGGCCGTCCTCGAGCACGGTGGCGTGCTCGAGCACCCCGAGGCGAGCAAGGCTTGGGACGCCTACGGGATCGTCAAGCCACCGCGCACAGGCGGCTGGGTCCGCCAGGGTGACCAGGTGTGGACTTGTTGCGTCTACCAAGCGCAGTACGGCCACCTGGCGCCGAAGGCGACTTGGCTGCTGTACTCCTCCCCGAGCGGCATCGAGCCCCCCGAACTGCGCTGGGGCTTCAAGGAGTCCGCTCTCCCCCTCTCGGGCAGCGAGAAGCTCAGGACCCGCGGGGCGCGAACAGCGAACGACGCCATCGAGCGCATGGGCAAGCGGCAGCGACAAGCGACCCCGCCGCCGTTCCGCGACCTCCTGCTCGGCCTGGCGAGACACGCCGTGGGGGAGCCCCCTTCCGCAGGACGCGAGCCGCGCAGCAACAGCGCCCCCATGACCGATGTGGAGGCCCTTGTCGTTGTCCACCCCTCATCGATCGAGGCCTACATCGACACCCTCCGCTCCGACGGGTGTGACGTGGCCCAGGGGGAGGAGTTGCTGTTCAACATCGCGCTGACGGTCCAGGGGCACAAGGGGCCCGTGATCTGGATCGACCAGGGCTGGGACGGTCGGCACATCGGGCTGCTGCGCCGCGAGGTCGCCGGTGTCGCGAAGCACGAGATCCACTTCGACGAGGCCGAGGAGCCGTGGGCCCGGCTGTGGCCCAAGCTCCGTCGGGCGCTGCGCTCCGTGGGAGCAACCCGGGCTCTCGTGGCGGGTCTGTGGTGGGGTGAGAACAGCGGCTGCGCCAAGAACGTCTTCGACTGGCTGCAGCGACAGGGCATGGCTGTCGAGCCGGTCGAAGACGCGCTGGGCTATGAAGGAGACTGCGAGCCCATGGAAGACGACACGGATGAGCGTCCGAACGGTCGCGCCCGCTGGGGATCGCGGGGGGCGGGGGCACTGTTCTACAGCCTCGAGACGAAACGCATCCTCCTCGGGCTGCGCTCCAAACACGTCATGGAGCCCGGGACTTGGGGTGGCTTCGGCGGCAAGATCGACGACGACGACGTCGATCCGCTCGACGCCATGTTGCGCGAGGTCAGCGAGGAGACGGAGTACAACGCCGAGGACATGCTCGCGGCCGAGCTGCTCTGGGTCTACGAGAAGCCGGACTTCCGCTACTACAACTACTTGGTGGTGGTCCGCGAGGAGTTCGATCCGGTCCTCAACTGGGAAAATGAGACGGCCGAGTGGTTCGACCCCCGCCACCTGCCCAAGCCCCTGCACTACGGCCTCAAGGCGCTCCTGCCCCACCTGCGAGCGCACCTTGGGCTGTGAGTGGCTCGAGCACCTCTACCGCCTCGAGGCGGACGGTCAGCACGATGCCGCGGTCGACATGGTATTCGACAACGTCGATGACCTGCTACGGGCGGGGTCGTTCTCCGCGTGCGACGACCTGCTCACGGTAGTCGACGTCGATCAACTCAGCACATGGGTCATTGTCGCCTTCTTGGTGGTGACCAACGCCGCGAAGGGGCTTCTGCAGACCCGGTTGGCGTTCTGTGAGCGGGCGCGCCGCCGAGTGGAGGCGCTGGCCCCAGCACGCGCCCATCGCCTGCTCTCAGGGCTCACGAGGCCCGCTTAGCCGTAGATTGCATAAAGCACCCGTGGTAGGTTGCACGGACACCATCTTCGGGGGCGCCCTTGCGCAGGCTAAAACGGGACCGGAAGGCCAAGAGGGCCACACGGCACGACCTCAAGGTGCGCCAGCTCCAGAAGCGCCACGGCGTGCTTCACACGACCGCCAGACGGCTGCTACGTGTCCTGGCGGGGAACAGGACCGTTCGGATCGCCCGCACGTTCAACCCGGCTGCGACCTACGTGAGTCTCTGCATCGTCCCATCGCTGGTCCTCCGTGCCGGCCTATGGATCACCCCCAAGTCGAGGCGGCAACTTCCGAGCATCACGCTGCAATACGATTGTCAGCAGGGGTGGCGGTTGTTCATCTCCCGGAAGTTGTATCGTATGCGCCACGGGCTCCCCACATGGGTTCTGTGCTCGGACTGGAAGGACGTGATCCGCGCCCTTTTCGAGTTGCTGCAGGAGCAGCAAGGCCTCCATGAGACCGTGACGGCCACCAGCTTCCGCCGCGCGCTCTCGGGGATTCGGTCATGCGCCGGCTGAAACAGGGCGGCCACCGACTCCGTCAGCGCGCAGCCCGTGTCGACGTGGCCGCCAAGTCGTTGCGCAGGATGGAAGTCGAGTTGGGTCGTCTGCTGAGACGGGAGTGCCTCGTCCTTCAGCAAGCCGACCACAATGGCGTCCACCTGGGGTTCAGCGGCCCACTCGGAGAGCGTTGGGGCACTCGCCGGCTGAACGTCATGGTTTTCCTGGGGTACGACGATCGCCGACGTCGTTGGTTCGTGTCCGAGTTCGGCACACTCTCCTTTTTCGGAGAAAAGCCAACGTGGCGACCGACCCCCGGGCCCTTGTTGCGGTCCTGCTACGACCGTCTGATGGGCTACGGCTTCTTCGACCGGCAGTTCACGTATCGGGCGTTCCGGCAGGCCGCTGGCATGCGGCTAGTCAGGCACGGGAGCACCGTGTAAAGTCGCAGCATCTGAGCAACCTCCAGGTGCCCCATGCGACGACTCAAAGGACGACGACCTGCCCCGCTGACGCGCGACCGAGAGGCTGCCAACGCCATGAAGAAGTTGGTCCGAATCAGGGGCGTGCTCCCCACGGTCCTGCGGCGCGGGGTCCGTTTCGAGGCCGACCTGCTCGGGGACGGGGTGACGTCCTTCATCGCGGTGTCCGACCAGCGACTCATGGTGCGGATCGTATTCGACCCGGCCTCGGGCTGGATCACGGCAGCGCGCACATACGTACCGGGCGGCTTGCGTATCCGCCTCAAGGTCCTCGACGCGACGCTCTACGGCGAGGAAGCGGACGGTCTGCTGCAAAGCGCGTCCTCCGAGCAGGTCATCGACCGGTTCGCACAAATCCTCGTCGACACCCGCATGGTCAGGCCCGAACTGGACGTCAACAAGGTCCGACGACGCCTGAAAGGGACCGTGGGGGGCGCGGCCACGCGGTCGAACCCGAGCAGCAGCCGGCGCATGAACGGGTCCACCCCCGACCTGCAGCGCGTCGCGTACACGACGCTGCAGGCCCTGGAGGGGCTGTGGGCTCGTGGCGGGGACATGGGCTACGACCAGGGGTTGCTCGTGCAACTCGACGGGACGGTCTACGCGCTCAAGCTCGAGCTGTGGACCGATGCCTGCCTGGAGGACTTGCGACGGCCTACGCCCGCGGCTGCGCAACGCCGGGGGGAGGCCTTGGCGGCCCGGTGGAAGAAGGAGAACTGGCCCGCGACGGGGTACATCACCGAGATCGCACCCGGGATCTACGGGTGCTCGTGGGCTGCGGACGTCGCCAACGAAGACGAGCTGCGGCTGGCAGGGACCGACGACATCCTCCAGCTTGACGAGCAGCCGTTCGGCGCCCCGCGGTCGAACCCGTCGGCCAGCGAGTTCCAAGAGCTGGCCGACCAGACGAAAGTGGCGCTCGAGCACCTGACCGTGGCGAGCGACAAGGTCACTGGACTCCGGGTCAAGATGCAGCTCGCGGTGGGCGCGCTCGAGCGGCTGGCGCGGAGCGACAACGGACAGCCGCTGACCCCCGAGCAGGCCAAGGACGCGGGACGGGCGATCGACTTCCTGCACCACATCGTCTTCATCAATCCGACGGCCAGCGCGCCCCACATCCAGGCGGCCCGAGATGTGGCCGTCGATGTCGTGGACCGCGTGGGGGCCCTCTGGCGGGCCCGTGACTACCCACAGTCCCTCGGGCGGCCGAACCCCACCACCGCCCACCGGGTGACGGTCGACAACTACGAGGGCCCGGTGGTGCTCGACCTCGGCCCCGCGTCGGTGCGCTTCGACAACGAGCACGGGTACGGTGCCGTGCCCAACGTGGCCAACATCCGGTACATGGGCATGGTCGTGATGATGCGGCCCTCGATGTTCCTGGCGCTCTCACAGCGTCTGGAGCACAAGCGGGAGCGGTCGCTCGAACACCTCCCGCGCATGATGCGGACCCCCGGCTGGGGCTACCCGTTCCTCGACGTCAGCCTCGATGATGGCATCTGGACCGTTCGGGGACACGAGGGGCGGCACCGGTGTCATGTACTCGTCGAGATGCAGTGCGACGAGGAGATCCCCGTGGCGGTCTTCTGCCGAGGTCAGCGAGCGCGTCACATCCTCGCCCGAAGCATCGACCACCTGCGCGAGGGCGCCGTCTCTCAGGACCGGGCGTTCGTGCGGGGCCCTCTGTTCGGCACCGCGTTCTGCGACGGCGTCGAGTACCCGCCCCCGCACGCCGGGCTGTACCCGATCGGGTGACCCATGAGCACGTCCGAGTTCCGAAAATGGTTTTCCGACTCTGCGGTCGTCGACACGCAGGGCCAGCCGCTCATCGTGTATCACGGGACGACGGCGCCCCCCTTCGAGGCGTTCCGGCCGCATGTGCGTCGCGACGAGCAGCTCGGCTTCGGAATTCACTTCGCCGAAGATGACACCTTCGCGATGCGCTATGCCCACAACCCGGACGTGGCGCGCCGTGGCAAACACCCGCGGGTCATCGCGGTGTACTTGTCCGTCCAGAAGCCGCTCTTCGCCGACAAGGTCGTGATGTCGGGCTCCCCCGAGTTCACGCTCGCCCAGGCGCTCGCGGGTCGTCGCCTGCGGACGGAGCCTCATCCTGACGGCCGCAGGATGGCCTACCTGCAGGGCGCCATCGACGCGACCTCCGCCTCGCGGGCCGAGCGTCTCATTCGTGGCGCGGGCTACGATGGCGTCTGCTACCGCGCTCAGATCGGGGAGCAGGGCCCTTACGGTCGATGGGAGCGTGGGCCCGAGAGCCGGTCGTGGGTGGTGTTCGACCCCCGCCAGGTGAAGAGCGTCGACAACGTCGGGACGTTCTCGCCGGAGGACCCCAGGATGCGGCACAACGGTCCCAACGACTCCCCGCGCACGACGTGGTACCACCTGACGGACAAGGCGCGATTCCGGCTGGACCCTCAGTTCGCCCCCGCCGACAACACCTTCGCGATGGAGGACCGCTCGGGACGCCCGGGGATCTACTTGGCGCCCGATGTGGAGCGGTGGGTGAACGGCCACGGGTACTGGCGGCCGTTTGTCGTGGAGGTGACCGTCGACCCCGAGGTCTTCCGTCTTCCGGGCGTTTCCGGTCGGTGGGGAGGGGAGTTGTTCGTTCCGGCTGCCCTGTTCGACTACGTCAAGGTCGCGAGGGTCATCCCTCTAGACGCCTACGCCCGTGAGCAATTCGGGGCGCACGGCTGGGTCGAGAGCGCGCTCAGAAGGGAGTTCGACACCAGCCGGCCGATCCCCGCCTGGGGCGCGCCGGGGGTCTCCCTGTACCCCTTCCGCGGCTACCGGTACTCAGGCCCCGATGTCAGGGAGATGCCTCTCCGAGAGGTCCAGCGGCTGAAGCGGGACCTGCAGACGTTTCGGCGGTCCCAGAGCAGGTCGAACCCGCAGTCGATCCCCAACCCCGTGTACCCCAGCGGGTGGCTGGTGCCCAGCGAAGAGGCTGTCGCGTGGCTGGCGGCACAAGTGACCAACGACACGATTTTCCGCGGCATGACCTCGGACGAGTACGACGCCACCGTGGGCCGCCAGCGCGCGATCTGGTCCACGGGACGGTACTCGCTGCCGGGGGAGGGGACTTGCTTCTCGTTCTTGGCCGAGGACGCCCTCGGCTACGTCGCTTTCGGCTGCGATGACCCCCGGAAGACGGGGCGACCCGTGTACGTGGTCGAGGTCAACCGCCCGGCGACGGCCCGCGTGGACCGGGATGGCTACGTCAAGACGAATGCGCCGGTGCCGTTCTCCAGCGTCCGGCGCGTGTTGGTCTTCACCGCGGGGCCGCAGGACACGATCGTGGCGCGAGAGTTGCCCATTTCAGGTTGATTCCAGCCGCAGGCCGGGGCAATGTCCTTGGGACATCTCCACTTCAAGGATAGGCGTATGCCACCCAAGAGACCGAAAAAGATGTGGTCTTCCCAAGACACCATCGGCATCCAACTGCCCCCTCTGCCGACTCCGTTGACTCGTGCCGAGGAGAAGGCCTTCTGGGATCTGGTATCGGACATCGGCTGGGGAAAGCCGTCGCGCCATAAAGGGAAGCCATCCAAGGTGGTGCAAGCTGCCCAAGAGATCCCTGCCGACGTGCGCCGCGTGCTCTACGACATCGCGAGCAACAAGGCTGATGAGCTTCGGAGCCGATACTACGCTTGGGTGGAGCAAATGGGCGGCGAACCGGGCGATATGATTCCGCTCGGAGATGACAGCTTCGACGACCTGGTCAGCCACGTTGTGGGTTGCGGTCGTGAAGTCTACGACGCCGCGATGCGTGACCCCCGTTTCTTGGTCGGGATGCAAGACCAGGCGGTGGAGAACTTCCGATACTTGTTCTTGGACTGATATGGCCACGCCGGCATCACCTCGGCTCAGGGACGGCTACACCGAGGCCTTCCGCGAGTGGTTCGGCGACTCCGTGGTCATGGATGCCCAGGGCAACGCCCTCGTGGTCTATCACGGCACGAACGACGGCGGCTTCGTCGAGTTCAAGGGCACCGAAGGCCCCCGCAGCGGCGGCGGGATCTTCTTCTCGAGTTCCTATGCGCTCGCCAGCAGCTATACCCGCGGCCGACGGACGGACCCCACGCCGCCCTGGGAGCCGGACGAGTACCTCGAGGGCGGCCGAGCGGGAGTCTACGAGGTCCACCTCCGCATCGAAGATCCCCTGATCATCGACGCGGGTGAGAGCAACTGGGACGAGATCGAAGGCGAGACGACGAACCGTGACGGTGAGGCTGTCGGCTATTTCGTGGGGGCGACAGGATTCCTTGCCCGAGAAGCTCGCGAGATGGGCTTCGACGGCGTCATCATCCGCAACGTCAGCGACTACGGCGCCTACGGGGACGGGCTGCCCGCGGACGTCTACGTCGTGTTCGACCCCAACCAGATCAAGTCGGTGAAGCACAACATGGGCACTTTCAGCCGCACGTCCAACGACATCCGCAAGAATGCGCACGACGGTCGCTATGGTGTCCTGCCTGAGGACGTGCTCGCGCTCGTTCAGCGCATCGAAGCCGCGACCCGGTTGAGGGCCCAGTGGGAAGCCTCACCGACTCACGACTACTTGGCGATCTCGTTCAAGGAGCCGCAAAAGGCGAATGACCCCGAGGGGCGTCAGGGCGTCTTCCGCGTTCGGCTCACGGACCTCGTGTCCCCGGACGGCCGCCCCCTCTGGGTTGTGAAGGCCTCGGAGTGGTTTTCCGATGAGTACCGCCGCCGTGGTCTCGGGCGTCTGGCATACGAGGCTCTTCTGCGCTACGTCGTAGCCCACGGTGGGGTCATGGCACCTCATGCTGCGGAGCCTCTCGGTTCCACATCGGAGGACGCGTATCGCGTGTGGCAGCGGTTGCAACAGGACTTTGGTGAGCATGTGTTTGTGCCGACGCGCTCCAACGGCCTCGCGAACGAGTTCCCTCGCGACCTGGCCGAGCAGGTCCGGCGGCAGTACCCGCGCCTGTGGGCGAAGCATGGCACCGGCGGCAACCCACCGACGGCGTGGACGGGGGACGACGCCTACCGGGCGTGGGGGTGGCTCATCGAGCTGCGCGAGGGGCGTCACCCGCCGACGTCCGAGATTCCGGCTGCGAAGCGCGCCTATGAGCTGCTGACGGGGCAGAGGTGGTCAGGACCCACGGACGACCTCTTCCGGGCCGTCACGCGCCTCTGGGAGGCGAAGCGCGAGCGGTACGTGTCCCGCCACGCGAAGGACTTCCGTCCCGGGGGCACCATCGCGATGATCAAGTGGGGGGGCATCTTCCCCTGGGCCGAAGCCGCCGCTCCTGGCCAGGGTCACCGACCCATGCTCGAGGCCCTCGGCGCGCCGCGGTCGAACGGCGCGGTGCTCATGTACCGGGGCACTCACGGCACGGACCCCAACGCCACGCAGCTCAAGACCCCGTCTTTCACGCCCTGCCTCGACGCGGCGACGATCTACTCGGCCATCCCTGGGGATGAGTGGGGGCGCCGAGCGCCAAGCTTCTTGGAGACCTCCACCGTCCACGCGGCGTTCATTGACGCGTCGCCGGTTCTGCGGCTGGGGGGCAACGAACCCCAGGCCAACTTGGGAGACGTGCTGCGCGACCTGAAATTCGGCCAGCCCGAAGGCATCTCGCGCGACGAGGTCGTGCGCATCTACAACTACCTGCACAACCGGGCGCTGGGCCGGACCCCCGGGGGGGCGTTCAAGTACCAGGTCTTCGACGATGAGGGGACGCTGCTCGACCTCGAGGACGACGACGTCGTGCCGTTCTCGATCAGCAGACCGCAGACCATCTTCAGCGTGTTTCGGGAGTCGTTCGATTTCTCGCGGGACAACGAGATCCTGGTGGAAGCCAGTGGTCTCGTCGCCGACGCCTTCGTCTTTGCGGACACACCCGCCGTGGTGAGGGCGGCCCAGCGGCTCGGCTTCCGCGGCATCTCGTACATGGACGTCTTCGAGGGCGCCGAGGCCGCCGCACCCGTGTTGCTGTTGTGCGAGGCCGAGGACATCGACTGCATCGAGGAGTTGCAGGACCTCGAGGGTGATCTCGTGCTCTGCCACGAAACGCTGAGGCCACTCCCCGGGGCCGAGGTGAGCTATGTCTGGCATCGCCCGGCGGCGTCTCTCATGGAGAACCCCCCGCCCTCGCCCGAGGCCCTCGGCGCGCGAGACAACCCCGAAGGCAGCGACCCCATGCTCGTCCCGCGAGACTTCTCCACGGGGTACTACCCCGACTTCCCGCCGGAGACTTGGAGTCGCAGGGAGGTCGAAGACCTGATCGGACATAGCATCGAGTGCGGCTACACCGCCCCGTTCTTCGTCGAGAACGTGCCCGACCGGGGGCCCATCGAGGTCAACATCTGGGGCGGCGAGATGCAGGACTACTTCAATACCTGGCGAGCGACGCCTCAGCACGGTGGTTACCTCGTCGAGGGCCCGCACGTCCTCGAGCAAGGCGATTCACCCCTGCTCAAGGCCCTGGAGGGCCGATTGAACAGCCACCGTCTGCGCCGGAACCCCGCCGTGGTCGCCGACCGGACGCTGGCGGCCCACGGGCTTCCTCTGCGGTGGTGGCACGGCACCCGAGCGGCCTTCGACCGGCTCCACAACCGCAACGCCTCGGGCTGCTACTGGCTGGCCGACCGGGCCACCGCCGAGGCGTACGCGAGATCGGCGTATTGGAGGTCGGCGCCCGAACGCCTCGTCGAGATCGACCTCGACCCCAAGACGCGCGTCGCGGACTTGTCGGACCTCAGCGACCCCGTGGTGGCCGCCTTCCGCGACCAGGTCAACATGATCCGCGAGAGCGGGTGGGGCGCCCTGTCGGATGCCGAGTGGTCCGAGGCCGCCGACTTCGGCATGCTTGAGGCGTACCAGTGGGCGCGACCCTTCTTTCGCGCGAAGCGGGTCGATGCCCTGCTCGTCTGGGACGTGCAGGGCCACCACTCGGCGCCACGCGTCAAGACCTTGTGCCTGCTCAACCGCTCCCGGGTGGTTGGCGAGCGTGACGCCCAGAAGTGACCCCGAACTGGTCGACCCCGCCAGAGGAACACCGTGATGACCATCCCCGACGCCATCCGAACCATCTACGACCACTACCTGATGGGGCGCGTGTCAGAGCGGTTCCTCGCGAGCACCATCGTGGAGTACGTCTCTCGCGAGGCGGCGCGCGATGAGGCCATCGACCACGCGGGGGCGCTCATCTCGGCGCTCCGCGAAACACAGGGGGCCCCCCCGGGGAAGCTCTGGGCCAAGGCAAGCGTCCGCGTCTACTTCCCTGGCGACCTGGGCTACTTGACCGTCGGCCGCGACGGGACTCTGCAAGGGGCCGTCGCAATCACCGGGCGTCGTGGTCAGAGCATCACGTTCGACGTGCATGCTCTCCATCGGGGGGCTCGTCGTGCGTATCAGCAGGCCGTGACCACGTACCTCGCGGGTGTGGCTGCTCGGGGAGAAGAGCACGAGCAAGACCGAGTCGCCCAGGTCGACGCCCTCCGAAAGGCCTGCGGCTTGGACGCGTTCGACGACGGGTGCGATGTGCCGTAGCGGTTGCGTGAACGGACACCACGCGACAGAATCGGCGCATGCCCTTTCACCACTACCCCGTGACCCGCCGACCCGCCTTGGGTGATCCCACCGTCCCCGTCGTCCCCACGGCCGATGCCCCCCCGAGGGCCAGCCTGCCGTCCGTGCGTGCGGCCGAGCACCTCCACCAGGGCCGCCCTGGTGGCCTGGCCGAGGTCATCATCAGCACGTTCGGTCGCGCGTGCATCATCGGCGCCGGGATCATCGCGATGGGTGAGCGTGATCCTTGGCGTCTGACGAAGCATGTCCTCGCGGGTGCGACGGCCGTGGAACTGTTCGTGCTCTACTACACCGCCCCCTCTCGGCGGCCGACCGTATGAAACGGGAAAACGGTGTGCTCTCGGATTTCTACCCACAGACAGCCCGTGGGCAATTGCGCCCGGGTCCGCGAGACCGCGTTTTCGACGCCGCGGGGATCGGTTTCGTGGGTCCGACGGACGGCACCATGGTGCCCGTGGCCGTGGATAACCTTGAGGCCATGCCCGAGAACCTCTGGACCCAAGAGAAGATCGACGTGCTCGTCGAGGCAGCACAGCGGGGTCAGCACCCACTGGTGTACCCGGGGTACGCCGACCTGTGGGCCGAGGAGGGCGAGGTCCATGCGCAAGTTCGGGATGGGAACCACCGCACCTTCGCCGCGGTCGAAGCGGGCGCCGAGTTCGTCTGGGTCCTGATGTCCGACAACACTCGTCAGCACATCGACGAACGGAAGGCCCCCGAGGCCCTCTACCGCGCGATCCGCCGTGCGCAGGTCGAGCATGGAGCGCCTCTACTCCAGCGGCAGCGGGTTCGTGTTCGGCGGACCCCAGCAGTCGTCCGTCTGCTCGCTGCGGAGGCGGAACGACTTCGTCTCCAGCAGGCTCGGGAGCAGGTGGCGCTTGAGCAACTCGACTGGCTCGGACCGGTCGAAGACACCGGGTGGACCCCTGCAGAGCAGCGCCAGCGACCGGACTTGTTCCTTCGGCTCCGGCTGCATGAGTTGCGGGAGCACCAAGGGCGCGCGGCCTTGTTGGAGATGTTGGAGGAGCCCGTGTGGCAGGCGTTGGCGTCCCGAGACCGGGAGGTTTCCTCGGCACTACAAGCACTCGACATCTACGACCTGCGCAAGGCCGCGGGCTTGAACCCGGCCCGGGAGCGACTTGACCCCGTCACCGGCCAGGTCGTGCGGGCATCGTGACCCCCGCACGGCGATGTTGCACTCCACGGATATCAAGCGTATGTTGCATAGGACACGGGTGGTCCGTGCCTTCCCAGCAGTGCTCATTCCTGAGTTGTGACCCATGAACCAAGACGGAGAACCGGTGCATGCCTCCCCACGGGCCATCACACTGACGGCCTTCAACCGCCCAGGCTATTTGCGTGAGGTGCTCGCGAGCTTGCGGGCCAACAACAACCTGGACCAGTTCCATCTGCACATCGCCTTGGAGCCGGGATGTTCTGAAACGCTCGAGGTGTGCCGGGCCATCGACTTCATTCCGACGACCATCCATCAGAACGTGTCGCTTCTCGGGGTGCGGGGCAACCCGTATCGACTGCTCCAACAGGTGTTCGCAGCCGGGTACGACAGCGTCGTCTACTGCGAAGATGACGTCGTTCTCAGCCCGGACGCCATCGATCTGTCGCTCTGGTACTTGAATCATGGCACGCTGCCTCACGAGACTCGGTGTCTCTGCCTTTACAACGGAGCCAGCACCGTGCAACAGAACCCGGGTGTTGTGGGCACACACCCCATTTCCGACTTTGCGCCGCTGGGGTTTGTCACTACCCGATTCCAGTGGGAGACCTTCTTTCAGAAACGGTGGCATGCACATGCTGGAGGGTGGGATTGGGGTATCACCTCGGGCGCAGGCTATATCGCGGCCCCGAAAGTCTCCAGGTCCCACCACATCGGTCGTTTCGGGGGTACACACTACGTCGCCGCTGACCATGACCGTATCTACGCGGACAACTACAGGCACCCCACGGGGACGCCGGAGGGCGGGTATCATGCAGAGTAGTACGGTGCGCCAGGCTTTTTCGTACGGTGATGACGACCATGTGTTCACGGTCCGGCCAGACACCATTGACACTCGGGTCGTCAATGAAGTGTTCGTGGGGGACGAGTACGGCATCGGGCCCTTGATTCGTGCCGGGGATGTCGTGTTGGACGTCGGAGCGCACATTGGCAGCTTCACGGCGCGGGCGACGCTGAAAAACGATGTTCGCGTATTCTCTGTGGAGCCTGCGTTCTTCAATCTGCCACTGCTCTTGGCCAACATCCCGAGGGGCCGGAAGATCACCGTGTTCAACAACGCGCTGGGTGGGGCCGACGGCTTGCCCGTGATCGTCCGTGACACCCGCGGGGAGAACACGGGTGGTAACGAGTGCCACGGGGCATCCCCGTCCGAGATCCCAGTCCACACCCTGCGGCTGGTCACGTTGGCGAAGATGTGTGGTGTGTCGGCGTTCGACATCGTGAAGTTGGACTGCGAGGGTGGTGAGCACGCGTTGTTCGACGACGCCGCGTCCGCGAGTCTGCTGGCGCGCTCGAGGTACGTCGCCATGGAGGTGCATGGACGCGCGGACCGGGGCATCGCGTGGGCTCGTGAGCACTTCCGCTATGTCGACGTCTCCTGGTACTCCCCCGATGTGGCATTGGTGAAGGCCCACAACCCGCGGGACTGACCGTCCGCGGTTGCCTTCCGCCGCCCACCGGGGCAACATGCGGGGCATGAAGAAGCACCTCCGGCCCCTCGTACTCCCCGCATCCCGGTCGAACCCCGTGAAGACGGCGCAGCAGCCGAGCCTCTTCGGCAAGGCCACCCGCCAGGTCATCAACTGGCGCCAGGGCACTCCGTTCGAGCTGCGGTCCTCCGCGCGTCGCGGGTGGATCACCGAGGACGAGTTGGCCGAGATGGACGCGCTGGTGGCCCGCGTCGAGGCGGAGGACGACCTTCAGCCGATGTGGGACGAGGGCGTGTCGAGGCCCCTGGCCCACGCGCTCATCCAGGGGCTCGTGCCTGAGTTGATGGACCTCAACAGCAAGGGGTTCTCGGACCGCGTCCGCGATTTCCTCACGTACTGGCGTGACAGGGTCGAAGTGGACGTGAAGCAGCGGACGATCTTGTCCGACGACCAGAACGAGCAGATGCAAGACGAGTTCTTCGCCAACTTGGAAGAGAACGCGCCCCGGTACGTGAAAACCTTCCGATACCGTTTCGACCATCAGATGCCGTTCGCCGCGGCGTCTGATTCGCAGTTGACCGAGTTGTTGGCGGACCCCGAGATGTACTCGTTCAAGGTCGTCAAGGACACGCCCTACGGTTATGAGCCCCAGGGGCTGTGGCGTTACGGCTGGGGCGAGGTCTCGGAGTACCACGACGGTGCGGACTACGACGACGACTTGTTGGCGGCCCTCAAGAAGATGACCGAGCAGGACCTTACCAAGGCGCTTGAGATCTTGGCGCTCGAGGGACCGCACTTCCTGACGTTCGAGGCCGAGACGCGCAAAGGGTTCCTGTCGTCCTTCGAGTACAACTTCAACATCACGGATCAGGTGGTCGCGGACTTCGATGTCGAAACGATTCGCGAGGCGCTCCAAGAGGCCGCGGGGGAGGACATCCCTGACGACGTGGTGTTTCGATACGCGGGCACCAACGCCACGGTCGCAGGGGCGTCGGCCAGAGGGATGTACGTGGCGGCCCTGCGCCCCGGTCAACTTCGGGGGGAGGGCGCCGCCCTGGGGATCTGCGTGGGCCGGTCAGAACACGGGTACAAGCAACAGCTCGCAGCCGGCGAAATCAAGATCTACAGCATCCGCACGGAGACGAAGCGGCCGAAGTTCACGATCAACATCTGGGCGCGTGGCACCATCGACCAGGTCAAGGGCAAGGCGAACCGGCTCCCTGGCTACGAGCCCGGCAAGGACGTGCTGACCAAGCCCGACGAGGTTCGGGCGGTCGTCGAGTTCCTACTCTTCCTCGGGTACACGCCCGACCAGATCCGTGACTCGCATGACATCCGAGCTGGCGTCCGCGCGCTCGAGGCCACCGGGGTCGACCCGTTCTCGCCGCCCCCTGTCCGCACCCGCGTGCTTCCGTCGCCTCGCACGAACCCGAGCCCCACGGACATGGCTCGGTACTTGGCGCGATTCGACTACGACCACCCCTGGGGCGGGAGCTGGGCGTCCTGAGTTGACGCTCCCTGGTTGCCTTTCCCTCGCCCGGGAGGCAACATGCGGGGCATGAAGAAGCTCACCCGCCCCCACACTGCCGTACTGCCCAGTCCGAAGGCTATCGCCGCTCATCGTGGCCTTGCCCCCCACCTGCATTCGGCCACGACCGACAGCGCCGGGGGACCACGGGCGAACCGACCGCATGTCGACTTGCTCCAAGGGGGGCGTGCGGACAAGAACCGGCCGCGGGACTTCAATCGAGGGCAACTGCAGGCCGGCAGTCGTGTGGAGCGGGAGCACACGCGCAACCGGACGGTCGCTCGAGAGATCGCCATGGACCACTTGGCCGAGGACCCCGACTACTACCGGCGCCTCGCCGCGTTCGAGCGTCGGAACCCCGTCTTGGGGCCCGTCCAGCCCGTCCTCCCCGGGCTCCCCGAGGTGTGGGGCACCGAGGACGTGGGGTTGGCCCAGCGGTGGCAGGAGGCGACCCCTGAGGCGCTGCAGCAGGCGGTGGAGCAGCGCATGGTCTTCGAGGACGAGTTCGCGGAGATGGAGGCGCTCGTCGAGGACGCTCAGTACCGCGGCGTTCCCGAGGCGGCCGAGCGCCACGGTGTCTCTCTGGGACTGGCGGACGCCTTGGTCGCCGGGCTCTACACGCAACTCGTGGCGCTCGCCGAGGCGAAGAGCGAGGCGCTGGTCGAGGAGTTCGTCGATTTCTTCCGCCAGCAGGCCAAGTGGGAGATCGAATACCGGAAGACCAACTCCGACGAGCAATACGTCGACTACTTCCTGCAGGACCCGGACACGCAGACGTACGCGAAGGCGATCCACGAGCAGGTCGAAGAGGCGTTCCTCGAGGCGCACCCCGACGCGACCGAGTTGTCGTTCGACTTGCTGGCAGAAGTGCTCGAGGACCCCGACCTGTACAACGTGGTGGTCACCGACCGAGGGGATCGCGAGCCGACACTCGCGGTGACTCACTTCCAAGACGATCAAACCGACGTCGATTTCCATTGGGGGGGCGGTCCGAGCGCAGATTCATTCAAAGCGTTGCTCGAGTCCATGACCGACGCTGAGGTCGAAGAGGCCATCGAGACCCTCGGGAACGATGATCCGTACATCAACTTCCACCCCTTCCGACAAGAGGCGAACCGGGCGTTCTTCCTCGCCAATGAGTATTCGACGGTCAACTTCAGCCTCGACCTGACCGTCTACTGGGTGGCGAACATGGCCCGCGTTCTGACCGCGTTGGACGGGCGGTGGCGAGAGGCTGACGCCTCCGCTGGACCTCCGAAGGCGGACGAGATCGTCTACCAGTACAGCGGCACGCACGACACGGTCGCGGGGGCATCGGCGCGCGGCATGTACGTGGCCCGGCTGCGCCCCGACCAACTCCGTCAGGAAGGCATCGACCTGGGGATCTGCGTGGGCCGCCAGGACATGGGATACAGGGACCAGGTCATCGACGGCACCATCAACATCTACTCGATCCGCACCGAGTCCGGGCGCCCCAAGTTCACGATCAGTGTCTACCGGCGCCCGCTGCAGGTATCGCAGGTCAAGGGCAAGGCGAACCGGCTGCCCGGGTTCGCCGCCGCGGGCACCGTGTTCTCGAAGGAGGACGAGGTCCGCCTGGTCGTCGAGTTCTTGATGAGCCTCGGCATCCCGCCCGATGAGATCGAACGCGTCTTCGACCTCAAGGCGGGGCTCGCGGGGCTTCGGTCCCTCGGGCAGGACCCCTTCACGCCGAAGCCTGTGCGCGCCGCCCGCCCCCGGGACAACGGCAGCGACCGTGAGGTCGCCTACTGGGCCAAGAAGGCCTACAGCATCCCGATGGGTGGGAAGTGGGGCATCTGATGAAGACGATCCGAGATCGCATCCTCGCGGCCGACGAGACCTTGCGAGCGCGGGACATCCTGTTGCCGGAGGCCACGCGGTGTCTGCCGGACGCCATCGCGCGCCCCTTCGGGGCCATGACCATCCAGTGGCTCGACAACCGGACCTGGGGGCAGTCGTTCGAGCTGGGCGCCAAGGTGGTGCATCTCGGCAACCGCCGCGGGGACCACTTGGCCACCCACCCGCATCTGTACGGGGTCGAGGTGAGAGAGGCCGAGCGCATCCTGCGCGCCCAGGTCGGGGGTACGCTGGTTCACGAGCTGGGGCACGCGCTGGTCGAGTCGCTGCCGAAAGAGGTGCAGCAGACCGTGCTTTCGGTGGCCGACAGCCTCTGCCGGCGAGACGGGATGTCGACCTACGGCTACAACATGCCCCACAAGCCGAACGACCCGTACGCCCAGGCGCACGAGTGCCTCGCGGAGGCCTTCCGCTACTGGTGCCACGCCGACGAGCGCCTGCGCCAGCAGTACCCTGGCTGGCACCAGCTCGTGGACGCGATGATGGAGCACGTCGCGCAGCCCCCGTGGGGGCAGTCGCCGAGCGCGCGCTCGAACCCGAAAGAGGCCTCCGAGTCCTCGAAGGGACCGAGCCCGCAGTTGTACGAGAGGTTCGCCGCGAAGGGCGCTCCTCGACCCGGGGAACGGGGCTATCGGGAGGTGTCCCCCGAGCGGGCGGCGGCCGAGGAGACCGCGAGCACCGCGATGCGGTACTGGACCGACGCCGAGATGGGGTGGCACGTCCTGCACGCGAGCCGGATCGCCCATGGTGTCGCGCACCTGTTCGAGGACGAGGCCCCCGACGAGCCGATGTTCGAGGCGGAAGACCTCCCCGGCCTGCTCGGGCAGCCGCTGTGGAGCCCCATGCAGGCGGGCGGGTTCATCGAGGCCGTGGGGGTGATGAAGGAGCAGTTCATGCCGGACGCGCTGGTCCGAGAGGTGCTCGCCGACGCCGTCCACCCCGCGGGCAAGCTGCGGCTGGTGAACGTCCCCAAGGACGAGGCCGTGGCGTTCATCAACCGCCACCACAGCCAGATGCCGATCGCCAACCCCCGCGGGCTCATGTACGCCATCGGGGCCATGAAGGGCAGCCGCTTGGTTGCCGTGGCGACCGCCGGCAGCCCCACGGGGCGCTGGGGCAGCGATCGTGTGGAGGTCCGCAACATCCTCGAGCTGACGCGGATCGCCTCCGACGGGACGACGCTGGGGGCCTCGAGCTTCCTGGCGTCGCGGCTGATCGACCTGCTCGACAAGTCCAAGCGCGGCGACGAGACCGGCCCCGCGCTGTTCGTCACGTACAGCCTCACGAGCGAGGATGGGACCACCTACCGGGCCCTGCGTGACAAGGGCCTGCGGCCCGTGGCGCTCATCCGCGGCAAGTCCGCGGGCGGGGGCGGCGCGCGGGCGGGGAACCAGCTCGGTTACGCCGAGCCCGACAAGATCCGTTGGGAAGCCGGGGCCGCCGCGCTGCCCGCGCAGTGGGACTTGCTGACCGCCCCGAGCGGTACGTGACGCTGGTGCGGGTCGATCCCGCGTAGCGCCCCGGGCCTCAGGTGGCCAGAGACAGCCCCAGCGGCCCCCAGGAGGTCGCGAACGCGGTCATCTGCCCCTGCAGGTCGGGTTCGTGGAAGCAGGCGCTCTTGCCGCCCGCGGGGAGGCTCTCCCAGAGGCGCAGGAGGGCTTCCTCGTTTCGGACGCTGTACACGATCACGCGGCCACGAGAGGACCCGTACCGATGGGCCCACTCGTCCACTCGCCCATGGGCGCGCACGTCAGGTCTTCGATAGATGCTGCTGCTGGCGGTCTTGGAGCGCGTCTTCGCTCGCGCGGGCCTCGCGGCGCGCCATCATGTCGCGGATGAACGCGACGGCGGCCCGGTGCGCCGACGGGTAGTGCCCGCCGTGGCCCAGGCCGGAGCAGAACCACGGCGGTGCTCCGTCCTTGGAGACGATGTACACGGGGCGGCCTACGCCCGCGGCGTACGCCAGTTCCCCGACGGCCTCGTGGTCTGAACTGGACCAGTTGCCGAACACGGCCGTGGCCGTCTGGATGTTCGCCCGGGTGGCCTCGGGGGTAGTCCGCACGACCAAGCCGACGTGCGTCCGTTCGGTCTCGAGGATCTCCTCGAGCACGTCGCGGAGCACGGAATCCCAATGGGGATCTGTCTGGGCCAAGAAGATCTTCATGTGTTCGATTCCTTGTGAGCCAAGTGAGTCATGCACTCGACGGCGTTGGCGAGCTTCTTCTCGTCCGCGAGTGCGTCGCAGAAGGTGATGAGGTTGTTCACGGCGAAGACGATGAGTTCGGCATCGGCTTCCGACGCTGCGTCTAGGGGACCACACCGGGCGACGCAGACGTCGCTCGAGAATACACACGTCTCGGCGATGGGCGGCGCCTCTTTCGTGCCCCCAGGCAACACCACCCATGTCCCCGGCGTCGCCGCCGCGCGCAGGGCTCGGGCCTGGACGATGAGCGCCTCGAGATGCGCGTTCATGGTGCCCCCAGGACCGCACGGATGTCCTCGGCGGTGTACTCGTAGACGGCGACCTGGTCGCACTGCCACACGCCGACGCGAGCGAGCCACCGGCCGACGAAGGCCGTGAGTTGCGTGCGCTCATCCTCGTTGAGGTCGGGGCTTTCGGCGTCGGGCTCCCCGAGGTCCTCGCTGTACTGCTCCCCAAGCGTCTGGGCCATGCTGTCGGCCACCGCACGGCACCACCGTGCCCGCTTCTCGTCGTCCGTGAGCTTGGGCTCGAAGGCCACGACCTGCACGGGGGCGATGCGGCCGATGACGTCCGCGAGGTTGTCTCTGCTGAGGACGGCGTTGGCGTCGATGAGTGCCTCGAGGTAGGACTGGACGTCCTCGTGCTCGAGGGATTCGGTGTCTTCGGCGGCGTAGAAGCGCGCCGGGACTTTCTCGAACTCGTCTCGGGTCAGGCAGACTTTCATGCGGGCTCTCCTTGGGGTTTCTTCTCGAGGTAGAAGGTCAGGTTGCGTTGCAGGCGCTCGTTGTTCGGATCGGCCGCCAGGGCCTGCGTCCCGAAGTCGATCGCCTTGGGGTAGTCACCCAGGAATGTCGGGCTCGAACTCGTCGAAGCAGCGCAGGCTGGACTTCGGGTTCTCTCTGTTGGCGGTGAAGATCATCGTTCCTCCCCAGGGGTCGCGAGGTCCGACGGAAGACCGGACCGTTTTGCGATGGTAACTCGCACGTAGTCATCAGTGTCGGCTGCGAGTTGGCGCACGAGGTCCACGGGGAGATCGGCACGCCGGGCGACGGCAACGCGAACAATGTGGTCGACGTCTGCGGCGAGCTTACGCATGAGGTCCAACGAGAGGTCCTCGCGCTGGGCGATGGCCTGCCGCACGTACCACTCTGTATCCCCCACGAGTTGGGTCGTGAAGACCCCTGGGAGGTCCGCACGTCGAGCGACGGTGAGCCGTGTTCCCCCGTTTGTGTCGGCCGCGAGCCGGGTCAGGAGGTCGTCGGGGAGGTCGGCTCGTTCTGAGATGGCCCGCCGTACGCCCCCCGCCGTGTCCCCTGCGAGTTCTCGCACCAAGTCTGTCGGGAGCTGGGGGTTACCGGCGGCGGCGTACCGAACGTTGTGGTTTGTATCCGCCGCGAGCTTCGTCAGGATGCACAGCGGGAGGTCCGTCCGGCCCGCGACGACGCGCCGCACCGCGTAGTGGGGGTCCACCGCGAGTTCTGCCAGCGCGTCGCCCGGGAGGTCCGGGCGGGCGGCTTCGATGCACCGACGTGCAGTGCTCCTGTTCTCAGGTTGCATCGGCCAAATCCTTCTTGATGAGCGTGCTCGCGGCGGCCTGGCGGACGACGGCCTGTCCGTCCAAGTGATTCAGGCTCACCAAGATGTCCCGAGGCGCGTTGGGGTTGAGGGCAACATGGAGTCGCACGAACATGACCGAGTCGGTCGCCAAGCGCCGCAGGGAGGCCTCGTCGGTCCGGGGGTTCCGAGCCACGTCGATGCGGACGTCTTCGTCTGTGTCGGCCGCGAGCAACTCAAGCGTCTCAGGAGTCGTGTTCCGGTTCGCGGCGACACCCTGCAGCAGGATCACGAACACGGGCTTCTCGACCACGAACCGGTGCAACGTGGCCGAGGGGGTGTTCGGGTTGGCCGCCACGTTGCGGCGGACACCCAAGTCGGGGTCCTGGGCAAGCTGCTCGAGGACCGTAGGGGGTGTGTTGTGGTGACGGGCCACGGCCTGCCGGATAGGGGTCACGGCGTCGGCGGCCAGAGCCGTCAGGCACGTCGTATCCGCCTGGGGGTCGGTGGCCCGTCGGTGTCGTTCCAACGCGTCGGCCATCACAGAAAACGCCCGTTCCACCCTGTCCATTGTGTACTCCCACGCGTGTGCCGGGTTTCTGCAGACGGAAACCCCCGGGATGGGAACCACGCAGAAACCTTTTTCATGTGTCCGGTCCACCACCACCGCGATGCCGATGCGGAAGCCGTACCGCGCCAAGAAGTCGAGCAGCGCGCCCCCCGCGGAGGGTCCGGCGCTCCAGTACGGAGTGCCCATGGCCGTCACCACGAAGCGGCGGCGACCGGTCTGCTCGATCCACAGCAGCGGCGTCGGCATGGTTCAGCGGCGCCTCCCGGGGATCTCCACAGGGCGCAGCAACCGGAGCGTGTCGTGGAGCCCTTGCAGGCTGTTGACGGCGTCCTTGAGGATCTGCACCACAGATTCCTCCGGGATGTACTTGAGGGTCAGGACCCGGATGTGTGGGCCCGGCGTGGTGGCCGACCCACCATCGCGGTCGCCCCCAGGCGGGCCCACATCGATGTCGCACTGTCCCGAGGCGCGCTGGGGGTAGTAGTCGATCGAGCACGTCCAACCGTCGATGAAGGTCTTCAGGAACAGACCGGCGCCGGTGCCTGCCTCGGCAGTGCCGACGACCTGCATTCCGGCCGCCCACACGGGGATGATGATGGCAATCTGGTTCTTGTTGCTACTCATGGTTCCGTCCTTCGGGCTCGTCGTTTTGGGTCATGCCCGACCTGAAAAAGGCTGTACTTTGGATTGCGGTACGATACTCGAGACTGCTCTGGAGTGCGTCTTCGTACGTGACACGGTCTGGAACTAAAACGGGGCTTTAGTTTGCTGCACTGAGCATGGCGCCGGTCAGCGATGGTCCACATGGACTCAGCGGTATCGTTCGATGGGTTCCTCGCGGTGCCACTCGAACCCACGCACCTTGCTCTTCGTGAAGAAGGCGGCCAGGCTCACGGTGATGTCCCGAGCACCCGGGAGTGGGTTCCCCTCCTCGCTGCAGGTCATAATGCGAGCGCGGCTCTCGTAGACTTCGATGACGCGGATGAACCGTGTGCGCCGCGGGTCGCGGTCGCGCCAGATCTGTTTGGCTTTGGGCAACATAGGACTCCTGAGAAACGACTTCGGTTTGCGTTGCTGGGCATTGGAACGGTCAGCACTACGAAGCTCCGCGGGGCACAGAACGGCTACGGAATGCGGCGCGAGGGGATGGATGGCCATGCTCCAAGATGTGGAGGTCGGGGCCGCGGACGCTACGCCAGGAAGTCTTCGGTTTGGAGCGCGCCAGTCTGCTGTGCAAGACGTAGCGTAGCGACGCGTCGCGTTGCGCTGTAATGGGAGGCAACAAATTCGGCCGGAATGAGAAAGAACGCCCCGGCTCGGGGCACAAAAGACTTCGGTTTGGAGTGCGTTGCGGCACGGGGGTCAGGGCTGGAAGACTTCGGATTGCGGTGCACCGCGTCAGTGTGCGTTGGGCTGCAGGGCGAGGGATTGCGCAGGCCTGCACCACTTCGCAACAGCTAGATCATCGAGCGGCCGTCCAGCTCCCAGCGGGTGATGTTGAACGTGCCGTAGGGCCCGCGGCAGGCGGGCCGGAACGAACCGATGCCGATCTTGGTGCCGGCGTCGCGCACCAGGTTGTAGACCAGTTCGTTCGAGAACATCTCCGTGTCGAGGTCGAGGTCGAAGCTCGCCGCCCAGCGGTCGAGACGGCCGCGCACGATCACGACGGCCACGCCGTTGTTGGGGTTGACGCCGCGCCGCGAGTCGACCTCGAACTGGGTCGTGCCGAGATCGGCCTCGAACGTGCGCATCAGCAGGCCGCCCGGGATGATCGAGGACTTCGCGTTGGTCAGCGACGCGCGGCCGTTCTTGTGGAATCGGCCCGCGGCCACGATGGCCGAGTAGAGCATCACGCCGGGGATGCAGAGGTTGGCCTTGTGGTCGTTGTTGAGCCGGTACACGGTCTTCTCGGCCATTTCGCGCGGCGTCAGCGTCTCGCCGGTCCTCAGCGCCTTGCGGGCGCCGGACTTCAGCAGCGCCTCCTGGGTCTCTTCGCTGAAGCGGTGCATGAGCAGCGGCGTCTTGCCGGTGATCTCGAGATGGATGGTGGCCATGGTGTCTTCGTCTCCTTCGGGTTCGTCTTGGTGGTCGGGGTCAGGGTTGGTTGAGAGCGCGCGTTTTCAGTCTTGTTCGCGTCTTTTTCTCGTTCTCGGGGCCGGCTGGCTTGCCGGCCATCGACCGAGACCATAAAGCAGCCGGCCGCCGAGATGCAAACGATAATTTGCATTGTCGGTAGTTTTTTCTTGCATACGACCCCGGCGGCCCGTACAACGGTCGGGTGACCGGCCGGCGCCGGCCAACGACCGACGGAGTCCCTGATGAACCCCAAGAACAAGAGCCAGCACCAGCAGCGTCTCGAAGCCGCCCGGCGGGATCTCCACGCCGGCCATCCGAGCGCGGTGGACGAGGTTCACCTTCTCCGTGGTGTCACCCTCACCCATGCCGATCTCCCCGCAGGATTCGTGACCCACCAGGCCGCCAACCCTGTGCCCCCCATTCCCACGGACATCGAGGTCCTGTCGGAGTTCTTGAGCCTGGAAGTTGCTCGTGTGGCCGAACATCAGAAGTGGAGCCCTCTGATGCACCTCCAGAGAATGACCCCCCTGCAGCAAGACGACTTGGCCCGGCGGCGCCGTCTCGCCCGGCGCCGGAAGCTATCCGTGGACCAGATGACCCAACTCGCGGCGGACGAGGACGCTTTGGTGCGCATGGACATCGCCGGTCACATCGATCTCCCTGGGGACCTCGTGGCAAAGCTCGCGGCGGACGCGGCCGAGGGTGTGCGCTGCGCCGTCGCCATGCGCGCGGACCTCCCTGTGGACCTCGTGGTCCAACTCGGGGCGGACCCGGGGGATTACGTGCGGAGGCACCTCGCTCGGCGTGCAGACCTTCCTGATGACCTCGTGGCTCAGTTCGCGGCGGACCGGTTCTGGGCCGTTCGGTCGGTCATCGCCGCGCGCCCCGACCTTTCATCCGACCTGGTGGCCCAACTCGCGGCCGACCCGGAGGGTTACGTGCGTGAGCCCGTCGCCAAGCGCGCCGATCTCCCCGCGGACCTCGTGGTCCAACTCGCGGCGGACCCGGGGGGTTACGTGCGGGAGACCATCGCCGGACGCGCTGACCTGCCGGCGGGCCTCTTGGCCCAGCTCGCCGCCGACCCCGACGCAGACGTGCGGAAAGTCGTCGCCAAGTCTGCAGATCTCCCCCCCGATGTCGTGATCCAACTTGGGGCCGACCCCGATGTGGACGTGCGCAAGGCAATCGCCGTTCGCGCTGATCTCCCCGTTGACCTGATGACCCGGCTCTCTGTCGACAGCCGCAAGCGCGTACGGACCGATATTGCCAAACGCGTGGACCTGCCCGCCCGTCTTTTGATCCGAATGGCCGCGGACCCCGATGGGGTCGTGCGGACTTGGATCGCCAAACGTCCCGATCTCTCCGCGGACCTCGTGGCCAAGCTCGCCAAGGACCCCTCGGCCCGGGTGCGCGCGGCCATCAAAGATAGGAGCCCCCCGAAGAGCATCAAGAACATGACCCCCGACCAGCGGCGTCGTGAAGCCAGCCGCCTGGACCTCCCGGCAGACGTCGTGGCCAAGCTCGCTTTGGACGCCGAGTATGCCGTGCGGGAGGCCATTGCCGAGCGTGCCGACCTCCCGGCCGACTTGGTAGTTAAGCTCTCGACGGACCTCGTCTGGTGCGTACGTGACAGCATCGCCGTTCGCGCGGACCTACCCGTGGACCTCGTGCGCAAGCTCGCGAGGGACAAAGCCTCGTGCGTGCGTGAGGGTATCGCCGGGCGGGTGGACCTCCCCGTGGACCTCATGGTCAAGCTTGCGAAGGACCGAAACGGGCAGGTGCGGACGGTGCTCGCGGCCCACCACGACTTGCCGGCGGACCTCGTGGTCCAACTCGCAAACGACAAGAACCCCGAAGTGCGCGCGGCCATCGCGGCCCGGGGCACGCCGTGAACCTCAAGCACATGACCCCCGACCAGCGTCTCTACCAAGCGCAGCGCCCCGAGCAGACGGCAGACGTCCTGTCTCAGCTCGCGGTGGATGTCTCCGAGACGGTTCGGCGGGCCGTTGCCCTTCGGAGTGCTCTGCCCGCCGACCTCATGGCCCAGATGACCTTTGACCCGTCCTTGTGGGTGCGCGCGGACATCGCCCAGCGTCGGGACCTGCCCATGGACCTCGTGGTCCAACTCGCAGCGGACCCTTCGGTGGTGGTGCGGGCGATCGTCGCGGCGCGACATGACCTGGTCACTGACCAAGTGGACCGACTCGCCGAGGATCAAGACCAGTACGTGCGACATGCTGTCGCTCTGCGCCACAATCTACCAGCCGAGTGGCTGGCCAAGCTCGCAGTGGACTCAGTGGGAACCGTGCGCGCGATCATCGCCGCTCGCAACGACACCCCTGCGGACCTCGTGGCCCAACTCGTGGCCGACCTGGACGCGGACGTCCGAAGGGCCGTAGCCCGGCGGGCAGACCTCCCCCCGGACATCTTGGCCAAGCTCGTCGGTGACCCCGACCCCATCGTGCGACTCATCATCAAAGCCCGGAGCCCGAAATGAACATCACGACCATGACTCCCGACCAACTCCGCCAGGCGGCGCTGTCCCCCGATTTCGAGACGGTCCTCGTTGCAGAGTTGTCTCGGGGTGTCCCCTGGAGCACCCGGTGCCACGTCGCGCGGCTTCCGAAGCTCTCCACCGGGATTCTGGCCCGGCTCGCTCAGGACGAGCACGACTTGGTCCGGCAAAACACCGCGGTCCACCCCGACTTGCCGGACGACTTGGTGCGGCAACTCGCCACGGACTCCTACTGGGCCGTGCGCCGCGGACTCACCACGCGCGCCACGCTCCCGATGGACGTCATCTCCCGACTCGCGGAGGACATGGAGGACGAGGTCCGTCAGTCCCTTGCCCGGCGGCCGTCCCTGCCGGTGACCTCCATGTTCAAGCTCGCGCATGACGATTCCGGGGCCGTGCGGCAGGCCATCGCCTCTCGTGCCGACCTGCCCCTGGACATCGTGCGCAAGCTCTCAGTGGACGCAAATCTGCGAGTGCGGGTGGCCGTCGCCGAGCGATCCGACTTGCCTGCGTACCTCGTGGCTCTACTCGCCACGGACGAGGACGGGGACGTGCGGCGCCGCGTCGCCGATCATGCGGACCTCCCCGAGGGCCTCGTGGCTCAACTGGTGGGGGACGCGGCCGAGATGGTGCGGATCGCCGTCGCGAGGCGGCTTGATCTGACTCCCGCTCAGATTGCGCAGCTCGCGCGGGACCAGAGCCGCGACGTGCGTCTGGCCGTCGTCCACTGCGAGGACCACGAATGAATACCGAGACTCGAACGCTGTCCGAGTTTCCCCAGTACACGTTCGCGGAGCATATTCGTCAATCGAGTGCGGTCACCGCGCTCAGCTCGGATACGTGCTGCGGGTGCGGTGGTCTCTTCGACAGTCGGGATCTGCAATTCGTGGTCGGACGCACGGATAGACGGTGTCGCTTCTGCCGCGAGGGTCTGCTCGCGGATGTGCCCGAGCATGAGCGCCGTGAGGCCGCTGAGGGCGGGTTCGGAGTCCCGACATACTCAACGGAGGAGTTGCTCGACATTCGCCATCTCTGCATCGAGTTGTGGGACCTGATCAAGGCGCTGCCCGACCCGCAGCCTCATGTCCTGTACTACCGTTTCTGGGAAGACCGATCTCAGGGCGAGACGGGGGACATCATCGGTCGTTCCAGAGCGCGTGTCTGGCAGCTCGAGAGTCGAGCGATTCGGCAACTCCGAAACGTCATGCACGCTCTCCCCGATTTCAAGGCAGCCGCCGCCGAGGCGGCAGATAGGACTGTTCAGCTCATCGCGGCCAACCCCGCCCTCTGGGCGCGCAAGTGGCTGGCAGTATTCCCGGGATTGTCACGTTATTTGCTTGATCGTCTGGCAGTAGACCCGGATGCGGATGTCCGTTGGTTGGTCGCCACCCGCAAGGATCTCCCCGCCGAGGTGGAGGAGCGACTGGCCAAGGACCCTGTGTGGCAAGTGCGGCAGGCGGTCGAGCCAGAGGTGTCTCGGCGCAAGAAACGGGCCGCGTTCGAGAAGACCAGCCATGAGGACCGTTTGCGCCGCGCCCGAGATGTCGACCCGCGGGTGCGGAAAGAAGCTGCTACGGACCCCAGCATGCCCGCTGATGTGGTTGCCGAGTTGGCGGCGGATGCCGATTCGGACGTCCGCTACATGGTCGCCGTGCGCCCGAAGTTGCCACGCGAGTTGCTCGACCGTCTGGCCCAAGACCCCGTGTGGCAAGTGCGGGAAGCCGCGGAGCGTGCCCTCCGGCGCCTCCAATCGGCCTCGAAAGGAACCAGCCCATGAAGACGCCGTTGACCAACGCCACCGTCGAGATGCGCTACGCCCTGGTGCGGCGCGCGGGCGTCCCGAGCGAGTTGCTCGTCCTCTTGGCCCAAGACCCGGAGATCTACGTCAGACAGACTCTCGCGGGGCGGCTGGACCTGCCACTCGAGGCCATCGACATCCTCACCCGGGACGAGCACTCCAGCGTCCGAGAGCACCTCGCGTCCCGGGCTGTCTTGCCCGAGACTGCGTGGCTCACGTTGGTGGCCGACCCGAACCCCCGGGTGCGCACCTTGGTCCTCCGAACCCCGGGGGTCCTGCCTACGGCTGTGCTGGACCTGGCCGTGTCGTCGGGCGGCGACTTCGAGCGGGCCTTGGTCGCAGGACGGCCTGAGTTGACCGATGGTCTGCTGCTCATCCTCGCCAAGGACGCCCAGGAGAATGTGCAGTTGCGCGTCGCTCGCCGGGACCAACTGCCGGCTTCGGCCATTTCCGCACTGTCCCTCAGCCCCTTCGGCGGTGTGCGGTCGGTTCTCGCGGGTCGCCTCGACCTGCCGCCGTATGTGCAGGAGCGTCTCCAGAACGACCCCGTACGTGCGGTCCAACAGGCGTTCGCCGCTGCACCGAAACTGGTGGTCGGGCGTCACCGTGAGTGGTCGGTCGTAACGCAAGATCCGACCTGACCGTCGTCTACCGGAAACCGTATTCAGAGAAGATTCTGATCTACCCCCAAACAGGCACGCACTCGGACGCGCCCCCACAAGAAAACGAGGACCGAACATGTCGACGCCCCCCCCGATCAACCGGCAGGCCGACCCCGACGCCCTCACCCGTATCGTCTACCTGACGATGGTCGAGATCGCCCTGGAGTCCAATGTCCCCCAGGACCACATCAAGCCCTGGGTCGACGCCACGGAGGACGAGAAGCAGATCTGTCGGAGGATCGCCGAGCAGGTGGCCGAGCCCCTCGAGCGCGCCTTCAAGGCGCAACTCGACGCCCTGCAGGCGCGTCTCGACGCGGCGGAGGCCCGATCGAGCGCGCTGCAGGAGCGCCTGAACGAGGACCACCGGAACCACATCGACTCGTGGCCGCTCTGATGAAACCACGACGGAACACGCCCTGGACGGGCGCCCACGATACTAGGCTCGAGCGAATCAAGGCCCTGCAGATGGCGGAAGCACTCAAAGCGGATCTGGAAATGGCCGCGGAGGGGCTCCGTAACGCCGTCTACATGAAGTCTACCGATCCTGAGGCCGTCATCAGTTACCACCAGTCCGCGCTCGAGCGCCTGTTCGATGTGGTGCTGCAGTTGAGCGAAAAGGTCCAACCCTCACCGGGGGACGGCCCCGACTTTCGGAAGCCCCTATGACCCAAGCTCGGTCCAAGAACAGTAAAGACAAGTTGATCCAGTGGGTCGGGTCCAAGGAGGCCGTCGTGAAACACCCACATCTCCTGTTCATGCCCTTCCTCGTGTTCTCCGCGCTCTTCGGCTTCTTGCTGACGCTGTCACTCTTGTGGCTTCGACAGCCCCAGACGATGACCCGGGGAGAGTTGGAGGACTGCGTGTGGGGCCTCTACGGGGTGCTGTTGTTCCTATCGAGCATGAGCCTGTACGGGGTCTACGCCTACGTCAAACACCACTTCACGTTCGAGGACAAGCCATGATCTTGGGGCTCTGTGGGTACAAAGGCTCCGGCAAGAGCACGCTCGCGAGGATGTTGCTTGACCTCGTCCCGGGGGCACAGCAGATCGCGTTCGCCGACCCGCTCAAGCGGTTTGCCTGCGAGGTCTTCGACTGGCGCCTCGAACAACTCGAGGACCAGCAGTTCAAGGAGACGCCGGATCTGCGCTACCCACGGGAGATCACGCAGGGCACCGTCGTCTTCCTCACGCCGAGGCATGCCCTGCAGCAACTCGGCACGGAGTGGGGCCGCGCCTGTTGTGAGCAGACGTGGATTCGGTACGGGCTCCGGCGAGCCCAGGCGCTCGAGGCCGCGGGGTGTCCGTTGGTGATCATCACCGACGTCCGGTTCATCAACGAGGGAGAGGCCATCTGCACGGTCGGGGGCACAGTGGCTCGGATCGCCCGCCCTCACGACCACACCGATGGCCACGCGTCCGAGCGCGAAATCCACCGCGTCCCCGCGCGCTACACCATCTACAACCACGGCGATCTGGAGCACCTCCGAGGACACGCCTTCTCGCTCGTGCAGATGCTCGACCTGCCCCCCATCGTGTTGGACGGCATCAACGACATCCCCGACGAGATGTTCGAGTCGCTCGCGGACACCCGGGGCGCCGAGCTGGAGAACAGGAATCGCGTGCTCGCCGACCAGGTCAAAACCCTTGGCACTGTGCTCCGCCAAGTCGAGTTCGGTACCGGCGACCCGGACATCGTGGGGTGTCCCGTCTGCGGCGGCAGCCCCGACGCCGATGTCCCTCATCATTCGACCTGTGAGTTGCGGGCGGCTCTCGACCTGCTCGAAGGGGAGTGAGATGCGCATCTCCGAAGCGGACCGCGTGAAGGTGGCCCTTGCCTTGGGGGGCGCCTTCAAGGTGTCTTCCATCTGCACCTGAGCATCGACCAGGCGCAGCGCATCTTGAATCTGCTGGAGCCCAGCACCGATCCTGTCCCCGCCGTCGTCGAGCCGGGGGCCCTGTTGCTCGCCCAGCTCGATGCCCTGCTACGCGACCTCGAGCCAGAAGACAACGGACAGGGTGCACACCGCGACCCGGACGCCGTGCTCAACATCGTGGACGCGGCGCGACGGCTGATCCGCGAGTTCAACAAACGGTAATCGAGGCACCCATGAGCAAGAAGTCGAAGGTCGGCCGGGGCGCCCTCGTGCGCCGTCTGCGCCGGGAGTACGGCCTCACGGAGGCGGAGGCACGGAGCGCGGCCGAAGGTGGCGTTTTCAGCGCGGAAGCGGAAGCCACAGGCCCCCGTCAAGGTCCCCGGTGAGGGACCTCCTGAAGCGTGCACCGAGGTCCCCGCCGAAACGGCCACCGAGTCGCCAGCGCCCACCGACACGCGCTTTCGTCAGGGTCGTCGTCAACTGTCTCGGCTGAACGTCGCTGCCCTTCTTCTGACCGGGGCATCCTTGGTGACGAGGACGGACCCACCTCGAAACACATAATACCCGTTGTGTGCATAATCGTGTTGCGGCAAGATGGTCTAGCTACTCCCACACGAAGAAAGCATCCCCGATGACCTGGCTCCTCTTCCTGCTGACCGCCCTCCTGAGCCCTGGGGACGTCACGGCCCCCGTCGCTTCCGCTCCCATCTCCGCGCAGCCCCCGAAGCCCGAGCCCCCGCCCTTCGAGGCCCTCGGCTTCGTGATGGGGGAGACCCAGGCCCAGACGCGCGCCCGAGAGCCTCAACTCCAGGCACTCCCGGGGAGCAAGATGGCCGTCAACCGGCGTATCGCGGGCGAGCAGTCCCTGCTGGTGCTCACCTTTCTTGACGACCGGCTCATCAAGGTCAGCGCCGGCTTCAACGTCGAGGGTGCGCACGATGCGGAGTGGACTCTCATCCTGGCGCGTCGACTCGCGGTCGCCCTCGAGGAGAAGCTCCACGCCCCGCCCGTCCAGAAGCATGAGCCTGCGTTGGCCTACCGCCTGTTGGTCGACGACTACTACTTGGCCGTGTGGCCCCAGGGCGACGTCAAGGCATCCATCCAAGTCACCTCGTCACGGGGAATACCGCTCCTGCTCGTGGTCTACGAGTTGTCGGCGGCGACGGCCCGTGTCGAGCAGCAACAGCGGCACGACCTCGCAAACGACCTGTGACATGGCCCTCAGGGTGTCTATCTTTCCAGCACCCACTGATGGAGAACCGACAATGCCGACCCACACGACACCAATCCCCAACCTCGCGCAGCAACGCTTGCGCGTTTGCGCCGTCTGTCCCGAGCGACGCCCCGGCGTCTTGGACACTTGTCGCAAGTGCAACTGCATCCTCGTCCTGAAGACGCGCGTGGAAAAGCAGCACTGCCCCATGGGGAAGTGGTGATGCGTCGACCATCCCACGCTGACCACTTCTACCCCTGGGGATTCGACCACATCAGCGGCCTGCTGCGGGGCTCGGACGGCGTTCGTCGGCAGTCCCTCGAGGACCTGCTCGAGGCTGAGGCGCCCGAGGTCTTCGCCGAGCCGGAGATGCGTGTGCTCCCGGCCCCCTTGCGCCGCCTGTCACGGCCCGAGAAGACCGCGTGACGCGCCCGAACGACAACCCCCACGCCCTCGCCACGATCGATACGTTCGATGCGCTCGATGCGCTGCCTGCCCGCCAGCAGGCCCTGGTAGAGCAGGCCTTCGAGTACGCGCAGTCCTCGAGGGCGCCCAACACTCAGCGGGCATACGAGATCGGGGTCCGCGGCTACCGGGACTGGTGCGGTGAGGTCGGCCTCGATCCCGAGAACGAGGTCACGGCGACCAGCATGGCGCTCTTCGCGACATCCCTGGCGTCTCAGGGGCGCAAGTGGAGCACGATCAACGTGGCGCTCGCCGGGCTCGACTACAACCGCGTCGTGCGAGGGCTCGACCCCCTGCGCAAGAGCCGCGAGGTCGCCATGGTGACCGAGGGCATCCGGCGGGTCCACGGGACCGCTTTCCGCCAAGCCAAGCCCATCACGGTCGAGCAACTCCGCTTGATGGTCGAGCATCTTGACGGCCCCGCGGCAGCTCGTGACCGGGCCCTGCTCTTGCTCGGCTTCTCCGGGGCCTTCCGCCGCTCCGAGCTGACGGCGCTCAACTGGGGGGACTTGACCCGCGAGGCCGACGGCTACGTGGTCACGCTGCGCCAGTCGAAGACCGACCAAGAAGGACAAGGCGTCATCAAGGCCATCCCGCTCGGTGGACGGGCCTCGACCTGCCCCGTTCGCAACCTGAGCATGTGGGGCGAGGTGTTTGGGAACTACCTGCATGGGCTCGGCAAGACGCAGATCGCGCGTGACCCCGTCTTCGTGCGCTACTCGAAGAACGGGCCTCTGCCCTACCGGCTGACCGATCAGAGCGTCAACCAGGTGGTCAAGCGCGCGATGACCGATGCGGGGCTCGACCCGGCGGGGTACTCGGGCCACTCGTTGCGGGCCGGGTTCGTGACCGCCGCCGCCCGCGCCAACAAGCGCATCGACCTCATCATGCAGCAGACCGGCCACAAGAGCGTGGACACGGTCATGCGGTACATTCGCCACGTCGAACTCTTCCGCGAGAACGCCGCGGAGGGCCTCGGGCTCTGAGGCCGCACGAACACGAAGAGGGACAAGAACATGCTCACAGTGCAGCAGATACTCGAGACCATCGAGCAGATCGCGGAGACCGTCACTTGGGTGGTCCAGCCCAACCCGGACCCCCTCGTCACGAACTACGAAGGCGTGGGCGACGGCTGGCTTCTGCTCGTCACCGAGGTCAAGAACGACTACCCGCACCCGTCGTTCTACGGCGGCGCGATCTCCAGTCCCCAGCGCGCGCTGTTGATTCGCATCCCGGGGGACACGGCCCGCAAGCTCTTCCGCATCGTGCAGACCAAGGTGGTGAACTGATGTCCGACTTTCTGTTTTCACGCGTCCCGAACGGCTGGATCGTCACGTTGTCCTCGGACAGCGGCACCGAGCAGGCGGTCTTCGCCGACGGTCACTCGGGGGACTGCTTCTACGACCCCGCGGAGAGCCTCCAGCGCGCCATCTGGAAGGCCTTCGGGACGTACATGGCGGGGAACGGGCACGCCGGGCTCGACGTGGGCGTCCACGCGGCGCCAGAGCCCTCGAAGGGGCCCACGGTACTCATCACCCCCCGGCGTATGACGCGGAGAACGAAGAAGGCGAACAAGGGGCCCATCGTGTCTCTTGTGGGGCGAAAGCCGAGAACGTCGAAACCGGTCACGCTCACCATCGTTCCCCCGGAGTCTCGATGAAGTTCAAGATCATCTTGCCGTGCGACATCGCTTGGGTTTCCCGTGTCGAGCACCAACTCACGATCCACCAGCCGACGCTCTACTTCGACGCGGATTGGCCCGAGGTGCCCTATGGGGGGGACGCCATTCGGCTGGGCCGGTATCCCTTCAGGGTGCAGTACCGCTTCTTCGCCATGGATGGCTCCATCGAAGTCGTGCTCCTCGACTTCTGGCGCGCCGACATGGGCCCGCTCCCCCCAGGGTGGTACCAACTCAAGCCCGACGGCACGAAGGTCTTCGTCGATGAGCAGACCGGGCTGCCGCAGGGGGGCAGTGCTCCGATGCTCTGCGACGAGGACGTGGCGGCGATCGGCGAGGACCGGCTCCTGCCCGACGAGGAGCGTGACGCGGTCTCCCGCTTGACGGAGGACCAGAAGATCGCGCTTGCGGACTTGTTCCCCGACGCCTACCGCCGCTTGTTCGGCGCGACGACATGACCGTGGCGAACGTTCGTGCGCTGCCCTGTAGCGCATGCCCACACCAGGGGGCGTGCTGCACCTACGGGGCGTCGCTCACCCCAGCGGAGGAGACGGCCATCCGCGCGCACCACGGCGCCGACGCGATCGAGATGACGGGCGACCCCACCGACCCCGTGCGGACTCGGGTTCTCAACGGTGCGTGCGTCTTCCTGCAGGATGGCCAGTGCCGCATCCACGCGGAGCCATACTACCCCCGGACGTGCGCTGGGTTCCCCTGGGTCGACGAGGTCGGAGACCCGTACGTCCACGACAAGACCATCTGCCCCGAGTTCACGGCCGATGAAGACGTCTAGGCCCGGAGCGCCGCCACGAGGCGTTCGGCCCGGGACTGCACCCGGGGGTCAAAGGACGACACCGCGATGCCGTCCAGGCGCGTGATGAGCCCGCGGCGCATGCTCGCCGGCACCGACTTGGCCGCGACCGCTTGCTCGACACGGCCGAGGGCCTCGAGCAGCACGGCGTTGTCGGGATGCTCGAGGTAGCGGAGCACCAAGTAGAGGTTGTCCGGCACGCCCCCCGACTGCGCCCGAAGGGTGTCGAGGGCTCGTACCAGAGCGGGGCCGCTGTCCGCCTCGAGCACATCCTGCCTCAGGGCGGCCATGTTGGGCCCTCGCGAGCCCGAGGTGGACGCCCGCAACGCCCTGGGGCGCCCGGGGGGCGTCGCGGGCTCTGTCGGCCGGTTCCACGCCGGCTCGCCCTGAGACATCGATGGTCCCGAGGCGCGCTTCGCTGCCGGCTTCCTCGGAGCTGCGGGCGCCGCGGGTTCCCGCACGATGGGCAGCGCGTTGGGCGTCATGGCCTCGTAGGTCCGCAGCCAGCGCATGGTCGTCGTGTGGCTGATGCCGAGCGTCCTCGAGGCCGCCCGGACGTTGCCGAAGTGGACGTTGACCGCCTCGGCGACGACCCGGGCGATGATCTCGTCGAGCGTGCCGTAGGGCCAGTCGCCGTCGACCTCGGGGCGCGTGCGGACGATGGCTGCGGGGGGCCGCGCGCTCACAGGACCCGTCATCAGCGCCTGGTCCTGCAGCACACGCTCGCGCTGCTCGAGGCTGTGCGGTCGGCTCAAGCGCAGCGCCTCCGCCGAGATCCACGAGTCGAGCGACGGGTTCCGCCGGGCGGGCGCGGTCAGCCGCATGTACGGCTCGTCTTGGGACCACCCATGGCGGGAGTCCGAGTCGAAGCCCATGCGCTCGAGCAGCATGGCCATCCCGGGGCTGACCACCCACGGCACCAGCTCGACTCCGGGGTGCTGGTCGATGATGCTCTGCACGAGCGCGCGAGCGACCCCGGCGCGCCGAACATCCGCGTCGACCGCCACGGAGAAGCTCGCCTCGGAGTACCCCTCGTCGAAGGGGCGATGCCCGAAGGTCGAAACCCCGACGACGTGCCCGTGGGGGCTGACGCAGACCTCGAAGGGCGTCTCGTAGTCCGAGGGCGTGATCCCGCAGTCGTAGAAGAAGTCGCGCACGCAGTCCGCTCGGACCGCGGGGCGAATGGTCCATGAGGTTGGCTGCATGCTGCCTCCGTTTCGGCGGCTGTCCAGCGCGCGGCTCTGTCCACGGCTACTGGACACGTTCGCGCGGATGTCGGCGTCGTACGGGTCGTAGGCGCCCGTGTTGTATGTGGCCGACTTGACTTGGTGGGGGGTGAAGACGACGTATGTGGTCCCCAACTCATCCACCGGATCGTGCGGCCCGATGTCGTAGACGTTCTCCACGATCACGCCGTCGTAGCCGAGCCGCTGCGCTTTATCGGCCAGCTCCTCGATGTCGCGGCCAAAGACCTCGAACGACAGGCCTGCGAGGTCATCGTAGTTGCGGCCTTCGGCGTCGATCAGCAGCGGGCGCTCGATACGCAGGTAGGCCGCGTAGACACCTGGGCGCCACTTGACGTCCCGCTCCGGCATGTCCACCGACGGGGTCGGGTCTCCGTAGTGCTGGCCTGCGAGGAACGACTCCCCGTGGCCCTCGATGTAGCTGGCGGCCACGGGTACCTGGTCGGTGAAGTAGATGCCCCCGCCGCGGGGCTGGAACACCGTGAAGCCTCCGCTCGTCGCCCCGTGGTAGACGACCTTCGGCCGCCCGGTGGCGTCCACCACGACGGAGTCACCGAACCACCGCTGGAAGGCCTTGCTCGAGGTCACGTCGGACATGGTCACTCCTCGACGATGCGGAGGTACTTCGAGGGGATGTTGCCCAGGATGATCGCCGTGCGCGGATCGTTCTCCGACTCCATGTAGAATTCCTCCTCCCCCAGCGCGTGCATCAGGGAGTTGGCCGCCTCGGCCTCCACGACGTCCGGCTCGGCGTGAACCCGCGGCATGTAGCCGTCGCGTTTCATCGCAGTAGTGTCGATCTCGAAGACCACATCCCCGTAGACCCCGTCGAAGGCCTGCTCCAACTCGGTCGTCGTGAACACGGCCGCCCCGACCGAACGATTCCGAAGCCCGCGGGACTCGTTCGTCGCGCCGAGCCCGTCGGCCATGATGCTGTCGACGTTCTCGGTCTGGGTGGCGTGGTACAGGGGGAAAGGGAAGTCCCAGAAGCCGGCGTAGTTGGCCTCGGCCGTGTCGATGTAGTCCTCGGGGTCCGTCTGGCCCATGGCGATCTCGTCCCCAAGCGCGCTGGCACTCTTGGCATCCACGCGACCGTCGCCCGTGCTCGTGTTCACGGCGATGAGATACGTCGCCTCTCCCGTCCAGGTGCCCTCATCGTTGAAGGTCGGGATCACCGCGGTGGTCCATCGGTAGAGGGGTCCGTCGACCCACCTCTCCAGGTCCATGCCGTGGTAGATGTGGAACCCACGGTTGACGAACTCCTCGGCCAACTGGTGGAACTCGGCGAGCGTCGTCCCGTCCTCGAGGAAGCCCTGCAGCCGGTGAACGTCGTCGGGCAGGACATCGACCTCGACCTCTTCGATGAGCCCATCGACGAGCGCGTACGCCAACGCCGTCGACACGCCCGCCGAGAGCATGGGCTCGAGGGTGCCGTCTGCCTGCACCTTGGCGAGCAGGGCGCGCATCTCCTGCAGGTCCAACTCGGTCAGGTGTCCAGTCACGGCCGCCCGGCGGATCTCGTGGGGTGTGGCCGACCGCCAATCGACCCAGTGCGCGGAGTCGGGGCCCCCGAACAGAGCCGGCTGACGGTGGGCGGGGACGCCGTTCCGGCGCGTGGTCATGGTCCGTCTCCGCATCTCGGTTTGGTGAAGTCGACGCTGCTCTGCTCGGTAGGCCTCGACGACCATCGCCTCGATGAGCCGGTCGTCTTGGCGGGCCACACTCTCCACGGGCATGCCGAAGGTCTGGGCGGCCGACTTGACCTCGAGGCGCAACGCATGCGCGAGCGCCCGCTGGGGCAGAGCCTGGGGACCGCGAGACAGGACCCCGGCGACGTCGTAGCGGTTGCCGATGGAGTCCACCCAGAGCCGCTTGCGGCCATCGGGGCTCGCATCGGGGACGATGCGCACGTAGACCCCCGGAACTTCGGGCCACTCCGGGCCTCGGAAGCCCGGGGTCTGCAGGTACAACTCCTGCACGAGCGCATCCTCGTGACCCGCGTGGGCAATCGCCACGGGCAGCGTGGCCTTCACGAAGTGAGGGTCCGACAACCGGTCTCGGAGAGCTTGGATGAACCCCCTCGGGTCGAACCCGAGCCAGTCCTGGCCGATCTGGGCCAGACGACGCTCAAGGCTGCCCTCGTCGGGCTCCTGCTCGTAGTCGGAGGACATCGCCTGGCCACTGCTCGTCGCGTACTCCGCTTCCTCGGCCGCTGCCATGAGGGCCTCCGAAGCGATCTCTCGGAGCACCGCCGCAGCCGCCCAGAGGTCGTCCGCGACGTCGTACTGCCCGGTGGTCTCCGCCGTCTCCGCTTCCTGATCGAGTCGGTCAGCCTCCGCGAGCATGTCGAGTTGCCGGGCGACGAAGTCCTGAGGCAACTGCGCGAGCGCCTCCTCGGGCAGCCACTCCCCCGTCATCCCGTGGCTTCTTCCGTCCTGGCTGGTCCCGACATTGTCGATGAGAGGTCGTACTTTCATGTCGGCGAGCCTACGTGAGCGGCCCTGCTGCCGCAACCGCGGCCGAGCACTGTGCTCCATAAACCCAGGGGTCTTGTGACGCGTCCTCCACGAAAATCGTTTTCCCGGGGTAGCCCGCCGACCGAAGCCACTGCCGCGCCCTGGCCTTGTTGTCCTCGGGCGCCACGGCGAACATGAACGCCTCGAGCGGCAAGATGCGGTGGACCTTGGCCTCCATGTACGGGTACGACAGCGCCGCGTGCCCGGATAGTCGATACCGCATCGCGACCTCGTCCGCCTCTTCACCCGTTCGGACGGCCGCGTAGGCGCGATGCTTGCGTTGGAGTACGCGATTCATGGCCGACCAAGTGCGCAGCACATGCCCATCCTCGTCGAGATGATCGGCGTGGTGGTCCTCCCCCGCTCGAGGTCCAAGAACCGCAAAAGAGTTCTCCGAGGTCCAGATGGACGGCGCCCACAGCCCCACGGCCTGCGCGTACAGGCGCTGACTGTGCTCTCCCATGAAGCCTGTGGTCGTCTCGGTCCACACGTCGGTGGGGTACACGAGGGTGCTGTCCCGGTCGGCGACGAGTCGGTGGGCGTCAGGAGCCCCCGCCAAGGCGGTCTCCACGACCCCGATGTCCGCGAACAGGGCCAGCCGACCAAAGACGACCGCCGGTCGGGACGCAATGGCCAGCGATGGGTAGAGGAGGCCAGCACACCTCTTGATGCCTGCCGCGACGGGTCGGTCGAGGTTGACGCAGTGCGTGACGTACATGGCGGTCTGACCCGAGCGCCACGAGACCTTCCCCGTGCCCCAGGAAGGGCGCTCAAGCCGACCAGCGCCCGCACGACACGGGTCCAGCCCTCGTGTGCCGTCTGCGAGGCGGACGAGGCCCTCGGGGGGCGTCTGCGGGTATAGGCGCCCTGCTTTGGTGGAGTAGTAGGGCTGCCCGACGTTGGTGGCGGGCGTGGCGGGGGCCGGCAACACGGCGACTCGGCCTTGCGTCGCTGAGCCTCCCAGATGATTCACGACCCACTCGGTGACGATCGTGTCCAGGCCGTCGAAGACCTCCCCGACGAAGGCCTCCGGCTGAGACATCGTCTGCCCCGCGCCGCCGTCCAAGTAGTACCCCCCAGGGACGCGTCGCAGGGATACGGGGAGGCC